>Ga0157377_10000445_pt1 | contig 17775 bp, 18 predicted proteins | sample M55metaG_FD_121116 | JGI IMG/M metagenome (GOLD analysis project Ga0157377, IMG submission 121116) | Miscanthus rhizosphere microbial communities from Kellogg Biological Station, Michigan, USA - M5-5 metaG | ecosystem: Host-associated > Plants > Roots > Rhizosphere > Soil | place: USA: Michigan...
CTGCCGAAGGTCCTGGTCACGATCATGGGCATCGAGAAGGTCCTGCCGGCGTGGCGCGATCTCGAGGTCTTCCTGCAGCTGCTCCAGCGCTCCTCGACCGCGGAGCGGATGAACCCGTACACGTCGCTGTGGACCGGCGTACGGACGGATGACGGGCCCGGCGAGTTCCACCTCGTGCTGCTCGACAACGGCCGCACGCGGGTGCTGGCCGACGCGGTGGGGCGCGACGCCCTGCACTGCATCCGCTGCTCGGCCTGCCTGAACGTCTGCCCGGTCTACGAGCGCGTCGGCGGCCACGCCTACGGCTCGGTCTACCCGGGGCCGATCGGCGCGATCCTGACGCCGCAGCTGCACGGGATCCCCGGCGACGCCGACGAGCTGCCCTGGGCCTCGTCGCTGTGCGGGGCGTGCGCGGACGTGTGCCCGGTCAAGATCGACATCCCGCGCCTCCTCGTGCACCTGCGCTCGCGCGTGGGCGGGTCGGATCCGGCCCTGCGGCTCATGGGCTTCGCGATGGAGGGCCGCCGTCGCTTCGAGGCCGCCCAGCTCGGCCGGGTGCCGGGCATGCGCACCGGGATCGGCCTGGGCGCGTGGACGAAGGGGCGCGACCTGCCACCGCCGCCGCGCGAGACCTTCCGCCAGTGGTGGAGGCGCACCCGTGGCTAGCGGCAACGGCCGCGGCGCGGGCACCAGCGCGGCGCGCGCGGCCGTGCTCGCACGCATCCGGGCGGCCACGCGGGGCGAGGCGCTCGAGCCGGTGGCGGTGCCACGCGACTACGCGACGCGCTCGCCGCTCGAGGCCGCCGACCGCGTGGACCGCTTCGCCGAGCGCGTGGCCGAGTACCGCGCCTCCGTATCCCGGGTGGCCGAGGCCGAGATCGCCCAGCGCGTGGTCGTGCTGGCGCGCGAGCGCGGCGCGCGCCGCATCGTGGTCGCGCCCGGCGTGCCCGAGGCGTGGCGGCCCGACGGGCTCGAGCTGGTGGCCGACCGGAACCTGGCCGCCCCGGCGCTCGACCGCCTCGACGGCGTGCTCACCGGCTGCGCGCTGGCGGTGGCCGAGACCGGCACGATCGTCCTCGACGGCGCGGCGCTGTCGGGCCGGCGGGCGCTGACCCTGGTACCGGACTGGCACGCGTGCATCGTGCGGGCCGACCAGGTGGTCGGCTCCGTGCCCGAGGCGGTCGCGGCGATGGGCGAGGCCGCGGCGGAGGGCCGGCCCCTGACCCTGGTCTCCGGTCCGAGCGCGACGTCCGACAGCGAGCTGCGCCGGGTCGAGGGCGTGCACGGCCCGCGGCTGCTCGACGTGCTGCTCGTCGAGGGATAGCTAGGCGGCGAGCGCGGCGCAGCGGGCGCAGAGGCCGTTGACCACGGTGTCGGCACCGTCGGGCGCGAAGCCGGCCCGGCGGGCGGCCTGCAGCGCGCCGGAGGCGTCCACGCCGGCGTCGAGGTCCTCGACCGTTCCGCACGAGCGGCACACCGCGTGCTGGTGGGGCGCGGCGCGCGGGTCGTAGAGGACCGCGCCCGAGCCGGCGCGCACGCGGCGGACGAGTCCGAGCTCCTCGAGCAGCTCGAGGGTCGCGTAGACGGTGGGCAGGGAGACGCCCGGGAGGCGGCCGGCGACGGCGTCGTGGACCTGCTCGGCGGTGGCGTGGCGGCCCAGGTCGTCGAGTGCCGCGTGGATCACGAGGCGCTGCGGGGTGACCCGCATGCCGCGGGCGTGGAGGGCTTCGGTGAGCGTCATCGGTTTGTACATGTTAGGCGATCCTAACTTTAAATCTCTTGTTAGAGTAACGCACGTGACCGAGGCTGTCGCCCGCCACTACCACCGCTGGGTCGCCGCCGACGAGCGCGAGCGCGTGCTCCAGGTCGTGCAGCCGGCCCTCGTCGGGCTGATCGACGGCACGGTCTCCACGCTGGCCCCGATCTTCGCCAGCGCCTACCTGGCCGGCTCGCACACGGCGCTGTTCGTCGGCCTGGCCACGGCGCTGGGCGCAGGCGTGAGCATGGGCCTGTCGGAGGCCCTCTCCGACGACGGGTCGCTCACCGGGCGCGGCACGGGCCGCACGCGCGGCCTCATCACCGGGGTCGCCACGTTCCTCGGCGGCACGTTCCACACCCTCCCGTTCCTGATCTCCGACGTCGACAAGGCGCTGATCGTGGCCTACGCGGTCGTGGCGATCGAGCTGGTCGTGATCGCCGGGATCCGCAAGCGCTACCTGCGCGTGTCGCTGGCCTCCTCGCTGATCCAGGTGACGTTCGGCGGCGCCGTGGTCGCCGCCGTCGGCTTCCTCCTCGGCCAGGCTTAGATCGGGCGGATCGAGACCCAGCTCTTGACGACGGGGCCCACGCGCTCGGGGCGCGGGGCGCCGAACAGGCGCGCCATCTCGGCGCGGCGCAGGAGGTGGATCTCCTCCCAGTCGCCGCCGGCGCCGAGGCGCCAGTAAGGGCGGCGCAGCGGCACCGGCAGCCAGTGCGCGAACGGCAGCAGGGAATGGGGGTCGAGCGGGAAGCCGATGGCCGGTGTCTGCACGTACCAGCCCCGGGCGACGCGGCGCAGCTCGGCGGCGAAGCGCGCGCGCCGCTCGGGAGCGATGTGCTCGACGACCGAGTTCGAGTAGGCGAGGTCGAAGGCGTCGTCGGGGAACGGCAGCGCCTCGGCCGCGTCGGCCTGCACGAACGGGCCCGGATAGTCGGGCCGCTCGGCGAGGTCGACGCCGGTGACGTCCAGCCCGGGCTCGAGCGCGCGCAGCCCCAGCCCGCCGCAGCCCACATCGAGCACGCGCGAGCTCGCGGTCACCCCGGTGAGCGGGAAGAAGGCCGCGTGGCGGCGCTCGCGGGCCTCGCCGGCACGGTGCGAGAGCCAGCGCACGGCGCCGTTGCGGCGGCTGGCGGTGGCGTAGACATCCACGCTGCGAGGATATGCGCGTGCGTGCCGCCGTCGTCGAAGCGCCGGGAGGCCCGGAGGCCCTCGTCCTGCGCGACCTGCCCAAACCCGCGCCGCGACCGGGCTGGACGCTGGTGCGCGTGCGCGCCTTCGGCCTGAACCGGGCCGAGCTCATGACCCGGCGGGGCGAGTCCGGCGATGCCGTGCGCTTCCCGCGCGTGATCGGCATCGAGGCCGTGGGCACGGTCGACGCGAGCGTCGACGACGACGCTCCGCCGCGCGGCACCACCGTCGCCTCGGTCATGGGCGGGATGGGGCGGGCCTTCGACGGCGGCTACGCCGAGTACACGCTGCTGCCCACCGAGCGCCTGATGCCGCTGGAGACCCACCTGGACTGGGAGGTCCTCGGGGCGCTGCCGGAGACGTTCCTGACCGCCCGCGGCTCGCTCGACGTGATGGGGCTGCAGGAGGGCCAGTCGCTGCTCGTGCGCGGGGCCGGCTCCTCCGTGGGCCTGGCCGCGCTCGGCCTCGGCGCCGCCGCCGGCCTGCACGTGATCGGTACTACCCGCGACCCCGACAAGGCCGACTTCCTGCGCCAGCGCGGGGCCGATGACGTCCTCGTCGACCAGGGCCGCATCGCCGGCGCCGACGTCGACGGCGTGCTCGACCTCGTCGGCGGCACGGCCCTGCTCGACGCCCTGAAGGCGGTCGCGCCCGGCGGCATCGTGTGCGCCACCGGCCTGCTCGGCGGCACTTGGGTCATCGACGGTTTCGAGCCCATGGGCGAGATCCCCACCGGCGTCAAGCTGACCACGTTCGGCAGCGCCGTGATCGCAGGCGAGCGCTGGGTGGAGGCGCTGCAGGAGATCGTCGACCTGGTGGAGGAGGGACGGGTCCACGCCAACCTCGATCGCACCTACGCGCTCGACGAGATCGCCGCCGCGCACGCCTACATGGAGGCCAACCGGGCCACCGGCAAGGTGGTGGGCATCCCGTGAACGGGTGAGCGGATCGGAAGCTCCGCTCGTACACTGAGGACGAATGGCTTCTGAGCGGCAGATCGATGTTGGCGGGGTGCCAATCGGGGGTGGGGCGCCGGTCGCGGTCCAGACCATGACCAAGACCGAGACGGCCAACCTCCAGGCCACGATGGACCAGATCCGCACGGTCGCCGACGCCGGCGCCGACATCGTCCGGGTAGCGGTTCCGCGCGACAAGGACGTCGAGGCGCTCAAGACGATCGTCAAGGAGTCCCCGATCCCCGTGATCGCGGACATCCACTTCAACCACACCCTCGCGCTGAAGGCGATCGAGGCCGGCGCCCACTGCGTGCGCCTGAACCCGGGCAACATCGGCGGCCCCGAGAAGGTCGCCGAGGTGGCCGCGCTGGCGACCAAGCACGGCACGCCGATGCGCATCGGCGTCAACTCAGGGTCGCTACCCAAGCACCTGCACGCGCTCGAGCGCGAGAACCCGGTCGAGGCGCTGGTCGGCGCCGCGGTCGAGTTCGTGGAGCTGATGGAGCGCCTGCGGTTCGAGAACTTCAAGGTGTCGATCAAGTCGACCAACGTGCCAAACACGATCGCCTCCAACCGGCTGCTCTCCGAGCGCATCCCCTACCCGCTGCACCTCGGCATCACGGAGGCGGGGACGAAGTGGTCGGGCTCGCTGAAGTCCTCGGTGGGGCTGGGCACGCTCCTGGCCGACGGCATCGGCGACACGATCCGCATCTCCCTGTCGACGTTCCATGCCGAGGAGGAGGTCAAGGTCGGCTGGGAGATCCTCAAGGCCCTGCACCTGCGCGAGCGCGGCCCGGTGCTCATCGCCTGCCCGACCTGCGGGCGGCTGCAGTTCGACATGGACACCGTGGTGGCCGAGATCGAGCGCCGGCTCGAGGCCTACGAGGACCCGGTCGAGGTCGCGGTGCTCGGCTGCGCGGTCAACGGCATCGGCGAGGCCTCCCACGCCGACTTCGGCATCACCGGGGCCAAGAACGAGGGCCTGGTGTTCTCGCGCGGCAAGCCGCTGCGCAAGGTGCCCCAGGACGAGCTCGTGGACGTGCTCTTCGAGGAGATCGACAAGTACGCGACCTCCAAGCGCATCCAGGTCGACGCCGAGAGCGCCAACGAGGGCGCCCGCTGGCTGGCCCAGATCGAGTCCGAGAACGCGGGCGAGCTGACGCCGGAGCGCATCGCGGCGATGGAGAAGGCCGCGTCGCAGCTCGACGAGGACGCCTCTCCCACGGCAAGCCGCCGCTTCACCCGCGCCTAGTTCCGCTCGAAGATGGCTACAGCGGTGGACGAGCCGGGCGAGACGTGGCGCCGCGGGCGGTCGTGGAAGTACGCGTAGGGCACGCCGCGCTCCTCGCACAGGGCGCGCAGGGCGTCGGAGTGGTGCGCGGTGCCCGCCACCAGGGCCAGCCGCGGCGCCGCGTGCTGAAGCGCCGTCCGGTACTCGTAGGCGGCGGCGTCGGGGTCGCTGTCGTGCACGAGCATCCCCACCTCGAGGCCGTCCAGGGCCGGCGCCAGGGCGTCGCGGGTGGAGGCGAAGATCGGCTGCCAGCGGTCGCGCAGCGCCTCGGGCACGAGCCAGCCCTTGTCGGGGTAGAGGTCGAACGAGATCAGCCGTCCAGGCGACCCCTCGGCCGCGTTGCGCTGCAGCGCGCGCAGCAGCAGCACCGAGCCCAGGCCGTCCTTGATCCCGGTCTCGACGATCACCGCCGGCTTGAGCTCGCGGGCGATCGCGTACCAGGCGTAGCGGCGGCCGAAGCGCACGCGGCGCTTGAAGTCGAAGCGCCAGCGCACGCGGCGGGCCAGGCCCGGGCCCAGCACCGGGTCCTCGCGCGCCTCGTCGAAGCGCTCGGCCACGCGCTGGGGCGCGAGCCCGAGCGCGCGGGCGGTCACGTTGACCAGCTCGTGCTCGTTGGCCAGGTCGTAGGTGAACGTGTCGACCTCGGGGTCGAGCAGGACGAAGCCCAGCACGGTGAGCGGGTCGCGCCGCAGCGAGGCGCCGTACGAGCGCGCGATGCGCGCCTTGCGCACCCAGCGCAGCCGCGAGAGCCGGCCCAGGCGGCGGCGGGTGTCGCGCGGGAGCAGCCCGCGCAGGCGCTCCTCGATCACCGGCTCGCGTCCACGGCGGCGTAGAAGTCGTCCCACGGCACCGCGTAGCGCCCGGCGCGCTGCACCCAGCGCACGAGCCCGCGCCACTCGTCGGCCGCCTCCCAGCTCAGGTGCAGCACGACCGGCACCCACAGCGCCCAGCGGCGCTCCACCAGGGTCTCGATCGTCGCGAGCATCTCCTCGGCGCGCCCGTACAGCGGCGGGTGGGCGGGCATGTAGACCGCGTCGGCCCGCCACTGGGGCGAGCGGTGCCAGCCCAGGCGCCGCACCGACTCGGGGCCGCCGGTCACGACGTCGAAGCGCTCGGCCAGGATCCGGTACTGGCGCGGGTCGAAGCGGTTGTAGGGCGGCACGAACGCGCGCGGCTCGAGGCCGAGCTCGCGGATCGCCTCCAGGCCCCGGTCCAGGAACGCCTCCAGCGCCGCGCCGCGCAGCCCGGCCAGCTCGGAGTGCGCGCGCTCCGAGCCCCGGCGCGTGCGGTGGTCGTAGCCGTGCAGCGCGAAGGCGACGCCGTCGGCCTGGGCCCGGGCGAGCGCCGCTCGCTCGGGGCCGTCGAGCGGGCGCGACTCGGTCCCCCGCGGGTCGAGCGGGTCGCGCGCCACCCGCGGCAGCACGGCGAGCAGGTAGGGCGTGCCGCGCATGGCGTCGGCGTGGAACACGGTGAAGGTCGAGGCCCAGCCCTCGGGGTCGTCGTAGGCGCCGTAGTACGGGAACTCGTCGACGCGCACGAGCAGGCGCGGGTCGCCGGCGGCGCGCTCGCCCATGACCGCCTCGCGGGCGGCCTGCACCGGGGCGGCCACGTCGTCGAGGTAGGTCAGCTTCCCGTCGCGCACCGCCCGGCGCTGCAGCTCGCGCGAGATCCGCGACGGCACCGGCGCCCAGCGCACCGCCTCGGCCACCTCGGGGCGGTCGAGCTCGACCTGGAGCACCTCGTGCGTCTCGAGGTCGGGGGCGAAGAGGAGCCGCGCCGTGCGCCGCTCGTCCCGGTTCACGCGACCCAGTACCAGGCCGAGAAGCGCGCGCTGCAGTAGGCGAGGCCGAGCGCGAAGGCCACGCAGACGATGACGTACCAGCGGCGGTTGCGCAGGACCAGCCCGAGCCACAGGAACAGCGGGAAGAGCACGGCGATGAAGCGCGGCGTCGACCACAGCGGGTGATCGGGCCACGGCGTCGAGAGTGGCGGCAGCAGCGCCGCCAGCGCGTAGGCGCCGTAGGCCAGGGGCAGGCGGCGCAGCGCGCCCACGGTCGCGACCAGCGCGCCCACCACGGTGCCGGCCAGCGCCAGCGTGCGCAGCGAGGCGCCGACCCCCTCGCCGTTGGAGATGCCGAGCAGGTCGCCGATCGCCTGCCCGACATCGCGCGCGCCGTACCACAGCGCGCTCAACGGCCCCAGGAACTCGCGGTGGAAGATCGCCTGGGCGTCGTAGCTGATGAACGGGTTGTCGTACTTGATCCAGGTGTAGATCCCGAACGCGGCCAGTCCGGCGGGGATGAGCAGCAGCCAGAGCGCGTCGGCGTGCAGCGGGTAGCGCGGCCGGATCCCGCGCCGCGGCGCCGGCGGCCGGTCGGCCCGCGGGCCGTAGAGGTAGAGCAGCAGCACCGCCACCCCGATGAGCACGCCGGTGTTGCGGGTCAGCGCCGCCACGCCGCCGAGCACGCCCGCCCACGCCCACGAGCCCCGTCGCGCCGCGTAGACGGCGCCCACCGACAGCGCGAGGAACAGCCCCTCCGTGTAGACGGCGGAGAAGAACACCGAGGCGGGGAACAGGGCCAGCAGCCAGACCGTGCGCCGGGCCACGTCGGGCCCGAAGTCGAGGTCGGCGAGCCGGTGCAGCACGACGAGCGCGATCGCGAAGGACACCAGCGAGATGAGGACGCCGGCGACGACCTCCGAATAGGTGATGGTCGCCACGAGCCGCATCAGCAGCGGGTAGCCGGGGAAGAACGCGGTCTGGCCCGGGTCCTGGTAGCCGTGCTGGGCCGTGAACACGTAGTAGGACGAGTCCCAGCGCACGGCCGGCGCACCCAGGACCTCGCCCACGGCGCCCAGGTGGCGCGTCAGGCCGGTCGGGTCCTGCTTCTGCCAGCCGCTCAGCGGCACGAGCAGGAAGGCAGGGATGCCGATCAGCCAGACGATGGCCCGCGAGGTCAGGAACGCCGCCAGCCCGTCCCGCACGGCGGGCGACCGCAGCGCGCGCGGGCCGGTGGGCGTAGCACGCGTGACGGCCATCGATGTGGAGGATAAGCGGAGGGTCAGCCCTTGAACTGCGGCATGCTCTGCGGCGCGGCGTCGCGCGAGGTGTACGTCGTGTTCGTCTTGTCGGTCCACGTCAGCCGCCACGAGCCCGACTGCTTCTGCAGCCCGCTCACGAAGAAGTAGCCCTGGGTGCCCGTCTGCACGGTCTGCACGGTGGAGAACGCGTCGCCCGAGCCGACCTGGATCTCCACCCGCTGGTTGGGCCCGGCCGGCCGCGTCTGGCCCCACACGTCCACGGTCGAGCCGTGGTTGACGACGAAGATCGGCGTCCGGTAGGCGTCGTAGGAGGGCTTGGCGACGCCGTTGTCGGTGTTCGGGTTGAAGACCAGCCCGGTGTTGAAGCCGGCGGTGGAGGCGTCGTCGATGAGGTTGTACTGCGCCACCGAGCGGATGCGGCGGTCGCGCCAGGACATGAAGTCGGCCTCGTTGATGTAGGTCGCCTGCTTCTCCAGCGACACGCCGAAGAACTTGTCCGGCGGGTTGGTCTGGAAGCCGTACTCGGTGTCGTAGATGGGCAGCGAGCGGGCGGTGCGGCCGTAGCGGCCGGCGGCGTCGAGGATGCGCTCCAGGCGCCCGATGTAGTTCAGCGTGATCTCGTCGCTGTTGCGCACGCCGGTGGTCGGGGCCATGCTGCCGCCCTTGGTGTAGGGGTGGTGCGAGAAGCCGCGGAGCGGCAGCTTCTTGAACTTCGTGCACTTGTAGGTGCGGGCGTCGCTGCCGCGCAGCGGCTTGAGGTTGTCGTCGAGGCAGAACACCCGGCGGATGAACAGCCCGGGCGCCATGTTGGTCGAGTTCTCGCCGCCGCGGGTCTGCCCGATCGGCGCGGTCTCGCCGGCGTAGATGGCATCGCCGCCGTGACCGGAGGCCTGCAGGCCGGCGATCCCGGCCCGGAGCAGGTTGCGGTACATGATCGCCGCGTTGGCCACGACCTGGCCGTGGACCTTCGTGAACTGCGGCCGCAGCCAGCCCTTGAAGTTCGGCTCGTTCCAGATCGACCAGCGCTTGACCGCCAGGTCGCCGCTGAAGTGGCGGCCGAGCGCCGTGACGAACTGCTGGAACTCGGCCGGGTCGGGATCGCAGGTGTAGACCTTGCCCTTGCGCGCCGACGCGGTCGAGCATTGCGAGGCCCAGTCGGGGATGCTCGAGGTGGGCGTGAAGATGACGTCGAGGCCGTCGGCGCGCGCCTGGCGCACGAGCGAGTCGAGCGAGTCGAAGGCCCCGGCCGGGTAGGAGGCCGGGTCGCTCGCGTCGAAGCCGGGCGGCTTCGTGCGCGAGTCGGGCGAGGGCGCGATGCGCCGCCAGCCCACGAGCACGTGGACGGTGTCGGCCCCGAGGTCCTTGATCTGCTTGAGGGCGGAGGTCTGGGCGTCGGCGCCCGATTGCTGCAGCACGCCGTCGTCCTGGAAGATCGACTCCTGGGTCTGGTTGGCGGCCGCGGGCGCAGCCAGCACGAGTGCAGCCAGCAACGCCGCCCCCAGCGTCTTGCGCATCGTCGGCATCGCGGAAATCAACAGGCCCTCCGGATCGAAGTTGCGGGTCCCAGGGCTAGTGGGCGCCGCAACGCGGACCGGACCGGCTAGGAGCTGACGTTCACTTCCCGGCTGGTCAGCGAGAACGGCGCCTCGGTCGTACTCGACCACACCGCTCTGAACGTCCCCGGCCCCGGATCGGCGACCGTCCCCGAGTAGAACCCGAGGGGGTCGGTCACCCCGATCGGCGGCCCGGAATTGGTGTAGTCGGCCGAGCCCTGAGGCCGGAACTGTAGCTGCACGCCGGCGGGAGGCGCACCGTTGGGCCGGAAGCGCAACTGCCCCCACACCGACGCGGTCCCGCCGCCGTTGGGCGTCACCACCAGCGGCATCGCGTAGGCGGTGGCCGCGGGCTTGGGCGTGTCGTCGGCGTTGAACAGGCCGGACTGATAGGTGAACCAGTACTTCGGCGAGCTCGGGCTGTAGCGCGCGTTGCCCTCGGCGTCGCGGAGCAGGAACTGCGTGTTCCCGGAGATCCGCGGGTCGTTGTACATCATCTGGTCGCCGATGTTCAGCCACTCCGCCTGCGTGTCCTGCGGGATCCCGTTGAACGGGTCGGGCGGGTTGGTCTCGTAGCCGAACTCGGTCGAGAGGATCGGCAGCCCCGGCGTCACGTTGCCCGACTTGTCGAGCAGGCTCTCGAGATCGGCGATGTTCGCGATCGTGATCGCCCCGGGCGACTTGTCGGGCACGCTCGGCGGGTTCATCTTCGTGTAGGGGTGGTGCGCGTACCCGGTCACCGGGAAGCGCTTGCCCCCGCGGAAGAGCGCGCCGAGGAAGGTCTTCGGGCCCATCGGGGCCTTGCGCGACTTGGCCCGCGAGCCCAGCGGCGCGGTCTCGCCGAGGTAGATCTGGTCGCCGCCGTGCCCGGTGCGCCGCAGCGAGCGGTCGCCGGCGAAGAACAGGCTCCTGTAGAGCCCGGGCGAGGCGGGCTTGCCCTTCTCGTACTGGGGCTCGAGCCAGCCGGCCTGGTTGGGCTCGTTCCACGGCGACCACTGGTTGACCGCGGGCAGCGGAGCGGAGTCGTTCTCGTCCTGGTACCCGCCGGAGTAGCGGCGGCCCACCGCCTGCACGAACTTGCCGTAGGCCTTGGGGTCGGGCTTCCACACCGGCGCCTCGGAGCGGCTCGGCGGCTTCTCGCCCTCGGCGTAGTCCGGCGCCGGGCCGGTGACGGTCACGTAGACGCCCATGCCCAGCGACGCGGCCGTGCGGACCGCGCCGTCGTAGGGGTCCCAGTTGGCGGCCGGGTAGCTGGCCGGGTTCGTCGGCTTGCGCTGCGCCTTGCGGCCGCCCTTGCCGACCACGTTGCGCCAGATGAGGTTGATGCGGACGGTGTCGACGCCCAGCCCGGCCATCCGCTGCAGGGTCGAGGCCTGGACGTCGGGGCCCCGGTAGAGCACCAGGTCGTCGTCCTGCATGAGCGACTGCTGCGTCGTGCTCGCAGCCGCGGGCGCGGCGATGCCAAGGGCCACGAAAAGCGCAAGCGGCAGCGCGATGAGCGGGCGAATTCGCATTGTGCAGTCCTCCGGTCTAACAGAGGGAGTCGGCGAGGGTAGCGGGTCGATTGACCCTGAGCGCCGGTAGCTTTCGGCGTGATGCGAATGTCCACGCTGTTCCTTCCGACCGAGCGGGAGCCCCCCGCTGACGCCGAGGCGCTCTCGCACAAGCTCATGGTCCGGGCGGGCCTGATCCGGCAGGTCGGGAGCGGCCTGTGGTCGTGGCTGCCCGCCGGGTGGCGGGTGCACCGCAAGGCGGAGCAGATCGTGCGCGAGGAGATCGACGCCATCGGCGGCCAGGAGATGCTCATGCCGGTCCTGCTGCCGGCCGACTACTGGAAGCGCTCGGGCCGCTACGAATCGGTGGGCGCCGAGCTGTTCCGCCTGCGCGACCGGCGCGACGCCGAGATGGTCCTGGCCATGACCGAGGAGGAGATCGTCACTTCCCACGTGGCCAGCGCCGTGCGCTCGTGGCGGGACCTGCCGCTGATCCTCTACCACATCCAGACCAAGGAACGGGACGAGCCGCGCCCGCGCGCCGGGGTGCTGCGGACGCGCGAGTTCATCATGAAGGACTCCTACACCTTCGACCGCGACCCCGAGGGCCTGGACGTCGGCTACGCCAAGCACATCGAGGCCTACGACCGCATCTTCGATCGCGCCGGCCTCGAGTGGTACCGGGTCGAGTCCGACGTCGGGATGATGGGCGGCACCGGCGCCCACGAGTACATGGCCCCGTCCGCGTCGGGAGAGAACGAGGTCGCGCTGGGGCCCGGCTACGCCGCCAACGTCGAGGTGGCCGCGGCCGAGCCCCAGCCGGTGGAGCTGCCGCGCCCGCTCGACGCGCCCATGCCCGAGGCCACGCCGGGCTTGACCACGGTCGAGCAGGTCTCCGGGGCCCTGGGCGTGGCGCCTGGCGCGCTGCTGAAGGCCTACCCGATCGTGCTCGACGACAGCGGCGCCATGCGCATGGTCGTCGTGCGCGGCGACCATCGGGTCAACGAGGTCAAGCTGGGCAACGCGTTGGGCGGCGGCTTCCGCCCCGCCCATCCGGACGAGGTGGTCGAGCGCATCGGCCCGCCCGGCTTCATCGGGCCGGTGGGCACGGGGGTCTCCGTCCTGCTCGACGCCGCAGTGGACCCCGACGGCACCTACGTCGCCGGCGCCAACGAGCCCGACCGTCACCTGATCGGCGTGCGCCCCGCCCGCGACTTCACCTTCGAGGTCGGCGACGTGCGGCGGGTCGAGGCCGGCGACCGCATCAACGGCGCCCAGATCCGGCTCGAGCCCGCCATCGAGGTCGGCAACATCTTCAAGCTCGGCACCCGCTACTCGGAGCCGCTCGGGGCCACCTATCTCGACGAGTCCGGCCAGGAGCAGCTCATCTGGATGGGCTGTTACGGGATCGGGCCCGCGCGCATCGCCGCCGCGGCGGTGGAGCAGTACGCCGACGAGGCGGGCATCTCCTGGCCGCGTGCGCTCGCGCCCTGGGACGTGGAGCTCGTCGGCCTGGGCAAGCCCGGCACGCCCGAGCACGAGCTGGCCGAGCGGCTCTACCGCGAGCTCGGGGCGGCGGGGCTCGAGGTCCTCTACGACGACCGCGACGCCGGCCCGGGGGAGAAGTTCACCGTGGCCGAGCTCCTGGGCTGCCCCGTGCGGGTGACCGTGGGCCGGCGGACGCTCGAGGCGGGCGCCCTCGAGGTCCAGATCCGGCGCGGGCGCGAGTCCGAGAGCGTGCCGCTCGAGGGCGCTGCCGCCGCGGTGGCCGAGCGGTGGGCAAGCCTCCGCTGAGCGCGCCGCGGCGGACGTTCCGCCGCCTGTCCGGACTCGACCGCTCCGGGCCAGCGCCCCCCGCCACACAGGCCGGCGCGCCGCTGCACCCGTGGACGATCCCCAACGCGATCGTCGCGCTGCGCCTGCTGGGCATCCCGGTCTTCCTCGTGCTCGTCTACCGCACCGACGACGGTCACTCGGTGGCCGCGGCGCTCCTCTATTTCGCCCTCGGCCTCTCCGACTACCTGGACGGCATCGCCGCCCGGGCCCTGGGACAGTACTCGCGGCTGGGGACGATCATCGACCCGTTCGTGGACCGGCTGCTGGTCGTCGCGGGCATGGTCGCGTGCTGGTCCTACGAGCTGCTGCCGCGCTGGGCCATCGCCATCCTCATCGCGCGCGAGCTGTTCATGCTCGTCGTCGCGCGCTACGGGATGCGGCACGGCATCGACCTGGCCATCAACTGGCCCGGGCGCCTCGGGGTGTGGCCGGTGCTCGGCGCGCCGTTCTGGGCCATCATCGGCGTGCACTGGCTTGCGCTGGTCATGCTCTACGCCGGTCTGGTGCTCACGCTGTGGTCGACGGCGCTCTACCTGCGCAGCGGCCAGCGCCAACTCCATATGCAACGCTCAAGTCGAGCTTGACCCCGGGGAGGTTTGCGGGGCTATACTCGCGCTCCGCGCAATGCCCGGAGGACACATGGACACCTTTCCGGATCTTGGCTCGCTCAACGACCAGGAGCTCAAGGACCTGATCCAGCAGCTCACCGACGAGGAGATGGAGATCTCCTACCGGCGGCGGATCCTCCACGGCAAGATCGACATCCTCCGCGCGGAGCTGGTCAACCGGCTGCGGCGCAGGCACGAGGAGGGACTTGAAGTCATCTCCGGCGCGGACGTGGCCAAGCTGACCGACATCCTCTCCGGACGCGTCCCTGCCGGGGCGGACGAGTAGCCGGGGCGGGGTCCGGCGTGGCTCTCCACTGCCCGGAATGCGGCTTCGTCAACGACGAGAGCGCGAACTACTGCCAGAAGTGCGGCGCGTACCTTCACCCGGGGGAAGAGGCTGAGGACTCGACGACGATGACCTACGCGATCGACGAGACCGGCGAGCTCAAGCCGGTCGACCTCGACGAGGTCACCTCGCAGGGCGCGGCGCTGGTCATCCGCGCCGGCGGCGGGCGCGTGGGCGAGTCCTTCGCGCTCTCCGGGGACCGCCTGAGCATCGGCCGGCGCCCCGACGCCGACATCTTCCTCGACGACGTGACCGTCTCGCGCGATCACGCCTTGCTCATCCGCCGCGCCGACGGCTACCACCTCGACGACTGCGGCTCGCTGAACGGCACCTACGTCAACCGGCGGCGGGTGGAGTCCGTGCGCCTGGAGGACGGCGACGAGCTCCAGATCGGCAAGTACAAGCTCTCCTTCCTGACCCGATGACCATGACCCCAGAGATCCAGCCCGAGATCGAGCTCCCGGACCCAGGCGCCGCCGACGGGCCGCCCTCCGTGCGCGGCAAGGCGATGACCATCGGCGCCGTCTGCAAGGCGCTCACGCCCGAGTTCCCCGAGATCTCGATCTCGAAGATCCGCTACCTCGAGGACCAGAAGCTGCTGCAGCCCAAGCGCACCCCCGGCGGCTACCGGCTCTACTCGCAGCAGGACCTGGGCCGGCTGCGCACGATCCTGCGCCTGCAGCGCGACGAGTTCCTGCCTCTGCGGGTGATCCGCAACGAGCTCGCGCGCGGTCGCACCGAGGCCGACCTGCCCACCGCGGCGCGCGAGGGCACCAGCGGACGGCGCGTGGCTTCGATGGGGGTCAAGGAGCGGGGGGCGACCTTCAGCCTCGAGGACGTGCTCGAGGAGACCGGCGCCGAGGGCAAGCGCGTGGCCGAGCTCGAGGACTACGGCGTCATCAAGGGGGAGAAGCGCAACGGCACGCAGTGGTACGACGAGACCGAGCGCGAGATCATCCGCGCCGTGACCGAGCTCGCCCGCTACGGCGTCGCCGGGCGCAACCTCCGGGTGTTCCGCACCTCCGCGGACCGCGAGGCGGCGCTGCTGCAGCAGATCCTCCAGCCGGCCCTGCGCTCGCGGAACGCTGCCCGTCGCAAGGAGGCGATCGAAACGCTGGAGAACCTGGCCGCCGTCGCCTCGCACCTCAAGCACCTGCTGCTCATCCGGGACCTGCGGAAGATCACTGGTTGACCTCCGCGCCCACATAAGGGACATCCGCGGCTTCCCGAAGCCGGGGATCGTCTTCAAGGACATCACGCCGCTGCTGCTCTATCCGCCTGCCTTCGACGAGGCGGTGCACCGGCTCGCGCAGTGGGCCAAGCCGCGCGACGTCGACCTCGTGGTCGCCGCGGAGGCGCGCGGCTTCATCCTCGGCGGGGCGCTGGCGCGCGAGCTCGGCGCCGGCTTCGTGCCCGCGCGCAAGCCGGGCAAGCTCCCGGCCGACACGGTCTCGTCCGAGTACCTGCTCGAGTACGGCGTCGACGCCCTGCACGTGCACGCCGACGCGCTGGCCGGCGGCTCGCGCGTGCTTGTGCACGACGACCTGCTGGCCACTGGCGGGACCTCGAGCGCCCTGGTCGCGCTCGCTCGCCAGATGGGCGCCGAGGTCGTCGGCTGCGCGTTCCTGGTCGAGCTCGCCTTCCTGCACGGCCGCGACCGGCTCGAGGGCATCGACGTCAACGCGCTGGTCGCCTACGACGAGGAGTGAGAGGCCCGTGCCGATCACGCGCCGGCGGCGCACGCTCGAGGCCCCGACCGACGCGGTCTGGGCCGTGGTCGCCGATCCCCACCACCTGCCGCGCTGGTGGCCGCGCGCCGCGCGGGTCGAGGACGTGAGCGGCGACCGCTGGACCATGGTGCTGGCCACCGCCAAGGGCCGCAACGTGCGCGCCGACTACCGGATCGTGGCTTCGGAGGCGCCACGGCGGCGCCGCTTCGCCCAGGAGCTCGAGGGCTCGCCGTTCGAGCGCCTCCTGCGTTCCTCCGAGGTCGAGATCGCGCTGGCCGAGACCGAGCAGGGCAGCGGCACCGAGGTCACGATGGAGCTGGCCCAGAAGCTGCGCGGCGCCTCCCGCCTGGGCGGCTTCATGTTCCGCGGCGCAGCCAAGCGCACGCTGGACGAGGCGCTCGAGTCGCTGGAGCGGGCCGTTGTGGGATGAGGCCCCGCGCTGGTCGGGCTGGGGCCCGGCCGACGCCGCGCCGCGCGAGCTGCCCCCCGCGGCGGGGCAGCTGCTGAGCGCGCTCGGCGTCGACCCGGAGGCGCGGCGCCGGGCGGTGGCGCTGGAGGACGTGCGCCTGCCCGACCCGGCGCTGCCCGAAGGCGTGCGCGACCGCCTGGCGCGCGTGGCGGCCGTGTACGACGACCGGCTCGCGCGGGTCGTCCACGCGGCCGGGAAGTCGTACCTCGACCTCGTGCGCCTGCGCGCGGGCGACGGCACCCCTGCGCCGGACGCGGTGGTCGTGCCCGGGGACGCGGCCGCGGTAGGCGAGACGCTGCGCGTGTGCGCCGGCGCCGGCGTGGCCGTGGTGCCGTTCGGTGGCGGGACGAGCGTTGTCGGGGGGGTGGAACCGTTCCGCGGTGACTTGGGGGCGGTGGTCGCGCTCGACCTTGAGGCGCTCTCCGGCCTCAGCGCCCTCGACGAGCGCTCGCTCGTGGCCGTGCTCGGCGCGGGCATGCGCGGCCCGGCGGTCGAGCGGGCGCTGAACGAGCGCGGCTACACGCTCGGCCACTTCCCGCAGTCGTGGGAGTACGCGAGCCTGGGCGGGATGGTGGTCACGCGCTCGGCCGGTCAGGCCTCGACCGGCTACGGACGCGTCGACGAGCTCCTGCGCGGGGTCACGTTGGTGGCGCCCGGGGCCAGGCTGGCCCTGCCGGTGCGCACGCCCAACGCGGCCGGGCCCGACCTGCGCGAGGTCGTGGCGGGCTCGGAGGGGACGCTCGGCGTCGTCACCGAGGCGGCGCTGTCGGTGCGTCCGCGCCCGGAGATGCGCCACTACGAGGGCTGGTCGTTCGCCTCGTTCGAGGCCGGGGCCGAGGCCTTCCGCGCGCTCGAGCACGAGGACGTCTCGCCGGACGTAGCGCGGCTCTCCGACGAGGCCGAGACCGCCGTCAACGCGGCCGTGGCGGGCACCTCGGTGCAGGGCTGCCTGGCCATCGTGGGCTGGGAGGGCGGCGAGCGCGAGGTCGAGCGCCGCCGGGCCGCATCGGCGCGGGTGCTCGAGCGCAGCGGCGGCGGCGCCCTCGGACGCGATCCGGGCGCGGCCTGGAACCGCGGGCGCTACGACGGGCCCTACCTGCGCGACTCTCTGCTCGACCACGGCGTGCTGGCCGAGACGCTGGAGACGGCCACGACCTGGACCGGCCTGCACGCGCTCCACGACGCCGTCGCTGCCGCTCTGCGCGGCGCGCTCGAAGCCCGGGGCACGGCGCCGGTCGTGCTCTGCCACGTCTCCCACCTCTATTCCGTGGGCGCGTCGCTGTACTTCACCGTGATCGCCCGCCAGGAGCAAGGCGATGAGGTCGCGCAGTGGCAGGCGGCCAAGGCGGCGGCGTGCGAGGCGATCGTCGCGCAGGGTGCCACCATCACCCACCACCACGCGATCGGCCGCGACCACGCGGCCTACCTGGAGGCGGAGATCGGCCCCACGGGCATCGCGCTGCTGCGGGCCATGAAGGCCGAGCTCGACCCGGCGGGGATCCTC
>Ga0157377_10000446_pt1 | contig 17753 bp, 8 predicted proteins | sample M55metaG_FD_121116 | JGI IMG/M metagenome (GOLD analysis project Ga0157377, IMG submission 121116) | Miscanthus rhizosphere microbial communities from Kellogg Biological Station, Michigan, USA - M5-5 metaG | ecosystem: Host-associated > Plants > Roots > Rhizosphere > Soil | place: USA: Michigan...
GAGATGACGGCCAAGATCGTGTACTACGGGCCCGGTCTCTGCGGGAAAACCACGAATCTGATGGTCATCTTCGACAAGCTCGCTCCCGAGCAAAAAGGGAAGATGCTGTCGCTCGCGACGAAGACGGACCGCACGCTGTTCTTCGACCTGCTGCCGGTCGACATCGGCAAGGTCGGCAACTTCAACCTCAAGATCCAGCTCTACACCGTCCCGGGCCAGGTCTTCTACAACGAGACGCGCAAGCTGGTGCTCAAGGGCGCCGACTCGGTGGTCTTCGTGGCCGACTCGCAGCCGGCCATGATCGACGCCAACCGCGAGAGCTTCGCCAACCTCCTGGAGAACATGGAGGAGAACAACCTCGACCCGAACGACATGCCGATCGTCATCCAGTACAACAAGCGCGACATCCCCGGGGTGCTGCCTGTTGAAGAGATGCAGGAGAAGCTCGGCTTCGACGGGTACCCCTACACCGAAGCCTCGGCCATCAAGGGCGAAGGGGTGATGGAGACGTTCAAGCTCGCCTCCAAGATCACCGCCAAGCACCTGATGGGGCGGCTGAAGGGCGGCGGCGGCAAGCCCGAGCCGGCGAAGAAAAGCGGCCGCGTCAGTGTGGGCGCGCCCGCCCCCGGGCGCGCGGCTGCCGAGGTCGCCGCGCCTGCACCGGAGCCCGAAGCTCCCGTCATCCCCTTCCCCGACGCCGCCGTGCCATTCCCCGAGTCGCCGATGGAGAGCGGCTACGAAACGATGGAAGAGGTATCGCTCGAACAGTTGTTGTCGGAGGGTCGCGAACGGCCGGCGACGATGTCGGGCAACGTACCGATTCCGGTGCACGTGGAAGAGGTCGAGGAGCTGGGGGCGGAGGAACTGGTCCACGCTCCCGAGCCGCTCGACGTCAGCGTCGCCGTCCTCGACGAGCCCTCGCCGGCACTCGTTACAGCAGACCGAACGGCCATGCTCGAAAAAAAGATCGCCACGCTCGAATCGCAGATCGAGACCATGCGCGCGCAGCACCGCGACGCGCTGGAAGATTTCGCGCGCGAGCTGGTTGATCTCGCCGATCGCGTCCGGTCACGTCTCGATTAGCGTTCCCAACCATCCACCCAGTCCAGGAGGAGAAAACTCATGCGCCGAATGCTGTCCGCGGTACTCACCCTCTCTCTCGCCCTCGCCGGCTGCAAGGCGAAGGAAGCGCTCGACAAGGCGAACATCGCCAACGACCTGAACAAGCGCGGCACCGTCGACCTGATGAAGCAGGTGGCCGACGACAAGTACGACGCCCCCGCCGACGGCAAGCTGACCGACGCGCAGGTGCAGATGTACCTCAAGGTCCGCGGCCACGAGAAGGACATCGTCAAGGTGGCCCGCGAGGAAGCCAAGAAGCACGCCGACGCCGCCAACAAGGCCGGCGAGAAGTCGCTCTCCGGCATGATCGAAGGCTTCAAGACCCTCGGCTCCGCCGCCGACATGCTCACCGCCGACATCCGCGCGGCGAAGGACCTCGGCTTCAACACGCAGGAGTACATCTGGGTCAAGAGCCAGATCCTCGCCGCCAGCACCGCCGCCATGGGCGAGAAGATGCAGCAGGGCATGGCCGCCACGATGGAAGCCAGCCACGCGCAGATGAAGAAGTCGTACGACGAGGCCAAGGACGACCAGACCAAGGCGATGTACAAGCAGATGCTCGACAGCTACGAGCAGCAGCAGAAGGAGATGGCGGCGAACAAGACGGCCGAAGAGCCCGCCGTCGCCTACAACCGCCAGCTCCTCTCCAAGTACGAGAGCACGCTGAACGCCTTCGCCACCGAGCTGTCGAAGTGGGAAGACAAGCCCGGCGAGGTGCAGAAGTCGGTCGACCAGTGGCAGAAGGATCTCGACAAGGCCACGGCCGAGGCGAAGAAGCAGTAGTGATGGAAACCCCTCATCCGCCCTTCGGGCACCTTCTCCCCGCAAGCGGGGAGAAGGGCACTGAATGACGAATCGCCGTTTCAACTATCAGCTCGTCTGCTCGCGCGGGGATGCCACCTACTCCCCGCGCGAGCTTTTGAATCTCTGCCGCGCCTGCGGCGCTCCGCTCCTGGCGGAGTACGACCTCTCCCCCGCCCCCGAGCTGCGCGACGAAATCCGCTCGCGCCCGGCGACGATGTGGCGGTACGCCGAGGTGCTGCCGGCGCAGGGCGAGGAGATCGTCACCCTCGGCGAAGGGATCACGCCGCTGCTGCGGTCGACGCAAAGCCCCAACGTCTGGTTCAAGGACGAGTCGAAGAATCCGACGCGCTCGTTCAAGTCGCGCGGGATGGCGGCGGCGGTGTCGATGGCCAAAGCCCTCGGCGCCCGCTCGCTCGCCGCGCCGACCGCGGGCAATGCCGGCGCCGCGCTCTCCGCCTACGGCGCGCGCGCGGGGCTGCCGGTGTTCGTGGCCATGCCGCGCGACACGCCGCAGTCGATCGTCGACGAGTGCCGCGGCTACGGCGCGCAGGTCGAGCTGGTGGCGGGCGTCATCACCGACGCGGCCAAGCGCGTCCAGCAGTTCATCGCCGAGAACGGCGGCTTCGATCTCTCCACGCTGAAGGAGCCGTACCGCGTCGAGGGCAAGAAGATCATGGGCTACGAGCTGCTCGAGGATCTCGGCCGCCTGCCCGACGCGATCCTCTATCCGACCGGCGGCGGCACCGGCTTGATCGGGATGTGGAAGGCCTTCGACGAGATGCAGCGCCTCGGATGGATCGGCAGCGAGCGCCCGCGCATGTTCAGCGTGCAGTCGAGCGGCTGCGCGCCGATCGTCCGCGCCTTCGACCAGCAGTTGGAGAACGCGCCGGAGTGGGAGTCGCCGCAGACCAGCGCCTGGGGCCTGCGCGTGCCGCGCGCCATCGGCGACCGCCTCATGCTGCGCGCGCTGCGCAACTCGGGCGGGGGGGCGGTGGCCGTCGACGAGGCGCAGATCGAGCGCGCCGCCGCCGAGACCCGCGAACGCGAAGGGATCGACGCCGGCCCCGAGACCGGCGCGGCCATACTCGCGCTGGAGATGCTCGTGGCCAGCGGCACGCTGCGCCGCGAGGACGTGACGGTGGTCTTCAGCACCGGCGGCAACAAATACAGGTAGGCCGCGGAGCGCCGCCGTCCCGGCGGCTGGCTCGGCGGCGTCCCGCCGCCGCGCGTGGGCGCCGAGGACGGCGCCCGGCCAGCCGGCGGGACGCCGGCGCTCCTTCGCGTGGCACTCCTTGTGCTGGCCGCCACACGGCATGGGCACAGAGAAAATCGTTCGCGCTCTCGGCGATCAGGAATGGCTCGACGAACTGGCCGCGCCGGTTCAGGAGGCGGTGCGGAACCTCCTCCCCCGTGACCTGAAGAACTTCCTGCACGGCAGCGCGCTCGGCCACCCGCTGCACCCCGCTCTCATCGACCTCCCCCTCGGCTCCTGGACGCTCGCCGCCATCCTCGACGGCCTCGAACTGGCGCGCGGCCGCGACAAGACCCGCGCCGCCGACGCCGCGATCAAGATCGGCCTGATCGGCGCGGTCGCGGCGGCGGTGGCCGGCCTGACCGACTGGTCGGAGACCGACGGCCGGGCCAAGCGGATCGGCATGACGCACGGCGTCATGAACCTGGCGGCCACCGGGCTGTACGTCACCTCGCTGCTGCTCCGGCGCAAGTCGCGCTCGAAGGGAATCGGCGTCTCGATGATGGCCTACGCCGTCGCCACGTCGTCGGCATTCCTCGGCGGGCACCTCACCTACGGCGAGCAGATCGGCGTCGATCACACCGCGACCGCCGACCAGGAGCAGCCCGAGAAGTTCACGGCGGTGCTCGACGACGAAAAGCTGCCGGCGGAGAAGCCGACCAAGGTCACCGCGGACGGCGTGGCCGTCGTGCTGGTGCGCCGCGGCGACACGATCTACGCGCTGCGCGATACCTGCACGCACCTCGGCGGCCCGCTCTCGGAAGGAAAGCTCGAGGGCGACGGCATCGTCTGCCCGTGGCACGGCTCGCGGTTCTGCCTGGCCGACGGCCGCGTGCTCGACGGCCCGGCCGTGTTCCCGGAACGCTGCTTCGACGTCCGCGTCCGCGACGGAAAGATCGAGGTGCGGGCGCGGCGGGAGGCATGACTCCCTGCCCGCGGTGCGGCGAAACGCCCGCGGCGCGATTTCGCGACGCGAGCGCGATCGAGGACGAGCTCGCGGCGCGCAGGCGCTTCTTTCCGCGCGGCCGCGACGTCACCGAGGTGGCGCTGGGCGTGCCCGCCGACATCTTCCGGTGCGAGCGCTGCGGCATCCTGATCCGCGGCGATGCGCCGGACGACGGCGTGTTCCGTGAGGATCGCTACAGCCCGGCCTTCCTCCGATCGCTCCACGACGCGCACGCCGCCGCCTTCCGCGCCAAGCGCGGCGACTACCGTCCGCTGCTCGCGCCGCGGGCCCGGGTGGTGGAGATCGGCAGCTACGCCGGCGGCTTTCTTCGCGCGGCGTCGGAGTGGGGCTGGCTGGCCACCGGCGTCGACATCGGCGGCGACACCTCCCGCTTCACCGCCGCGCTCGGCTTCGACATGCGCGAGGACTTCGCATTCGAGGACGTGGACGCGGTCTTCATCTGGAACTGCTTCGAGCAGTTGACCGAGCCGCGCCGGACGCTCGCCGCCGCGCACCGCGCGCTGCGCGACGGCGGCCTGCTCGTCCTCCGCGTTCCCGACGCGGACCTCTACGTGGAACGCCGCGACCTGCGCGTCCTCGCCTGCAACGGCCTCCTCGGCTGGCCGCACCGCTTCGGCTTCGGCGCCGCCGCGCTGCGGCGGCTGGCCGCCGAGCACGGGTTCGCGCTGCAGCGCGTGCTCCACCGCCCGCCGCTGCCGCCGCTGTCGGCCGAGTGCCGCGGCTGGCTGGAGCTGACCTTCAGGAGAGCGGCGGACGGCCGGCGCCGGCTCGCCGCATGATTGTGTGACGCGACCGATCAGTGCCGCCCGTCCGGGAGAAGCGATAGGTTTGGCGGCATCTCGGATTCGCGCTTGAGATCCCTGATTCCCAAAATCCAGCCGGCGACAACCGGAATGATCTCATATCGATTCGCCGGCAAGACCGAAAGGGCGGTGGCGAAATTCTTCCACGCCGTCTTGGTGAGGCCGACTTCGACCGAGAGGCCGGGCACCTGCTTGATTGGGACTTTGACGGACATTGCTTCGTTGGACACCTTGAATCCCGTGCCTCCCTCATTCACTTCGACCTCAAATTTGCCGTCGGTAACGGTCTTGACGCTGGCCGCCGTTTTTCCCTCTTGGAGACCCCCTTTGATTTCGAAGTCAGGCGATTTAGGAAGCACGCCGCCTTCTGCACTGGCCAACACAACTTTGCCGCCCACTCCGGAAGGACCCATTTTGCCGTTCCACTTCGCCACGAGCTCGAGCTTCATCAAGTCGGCTTCAACCACTGCCTCAGTTCCGCCGCCCGCACCGTTGAGCTTCGTTTTTGATCCCGTTCCGTAGATGACCTTGAAAATGATCTCGCGATCATCGCGACCGTCGGGGTCGACACGCCCGATCGGATTGCTGGAGGCATAAACATAGCGATTCAGCGATTGCGGTCGTGTGAAGTCCCACCCGCCGGGATCCACCGACAAAAACTTCCCCCCACTCGGCGTGTAGTACCGCGCGTGCATGTAGTCGAGGTCGTTCTCCGCGCTCACCCCGTCGGTGTCGCGCTCGTGGCCGGTGAAGCGGAGGCGGTCGGTGGGCTCGGGCTTGCTGCCGGGAGCCTCCTGGCCGAAGGGCCAGTAGGTATGCCGGGAGAGCTCGTATCCGCCGCTGTCGGTGATCAGGCGGGGAGTGCCGAGGTGGTCGAGGTGGTAGTGGCGCTGGGGGGCGGTACCGGGCTCGCCGGCGACGTAGGCGGCGAAGAGCGCGGAGCCGAGGTAGACGTAGTCCTTCGACCATTTCCAGGTGTCGGCGGCGTCGTCGTGGACCACCTCGCGGACCGGCTTGTTCGCCAGATCGCGCAGAGTGTGGAGGCGCGTCTGCGTCGTGGCGCTGATGGTCACGATGCGCTCGTCGTTCGCGTCGTAGACGTACTGCTCGTGGCGGTTCGGGAGGTTCGCCTCGGTCATCATCCCAACCGCGTCCCACTGGAACGTGCCGCCTGATCCGGTGATCTGCCGGCCGGCGGCGTCGTAGCTGGAGGCGACGCAGCGCCCGCCGAAGCAGACCTGCGTGGTGCGATTCGTGGTCGTGTCGACGGTGAACACCTGCTCGCCGCCGGGGCCCGGCGTGGTCACCCATCTGGTGGCGTTGCCGTAGGGGTCGTACGAGAACTGCTGGTGGTTCGTGGGCGAGGCGGGCGTCTTCGCGGTGGCCTCGGCGAGACGGCCGAAGGCGTCGTACGCGTACCAGTCGGCGCCGACGCGGATGATGTTGCCGGCGGCGTCGTACTGATACGCGCCGCTGTCGAAGTTCGGCGGATCGGCGGCGAGGGCCGGAAGCGCGGCGAGCGCGAAGAGCAGCAGCGTGGCGATCGTTTTCATCACTGGTCTCCTACGGAATGCTGATCGGGCCGGCGTTGGTGGTGCAGCCGGTGTCGGAGTGCGTGGCGCGCACCCAGAACGTCTGCGGCGTGGGGCTGTAGATCTCGAAATACGCGCCGGTCGCGTAGAGCGTGGACGAATCGCCGAGCTGGCCCTTGAACCACTCGAACCCGACAGATGGCGCCTCTTCCCAGTTCGCGTAGGCGTCGAGGCGGTAGTAATTCGTCCCCAGCGTCCGCTTGCCGACCGTGACCCACGGTCCCGGGGTGACGCTGACCGACGTCATCACCGAGTCGATGCTGGCGTTGCCGCTCGTCACCGTGCAGTAGACGTTGGTCGGCGCGGTGATGGTCATCGTCGCCGACGGCGTGGTGGCGAACGGCTGCCACGCGCCGCCGCTGACGCTGCGGAACCACTGGTACGTCAGCGGCGCGCAGCAGGCCTGGACGGTGAAGTTGGCCGACGCGTTCTGGCAGACGGTCATCGTGCCGGGCGGCTGGCTGGTGATGGCCGGCAGGACGCTGAGCAGCGCGGCGGCGCTATCGAGCGTGCCGCAGCTGCCGGTGACGCGCACCCAGTAGGGCTTCGTCGTGCCGGGATAGACGAGGACCGACGGGCCGGTGCCGGCCGGTGTGGTGGTCACACCGGGGCTCCCCTGGTACCACTGGTAGGCCAACCCGGTGCCGGTGGCAGCCACGCTGAGCGTCACTCCCATCGAACTGTTCTGGAGAACGGCGTTCTGCGGCTGCTGCGTGATGGCCGGAGGCGAGCAGACGGTGACCGTCGCCGCCGCGCTGTTGGTGGAGATTCCCGCGCAGGCCGCGTCGGCGGCGCCGCGCACCTGCACCCAGTACTTGGTGGTCGCCGCGAGCGGCGGCGTGGTGTACGACGCGGCGGTGGCGCCGGAGATCGGCGAGGTGGTGACGCCGCTGTCGCCGATGTACCACTGGTAGGTCAGCGGCGCGGTGCCGGTGGCGGTGACGTTCAGGGTCCTGGTGGCGTTGGTGTTGATGGTGGTGGCGCTCTGCGGCTGCGCGGTGATGGCCGGGTAGCAGACGCGCGCGGTCACGGCGGCGCTGTCAGCGTCGCAGTCGGCGCGCCTGGTGCGCACCCAGTAGCGCGAGGTGCCGACCGGATTGACGTTGATCTGATAGCCGCCGCCGGCGAGCGTGGCGGTCACGCCGCTCTCGCCGAGGTACCACTCGTAGGTCTCGCCGGAAGCGACCGTGTCGACGCGCAGCGTGATCGCGCCGCCGCTGATGTAGGTGTTGGAGACGACCGCGGCGTTGCGCGGCTGGCAGACGGTGAAGGCCGCGGTGCTGCTGTCGGCGAACGCGTCGCCGCTGTAGACGCGGACCCAGTAATTGATGTCGGCGTTGATCGGCGGCGTGGTGTACGCCGCGCCGGTGGCGCCGGAGATGGCCGTGCCCGCGCCGCTGTACCACTGGTACGCCAGCTGCGCGCCGCTCGCGGCGACGGTGAGCGTGCGCGTGATCCCCTTCGTCACGTTGCCGCCCTGCGGTTGCGTGGCGATGACCGGCGCGACGCTGACCTTCGCGGCGTTGCTGTTGGCGGTGCCGCAGCGGCCGTTGACCCTGACCCAGTAATCGGTGGTCTGGCTGGCGGTGACGGTCAAGGTCGACGCCGTCGCGTTGTTCATCGGCGTGGAGGTGTCGCCGGAGACGCCGCGGTACCACTGGTACGTCAGCGTCGTTCCGGTCGCGGAGACGGCGAGCGTGACCGGGTTGCCGGCGTAGACCACCGTGCTCGACGGCTGCCCGGCGATCTGCGGAACCTTGCAGACCGTCACCGTCGCCGCGGCGCTGTCGCGGGTCACGCCGCACGAGCCGCTCACGCGGACCCAGTACGTCGTATCGGCGGCGGGCGAGACGGTCAGCGCGCTCGAGGTCGCGCCGGCCAGCGGCGCGCCGGTGTTGCCGGCCGGGCCGATGTACCACTGGTAGGTCAGCGGTCCGCCCTTCGCCGTCACCGACAGCGTGACCGTCGCGTTCGGGTTCGCCGTCTTGTCGAGCAGCACCGGCTGCGGCTGCGCGGTGATGGCCGGTACGCAGACCTGCACGGTCAGCGTGGTGGTGTCGGCATAGCAGCCGGTGGATTCGCCGGCGCGCACCCAGTACTTCGTGGTGACCGCGGGAGCGATGCTCTTCTGCACGATCTGCCCCGGGCCGTCGATGACCGTGGAGCCGGCGACGTCGCCGGCGTTGCCGGTGTACCAGGTGTAGAGGACCTGAGATCCGGTGCCGCTGACGGTGAGCACCTGCGACTCGCTCTCGGTGACCTGCGTCTTGGTGCCATTCCAGACGACGGTCGGCTGCGTGCAGAGGGTGAGCGCGGCCGGCGCGCTGTCGACCGACGCGGCGCCGCTGCTGACGCGCACCGTGTACGACGCGCTCGCCGTGATCGGCGGAGTGGTGTAGCTGGAGCTGGTCGCGCCATTGATCGGCGTCGTGCCGTTGAACCACTGATAGGCCAGCGGCGAGCCGGTGGCGACCACGCTCAGCGTCTTCGTGGTGCCGGGCATGACGAATGCGCCCGCCGGCTGCGTGACGATCACCGGCGTGACGCTGACGGTCGCGGTGTTGCTGTTGACCGCCGGGCCGCAGCGGCCGCTCACCTTTACCCAGTAATCGGTGGTGGTCGCGGGCGCGACGTTGAGGCTCGCGGTGGTGGCGCCGGCAACCGGGATCGAGACGTCGCCGCTCGCACCCTTGTACCACTGGTAGACGAGGTCGGTGCCGCCGGCGGAGACGAGCAGCGGCGCGTTGCCGCCGGTGGTGATGACGCCCAACGGATGCGAGGTGATGACCGGCTTGACGCAGAGGCGGACCGTGGCCGCGGCGCTGGTTTTCGGGAAGGCGCAGCCGATGACCTGCACCCAGTACGTGGTGTCGGCGTCGGGCCAGGCGGTGAGCGTCGCCGTGTTCCAGCCGCTCGCCGCGTCGGCGGCGCCGACCGGATGCGTCTTGTCGCCCGGCTGGCCGATGTACCACTGATAGCTCTCGGCGCCGGTGGCGCCGACGGCGAGCGTCGCCGTGGCTGCCGGATTGGCGATCTTGTCGAGCAGCACCGTCTGCGGCTGCGTCACGATGGTCGGGATGCAGACCTTGACGGTGAGTGCCGGGCTGTCGGCGCGGCAGCCGGACGACTCGGCGATGCGGACCCAGTACGTCGTGGTCTGCGCCGGCGCGACGTCGAGCTGCACCGCGAGCCCGCTTGGGCCGGCGATCACGGTCGAGTGCTCGACGTCCTTCCACGGACCGGCGTACCAGGTGAGGGTCGCCTCGTAAACGCCGCTGGTGGAGCCGAGAACGCGGAGGAGCTGCTGCTGCCCGGCAGCGATTTCGGTTTTCACCTCGGGCGCCCAGTAGACGGTTGGCTTGGTGCAGAGGCCGACGGTGACGGCGTCGCTGGCCCTCTCGCACACGCCGCTGACGACGTTCGCCCAGAACGAAGTGTTCGCGTTGATGACCGGGCGGAAGGTGGCGCCGTGCCCCAGCACGCCGGAGGTGATGTCGCCGGGCGCGCCGCTGTACCAGTCGATCCGGTCCGCGCCCCACGCGTTGATGGTGAGCGTCGCCTGCGCTCCCTGCATCACCTCGGGGTATTGCGCTGCAGGCTGCTCGAGGATGACCGGACAGACCGTCACCAGCCACGCTCCGCTGTCGTCGTACTGATCCGCCGTTCCCTCGTGGCAATCGCTGGTCGCGCGGAACCAGTACGACTCCGTCGTCTGCGGCGCGACCTGCACGACCTTCTCGTTGTTGCCGACTTTGAAGGTCGTGTCGCCGACCGCTCCCCGGTACCACTGGAACTGCACGTTGTCGCCGGAGGCGGCGGCGTCGAGCCACTGGACCTGCGCCGGCACGTAAGAGTTGACGTAGACGGTCTGCTTGGGCGACGTCGGCTTGCGGCAGACGTAGACGGTGGCCGTGTTGCTGTCGACTTCGCAGCCTCCGGCGACCGAGACGCGCACCCAGTACTTCGCGGTGAGCAGACGGTCGTGCAGGACGACCTCGTTCGCGGTCGCGCCGGCCATCGGCTTCGAGGCGTCGCCGGCCTCCCCTTCGTACCACTGGAACGACAGCGGGAGAGGCGAGCCGGCGTCGATATGGAGCATGACGTCGTCGTGCTCCACAACCGACTTCGTCTGCGGCTGCGCGGTGATGGTGATGTCTTCGCACGAGGTGACGTGAAGGACGGCGATGGCGCTGTCGACCACATGGCAGTCGGTGCTGGCCTTCACGTAGTACGCGGTGGTCTTGAGCGGACCGTCGAGCAGGAACTGCCGTCCGTAGCCGACGTGCTGGTCGTGGACGTCGTCCACGCGGATCCACTCGTAGGTTCCGGCGGCCGGGAGGGTGTCGACGCTCAGAACGTACGGCGCCTTGGCGCGGATCTCGGCAGAGGCGGGCTCGCGGACGATGTGCACCGGCGCGCAGGAGCCTGCCGTCACGGAGACCGTCGGGCTGTCCCACGTCGTGCCGCAGGGCGTCGTCGCGCGCAGCCAGTAAGTGCCGGCGGCGACGGGCGGGGTGAAGTCGGCGCTGGTCGCGGTGGTGATCGGGCGGTGCGTGTTGCCGCTGTCGCCGCGATACCACTGGTACTTGACGGCCGCCCAGGTGCTGGTGGCGTGGATCTTCTTCGCCTCGCCGTTCAGGACCAGCTCGAGCTGATCGATCGTCACCGGCGGAATCGGGCAATGCGCGCGGTCGTAGACAAACATCGTTCTGGTTCGGACCGAGGCCGAGGTCGAGGTGTAGTTCGATTCCGAGCACTTCCGCCAGACGTCGGCGTAGACGCTGATGCCGTTCTTGTTCGCCTGGAACGATGAGCCCTTGTGGGTCGTCGCGGTGTTGTTCACGTACCAGATGAATTCGAGGTTCGAGTCGAGCTCCAGTCCGAGAGGCAACTGTCCGGACGGCACCCACGGATGGATCGCCACGCGGACGACGGGATACGGATAGCCGGGGATGATCTCCACCTCACTCGGCAGGTTGGCCAGGATGTCGGGGGCCGGGCATTGTTTCGTCCCGACCGTTCCCTCCTTGACGACCAGCAACGCGATCTTCGCCGACTGGCGCGTGTTGTCGCAGTCGTCGCCGGTCACTTCGACGCCGACGCCGGTCGTGCCCGTGCCGCCGCCGTACGTCCAGTTCAAGCTGTTCGAGGTCTGAAGCGGCACGTCGGTTTCCGACCCGATCGACCACGTGCCGTCCGCGTTCTGCGCGGCGGGGCCCGTGAACCAGCGGTATGCGAGGTTCTTTCCGATCGCGGAAACGGACAGCTGGAACGTCTGATTGGCCACCGCGGAGGTTGCACCGCCGGTGAAGGGGCTCGCCGGCAGGACGATGCGCGGTGCGCCGCAGAAGCGCGCGGCGACGGTGTTGCTCTTCGCCTCGCAGCTCGTTCCGACGGTGACCCGGCACCAGTAGTACGTGGTGCGGTCGAGCACCGGCGTGGTGAAGCTCGGACCGTCGCCGGCGGGCCGGTCGGTGTTGGGGGCCGCCCCCTCGAACCACTTCACGGTCGCGTTGGCGACGGTGGTGACGGTGAACGTGGCGCGGCCGTCGTCGCCGGTCACGGCGTCGTGCGGCTGCTGGGTGATGAGGGTGCAGTCTTTGACGTTCGTGGTCTCGATGCGGCCGGGACGCGGCATGCCGCTGGTGTCGGGCGTGACGGTGTCGACCACGCCGTTTTCGTGGCGCGCCTGCAGGAGCTGCCCCGCCGGTCCGTAGACCATGTTGGAGCCGACGCCGGCCATGCCGTTGAGCAGGCCGGCGCGCCAGGTCAGCGCGACCGGCGTGCGGTCCGGACAGCCGGGGCAGGAAGGAAACTGCAGCGATTTCGGCTGGCCGAGCGTGTCGTATTTGAAGTCCTGCGTGAATTCGTTCGTGCGCAGATCGGTGTCGGTGACGGACGTCGTCTTGCTGTTGATGCGGCCGTCGACGTCGTAGCCGAAGGTGTCGGTGACCACGTACTCCCTCGGCGCGCCGGGAAGGTAGTTGTTCCGCTTCTGCCGTTTCAGGCGGCCGCCGTCGTACTCGAAGTGCTTCACCAGTTTCTTGCTGGCGAGACTGGTGATCGGAGCGGCGGAGACGTCGGTGACGCGCTCGGCGCCGTCGTAGTTGAAGGTCAGCTGCGCCAGCGGCGTGGTTTTGGTGCGGATGTGGCCGCGCGCGTCGTAGGTGTAGCTGGTCTTCCCCGATTCGGGATGGTCCTCTTCCATCAGCAGTCCGCGGCTGTCGTGCTTGAACGATCGCGGGCGCTGGCCGTCCATGGTGACGCTCGTCAGTTGGTCGCCGAGGCGGTATCCGTAGGCGGTCTTCGCGCCACTGCTTCCCGCCGTCTTCGCCTCGGTCACCGCGATGAGGCGGCCCAGCGCGTCGCGGGTCTCGTCGACCGAGACGTTGGTCGTGCCGTTCTCCGAGGTGGCGACGGCGACGGTGCGCGTGGCGACGCGCGACCCCTGGAAGGTGAATTGCGTCGACTTGCCGTCGGGAGCGGTCACGGAGTGCGCGCGGCCGAACACGTCGTAGTCGGTGAATCGCGTCTTCGCACCCGGGCTGGTGGCGCTGGAGAACGGCTCCCATTCCGAGACCGAGGCGCGGCGGCCGGCGAAGTCCTGGAGCGTCTCGCGGACGCTCCGCGTGCCGCCGGGCATCAGGCGCTTCTCGCGCCACAGCCGGCCGAGAGCGTCGTACTCCCAGCTCTGCTCGAGCTTCGTATCGGGGTCGATGCCGGTGGACGCAGTGATCGTCGAGGGGCTTCCGCCGCTCGCGGGGTCGTAGTTGTACGTGGTGGGGGCGGTGCCCGGCGGCGTGAGGATCTTCAGCCGCGATGAGGTGTCGTAGGTGTAGGTCGTCTTCAGGCCGTTCGGGTCGAGGCTCTCCTTCACCAGGCCGGTGCTCCGGTCGATCGACGTGTTGTTGAGAGAGAGGAAGCCCACGCCGGAGTACTTCGACGTCTTGCGGACGCCGAACTCGTAGGTGTGATCGATCCTGACGGCCGCGGGAGAGCCGGGCTTGGCGATGTTGCACAGATGCGTGGTCTGGTCGAACATCGCCGGGCCGTCGCCGCCGAAGGACTCCTCGGACGCCGGGAAGCCCGTCACCGGATCGGGCTCGTACCAGGTCAGCAGATCGTTTCCGCTGCGGAGGATCCCGTTTCCGTCGGTGAGCGTCCTGGTGAGGAAGCCGGTGGCGTCATCGAAACAGGCCTCGGTGACCGAAACGGCTTCGCCCTCTTCTACCTGGGTGAAGTCGTACATGCCGAGGATCCACGATTTGTTGGATCCGCGCATGGTGTACGTGCCGGTGCGCTTGCCGTCGGCGTCGAGCTTGTACTCCCCCGCGGCCGGGTTGAAGAACGTGTAGGTCTCGCGATGCTTCCGTGGAACGGCGCCGGGGTCGTCGAACGTCGACGCGATGATCGTCCTGCGATAGTGCCCGAGGCCGTCGAAATCGGAGTTCGTCGTCTCGACGATGCGTCCGCCGTCGTCGTGAAACACAGTGCTCTCGGAAGCCAGGCGGCGATTGAGGTCGGTCTGGCAGGGAAGCTCTGTGGAACATGGCGCGGTGCCGGGCGCGATGTAGTCGAACTCGTACTTCACATAGCTGGTGCGGGCGGGCTGGAGGCAGGTGGCGCAATCGTAGGTAGCGCTGGAGAGAAATCTGCCGCGGCCGTCGTTGACCGGGAGCGTCGTGAGGCCGGCGATGTCGGTGTATGGCAGCGCCTGCGTCTTGCCGTAGTTGGTCTGGAAGTAGTGGACCGAGCGAGTGCTGACGCTCCACGGATCGGTGTCCGCCGCGCCGGGCTTCATCACGTTGATGGTCGTCTTCCCGAGCTCGTTCGCGTACGTGGTGTACTCCAGGCGTTTGGTATCGTCGAACTTGCTCCGCTCTTTGACGCCGGTGGCCAGGCCGCTCTCGTTGACCGCATAGTTCTGGTAGGACCACTCCAGCCGGCCGCCGGTGGGGAGCGTCGCGCTGGTGAGCGTGCCGGAGGCTTCGTCGCAGGTCGAGGTTTGCTTGTAATTGAACCGGTAGATCTCGCCGCTCGCCATGCGGACGCGGCCGAGCAGCCGCACGTGCGCGGGCGTCGGGTTCTGCGAGCCGCAGGGACGTGAGATCAGGGAGTAGGCGCCGTCTTCGGCGGAGCCGTCGAACTTGTCGTAGGTCAGGTCATAGACGGCACGATCGCCGTTGAACGCCTGGAGGTCGACGTCGTCGACATACGGGACCGCCGTGGTCTCGCTGGGAAGGAGATGCACGTAATGCGTGCGGACCGGATCGTCCTCTTTGCTTTTGTCGGTGACGATCCATCGGTTCGGCTCGTAGTCGAATTTGACGTAGTTGCTCTTCGGGAGACCGTCGCTGCCGAACGTGGAGACGCCGTTGTAGATGTACCAGAGCTTGCAATCGCTGATCTCGAGGTTGCACTTGAAGAGATGTCTCTGTCCGTCGGGGAACTCGAGGATGCGGTCGTCGGTGGTGTCGTTGCGGCGCCTCAACCGGAGATAGGTTCCGTCGCGGGTGTAGAGGACTAACGGCTCCGGCGTTTCACACGGCTTCAGGTCCGGCTGGTCCGGTTTGCACTGCGGCTCGTGGAGGGTGGGATAGAAGCCGCGCTCGCCGCCGTCGGGTGACTTGTACTTCCACAGCTTGAAGTACGAGCCGCTGAGCGCGTTCGGCATCGGCGGATTCAGCTCTCCGAACGAGAGACGCCAGCCGAGTCCCCCGTTGTCGCGTAACGGGAAGTAGAAGGAGTGTCCCTGGTCTTGCTCGTCGTGGTAGGGGGTCCACCACCACGCCTCATTGCTGCAGAACCGCCGCACGTGCTGCGGCAGCTCGGGCTCCGACTCGTCGAAGCAGCCGGTCGGATCGTTTGCATTTTGCAGATCCATAGCCCGGAAGGGCTTCATCCACTCGCTGTAAAACCAGACGTTGCCCGAATAGCGCAGGACGAACGAGTACGACAGCCCGGCGCCGACGTTATAGGTCTGCCCCAGCGGGATGCCGAGGTTGAGGTTCCCGTTGAAGAGATTGACCGAGTCGAATTCGTTGAGCTGGTACGCCTGCTCCGGCTTGAAGCCGCGCTCGCGGCCCGGCTTCACCTGGCCCATGGCCGCGGCGGCGATCATCAGCGACAGACAGAGAACGACTTTGGTTTTGTTCATCATTCGCGAGCTCCGATCGTGGACCGTTACGCTCTGAATGACGATCGATGCCGATCCTTATGAGCATCGGGCGCGCGAAAAATCTGTGTGGTAAGAAAGCCGGCGTTCGAACGTCACTCGATGGTGGAATGGTGTATCTACAACGACAGCGGGACGAGCCGGACGGCGATGCGCGCATCGAGCGGCTGCGCGGTCTCGGCGAGGCCGAGCGCGAACAGGCCATCGGCGAGCTGATCGCCGGCCTGGCGCGGCCGCAGATCGAGCGGCTGCTGCGGCGCGCCACCGTCCGCCCCGAGGACGCCGACGACATCCTGGCCACGGTCTCGCTGCGGCTCCTGGTGCGGCTGCGCGCCGCCGCGGCGCCGTGCGGCGACCCGATCGAACGGCTCGAGGAATACGTCACCACGCTGACATTCAACGTGGTCAACGACCACTTCCGCCGCCGTTTCCCGCAGCGCGCCCGGCTGAAGAACCGCCTGCGCTACCTCCTGACGCGCGACGCGCGGATGGCGCTGTGGTCGAGCGGCGACCAGCTCGTCTGCGGTCTGGCCGGGTGGCGCGGCCGTGGCGCACAGACGATCGTTCCCGTCCCGAGAACCGACCAGATCGTCTGTCCTCCGCCCCACCAGCCGGCCGAGGCGGTGCTGGCGTGGTTCGCCCGCTGCGGCGCGCCGGTACCGTTCGAGATGCTGGTCGACGCGATGGCCGAGCTGTGGCACGTGGCGGACGCGCCGCCGGCGCCGGTTCCGGCCGAACAGGCGAGCGAATCGCCGCGCGCGTCGGCAGAATGGCGCCAGCTGCTGATGAACCTCTGGCGCGAGATCGCGCAACTGCGCCCGATGCAGCGCAAAGCGCTGCTGCTGAACCTCCGCGACGCCGAGACGTCGCACGCGCTGAATCTCTTCGTCCTCACCGGCGTCGCCTCGGTCGGCGAGCTGGCGGCCGCGCTGGAGATGACGGCGGCCGCGCTGGAAGCGATCTGGAACGAGCTTCCCTTCGACGACCTGCGGATCGCGGGGATGCTGCAGCTCACGCGGCAGCAGGTCATCAATCTGCGCAAGAGCGCGCGCGAGCGCCTGACGCGCCGGATGGCGCAGAAGGGAATGCCATGAGCGATCGCCAGGACGGGCACGAGCGCGCGGCGCGCGATCTCCTCGCCTCCCTCCATGAGCCGGAGCGGCACCTCGACTTCGACACGGAGCTCGCGCCGTACGCCGGCGGCACGGCCGGCCCGGCGGAGCGGGAGATCGTCGAGTCGCACCTCGATGACTGCGCGATGTGCCGCGCGGAGATCGAAGACCTGCAGCGCCTGGCGCCGGCGATGCGCTCGAGGCGCCCGTGGCGAGTGCTAGCCCTCGCCGCGTCGCTCGCCATCGCCGTGATCGCCGCGGTCCTGCTCCTTGCCCGGCGGGAGCGCGCTCCCGTGCAGCCGTCTCAGGCCGCGTCGGTCTACGCCAATGCCGAGTGGGCGCGGCTCGTCGAGCAGTCGCTCCAAAGCGGCCGTCTGCCCGAACCGGTCATCGCGCCGCCGCCCGCGCCGCAGGAAGGCGCGCTGCGCGGCGGTGCCGTGCCGAAGGCGTGGCTGGCGCCGTCCGGCGTGGTGATCGATACCACCAGACCGATGCTGGCCTGGACGCCGGAGCCGGGCGCGTCGTACGTGGTGACACTCGTCTCCGGCAACGAGGAGATCGCCCGCAGCGAGCGCCTGGCCGCGCCGCGCTGGACCGTGCAGGGCGATCTGCCGCGCGGCCGCATCTACCAGTGGCAGGTGGAAGTGTCGCGCGGGAGCGCCAAATCTCTCCTGCCCTCGCTCCCCGCGCCCCTCCCGTCGTTCCGCATCCTCGGCGCGCGCGAGCACGACGATCTCGAGCGCGCGCGCGCCGCGCACCCGCGCGACGCGCTCCTCCTCGCCGCGCTGGCCGCGCGCTACGGGCTGGCGGACGAGGCGCGGGCGCGGATCGAGACGCTGCGCGGCTCGCACGACCCGCGCGTGCAGCGGATCGTCCGCAGCGTTCAGGAAGGATCGCCGAGCAGCACGAAGGCCGCCCAGTAGAAC
>Ga0157377_10000474_pt1 | contig 17303 bp, 18 predicted proteins | sample M55metaG_FD_121116 | JGI IMG/M metagenome (GOLD analysis project Ga0157377, IMG submission 121116) | Miscanthus rhizosphere microbial communities from Kellogg Biological Station, Michigan, USA - M5-5 metaG | ecosystem: Host-associated > Plants > Roots > Rhizosphere > Soil | place: USA: Michigan...
CCGGGCAGCCAATGCCGCCCTCACCCTCGGAGAAGGCGGCCTACGCCCGGTCACAACTCACGGCTATGCGGACACCCAGCCGATCATGCCGAACACAACGGACGCAGGGTGTGCGAAGAACCGGCGAGTCGAGGTTCGCGTCACGAAGTAACTCTTGCGTCAATACGAGCCAGGACCTCTCCATGTCTGGAGAGATCCTGGCTCCTTACCGCCCTCAGAGCTTGCAGAGCACTCGGTCCGCAGGTTCAACGTTGTCATCGCCGGGAACTGTGGCGAGAATTTTATAGTGCCCGAGGCCCAATTCCTTTCCGTACGCTTCACCGACTAACACGTCCTGAACATGTTGGTGATCTGACGCGCGAAATACCGATTTGCCTTCCTTTAATCCGTCGAATTGGTGACCTGCCAGGGCCTTGATCAATCCGGCGGTCTCCGTGCTGCCGGCACGCTGCATGGCTTCGAGAATCTGCGTCATCGCGGCATACCCGAGATAACAACGCGACGTGGGCGTATGGTTGTACTTGTCGATAACCCCCTGGATGAAACGTCTCGAACTGTCTGTATTGATCTTGGGGTCCCAGATCAGTCCCCAGATTCCGGCATTATTGGCGTACCCGAGCGGACGACCGATTTGTTCGCCGCCGATGAGTCCTCCGACCCCGATCTTTTCCTTGGCCATCTCCAGTTTTGCGTAGCTTTTGAGCGCGTTGACGAGATCCCAGCCATAGAGATTCAAAATGATCGCGGTGGGTTGCTTCGCTTTGGCCTCACCAAGTGCTGGCACAAAATCCGTCGCCCCGAAGGGGGTCACCGTCTCACCGACAATCTCGACTTTCTGCGATTGCGCAGCGTCGACCAGCGCCTGGGCGCAAGATTTTCCATCGATCGTGGACGCCGTAATCAGGTACCAGCGCGTGCCGTGGGCCTTCGCGAGACGCGGTACGACTGCATGGGCCAGCATGCGGGCATTGGGCATGAAGACGAATGTGTGCGCATTGCACGCCGCACCGGTCAACTCCGGAATGTGAGCGCCCGTCACCATGAAAAGCTTGTTTTCTTTTGCCGCCAACGCACTTACTGCGAGGGCGCAGTCGCCGTTGAACGTCCCCATGAGCGCGTCGACCCGATCTTCCTTGATGAACTTTGTGGCTACTTTGACGGCTTGGTCCGGATTCGAGGCGTCATCGGCTTCTAGAATGGCCACCTGCCGCCCCAGAACACCGCCTTTTTTATTGAATAGATCGACCGCAACGTTGGCCCCGTGAACGTCGTGAATAGATGAGGTCTTGTAGGGGCTCGATAAGGGATCAAGGATGCCGATTTTAATGGGTTGATCTGCATGAGCCACTCGAACGCCGAAATCGATGAGCGGGCCACGGCCGACCAGGCTTCCAAGCGCCAGACTTCCGCCGGTCATCGCCGTCAACTGCAAGAAGCGCCTGCGTGACATCTGTGGCATGGTGCCTGCCTCCTCTCCTCTTAGATGAACATCTTCGAAGCTGTTTGCGGCCCCATGATTTCACAATTTCTGGCCTGCCTCAAGCGTGCATACGTATCTTCACGGATCCCTCCAAAGCACACGACACTAGGGGGCATGCTGGCGGCAACAGGAAAGAACGCGCGGAACACCCACTGCGCGCTAACTGTATTGATCTTCCGTATAGACTTGCTTGATGGCCCAGAACACTGCTTCTTTGAGCTTCTTGACCTGGGGATCGGGAGGATCCTTACGGATTTTTTGGAGCTTTTTGTCGAGATCAAATAACGGTTGGACTGATCGCCGGTCAGGCACTCTTCCCAGCGCCCACGCGATTTCCGTTTGAACCGTAATGTCGATGCCGGGCGCATCCAACATCTCGAGGAGGGGAGGCACGACCGACGAGTCGTTATGTGTGTTCCCCAAATCTCCCAATCCCTTGGCGGCGGCGGCCTGAAGCTCGGGCTGTTTTGAATGTTTCAGAATATCGACAAGAATCGGAATTCCTTCCTTGCCCATGCTGCCCAACGCGACGGCCGCCTCTTTGGAAAGGTTCTTGTCTTTGAGCATCGCCTTCAGTTTCGGCAGCGCTTCGTCTGCTTGCATTTCACCGAGCAACGAGATGATTTTGATCTTGCGCACCTGCGGCGTATCGTTGGCATCCAACAGTTTCAGCAATCGATCAGGGTGCCCCCATTCAGCGGCCAGCAAGACAGGGAAATCATACTGCTCGAGCTTCTCCCGCAATTTGCTCATTGCATACACGCCGGGCTCTCCGGCATTGGCGGACAGCGCTGCCGCGGCTGCATCTTCGAAATCGGTCCGGACCTCCTTCTGCCACTTGATCCTTGTCTCACCCAAGAGATACGTAAGCTGACAGGCTGGTCCTTTCCAAAGACGGGAGGGCGCGTCGGGCAGATCAGCGTCGCCGCCGGCCACGGTGGTACCTTCCCACGTTTTTCGCTGCTCACATTTGAGCTTAAAGGTCGCATCGTGTGGCTTGGCGGCGTCCCGAACGACCGTATACCCCAATTCAGACAACCGACGTGACGCGACATCCTCCAAGGGGGCGGCATCGACGGGCCCTTTGTCGGTTAGAGCAATCGCCTCGACGAGGACCGTCTGAATCTTCTCGAGCTGTGCTTTTTGCTCGATAGTTAAGTAGTCACGATAGGCCTCGGCTGGAGAAACAAACGCCGCAGAGCCGATCAACGCCAGGATGGAGAGCAGTAAGCCGATGCGCATAAGGCACCTCCCTACCGTTACACTGGCAAGACAACGCCGGTATGATGTGCACCATTATACCGGGCGCCAGGATTCGAGGCTACTTTCCAATGCCTTGCCGCCGGGCTCCGGTGAACCGATGGGTCTTCTCGCATTGCACAATATGTGACGGCAAATCTCCGGTCCTCCCCGCAGGAGTATGGGTTGACAGCTGGGCGCAACCAACTGTACAAAATAGCAGCATCGCCGTATAGTTGCGCATGTTTGCTAACTCGACTGGAACCCGTTGCAGTGTACCCCGCCGTGCGAGAGTGGCGGAACTGGCAGACGCGCGAGACTTAGGATCTCGTGGGCAACCGTGGGGGTTCAAGTCCCCCCTCTCGCACCACACCTTTCCGACAGTGGGCAACGAGTTGTGTCGGTTACCCAAAAGGAAATCACGCGTCAGATGAAAATGGAAGTGACCGAGCTCGGCCCAATGAAACGGGCGCTCAAGATCGAGGTGCCGGTTGAGGAGGTGGCGCAGCGTTTCGTACAGGCCTACAAGGAGCTCAACCGGCAGGTCCGGGTGCCGGGGTTTCGGCCCGGCAAAGCACCGCAGGCCCTGCTCGAGCAACGATATGCCAAGGCCGTGGAAGAGGATGTCGTTCGCAGGCTCGTCCCGGATTATTACGATCGTGCCGTCCGTCAAGCAGGTATCTCGCCCGTCTTGGTTGAGATTCCCCCTCTCGAACGCGTAAAGATCAAACGAGACGCGCCGTTCACGTTCACGGCCACGGTCGAGATTAAGCCCAAGATCGAGCTGCGGGACTACAAGGCGCCGAATCCCATTTCTCTGAAACCCGATACACGCACCGTCACCGAAGAACAGCTGGCCAAGGGCATGAACGTGCTGCGCGAGCAGCATGCCAGGCTCGAGGCGCCGCCTCTCGGCCACCAAGCCGCAGAGGGAGATTTCGTGATTCTCTCCGTGGAAGGCTTCCTCGACGGACAACCGCTGGAGGGCAGCAAGAAAACGGGCCATCTCCATAAGGTCGGTTCGAACGCGTCGGTGTTGGGTCTCGAGATCGATCACCATGTCCTCGGCCGGGCAGAAGGCGACACGGTCGAAATCTCTCAACCCTATCCCCCAAGCCATCCCGATGGACGCGTGGCCGGCAAAACGGTCATGTTCAAGGTGACGGTGAACGCCGTCAAGATCAAGACGCTGCCGGCCTTGGATGATGAATTCGCGAAGGATTGCGGGGCCTATGCCTCCCTTGCGGAGTTACAAGACCGTTTGCGCACGGAAATGGAAAAAGCGCTCAAGCGGGAGATCGAAGAGGGTTACAAAGACACCATCGTCAAGCGTCTGATTGAAACCCATCATTTTGACCTTCCGGAAACGCTGGTCGAACGAGAGCTGGAGGCGATCATCCGTCAGTACGTCCAGCAGCGGCAGCGTCGAGGAGGCGAAGGCGCCTCGCCCCTTGAAACGTCCGACCTCGCCAAGTTGCGCCAGGAGAACCGCGAGGAGGCCTCCCGTCGCGTCAAAGTCGGCTTAATCCTCGAGATGGTCGCAGAAAAAGAGCAGCTGACGGTGACGCAGGAAGACCTGGACAATGAAATTCGCCGCCTGGCCTCCGAGTTGAAGATCGGGCAGCCGGATTTGGTGAAAATGATCCAGGCCGGCGGACAGGATTCGATCGACGAGCTACGGGCTCGCATCTTGGCGGAGAAGTCCCTGGATTTCGTCTACCGGAACGCCGTCATTCAAAAGTAGCGCTTCAGGCCCGACCCCGGGTCTTGTGTCAGGAAAGGAAACCACCTGCATGCTAGTTCCCATTGTCGTTGAGCAAACCAATCGAGGCGAGCGGGCCTATGACATCTATTCACGGCTCCTGAAGGATCGCATCATTTTCTTGGGGGCGCCGATCGACGACGTGTTCGCCAACCTCGTCATCGCACAGCTGTTGTTCCTGGAGGCTGAGGACCCTGAGAAAGACATCAATCTCTATGTCAACTCTCCTGGCGGCAGCGTGACGGCCGGACTGGGCATCTATGACACGATGCAGTACGTGAAGCCGCCCATTAATACCATCTGCCTGGGCCAAGCCGCCAGCATGGGAGCACTGTTATTGACCGCTGGAACGAAAGGAAAGCGGTTTGCGCTTCCCAATGCGCGCGTCATGATTCACCAGCCCCTGGGTGGATTCCAGGGACAGGCGACCGAGATCGACATTCACGCGAGAGAAATTTTGAAAATCCGTGAACGGCTGAATGAAATCATGGCCAAGCATACGGGGCAGCCCATTGAAAAGATCGCGCACGATACCGAACGTGACTACTTCATGTCGGGTGAGGAAGCGAAACGGTATGGCCTGATCGACGAAGTGATCACGCGGGCGCCCAAATCGTTGAAGGTCGCGTCGGACAAGGATGGGGCCAAGGACAAGTAATACCGGGAGGATGCATGGCCAAGCAGGAAAAGATGGATCGACACCTTCGCTGTTCGTTCTGCGGGAAAAGCCGCGACGAAGTCCGCAAACTCATCGCAGGACCCACGGTCTACATTTGCGACGAATGTGTCAATCTGTGCAACGACATCATCGCCGAAGACTGGGAAGAGGCAAAAGAAGAAATTTCTTCCAAACTCAAGAAACCCTCCGAGATCAAGCATCACCTCGATCAGTATGTCGTCGGACAGGAACGGGCTAAAAAAATTCTCTCCGTGGCGGTCCATAATCACTACAAGCGCATCTCCGCAAAGGAAAAGGACGTCGACGACGTAGAGCTCCAGAAGGGCAACATCCTGATGGTGGGCCCGACGGGCACCGGAAAGACGCTGCTCGCCCAGACGCTGGCCAAGTATCTGGACGTCCCCTTCACCCTCGCCGACGCGACGACGCTCACCGAAGCCGGATACGTCGGAGAGGACGTGGAAAACATCATCCTCAAGCTGCTCCAGGCATCGGATTACGATGTCGAACGCGCCGAACGCGGCATCGTCTATATCGACGAGATCGATAAGATCAGCCGCAAAAGTGACAGCCCGTCGATTACCCGCGACGTGTCGGGCGAAGGGGTGCAGCAGGCACTGCTCAAGCTCATTGAAGGCACTGTCGCGAATGTGCCGCCGCAGGGAGGACGCAAACATCCGCATCAGGAGTTCATTCAAGTCAACACAAGCAACATCCTATTCATCTGCGGCGGAGCCTTCGTCGGACTGGAGCAGATCATCGAGCAGCGGTTAAATCGAAAAGCGATGGGGTTCGGCGCAGAGATCCGCGGCCGGGCCGATGTGCGGCTCGGTGAATTATTCGAGCGCGTGCAGCCGGAGGATTTTCTGAAATATGGCCTCATTCCAGAGTTCATCGGCCGTCTACCGGTCGTCGCCACGCTCGACGAACTCGACGAGCGCGCCTTGATCAGGATTTTGACTGAGCCCAGAAACGCCCTCACCAAACAGTATGAAAAGCTCCTCTCGTTTGAAAAGGTAAAGCTCAGATTCACCGAGGGCGCACTCGGAGCGGTGGCCCGCAAGGCGTTCACCCAGAAGACCGGTGCTCGGGGCCTGCGGGCGATATTGGAAGAAGTCATGCTGGATGTCATGTATGACGCCCCCTCGCAAAAACAGATCAAGGAGGTTTTTATCACCGAGGACGCCATTCTCGGAAAACATCCTCCCATCCGGATCTTCGAGCAGGATAAAGACGTAAAGACCGCATAAGCACTGGACATATCTCGCGCTTTCCCCGACCCGGCCCGGCGTCACCGCCGGGCCGGGTTCTTTTATGGCGGTACGATGACGAGTGCCTGCACAGCCAGACGGTGCCATGAGCGCCTTGAGACACATGGCGCCGCTTGGCAGCTGCCGGAAAACTCTCGGCTTTTGCTCGACAAGGTGAAACACTGCGCTATACTTGCCAAGGGTGAGCTGGGAGGGCGTGTGAAATATCCGGTAGCTTCAAGCCTGCGCCACAAAGGCAAGACGATTGAGTTGGATGCCACGCGGGAGATCATCACGCTCATCGGTATCAACGGTGAGGCGATGGGAAACCTGTCATGGGATTTCGTCATTGATCAGATTCTCGCCTACCGAAAACCCCCTGTTTCGCGAGAGGCCAGAACCGAACCGCGCGTCACGCTGGCATTCCGGGTGAAATATAAGACCCCGGAGGGCCAGCAATTCGAAAGCCGGGCAGGCGGCATCGGCGGCGGAGGGCTCTTCATTGAAAGCCAATCACCGCTGCCAGTCGGCACCAAACTGTCGTTGGAATTTTCGCTGCCCGAGCATGCCAACGAATGGCTGGCCGCGAAAGGCGTCGTGGCCTGGGTCTGTCCGAAAGCGGATCAGTACACGTTCAGTCCGGGAATGGGCGTCCGCTTCACCGATATCGCACCCGATATCCGTAATCGAGTGCTCGAATTGGTGAAATCCCTACAGGAAGTCGGACGCTCGGCCGCATGAGCCGAAGAACGCATCGCACCATGTGCACAGTGAACAGGACCGTATGAAATTTCCAGTGACCACCACGCCGGGACATCAAGGAAAGAGCTTGGAGATTGACTCGGCCCGCGAAACTATTTCACTTCATAACGGCAACGGAGCGGTGCTCGGGGCAATGTCGTGGGGCGATGTCATCGAGCGCATCGTCAATGCTGACGACGATGTCCGCTTCGCGCATGCACGGGCACACGCGCGCGCGCCCTTGGCGGTGAAGGTCAAATATACGACGCCAGAGGGCAAGCAGTTTGACAGCCTGACGGGCGGAATCGGCGGCGGAGGACTTTTCATCGAGAGCAGTCAGCCATTGGCGCCGGGAACAGAACTCGCGGTCGAGTTCGCACTTCCGGATCGTCCGTGGGAAAAACACAAGGCCAAAGCCAAGGTGGCCTGGACTCGCAATAAGCCCGAACGCTTTCTCCTCTTTCCCGGGATGGGCATCCAATTCACCGAAATCGACGACAAATCCCGCCACGACCTCGTGGAATTGGTTTCCGCGCTCAATCGTTCACGCGTAACGCCTTGAGCTCAGCTTCGATCCATCGACGAACCCCCAGATCCGTTTCCTTCTCGAGCGCCATCCGTAGCAGCGGACGCGTATCCTGTCCGCTCAACTCGCCAAGATGATACGCGGCTTCAGCGCGGACAGCAGGCGAGGAATCGTGAACAAGGCGCTTCCGAAGCGCCGACGTGACTCGCGCGTCCCCTGAGAGTCCCAATGCCGAGACGGCTCCCTGCCGTACCTCTGCATCCGGATCGTCCAGGAGTGGCAGCAGCCACTCGATCACCTGCTCGGTATCCAGCGACATGAGGGCACGAACGGCAGCGCGCCTGACTTGAACGTCTGACGCCCGAAGCAAGACATTCACCGGTGTGAGTTGGCGAGGCGACGGTTCGATCTCGTCAATGGCGAGCGCCGCAGATTGCCGAACTCTGTTGTCAAGGTCTGCGAGCGAACGCGCGAGCCCGGCGATCACGGCCTCATCGTCGGGTGTCGCCATCCGGCCTAACGCCTGGGCAGCGGCCGCGCGGACTGCCGGCACCGTGTCGGTCAGCAGCAGTAGGACCGCAGGCAACGCCGATCGATCGCCAATTTTTCCCAACGATTCTGCCGCCGTCCTGCGGACGTCAGGATGTTCATCGTGCAGCAGGGCGAGTAAGACAGCGAGGCTGCGTTCGACGGAAGGTGCGTTTGCGTCTTGGAGACAGCCAAGTTGCGCGGCGCAGGGGATGAGAATGGAGAGAGAAAGAAATGATGACAGGAAGCGCCGGCCCCACTGTGGCATCATCAGGCCGGCTTCGGTGGGTCTTCCTGGACGGCAGGCATTTCGCGGGCCGCTTCGATCGATTGCTGAATCTCTTTCTGCGCCGCATCCATTTCAGCCTGAATGGTTCGCATTTCAGGATCGACCGAGTTCCTCACATCGGCCACCGCCTGCTTGAACGTTCGCAGCGCGTCTCCAAGTCCCTCTCCCAGATGCTGCATATCGGCCGGTGAGACCCCGTCACCGGACTGCCCGGCCTTGGACTTCAAGGCCGCCTGCTGCGCCTGAACACGCGCCACGGCATCCTTGTTCACGATCGCTGACGGCCGTTTCGCTTGCGGCTTCGATTGCGCGCCGGGAGGGAGAGGGGGATATTGGCCCCGCATGATCGGTGTCGGAGCCGCCGCCCGCTCTTCCATCGTTGGCGGGGCCTGTCCGGCGGTGCTCGCGGCTGGAGCCGAGGCTCGCGGGCGTGGGGGCTGAGGCGCCTGAGGTCCCATGTTATACAGCGAAGCGGCCGTCGTCCCCGGGGTCATTTCCGGTCCAGGGGTATAGGGCGACGTCGGTGTCGGAGCGGCCGGAGGAGCAGTCGATGGAGCGGCGGCGGTGGCCGCATTGGCTTGTTGCACCGGGGCTGGCGAAGGGGACGAGGTCTCTGACTGGATGGCCTCGGGAGGAGGAATGTCATGCACTTCCTTCTTGAACCCCTTTAGTGCCTTGCCGACTCCTTCTCCTATTTGGGGCAGTTTTCCCGCGCCGAAGATAATGAGCACGATGACCAGAATGATGATGAGCTCTGAAATGCCCATTGTCCCGAACATAATCTAAATCCTTTGTGAAGAAGAGCCTTTGAGCTCGTCCCGGGCGGCGCTCAAGGCCAGCATTCACTTTATAGACCTGTTCACGGCACTGTCAAGGAATGGATGGCCCAGAAGGGGCTACAGCAAAGGGCGGAGTTCGCTCTGAAGTGGCAATCCGAACACGAGGGCGTCGCGCTCCGTCAGGAAGACGTCCAGCTCGCTTCGAATGCCGAATTCTCCCTGGAGATAGATACCGGGTTCGATCGAAAAGCAGGTACGAGGCATGAGACGTCTCGTGTCTAGCGTTTCGAGTCCGTCGATATTGGCTCCGTTGCCGTGGACCTCTTCGCCAATCGAGTGGCCGGTCCGATGGACGAAATGAGCACCGTAGCCGGCCGCCTCGATCACGCGGCGGCAGGCTGCATCAACTTCGTAGCCGAAGGGGCGCTGCCCGGCTTGCATTTGGGCGCGAACGAATTCGAGAGCGGCCTCACGACCCTGCCTCACGATGCCGAACACCGTGCGATGCTTCTCGGGCACTGTCGCACCGGCATAGGCGGTCCAGGTGATGTCGGCATACACCGAACCGGCGGCACCCTGTTTCGCCCAGAGATCAATCAGCACCAAATCGCCCCGTCTGATCGTCGAAGAATTCGTCGCCGCTGGAGCGTAATGTGGATCCGCGCTGTGCTCGTTCACGGCTGCGATCGGGGCGCTGGATGTGACCATGCCGGCATCGCCGATGCGTGACAGAATGAATTGTTGCAATCCGTACTCCGTCAGACTCTGATTTTTGCCGACAGCTTCGCGGACGTGATCGAACGCTTCATCGACGATGCGTCTGAGTGCGGCGGCGGCATATTGATGCGAGTCCAACTGCCGATCGGTCCACCGCGCTTCGAACAGCTGGATCAGATCCCCCGAGCTCATCACTTCCACGCCAAAGCTCCTTACCAATTCCATGGTGCCGGCATCCACACGGGAGACATACGGCACGGCGTTCATCGGCGAGTACTGCATGGCGATGCGACGGCTCCCAGTCAAGAGACGTCCCAGAAGTTCCTGTTGTTGGTCCCAGGAAACGTAGGCGTTCGAATGACCGGGGAGCAGATCCAGCACGTGAGGTTCGATACGATGCAGCAATTTTTGCGGAGACGCGTGAGCAGGAATCCAATAATACCAGCGCCTGGTCACATGCATTAGCGGATCGAGCAGGAGCACGCGATATGCGAGAGGATCGCTGCCTCGGAAATCGTAAAACAGCCAGCCGTCGAGCGCGTGCTCGCGCAGAACTCGTTGGATCTCGAGTACTCTCGTTTCATGTGCCGCACTGGGCATGAACGGCATCTTATCGTCGCCGTTCCCGGTGGTCAACGAACCGCAGGCGCCAAGACACTGCCTACGTGGTAGAATGCCTGCCATGACGATAGACTCTGCGTTCGATCTGTCGCAGTTCCGTGTGACACTGTTCGTGGGGCCCCAGCAGGTGCAGGGGAAACCCTTCACTCACTCGACGGTCTATAACGTAAAGAAGCGCAGCTGGAAGGGCGGGATCCAGGTGGCGGTGGAATTGAACCAGATACAGGTCGACCAACTCAGCGACGCCGTCGGCTTCTCGCAATGGCTGCAAACGGCTCTCACCATGGCTCCCGCGGAGGAGTGTGCCATCTCTCATGAGCGGGCACAGGAACTGCTGGTACAAGCCCTGTCATGGTGCAAGTTGGATCTGTTGTTGCAATCCGGCATCACTCAGCAGAACCAATGTCTCACCGCCGACACATTCGTTGCCGAATTGAACGGAATTGCCCCGAAAAAACGGGATTTCATCTTCTCCCATATCGCGTCAGAACTTGATCTTCTCCCACATAAGCCACGCTGTTAAGTATCCCACCCCGGTTCGTGGTAGGGGGTTTGCAAGCACGGTCGAATTTGTTATAACGCCACATCGCGCTGCGTCCGTGCGGCATACCGTGCATGGCACAGCCCGGCTCACTTTGTAGAAGGAGGACCCTCCGTGAAATTACACCTGCTTACATCGACGGGTTTTGCAGTGGCTTCCCGACTCGTCGCCATCAGCCTTGTCGTCGCTCTCTGCACCGTGCTGACGGGGCCCTCGGCCTGGAGCCAGGAGCCTGTCGCGCCCGCCTCGAGCGACAGCGCGGAAGGCGGAAGCGCATCCAGCGCGGGCATGGGCGCCGCAGCCGGCTTGTCGACATTGCTGTATCTTCCCTTGAAGGCCGCCTTTGCGATCGGCGGAGGCGTCGTCGGTGGTTTAGCCTATGCGTTCTCAGGTGGGAACGAGACCGCGGCGAAGAGTATTTGGACGACCAGCATGTATGGCACGTACATCATCACGCCCGATCACCTGCGCGGAGATAGGCCCATTCGTTTTCTCGGCGTCTCTGAACCCGATACCTCGGCTACGGCTATCGCCCCCCTGGAGCCTGCGCCCACGGAACCTGTTCGCTGAACGATGAAACCGCTCATCGGCGTGACGCCAGACTTCAACGCCGGTGACCGAAAAGAGTGGGGCGGGCGAGAACCCACCTACTTTCTGCGGGCACGGTATATCCGCGCGATCGAAGACCTGGGTGGTATCCCTCTCGTGCTTCCGCTGGCGGCGGATTTGGCTGCTCGTCGCCGGCTGCTGACCTCCATTGATGGCCTCCTGCTGACCGGCAGCGGTCCAGATCTCGCGCCGGAACTCTACGGCGAACGACAGCGGTACAAGTTTCGCGTGATGAGCCAGCGCCGCGCCACCTTCGAGCTCGAGATGGCGCAGTTGGCCAGGAGGGCTGATCTGCCGCTGTTGGGCATCTGCGGAGGGATGCAGGCGCTCAACGTGGCATTCGGCGGCAGCTTGTATCAAGACATCGGATCGCAGCGGCCTCATCCGCTTCAACACCGCCAATCGACTCCGGCGACGCGGCTCAGTCATCCGGTGAAGATCACTCCGAAAAGCCTCCTGCATCGGATCGTCAACACCGGGACCATGCGCGTCAACAGCTCCCATCATCAATCGGTCAAAGATGTCGCCCCATCGCTCCAGGCCAGTGCACGGGCCCCGGATGGCATCATCGAAGCCATTGAATCCTCCGCCCAGCGGTTCCTGCTCGGCATCCAATGGCACCCGGAATTTCTCTTCGACCGTCACGATCGCCATCGCCGGCTGTTCGAGGCCTTCCTTGAAGCAGCACAGCGCAGAAGACGCTAATGTCGCCCGCGTTCAAGGCATACGCTAAGCCGCCTGCTATACTTGAGACGATATGGACCGTGACGATGCCCTCAGCCAGCCATCCCTGGCCCCACCCGCTGTCGTTCGAGGTTCGGTGATCACCCATCTGTTTCGAACAAAGTCGATCGAACAGATTCTTGCGGACGCCGACCACCCGACCCATCGGCTCAAAAAATCGCTGACGGCCTGGGATCTGACCTGCCTCGGTATCGGCGCCATCATCGGGACCGGAATTTTTGTGTTGATCGGAACCGCCATTGTCGGTGATTCCCATCGGCCCGGCGCCGGTCCCGGCATCGTCCTCTCGTTCATCTTGTCGGGATTGACCTGTGCGCTCGCCGCACTCTGCTATGCAGAAATGTCAGCAATGATCCCGGCCGCCGGCAGCGCCTATACCTTTTCCTATGCCACGCTTGGCGAACTGCTGGCCTGGCTGACCGGCTGGAATCTCATTCTCGAGTATGGAGTCGCCTGTGTAGCGGTGGCGATCGGCTGGTCCGGCTATTTCAACAATCTGTTGCAGCTGGCGGGCATCGAGCTACCGGTCTGGGCGACGAGGGCACCCGGAGGCCCGGAGGGAGGGATCGCCAACATTCCGGCGGCGCTGATTGTGCTTCTCGTGACCGTCATTCTCGTCGTCGGCATCAAAGAAAGCGCGCGGGCGACCGGTGTGGTCGTACTGATCAAGCTTGCCGTGATCCTGTTTTTCATCGCGATCGGGAGTACGTCGATTGAGCCCGCCAATTGGACGCCATTCATGCCGCAGGGGTTTGCGGGGGTCGGCGCAGCGGCAGCCATCGTGTTCTTTGCCTATATTGGCTTTGACGCCGTATCGACCGCCGCCGAGGAGGCCAAGAATCCTACCCGCGATGTTCCGATCGGCATTATCGCGTCGTTAAGCGTCTGCACTTTCCTCTATATCGCGGTGGCCGCCGTGCTCACCGGATTGATTCCGTCGTCGCAGATCGACATTCACGCGCCGGTGGCTGAAGCGCTGAGGCTGGTCGGCTTTAAGTGGGGGGCGGCGGTGATTGCGATCGGAGCGGTCGCCGGTATCACGAGCGTCCTGGTCGTCATGATGCTCGGCCAGATTCGCGTGTTTTTCGCCATGTCGCGGGATCAACTCTTAGGCACTTGGCTTTCGAAGGTCCATCCCCGATTCAGCACGCCGCACCGCGCCACGATTTTGACTGGCATCGCCGTGGCGATCCTGTCGGCTTTCATTCCCATCGGAGAGGCCGCCGACATGACGAACATCGGCACTTTCTTCGCCTTTGTGTTGGTCTGCATTGGCGTGATCGTACTGCGCTACACGAGGCCGAACCAACCGCGGCCGTTTCGTGTGCCATTCATGCCGGTCGTCCCGATTTTGGGAACAATGGCCTGTCTGGGGCTCATGTGGCAGCTTCCTCAGCTGACCTGGCTCCGCTTCGGCATCTGGACCATCATCGGCATCGTCATCTACCTGGCCTACGGCTTGAAACACAGCAGACTGTCAACGCAAGCCATCGAGCCTGTGTCCCAATCCTGAGCTCCCTCTTCCACACGCATCCTCATCCATTTGGAGCGGTCCGTCAGACGAGAACGTTGCCATGACCGTCCTATGAATTGGATTCGTCTCTCGCTGGCGGGGAAGGAGTGGCTGCTGCAGGGGCCGAAGCGGACGCTGGTTTGGTATTCGAGGCTGCGCTGGGCACCGCAGCGCCGGCTGGAGCGGCCGGCTTGGGAGCGGCAGGCGGTTTGGGAGGTGCAGGTTTCTCGGGTTTGATGCCGCCTTCCCAGGATGGACCTGAATACATGTCGGCGGAAAGCCCCTTGGCCTTCCATTTGTCTTCGAAATCCGCTGCTGCCTTGTTCGGCGATTCGCCGATACCTACCACCACGTTCCAGGGGTAGACTTTCGGGCCGATCTGGCACGAGCCGTCGGATCGTTTTAGATACAGGGCTATCGGATTTCCCCTGTACGGCCCGAGGTAAATATGCACACATCCCACGTATTCCAGCAATGACGCCATGCCGCTCTCCAGGGAGGGGCATGATGCCACAACCGGCAGGGGGAGGCAAGAAGGCGGCCTGTTTAGCCGCCGCCTGTCGTCCTAGGAAGACGCGGCCAATGATTGGGTCGGACGTTTGCGCACGAGGAAGACGCCCACCACCAGGACCATGATGACCGTCACATTCAAGCCCACGTCCATGAGGTATTGATAAAACTGCGTTTCGGTCATGTTGAGCTGGTGGGAGAGCTCCGCACTGGCGGTGAGCACCCGTCTGGTGCAGGCGATGATGCCAACCGCCAGATAGGGCTCAAGGTCGAGCACTTCAGTCTGCAGAAATCGGATGACGGTTCGGAACAGCTCGAGCAAAATGATCACGAGCAGCAGGTCGTTCAAGAGCTTCAAACCGGAAGGCAAAAGACCGGCGACACCCGCCTTCGTCATGAAGACGTACCAGGCATGTGCAAAGATGAGCATGCCGAGCACGAGTAGACTGAAGCCCGCCGTCAGATACCCGAGCCGGTCGAGCCACTCCATCACGCCGCACCAGCGCTTCATCACTTCCTTACGGTCCTGCATGGGCACCTCCGTGAGATGGACTATGCATTCCCCTCCGGCGCGTTTGGCGGCGGCTCGGATCCTCTCATCTGGTCATAGCGCAGCTCTCGCTTGGCACTGAGCGTCAATGAATGGCCGCAGCATCGAATCTCTTGAAATCCCGCCGCCGTCCATGATCATGACCCGCAGGCCGCATGAGTCCGGATACAATTTCTTTTCATCGAGAATCGTGGCCGCAGGAAGCTGGCCACGCCTTCGCCCCTTTGATACGACCAGCGAAGGGACAAGGTCCGTCTCGGTCAATTCATGGTCACAGCAGATGATTTTCTCGAAGCCTTCGCCGCCCCCCATGACTTTGAGGACCAGCCCGCAGGACTCAGGATGCCGTTTGCGTTCGTCGATGAGATCGCCTTTTTTGAGGCCCATGAGCACCGGCTCGCTGTTCGGGTTGACGGCTAGACGACCCTCGTGGTGGATCTCCGCTCCATGCGGAGATTCGCCTGTCGGATGCTCTGCAACAGCGCCTGATGCGTCCGGCACCCGGCGATCAACTTCGCGTCAGAAATCACCGCCGGCCGATACGGCAGGAGATAGCGCTGCTTGAGCCGCTGGATGCGCGCGACTGACTGATCCAGCCGCGCCGTATCGATCGTCCCTGACGCGACGGCCTTCTCCATTGCCTCGAATGCGGCAATCTCCCGGTCGCGCTCTTTGCAGATCAAGAGCATGTCACAGCCGGCGAGAAAGGCGCGCACCGCCGACTCGCCAGGTCCATAATGGTCGACGATCGCGTGCATCTCGAGATCGTCCGTGAGCACGACTCCGTCGTAGCTCATCTGTTCGCGCAGGAGGTGTGTGATGATGTGAGAAGAAAGGGTTGCGGGAAGCTGGGCATCCAGCGCCTTGTAGAGGACATGGGCCGTCATCAGGGTCGCGATGCCTGCGGTGGCGGCACGGCGAAACGGAGGAAACTCGACGGCTTCCAACCGCTCGCGAGGCGCCTCAACCACCGGCAGCTCCTTGTGCGAATCGGCGTTCGTGTCGCCATGGCCGGGGAAATGTTTGCCGCAGGCCACCACCTTGGAATCTTGAAGCCCGGCGGCGGTGACCAACCCCATTTCGATAACCGTGTCGGACGAGGAACCGAACGCCCGGTCTCCAATGACGGGATTGTCGGGATTGCTGTTGACGTCCAAGACCGGCGCCATGTTCATGTTGATGCCGACGGCTCTCAGCTCTTTGGCAATCGTCGCGGCGGCCGCATAGGCCAGCTCGCCGGAATGGCATTGGCCAATGAGTTCGCCGGGCGGAAAAATGGTAAAGCCCTTGGGCAGGCGCGACACCCGACCACCTTCCTGATCGATCGAAATCAACAAGGGTGATTTCGGACTGCAGTGCTGGAGGTCATTTGTCAGCTGGACAATCTGCTCGACCGATTCCAGATTCCTCGAGAAGAGAATGACACCGCCCGGTTTGTAATCCTTGAGGAAGGCGGCCAGCTCGGGGGTCACGCTCGTGCCCAGGAAGCCGACCATGAAGAGCTGCCCGATCTTCTCGCGTGACGTCAATTCGAGACGCGCCACGTCACAGGCTCCGATCGATGAGGTATTGGATCAACAGCCTGGTGCCAATGCCGGTCGGCCCTTTTGGAATATAGGCCCGTTCCCGCTCGCTCCAATCGGTGCTGGCAATGTCGATGTGCACCCACGGACCATCGCCGGCGAACTTGCTCAAAAACAAGGCCGCCGTGATCATGCCGCCGCCGCGTCCGCCGATGTTGCGCATGTCGGCGACGTCGCTGCGCAGTTGCTCGAAATACTCTTCCCACAGAGGCATTTCCCACACCCGCTCGCCGGATGTTTGGCCCGACTTCTGCACCTGCGCCTTCAATTTGTCGTCGGTGCCGAACATGCCGATGGCAAACTGGCCGAGCGCCACCACGCAGGCGCCCGTGAGCGTCGCAATGTCCACCAGCGCAACGGGATTGTAGCGTTGGGCATAGGCAAGGGCATCGGCGAGGATCAACCGGCCTTCCGCGTCCGTGTTCTGCACTTCCACCGTTTTCCCAGACAGCGTCTTCACGATGTCGCCCGGCTTCATCGCACGTCCTCCCGGCATATTTTCCGCCACCGGCAGGATGCTCACCAGACGCAGGGGTAATCGCAGGCGAGCAGCCGCCCTGACCGCGGCAAGAACTTCGGCGCCACCGGTCATGTCCGCCTTCATGTGTTCCATGTTCTCGGCGGGCTTGATCGAAATCCCGC
>Ga0157377_10000477_pt1 | contig 17247 bp, 18 predicted proteins | sample M55metaG_FD_121116 | JGI IMG/M metagenome (GOLD analysis project Ga0157377, IMG submission 121116) | Miscanthus rhizosphere microbial communities from Kellogg Biological Station, Michigan, USA - M5-5 metaG | ecosystem: Host-associated > Plants > Roots > Rhizosphere > Soil | place: USA: Michigan...
GCGGCTTCCGCGCCGGCGGCCAGCTCCACGCGGCGCTCGACGTCTGCTACCAGGCGCTCGCCACGAACGCCGCGGACCCGGCGCTCCACATCACGCTCGCCGAGCTCTACATCGACCGGGGCTGGCGGACCGTAGCTGCGGACAAGCTCGTCTTGCTTTCGAAGCTCATCGACCTGGCGACGGACGGTGGCACGCGCGACCGGCTCTGCGAGGTCGCGGCGAGGGTGCCGGACGACCCGCGTCTCGAGGCCATCTGCGCCTGACGGATGCGCCCGAACGGGCGGTCCGAAGGGGGCGCGATGCTACACTCGTCGGGCGATGTCGGATCTCTTCGGATCGATCCTTGAGCAGGTTCGCCTGTCGACCATCGTCGATATCGGGATCACGTCCCTCCTGATCTATTGGCTGTTCAGCCTGATCCGCGGGACCCGTGCCGTACGTCTCGTGATCGGTGTCAGCGTCCTGATCGTCGTGTACGTGCTGGCCGTCGCCTTCGGCCTCGAGTTGCTGTCGCGGATCCTCCAGGGCGGCGCCGTCGTCGGGTTGTTCGCGCTCGTCGTCATCTTCCAGCCCGAGATCCGGCGCGCGCTCGAGCGCATCGGGCGCGTCGGCTCCTTCGGCTGGGTCCTGCCGGGTGCCGATTCGCGCACGGTCGACCACATCGCGACCGAAGTGGCACGCGCCGCGACGGAACTGTCCGCAGAAGGGCACGGGGCCCTGATCGTCCTTGAGCGCGAGACGGGACTCGAGGACACCGCCGAGACCGGTGTGATGATCCACGGCGACGTCTCGGCCGATCTGCTCCGTACGATCTTCGCGCCGCGGACGGCACTCCATGACGGTGCCGTGATCATCCGCGGCGACACGATCCTCGCGGCCGGCGTCCTTCTGCCGCTCGCCGAGATGACGGTCCAGGCCGAGCGCTTCGGCACCCGCCACCGCGCAGCGCTCGGGATCGCCGAACAGACTGACGCGATCGTCGTCGTGGTGTCCGAGGAGAACGGTCAGGTCAGCCTCGTCGAACGCGCGCGCATCGTCCGAAACCTCAACGAGGCGCAGCTGAGCCGCACGATCCGGCAGCTGCTCGATCCCACGCACGGTGGTCGCCGACGCGCCCTGAGCGCGTGGCGGTCCACGCCGGAACCCGCATCCCCGACGTCGGCGGCCCGAGCCCCCAGGTGACCCGAGTCATCGGGGTCATCCTCCACAACTGGCCTCTGAAACTCGCCGCGGTGGGGCTTGCCACCCTGCTGTACGGCGGCTTGGTCCTTTCCCAGAGCTCGGCGACCCTGACGGGCGTCGTCCCGGTCGATGTGCGCAACCAGCCACCGGACACGTTCCTGCTCCAATCGATCCGGCCCGTGACCGAGATCCGCTACTTCACGCCGGCCAATGTCCGGCCGATCGAGTCGGACTTCGAAGCCTGGGTGGATCTCGCCGATGTCGATCCGAACGGCGGTCCGGTCAGCCTGCCCGTCCACCTCGAGTCGATCGATCCGCGCGTGCGCGTGCTCGGGTTCGAGCCGCAGAACGTGACCGTCGACCTCGACAAGCTGAGTGACAAGGTCGTGCCGGTCCAGGTCGACCACGGCGAGGCACCGCCGACGATGACGCTCGGCGACGAGACCATCGATCCGACCGAGGTCCACGTGATCGGGCCTGCCACGGTCCTCGAGCGTGTCACCGCGGCACGCGCGAGCGTCGTGATCCAGTCATCGGGCATCGACGTCGACCAGGACGTCGAGCTGGTCGCGGTGGACAGCGTCGGCGACGCGGTCCCGCAGGTGAATGTCGACCCTGCGTCCGCGCACGTCACGATCCCGGTGTTCTCGAACCGTCAGTCGAAGACGCTACCCGTCAGGCCACAGGTGACCGGAACACCCGCGGGCGGATTCGAGATCTCGTCTGTCACGGTGACGCCGCCGATCGTCACGGTCGAAGGCGATGCCGATGACCTCCAGACGCTCAGCGGCATCGATACCGAACCGATCCCGATCGGTGGCTTCTCCGAGACGAAGACCGTCGACGTCCCCCTGGCGCTGCCGACGAGCGTCATCGCGCTCGACGCCCAGACGGTCAAGGTCACGATCGACATCCGGGCGGTGACGGGGACCCGGACCTTCGAGGTCGGCGTGCGGATCATCGGTGCGCAACCGGGCTTCGACTACGACGTCGGGGTCGATCGCGTGCTGCTAACGGTCGGAGGCAACCCGGTCGATCTGGATCGGATCATCGGGTCCACGCTCGCGGCGGACCTTGACGTGACGTCGCTCGTCGCCGGAACGACCGATGTCAATGTCGGCGCGACCCTGCCCGCGAACGTGACGCTGGTCGCGGCGAGCCCGCCACAGGTCCCGGTCACCGTCACGGCGCGACCGACCGCGTCCCCGTCGGGCTAGGCGAATGGGACGACTCTTCGGCACGGACGGCATCCGTGGCGTCGCCAATGTCGATCTGCGTCCGACCTTGGCGTTCGCGCTCGGGCGGGCGACCGCCCGACGTCTCGCTGGACCGGGGACGGCGATCGTCGTCGGCCAGGACACCCGTCGATCGGGCGACATGTTCGTCGCCGCGATCGTCGCCGGCGCGACGAGTCTGGGCATCAACGTCGACGTGGTCGGCGTCGTCCCGACCCCGGCACTTGCGTACCTCGCACGGACCGGGCCGTATCGGGCGGGGATCATGGTCTCGGCCTCGCACAACCCGGCCGAGGACAACGGTCTCAAGGTGCTCGATTCCGACGGCCTCAAGCTCGACGACGACATCGAGGACGAACTCGAGGACCTGATCTGGCGTGAGGCAGAGCTCGGTGGCGTCGGCAACGCCGAGCTGGGACTGCGCGTGGACGCGGGAGACACCCTCGAGCGCTACCTCGACCACCGGCGCGGGCTCGCGAGATCGATCGATGCGGGCGGGCTGCATATCGTGCTCGACGGGGCGAACGGCTCGGGTGGCGCTGCCGGCCGCGTGATCCTTGAGGCGACGGGCGCCCGGGTGGACGCGATCTACGTCGAACCGGACGGGGTCAACATCAACGTCGGGTGCGGAGCGACGGCGCCGCAGGCGCTCGCCCGTGAAGTGGTCGCGCGCGGCGCGGACGTCGGGTTCGCGCTCGACGGAGATGCGGACCGGCTGATCGCGGTCGACGGGAACGGGGAGATCGTCGACGGCGACCAGGTCCTCGGCATCCTCGCACTGGAACGGCTCGATCGAGCGGCCCTGCCAGGCGGCTTGGTCGTATCGGTGCTCTCGAACGGTGGCCTGGAGCGTGCGGTCGAGGAGGCCGGTGGCGAGGTCGTGCGCACACCCGTCGGTGACAAGTACATCCTCGAGGGGATGCAGGTCTCCGGCGCGACGCTCGGTGGCGAGAAATCTGGCCACGTGATCGTGCTCGAGCACACGACATCGGGCGATGGCATCGTCACCGCGCTCGAAGTCCTGCGGGTGATGACCAAACGCACCGCGTCCTTGGCGACACTCGCCTCGGCGATCCCGCTCCTCCCGCAGCAACAGCGGGCGGTGAAGGCTCGTCACAAGGATCAGTGGGAGGGTGACCCGACACTGCGTCGGGCGATCGCCGATGCGACCGCCCGACTGGGGGACGGTGGACGCGTCCTCGTTCGGCCATCCGGTACGGAACCCGCGTTGCGGGTGATGGTGGAGGGCCCGGATGCAGGGCTCGTCACGGAGCTGGCCGACTCGCTCGCGGCCCTCGCGGGGGAGCGACTAAACTAGCTTCGGTGCCCACGAGACGGCGTCACTGCGTCCCGCGCCAGCGGCGGGGGCGATGAGCGGAGGACTGACGCGATGTGCGGCATCGTCGGATATACGGGACCCCGGGAGGCTGGTCCCATCCTCATCGAAGGCCTAGCGCGCCTCGAATACCGCGGGTATGACTCGGCGGGGATCGCGCTGGTCGATGATGGCGGCGACCTGTTCGTCGAGAAGAAGGCGGGCAAGCTCGCCAACCTGCGTGCTGCCATCGCGGACCGCACGCCGCACGCGGCGATCGGGCTGGCGCACACACGGTGGGCGACGCATGGCCGGCCCAACGATCTCAACGCCCATCCCCACCAGGACTGCACCGGCGAGATCACGGTGATCCACAACGGCATCATCGAGAACTTCCGTGAGCTGCGCGACGGCCTCGAGGCACGCGGCCATCGACTCGCATCCGAGACCGATACCGAGGCCCTCGCCCACCTGGTCGAGGAGGCCTATCAGGGCGATCTCGCGGACGCCGTCCGGGCCACGCTTCGTCAGGTCCAGGGCGCCTACGCGATCGCGGTCATGCACCGCGCCGAGGGCGACCGGCTGGTCGGGGCTCGCAAGGACGTGCCGCTCGTCGTGGGCCTGGCCGAAGGCGAGTCATTCCTCGCCAGTGACGTCGCCGCGATCCTGGCACACACGGACCGGGTCATCTTCCTCGAGGACGGCGACGTCGCCGACCTGCACCCGACCGGCGTGACCATCACCGACGTGGACGGGCGCCCCCAGGAGCGGACGGTGACCGTCATCGACTGGTCGCCGGAGGCCGCCGAGAAGGGCGGCTACGAGCACTTCATGCTCAAGGAGATCCACGAGCAGCCGGAGTCGCTCCGCCAGGCGATCACGGGTCGGGTCACCCGCGAGAACCACATCTGGCTCGAGGAGCTCGAGGGCTTCGCCGAGACGCTCGCGACCATCGACCGCATCGAGCTGATCGCATGCGGGACCGCCTACTACGCCTCGCTGATCGGGGCGGCCGCCATCCAGGACTGGATCGGTATCCCGGCGCGGGCGACCGTGGGCTCCGAGTTCCGCTACAGCCCGCCGCCGATCGACGAGCGGACGCTCGTCATCGCGGTCACCCAGTCCGGCGAGACCGCGGACACCATCGCGCCGACACGCCTTGCACGGGAACGTGGCGCGCCGGTCATCGCGGTGACGAACACCGTCGGCAGTGCGATCACCCGCGAGGCGCACCGCGTCCTGTTCCTCCAGGCCGGACCCGAGATCGCGGTCGCTGCCTCGAAGACGTTCGTCGCCCAGGTCACGACGCTGGTCATCCTGGCCGCAGCCATCGCCAAGGCGCGCGGCGCGCTCGGGCTCGAGCAGGAGCAGGAGCTCGGTGCGGCCCTCCACGCTCTTCCAGATGGCGCCGCCAAGGCGCTGGAGAATGCCTCTGGTATCCGGGATCTCGCGCGTCGTTACGTCAACTCGCGCGGCTTCATGTTCGTCGGGCGTGGCTACACGTACCCGACCGCCCTCGAGGGCGCCCTCAAGCTCAAGGAGGTCAGCTACGTCCACGCCGAGGGCTATGCCGCCGGCGAGATGAAGCACGGCCCGATCTCATTGCTCGACGCCGAGTGCCCGCTGGTCGCCGTCGCGACGCGCTCGTCGGTCTACGACAAGCTCGTCTCGAACGTCATGGAAGGCCGTGCGCGCGACGCTCGCGTGATCGCCGTCGCGACCGAGGGCGATCCCCAGATCGAACGCTTCGCCGACGACATCTGCTGGGTGCCCGACACCCACGAGGCCCTCAGCGCCGTCCTCGCCATCATCCCGCTGCAGCTGTTCGCGTATCACGTCGCGATCGCGCGAGGCACGGACGTCGACCAGCCACGGAACCTCGCGAAGTCGGTCACGGTGGAATAGCCGATGGCCGCGCCCGGTGAACGATCCGCGACGACCGCGGATCCCGCCCTCCCTGGCATCACCGAGCTCGGCATCGACATCATCAAGGTCGAACGGATCCGCGCTTCGCTCGAGCGGTTCGGCTCGCGCTTCACCCAGCGTGTCCTGACGCCGTCCGAGCAACGCTACGTCCGCGATCGTCCGGAGACCATGGCCGGCCGGTGGGCTGCCAAGGAGGCGGTGTCGAAGGTGCTCGGCCTCGGGGTGCGCGGCATCGGCTGGCGTGATATCGAGATCGAGCGTCTGCCGACCGGCCAGCCCGCGGTGCGTCTCCACGGGCGAGCCCAGATCCGTGCCGAGCAGCTCGGCATGGGCCGGATCGCAGTGACGATCAGCCATGAGGCCGATTACGCCGTAGCGATGGCGTTCGGGCTCCGCACCACCGGCGGTCGCTATCTGTTCCCGCCCGACATCGAGGAGCGGCTCGACGACCGTGAACGACGGATCCTCGCCCGCATCGAGCGGCTCCGGGATCTCGCCGAGACCAACGGTGCCGGGTCGCTCGCCTCGGACGCACCGGATCAGGCGGAGTCGCATCGTGACTGAGCGGCGGCCGGTCGGGTTCGGTCGGCGGGACGACGGCACAGACAAGGGGGCTCCCGGGCCGACCGATGAGCGGCCGTGGCCGGAGGGCGTCCCCAAGCTCGACGAGGAGACGGCCATCGCGCTCTTGCCGAAGCGCCCGGAGCGCGGTCACAAGGGCTCGTTCGGCAAGTTGCTCGTGCTCGCAGGTTCCCTCGATTACGCGGGAGCCGGGCTGCTCGTCTGCCGCGCGGCCGGCCGCGCCGGAGTCGGCCTCGTCACGCTGGCCGTGCCCGAGACGCTCCAGCCGTTGTTCGCGGCGAAGGTCGTCGAGGCCACGACGATGGCGCTCCCGGAGGACGACGTCGAGGAGCTCGACCCGGAGCCGTCGCTCGCGCGGATCCTCGATCACGACCATGACGCGCTCGTCGTCGGGCCCGGGCTGCGGCCCGGCCTTGCGACCGCACACCTCGTCCGGATGCTGCTCGATACGGGCGGCGAGGAGCGGCCGCCACTCCTGCTCGATGCCGAGGCCCTGCGGTCGCTCGCATCGATGGACGGCTGGTGGGAGGGCGATCGGCGCCCTGCCGTGTTGACCCCGCACGCCGGGGAGTTCAGCCGGCTCCGCGTCGGGGCGGGCGTCGAGCCTGATGCCGACGGCGACCTGATCGACGACGACGTGGCACGGGTCGCCGCAGCGACGGATGCCGCCACGCACTGGCATCAGGTCGTCGTGCTGAAGGGCGCGCGAACGGTGATCGCGTCACCGGATGGCGAGGTGGTCGTCGCCACGTTCGAGAACCCGGCGCTCGCAAGTGGCGGGACGGGTGACGTCCTCGCCGGCACGATCGGGTCGCTCCTCGCGCAGGGCCTGTCCCCGTTCTCCGCGGCGCGGCTTGGCGTGTACCTCCACGGGCTCGCCGGGGAGGGGGCGCGCGAACGGTTCGGCGACGCCGGTGTCCTGGCATCGGATCTTCCGGATGGGATCGCCATCGCCCGACGCCGCCTTGGGGCGATCGCCGAGCGCCACTCGACGGACAAGCGGCTCGGGTTCCGCGTCCGCGAACCCGCCCAGACGGCGGAGCCGCCATCGGACGCCGACGCCGCGCGCGCGTGAGCGCGCGCGAGGGATCGATCGAAGCGCGACTCGCCACGGCCGGGCTACCGCCACTACCACGGTCGGCCTGGCTGGAGCTTGATCTCGGCGCCCTGGCGGCGAATCTCGCCTCGCTGCGGTCATTGGCCGGTGGCGTCCCGGTCCATCCCGTCGTCAAGGGCGATGCATACGGGCATGGCGCGATCCCGATCGCGCAGGCGCTCGTCGACGCCGGCGCCGAGGGCCTCAGCGTCGCGACGATGGACGAGGCGCTCGAGCTACGCGAGGCCGGCCTCACGGCGCCCATCCGCGTGCTCTACCCGATCCCACCAGGGGTGGTGGGTCAGGCGATGCGCAAACGCATCACGGTCGCCGCGGGGGACGCCGATACGACGCGAGCCCTCCTCGCCGCGGCGGACGCCGAAGGGGTGCCGGAAGGTCACGAACTCCTCATCGAGATCGAGGTCGAGACCGGGCTCGGCCGCGGCGGCGCCATGCCATCTGAGGTGGCACCGATCGTCCAACGGATCGACGCCGCTGCCCATGCGCGGCTCGTCGGGATGTGGACCCATCTCCAGGCCAGCGAGGATGGCGGTATCACCGGCGACCAGCTGCGACGGTTCGACGAGGCCGCAGGGCTCGTCGCCGCCGCCGGACACGCCGTGCCCACGCGCCATGTCGCCGCAAGCGGTGGCGTGCTCACGGGTGTCGGCGCGTTCGATGGCATCCGACCCGGTCTGTCGACCTACGGCATCCTCCCCGACGAGCTCGAGGCCGTCCCGGATGAGGCGCGCCGGGGTCTCCGACCGGTCATGTCCCTCCACGCCCGAGCTGCCCGCGTCGCCGACTTGCCGGCCGGGTATGGGATCAGCTACGGCCCTTCCTTCCGGACCCAGCGCCCCAGTCGGATCGCGACCCTCCCGCTCGGATATGGCGACGGCTTCGCCCGCGCGCTCGCCAATCGGGCGGAGGCGCTCGTTCGGGGGCAGCGCGTCCCGCTGGTCGGCAACGTGACGATGGACGCCGTCATGGCCGACGTCACGGACGTTCCCGGACCACCCGTCGACCTCGACGACGAGTTCGTGCTGATCGGGGTCCAGGGCAACGAGATGATCACGGTCGAGGACCTGGCGCGGCAGCGCACCACGAACACCTGGGAGGTCGTGACCTCGATGTCTGGGCGACTACCCCGGGTGTACCATGCCGCGACCGGAGCGGTGGTGGGGATGCGGACGCTCACGGGGTGGAGAGGGTAGTTGGCACGGATCGAGCTCTGGAACGGGGACATCTGCGACCTCGAGGTCGATGCGATCGTCAACCCAGCGAACCTCTCGTTGTGGATGTCGACCGGCGTCTCGGGCGCGATCAAGCGCGCCGGCGGTGACGCCATCGAGTTCGCCGCGGTGCGCCAGGCGCCGGTCCCTCTCGGTGAGGCGATCGTGACGCCGGGGGGCTCGCTTGCCGCAAAGGCCGTGATCCACGCCGTCTCGCTCGACCGCGACCGACGTACGAGCGGCGCAGTCATCGAAGCGGCCGTTCGAAGCGCGATGGCGCGTGCGCGAGAGATCGGCGCCACGAGCGTTGCGTTCCCGGCGCTCGGTACCGGCGTCGGCGGTTTCCCGCTCGATGAGGCCGCGCGAATCACGGTGGAGACCGTGCGCGAGGAGCTCGCGCTGTCACCCGCCATCGAACATGTGACGTTCGCACTCCGGGGTGCTGCCGCGTATCAGGCGTTCGAGGCGGCGATCGCCCACACGACCGCCCCGCAGCACTCGACCAACGTCGCATGAGCTTCCCGATCGAACCGTCCGAGGAACAGCGCAACGAACTGGTCGAACAGGTGGCCCGCGAGATCCAGCTCCGCGGCCTGACTTCGTCCGCCGTCCATTTCCTCGAGGCCAGCCGCCCGTATCGAGCGCTCGGTGCGAACGCGATGCTCTTCTTCGATCCGGTCCTGCGCGGCGTGTTCGGCGGTGACCTCGCGTCGGCGTCCGAGATCCTTGCCGACGACACGGGGATCGAGTTGCTGATCGCCAGGCTCGAGGAGCTCGACGACGAGCTCGTCTGGGACGGCTGAGCGCCGCGCGACGACCCCGTTCCGGACGGCCGCTCGCGGCGAGTCCGGGTAGCATCAGACGGTGACGACCCAACCCCACGCCTTCCTCACGATCGACCATGGGTCGGCGACCGTCTCGGTCGCGCTGATCGGTCGCGCCGGGGGCGCGTGGCGGCTCATCGGGAGCCTGGCGATCCCAGCCGGCGCCGATCTCGACCCCGCGATCGACCTGCTGGTCGAACGCACGCTGGCCGTTGACCCTGTCGTCGCGGAAGGCCTGGGCATCGTCGGTCTGCCGAGGAAGGATTTCCCCATCCTCGAGGTACGCAGCCTTCGCCCGAAGCGGCTGGCGATCGTGACCGGCTCGGAACGCACGCTCGCGGGTCTCGTCGAGACCGGGGCTCGGAGCGGCTGGCGGACGAGCGGGGCGAGCGCCGAGACGACCGATCCGCTCGCCATGACCCGACTGCTGCTCGACCGCGATGTCGGCGGCATCGTCGTCGGGGCCGGCGATCCGCCACGGGCGGACGAGCGCGGCGGCATCCGCGAGCTGGCCACGCTCGTCGCCGCGGTGGCGACCCGGCGACCGGAGATCCCGATCGTGCTCTCCGGTGCGATGTCCGAGGCGCTGGACGTGTTCGGTGATGTCAGCGCGCGGCCCGGTGAGGTCGTGCTCGGCCCGGCGGCACGGCGCACGACCGGGGTCGACCCGGATGCCCCCGACCCGCTGGCCGATCTGTTTCTCGAACTGGCACTCCCAGCCGACGACCCGCGCCGCGCGCTCGCGACCGGAGCGCGCACGTTGGCCGACGTGCTCGACCGGCGCGTCGAGGCGATCATGCTCGGCCACGACGCTGCGGCGCGTGCGGTGGCCGTGCCCGGTCAGGGCGGCGAGGCTTCGACGGTCCGACTCGGGGTCGTCCCTTCTGCTGCCGTCGCGCCCGATGAGCCCGATGACGCGGTCGTCGACGGTGTGATGGCCTGGTCGACGATGCCCGCTGACCGGCACCGGATCCGTGATCGGATGCGTGAGCTCCGCATCGCGCCCTGGTCAGATGCCGCGGGCGACGGCGCTGCCCTGCGGATGGCGGCCGCTCGTGCTGCCTTGACGCGACTCGCAGGCGCGACATCCCACTTCGACGATGGCCCGGTGCCGGATCTCGTCGTCGCGGCGAGTGGCGTCTGGACGTCCGTGCCTGCGCCCGCAGTGGCGCTCGCCCACATCGATGTCCTTCGGCGCCCAGGGGCGAGCCAGTACGCCCTGGATCACGCGCGCCTCCTCGGTCCGCTCGGGGCGATCCCCGATGCCGGCGAGCGTCGCGCGCTGCTCATGGATCTCGTCGATGACCTCCTTGCACCACTCGGCAGCGTCGTAACGCCCGCCGGGCTTCGCGCCGGCAGGTCGGTCGGCACGGTGGCCGTCCACGCGAGGGACGGAATCAGCGAGCTCGAGCTGATGCCGGGCGGGCTCGAGCTCGTCGACCTGCCGCCGGGATCCACGGCGGTCGCCGAATTCAAGTTCCGCGAGCGCGTCCGCCTGGGCGGCCGGGGCCGCCACTTCGCGATCGATGTGGCGGGCGGGCTCGGCGGCTTGATGGTCGACCTGCGCGATGTGCCGTTGCGCCTGCCCGATCGGGCGGATCGCCGGCGCGATCTGCTCGCCGCGTGGCAGTCGTCGCTCTGGGCGGGGTCCGAGGGATGACCGACGGGTTGAATGGTCACGACGGCGACGAGGCGGGGGCGACGCCCGCGTCGCTGACGCGCGCGGAGCAGGGCGATACCGAGCGCGACCTGGGCGTGGTCCGTATGCGACGCTTGGTCGAGGCGCCGATCGAGGTCAGCTTCACGCTCGCGCCGGGGGATCGCGCACTCGTCGCACCCGGGGAATCCGTCGTGCCGGGGGCACCGATCATCGAGCGCGTGCGCGACACGCGCATGAGCGACGTCGTCGTGCCGCCGTCGTCCGAACCGGTCCCCGGCGGGCGGATCCCGGACGGCGAGCTGCTCTTCGACTGGCGCGACCGCTGGCGTGTCGCCTTTGGCGAGGTGACCGAACCCCTCGATTCCCCGATCGCCGGGATCGTGAAGGACGTCCGACCGGGGATCGGGATCGTCGTGCGCGCGACCGGGCGCGGGCTGCGCGCGATCGTCACCCTCGGCGGTCCGACCCGCGGCCAGCTCCACGTCGCCTCATGGGTCGAGGGTGAGCTGCGGAGCGGCTCGGTCGACGTCGGTCTGGCGGGGAAGATCCTCGTCGTCGGCTCGCGCATCGATGCCGAGACGCTCACACGCGCTCGAGCCATGGGTGTCCGGGGGATCATCGTCGCGGGCCTCGCGAGCAAGGAGCGGCGCGACTTCCTCGCCTCGGAGAACCGGCAGCGCGCGGCCCTCCATCGCTTGCCCCCGTTCGCGGTCCTCGTGCTCGAGGGTGCGGTTCGGCGAGCGCTCGCCGGCCCGGTGATGGACATCCTCGAGGCGCTCGAGGGCCACGACGTTGCGCTCGTCGCCGACCCGCCGATGCTCGTCTTCGAGGAGCCCGAGCTCGAGGTCCCGACGCCGCAGCCGGACCGAGTCCGGATCCGGGCCGGGCAATTGATGGGTCGCGAGGGGACCTGGGCGGGTCTCATCGGCCAGCGCCGGTTCGCCGGAGGTGTCCACCTCGAGGCCGGTACGGTGCGCTTCGATGACGGCACGCTCGTGGCGGTCCCGATCGGCGACCTCGAGCGGTTCGCATGAGCGGCACCGTGGCGGCCAACGGGGAGCAGCGGGTCGTGATCAGCCCGGATCCCGATGCGACGACGAGCCTTGGCCGTGCCCTCGGCGCGGTAGCACAGCCTGGCGACGTGGTCTGCCTGTGGGGCGACCTCGGTGCAGGCAAGACACACCTCGCGAAGGCGTTCGGCGCCGGTCTCGGCGTGACCGAGACGATCGCCTCGCCGAGCTTCGTCCTGATGGCGGAATACGAGGGCCGGCTGCGGCTCTTCCACATCGATCCCTATCGCCTGGTCAGTGCGGAAGACGCGCTCGCCGGTGGGCTGATCGACGAGCGACAGGCCGAGGGCGTCACGCTGGTCGAGTGGCCGGAGCGCCTCGGCGACGCCCTGCCGGTCGATCGGCTCGATGTGCGGATCGACGGCACCGGCGATGAGCCCCGCACGATCACCCTCGCTGCCTGGGGTGGGCGGTACCGTCGCTACCTCGAGGCTGCTCGATGACCACCGCGCACGACGGTCGGCGGGCCGCGATCCTCGCGATCGACACGGCGACGACGCGCATCGTCATCGCGACGGGCTCGCCGAGCGGGATCGCCGATGGGATCTCCACCTGGTCGGCCGGCTATCGACATGGCGAGACGCTCCTCCCGTCGATCAGCCGGTTCCTGGGCGAGCAGAACATCCGCCGGTCACGATTGACGGGCATCGTGGTCGGGACGGGCCCCGGCGCTTTCACGGGCCTGCGTGTCGGCATCGCGACGGCCAAGGGGATGGCGCATGGCCTGGGCATCCCGCTCGTGGGCGTTGCCACGGGTGAGGCGCTACTCGCCGCATCGGGCGTCCCGCATCCCGTGCTGCTGTTGCCGGCTGGACCCTCGGACCGGCTCATCGTCCGGCCGGGCGAGGGTGCGGTCCCGCTACCCGTCGGGGAAGAGCCGGAGCTGCGCGAGAGTGAGACCCTGGTCGCCCTCGATCTCGTCGATCGGGCACCGGCGGACGCTCTGGAGCGCGGTGAAGCGGCGTATCGGCGGCTCGGCCATGAGCTCATCCGGCTCGGGGCGGAGCAGCTCGCGCTCGACGGGCCACCCCAGCTCGAGACGCTCGTTCCGGATTACGTCACGTTGCCGCGCGGGGTCCGTGCGGCAGATGGATCGGTCGCATGGTCGCGCGACCACCGGTAAGGGTCGTGATCGAGCCGATGCGGCTCGAGGACCTGCCGGCCGTGCACGCCATCGAGGAGGCGAGCTTCACCGCGCCGTGGCCACCGCACGCGTATCGCAGTGAGCTCGAGTCGAACCGCCTCGCTCACTACCTCGTGGCGCGCGCGGGTGACACGATCGCCGCGTACGGCGGGATGTGGCTGATGGTCGACGAGGCGCACATCACGACATTCGCCGTGCATCCGGCCTGGCGCCGGCAGCGCGTCGGTGAGCGCCTGCTCCTCGCGTTCCTCGACGTCGCGACCGACCAGCGGGCCCACGAGGCCACCCTCGAGGTGCGGCTGTCGAACTTGGCGGCCCGCCGGCTGTACGAGAAGTACGGCTTCCGGCCAGTCGGCCTGCGGCCGCGCTACTACAGCGACGACCACGAGGACGCGCTGATCATGACGACGCTCCCGCTGAACGACCCAGCGATGCGCGAACGGATCGCTCTCCGACGGGCCGAGCTCGAGACCGCGCCGGCGCCCGTCGCGCCCGACGAGGACGAGGGATGAGCGGCCCGCTGCTCCTCTCGATCGAGTCGTCATGCGACGAGACTGGCGTCGCCGTGATCGACGGCGGTCGCCGCATCCTGTCGAACGTCGTCGCGTCACAGGTCGCTCTCCACGCACCGACCGGCGGGATCGTGCCGGAGCTCGCCGCGCGGGCGCACCTGCGCTGGATCGTGCCGAGTCTCGATGAGGCCTGGACGGCGGCGGGCGTCGACTGGCGCGACATCGACGGGATCGCAGTGACCTATGGGCCGGGTCTCGCCGGCTCGCTCCTGGTCGGGATCAACTTCGCCAAGGCGCTGTCGTGGGTCCACGACGTCCCGTTGATCGGGGTGAATCACCTCGAGGGGCACCTGTACGCGGCCTGGCTGCTCGACCCGGGTGAGGACGAGGTGACGAAGCAGGCGCCGGTCCTCCCGCTCGTTGCGACCATCGTCTCGGGCGGTCATACGTTCATCGCCGAGATGACCGATCACCTGACGTATCGGCTGCTGGGGACGACCGTCGACGATGCCGCAGGTGAGGCGTTCGACAAGGTCGGGCGGCTGCTCGGGCTCGGCTATCCGGGCGGGCCCGCGATCCAGAAGGCGGCCGAGGGCGCCGTCCGACGCGACGTCCGATTCCCTCGGGCCTGGATGGGCGACTCGTACGACCTGAGCTTCTCTGGGCTGAAGACCGCGGCCCGGAGGATCGTCGCGGATGCCCGTGCCGCGGCGGGTATCGCCCCCGACGACACGGAGACCCCGTTGAGCGAGGCGACGACAGCCGAGCTGGCGTGGGGGTTCCAGGACTCCGTCGTCGACGTGCTGGCGACGAAGACCGCACGTGCCGCGAAGGAAGTCGGTGCCCGCTCGATCATCCTCGGTGGTGGCGTGGCAGCGAATAGCTGCCTGCGCGAGCGGATGGCGGCTGAAGCAGACACGTTGAGGATCCCGTTGATCGTGCCACGCCCCGGGTTGTGTACGGACAACGGCGCGATGATCGGCGCCGCGGGAGCCCGCCGGTTCGAGGCGGGCGAGCGGGCGCGTCTCGATCTGGACGCACGGCCATCGCTCCCGCTCGCGAAACGCTGATGGCACGCCGCGACGGCGCGCTGCCCGCTCCCGCGGAGATCGATCCGATCGATGTGCGTGACACGCTCCGGGCGGCCGGCCTGCGAGCACGCCATTCCCTGTCGCAGAACTTCCTGGCCGATGCCGATGTCCTGTCACGGATCCTGGCCGAGGCGGGCCCCGAACCCGGGAGCGGCGTGCTCGAGATCGGCCCGGGGCTCGGGCTGCTGACCGGCGGCCTACTCGCCTCTGGGGCGGCCGTCACGGCCGTCGAGCTCGACACCGGTCTGGCGGCGTTCGTCCGCGACCGCTACTCGCCGGAGGTCGCCGACGGTCAGCTGCGCCTGATCGAGGGCGACGCGCTCGATCAGGACCTGACGCGGCTGGTCACGCCGCCGTACGACGTCGTCGCGAACCTGCCGTACCACATCACGTCGCCGATCCTGCACGCATTGCTCGGGGCGACCCCGCGACCGCGCCGGATGGTGCTGATGGTGCAGCGCGAGGTCGCCGAACGGATCGCGGCGCCGCCAGGGAAGATGAGCTACCTGTCGGTCTTCGTGCAGTACCACGCACGTGTCCGCGTGGCGTTCCTCGTCCCGCCCGAGGCGTTCGAGCCGGAGCCCGCAGTGGATTCGGCGGTGATCGTCGTCGAGCCGTACGGCGCGGACGACCGTCTCACGGTCGACGAGGAGGACGAGCTCTGGCGGCTCGTCCAGGCCGCGTTCCGTGAGCGCCGCAAGATGCTCCACAACGTGCTGGCCCGCCAGCTGCCGTTCGACGCTGCCCGTGTCGACGCCGCCCTCGCGGCGGCCGGCATCGCCCCCGACCGGCGCCCCCAGACCGTGGACGTGGGGGAGTGGCTGGCGCTGCGAGAGGCCCTCGGCCCGCTGCCTGCCGATCGTCGCGGTCAACGCGGCTCGTGACCGACGCCGCCCACCACTCCCCGATCGTCCGGCTCGCGCCGGCGAAGCTGAACCTGACACTGGCCGTCGTCGGTCGCCGAGACGATGGGTTTCACGACCTGCACTCGGTGTTCGTGCCGCTCGCGCTGCACGATGTGCTGACCGTCGCGCCTGCTGGCACGGCTGGCTCCGACACGCTTCATGTCACCGGCAAGGACGCCGGCCCGGTCGAGGCGAACCTGGTGCTCCGGGCGATCTCGGCGGCGCGCGCGGCGATCGGCGAAGGACCCGGGCGGCCTGCCACGCCACCGCTGGCGGCGCGTCTCGAGAAACGCATCCCGGTCGCGGCCGGGCTCGGTGGCGGTTCGTCGGACGCTGCGGCCGCGATCGACGCAGCACTCGAGGCATGGGGCGCCGCCGACGCGCTCGACCCCGAGCGGCGACTCGCGGTCGCAGCCTCGGTCGGTTCCGACGCGCCGTTCTTCCTCGCCGGGCGCCCTGCGCTGATCGAAGGCCGTGGCGAACGCGTCTCGCCGTTGACGGGGATCCATGGTCATCCGGGGATCCTGCTCGTGACGCCCGCGGTGGCCGTCCGGACGCCGGATGTCTTCGCTGTCTTTGATGGCTCACACGCAGGATCCAGCGGCGATGGCTCGGTGCGGATGACATCTGCCCATCTCGCCCAGGAGCTCGGCAACGGGCTGTCCGCGACCGATCTCGTCGCGCGCGCCGGCGTCCTTGCGTCCGCGAACGACCTCCTGGCATCCGCCGCCCTCATCGCGCCTGGGCTCGCGCAGGTCCGCCGAGCGTTGACCCGCCTGCTCGCTCGGCCGATCGGGCTCTCCGGCTCCGGGCCGACGCTGTGGACGCTCTATCCTTCTCTCGGCGAGGCCCAGGAAGCGGCCGTCACCGTCGCGGACGGCGTCGCCGACGGGACCGTCCCGAGCATCGGCGACGGTCCGCCATCGATCATCCCGACCACCATCCGGACAGGACAGGAGGGAGCGCCCACATGACGCGCGAAGCGATCTCGACCACGAATGCACCGCAAGCGGTAGGCCCGTACAGCCAGGCGATCGTCGTGGGAGACCTCATCTTCTGCGCCGGCCAGGGCGCGATCGATCCCGCGACGCAGGATCTGCGTCAAGGGACCGTCGAGGAGGAGACCGAGCGGACGCTGCGGAACCTCGGGGCCGTGCTGGACGCTGCCGGCGCCACGTTCGCTGATGTCGTGAAGACAACGGTCTTCCTTGCCGACATCAACGATTTCGCGGCCATGAACGGTGTGTACGCGACGTTCTTTCCGGATCCGCCGCCCGCGCGGACGACCGTGGAGGTCGCTGCCCTCCCGAAAGGGTTCAAGGTCGAGATCGAGGCGATCGCCCGCCGGCCGTGACGCGCTCGAGCGCGAGGTCCCTCGCTTGACGCTCTCGCACGGGCACCCATACCATCCGGCGGACCGACCGATGACAGCACCCTTCCGCCCGTCGGGCTTCGGATGCAGCGGGGCCGACC
>Ga0157377_10000480_pt1 | contig 17222 bp, 20 predicted proteins | sample M55metaG_FD_121116 | JGI IMG/M metagenome (GOLD analysis project Ga0157377, IMG submission 121116) | Miscanthus rhizosphere microbial communities from Kellogg Biological Station, Michigan, USA - M5-5 metaG | ecosystem: Host-associated > Plants > Roots > Rhizosphere > Soil | place: USA: Michigan...
GATGCCGGGGACGCCGGGGATGTTGTCGATGGCGTCGCCCATGATGGCCATGACGTCGACCACTTTTTCCGGCGGCAGGCCGAAGACCTCCTCGATCCCCTTCGCGTCGTACAGCACCTCGCGGCCGGTGTGGTAGAGCCGGATGCCGTCGCCGACGAGCTGGAAGAAATCCTTGTCCGAGGTAGCGATGACGACGTCGTAGCCGCGGTCGCGGGCGGTGCAGGCCAGCGAGCCGATGAGATCGTCCGCTTCCCAGTCCTCCACGCCGATGACCGGGATGTGGAAGCCGGCCAGCACCTCGTTGACCAGCGGCAGCTGCACCACGAGGTCGTCCGGCATCGGGCGGCGGTCTTTTTTGTAGTCGGCGAAGGCCTCGTGGCGCTCCTTGGCCGAGCCGATGTCGAAGGCGACCGCGATGCAGTCGGGGTCGTGATCCTTCAGCAGCTTCTTGAGAGTGGTGGTGAAGCCGTAGACCGCGTTGGTGGCCAGGCCGGCGGAGTTGGTCAGGCCGCGGATGGCGAAGTAGGAGCGGTAGACGTTGTTGGAGCCGTCGATCAGGAAGAGGGAGGGGCGTTTCGGCACGGGCGCGGATTATAGAGGTGCCCTGAAAGCACTAACGGAGCCTTTCGGCTCCGTTGGTGGTACAGAAGGGGTTGGACCGCTGCGGCCAGTAGGCAGGATTCAAGGAAGCTTTGTGAATAATCGTCCAAAATCGGTCCAATAGTTTAGGAGGGAGCCCGCAGCGGCCACTGAGCGCAGGCGGAGTAGACGGGACCCGCGCTTCAAAGGCTTCGACTCTTTCGAAACCTGATTCATCGTGCCCCGGCCTACTGCATGATGAACGCCAAGTCGAATAACGTTGCCGGGCGGGACGGCACAAAGGGTGTGGCTGCGTCGCCGCACCTCCGCCACGATGGCAGAAAATGCTGAATTTATGAGAGTTCCGTGCGCCTTCGCCCGTCAGGCCTTCACCTTACGGCCTTACGGAACAGCCTGGCAAAAATTGCAACTTCTGGCTCTCCCGTTGCAATTCTGACCAGACCGCATGCGCAAAATCCTGCCGGCCGCTGCCGTCTGCCTCGCCATTGCCCTCCCAACCCTCGCCGACGACTGGAGCATCGGCGTCGGCACCGGACCGTTCGTTTTCGGCACCTTCGCCGAGCGCACCACGCGCCTGGTCACCGAGTCGGGCGAAGCCACCTCGCGCTCAAAGCTCTCCGCCGCCACCCGCCCCGGTGGCACCGCGGACATCGAGCGCGGCTTCAGTGACCGCTTCGCCGTCCGCCTCGAGGCCTCCTGGACCCGAGCGCCGATGAAAGTGAAGGGCGGCAGCGGCAGCGGCAGCGGCGTTTCCTTTGACGCCGGCCACGCCAGCATCACCACCTTTGCCCTGCCGTTTGTCTTTACACTCAACCCTCACGGCACCTTCCGCTTCCACCTCGAGGCCCGGCCGGCGTACGGCTTCTACGAAATGACGCGACGCGACGCCGCCGGCGCCACGCTGCCGCTATTCGAAGGGACCCGCGGGCGGTGGGGGGCGGTGGCCGGCGGCGGGGTGGACTGGTGGCTCAGCGATCGCTTTGCGATCGAGGGAAACGCGGACGACGTCGTCACCTCGTCGCCTTTCGAGCGCTCCGATTTCGGCGGCACCACCTTCGGCGGGCTGAAGATCCCGAAAACGCACAACGTGCACACGACGGCCGGCATCCGCTATCGTTTCTGACGTGAGCAAGACTCGCGACGACGCCCTCGCCATCCTCCACCACTACACGAAGAGCGACTCGCTCCGAAAGCACGCGCTCGGCGTGGAGCATGCGATGAAGGCGTGTGCGCGCAAGTTCGCGCCGGACGAAGACCCGGTGCGCTGGGGGATGGCCGGGCTGCTGCACGACTTCGACTACGAGCAGTTTCCCGCCGCCGACCAGCACCCGTACGTCGGCTCGAAGATCCTTGAGGAGGCCGGCTTCGACGAGGAGCTGCGCACCGCCATCATGGGCCACGCGCCGTTCACGAACGTGCCGCGCACCACGAAGATGGCCAAGGCCCTCTTCGCCTGCGACGAGTTGTGCGGTTTTCTCGTCGCCTGCGCGCTGGTGCAGCCCTCGAAGTCGATGGCCGACGTCAAGCCGGCCTCGGTGAAGAAGAAGCTGAAGGACAAGGCCTTCGCCCGCAGCGTCAGCCGCGACGACATCCACAACGGCGTCGCGGAGCTCGGCGTCGACCTCGAGGAGCACATCGCCTTCGTGCGCGAGGCGCTGCTGGAGATCGCGGGAGAGATTGGGGTGTGATCTTGACTTTATCCTGAGCCGTAGACGGCTCAGGATCTGGCGCCCACCTGCGCGAGGGGCGCCTCCGCGCCACATGGGCGCCAGCTCCTTGCGCTGCGCGCAAGGATAAACTGACGGCGACGATGAAAGTCCGGCTCCTCTTCTTCGCCGTGCTGCGCGACGTCACCGGCAAGCGCGACGACCTCCTCGACCTCCCCGACGGCACCAGTGCCGACGACGTCTGGCGCCGCCTGTGCGACCAGCATGCTGCGCTGCGCGGCTACTCGCGGCCGCCGATGACCGCCATCAACGAGAGCTACGCAGACCCCGAACAGGTGCTGCGCGACGGCGACGAACTGGCGTTCATCCCACCGGTGGCGGGCGGATGACCGCACTAATCCTTGCGCTTCGCGCAAGGATCAATTCGTGATGAGCTACCTCACCGACAGCCCCATCGACTCCGCGGCGCTCGTGCGCAGTGTGGTCCGTCCCGGCGACGGCGCGTACGTCCTCTTCGAGGGCGTGGTGCGCAACCACAACGAAGGCAAGCAGGTGGAGTCGATCGACTACGAGGCTTACCTGCCGATGGCGGAGAAGGAGATGGCGCTGGTGATCGACGACGTCCGCCGCGCCTATCCCGACGTCGCCGTCGCGGTCCTCCACCGCCTTGGACATCTCGTGGTCGGCGACGCGTCGATCGCCATCGTCTGCGCATCGCCGCATCGCGCGGAGGCGTTCGAGGCCTGCCGCATGACCATCGACCGCATCAAGCAGACGGTCCCCATCTGGAAGAAAGAGCGCGGCCCCGACGGCGAAGAGTGGGTCGGCTGGCAGTGCACGCATGGCTGACGCGGTGACGCCCGTCCCCGCCGCGAGCGTCATCCTGCTACGCGGCGGCGAGCCGTTCGAGGTGCTGATGATCCGGCGCCACGAGAAGTCGAGCTTTGTGCCGAACGCCTGGGTTTTTCCGGGCGGCGTGGTGGACGCCGAGGATCAGCGGGAGACGGCGCTGGAGACAATGCGTGTCGCCGCGGCGCGCGAGTTGTTCGAGGAAGCGGGGATCTGGCTCGGCGCGCCGCTGCCGGACGCCGCGGAGAAACGGCGCGCGCTGCTGGCGGGCGAGACGACCTTCGCCACGCTGGGGCCGGTCGATCTGGAGCAGCTCGTCTGGACGTCGCGGTGGGTCACGCCGGAGGGCGTACCCAAGCGCTTCGACACGTACTTTTTTCTGGCGCGCGCGGGCGACGTGGCCGAGGCGACGATCCACGAGAAAGAACACGTCGATGTCGTCTGGATCACGCCATCGAACGCGCTTGCCGAGCTCGATCCGGTCTTTCCGGTGCAGAAAAATCTGGAGGCCATCGCCGGCTTCAACTCAATTGACGAGCTCCTCGCCGCGCGCCGCGGCGCTGACATCCAGCCGACGCGCCCGCGGCTGCTGATGGTCGGCGGAAAGCGCACCATCGTGCTGCCGTGAACATCCGCTCCATCACCGCTCCGAATCCCGGCCCGTTCACGCTCGACGGCACGCGCACGTACCTCATCGGCGAGACGGCGGTGCTCGATCCCGGGCCGGCCATCGCCTCACACATCGACGCCATCGCCGCGGCGCTGCCCGGGCTGCGCACCATCTTCATCACGCACCGCCACGGCGACCACGCGCCGGCCGCGGTGCCGCTCAAGGCGCGCACCGGCGCGCGGATCGTCGCGCCGCGCGGCGTACTCGACGAGACGGACGTGCTGGTCGGCGACGGCGACGTCATCGACGGCCTGGAGGCGATCGCCACGCCCGGCCACACCAACGAGCACGTCTGCTATCTCACCGCCGACGGCGATCTCTTCTCCGGCGACACCATCCTCGGCACCGGCACGACCACCATCTTCCCGCCCGACGGTCACATGGGCGACTACCTTCGATCGCTGCAGAAGCTGCGCGCGCGCAACCCCCGCCGCATCCACCCCGCGCACGGCCCCACGCGCGACGACGCCGTGGCGCTGATCGACGAGTACATCGCCCACCGCCTCCAGCGCGAGCAGCAGGTGCTGCAGGCAATCGCCGCCGGCGCTGGCAACGTGGCCGAGATGCGCGCCCGCATCTATCCCGACCTCGATCCGCGCCTGCACAAGGCGGCGGAGATCCAGATCGGGGCGCACCTGATCAAGCTGTCGGAAGAGGGAGCGCTTCCCTACCTTCCGTCATCCTGAGCGAAGCGAAGGATCTTCGGCTCGATCAGCGCCGGTCGAACCCGAGATCCTTCGCTTCGCTCAGGATGACGGGAACGAGGAGAGGCGGTTCAGCTCGGAATCACTACACGAATATATGTCTTATTGATGTAGTACGTAAATGCTTCATCATCCAGCCGCAGAAACGCCTCGCCCCGATCGTTGAGCACGTCGGAGATCCGCGACTGCTCGCGCGGGCGGTCGATCGGCACCATCCCCTCGATGCGCGAACCGTCGGCCAGTTCCATGATGGTCAGCTTCTCGATCAGGGTCGACTCCGCGTCGAACACGTCCGGCAGCCGCTCGAAGCGCACCCAGAGGATCTGCTCGCGGTTCACCATCCTCGGCACGCCGCCGGCGAGCATGGGAAAGAACGAGCGAGTGCCGTTGAGGTAGTCGGCCAGCGTCTCCGGGCCGTCGCGGCGGTCGGAGTACGGGTGGAGGTAGATGAAATGCTCGTCCGGATCGATGCCGACGAGCGCCACCGTCACGGCGACCTCGTTCATCGGCACCTGAAACGTCATCGACCTCAGATCCTCACGCGCGCCAGCGGATCGACCACCGGCGCGGCGCCGGCGCCCACGCCGAGCTTCTCCATCGTCTCCAGCAGCAGGAGGACGTTCGGCACCTTGTCCGAGCGGACGCTGACGAGGCTCAGCATCTTCCCCTTCTTGCGGATGCGCAGGCTCTGGCCGGCGATGTCGGCGCCCATCAGCTCGCCGAGCGGCACCGGATCCTTCGACTTCCACTGCAGGTCGCGCAGCGTCAGCCGCAGAGGCCCGAACGCGGCGCCGGTCGAATGCACCTCGGCGTCGACTTTCGGCCGCAGCTGCTGGTGCAGCGCGCCGAGGATCATGCCGACGGCGTCGTAGGCATCTTTGAAGAAGGAGGTGACGGAGAGCTTGCGGCCGTCGTCGCCGATCAGCGTCAGGTAGAGGTTGGTGGTCGCCGCCCGTCCACCCGCCCGCCGCGCCGCGGCGAGCATGGCGTAGCCGATCAGACCACCGCCCTGCACCGGCACCACGCGGTAGCGGTACTCGCGCACCTGACGCCACTCCAGCTCCTTCACGCCGAACAGCGACTTGTAGCGGACGCCTTCGTCGTGGATGGTGAGCTCGATCTTGCCGATGATGAACCAGAGCACGACCGTGAGGACCACCAGCGCGCCGACGGCGGCGTTACCGAGCGGCCATTTGGCGTCGGCGGCGATGAAGTAGACGATGATCGCGGCGGTGAGCAGCACCACGGCGATGGCGAAGCGCGAGTTGTACGTCTGGCGGAACGTCTGCCGCGGCGGCGAGATGATCACGGGGAAAAGCCTCCAGGTTGGTTGTGTCGGGCGAGAGTACCCGACGTAGAATCCGCGCGCAAATGAGCCACAAGGACTTCATCGAAATCCACGACTACAGCGCCGCCGAAGTGCGCGAGATCTTCGAGCTCGCGCGCGACATGAAGGCGGACCCGAAGAAATATCGCAAGGCGCTCGAGGGGCAGACGCTGGCGATGATCTTCGAGAAATCGTCGACCCGCACCCGCGTCTCGTTCGAGGTCGGCATGTACCAGCTAGGCGGCCACGCGCTGTTTCTCTCCGCGCGCGACATCCAGCTCGGCCGCGGCGAGCCGATCGTCGACACCGCGCGCGTCCTGTCGCGCTACGTCGACGGCATCATGGCCCGAACCTTCGCGCACAAGACCGTCACCGACCTCGCCGAGTACGCGACGGTCCCGGTGATCAACGGCCTGACCGACCTCTCGCATCCCTGCCAGGTGATGGCGGACTACTTCACCGCCTGGGAGAAATTCGGAGACCTGAAGGGACGCAAGCTCGCCTACATCGGCGACGGCAACAACATGGCGCACTCGCTGATGTTCGGCGCCCCGAAAGTGGGGATGGACGTGGCCATCGCCACGCCGGGCGGCTACGCCCCCGACGCGACCATCGTCGGCACGGCCACCGCCGACGCCGACTCCGCCGGCACGCGCGTGATCGTCACCACGTCGATCGACGACGCGGTACGCGACGCCGACGTGGTGGAGACCGACGTCTGGGCCTCGATGGGGCAGGAGGAGGAAGCGGAGAAGCGCCGCCGCGACTTCGACGGCTGGCAGGTCGACAAGCGGGTGATGTCGCTGGCGAAGAAGGACGCTATCTTCATGCACTGTCTCCCCGCGCATCGCGGCGAGGAAGTGGCGGCGGAGGTCATCGACGCGCCGCAGTCGGTCATCTACGACGAGGCGGAAAACCGCCTGCACGTCCAGAAGGCGATTCTCTACACACTGATGCACAAATAGATGGCCGATCCCAAAACCCGCCACAACCGCGGCCTCCTCGTCGTCATCATCCTCGGCGTGATCTTCTTCACGCTTCTCGGCCTGGTCATCGTCAACAGCGGCAAGCGTCCCGCCGACGCCCCGGCGCAGTCGGAGACGCTCTCCGTCCTCCCGCTGCGCCTGCGGATGCGCACGCAGCCGGCGGCGACCGCGCCGGTGGTGGCCACGGCCGTCAGCGGCGAGAAGCTGATCGTGCTCGAGGACCGCGGCGCGTGGGTGCGCGTGCAGAACGAGGAAGGCCTGGCCGGCTGGGCGGAGCGCAACGCGCTGGAGCGGACCTCGGAGCGCGACCGGCGCCTGGCGCGCTACGCCGCCATCCGCAAGATGCCGGCGCTCTCCGCCATCGCCACCGCCCGTACGCCGCTCTACGCCGGTCCCGGCATCTTCTATCCCATCATCGGCGAGCTGCCCGACGAGACGCAGGTACGCGTCTACACGCGCGACCACGACTTCTACGCCATCGACCACAACAACCAGATCGCTTACGCGGACGTCGACGCGGTGGACGTCAGCGCCACCGGCACGCGGCAGCTGGAAGTGAAGACCGAGCCGCCGGCGCCGACGGAGACGACCGCCTCGGCGTCCGAGCCGCTCGCGCCGACGATGCCGGAGACGCAGACCACCGCGCCGGAGATGCCGGTGCCGCAGCCGGTCGAGCCGGCGCCCGTCGACCGCGGCGGCGTCTACGCCGCGGTGCCCGCCGGCGGCACGCAGCCCGAGGAGATCGATCGGGTCGTGCCGCGATACCCGACGCTGGCGCGCCGCGCCAACGTGGAGGGATCGGTGGTGGTGCGCGGCATCGTCCGCCGCGACGGCACGATCGACGACGTGCAGATCATCAAGGACCTTCCGTTCGGCCTCGGCCATGCGGCGCGCGACGCGGTGTCGCAGTGGCGCTTCCGCCCCGCGACCTTCCGTGGCGAGGCGATCGATGTCTATTACACGGTGACGGTGAACTTCCGCCTGCAGTAAGTAGTTGGGATGTTGGGACGTTAGGATGTTGGGATGTCCCAACATCCCAACCGCTTCGCCTTCCCCGACGCTCCCGGCGATCTCCTCGGCGCACACATCTCCACCCGCGGCGGGCTGCCGACGGCGTTCGAGCGCGCGTCGGTGATCGAGGCGACGGCGATGGCCATCTTCGCCAAGAACTCGAACCAGTGGGTGAACAAGCCGTACACCGCCGAGCTGCGCGCGGAGTTCGCGGCGAAGCGCTGCGTGGCGCCGGTGATGACGCACGCCTCGTATCTGATCAACCTGGCCACGACGAACGACCTGTTCCACCGCAAGGCGGCGGCCGCGCTGATCGACGAGCTCGAGCGTGCGGAGCAGCTGGGCATCCACGCGGTGGTGTTGCACCCCGGCGCGCACATGGGGGCGGGTGTGCGGGAAGGGCTGGACCAGATCGCGCGCTCGCTCGACGCCATCCACGCCGCGACCGACCTGCGCGCGGTGACGCTGCTCGAGACCGCGGCGGGACAGGGCTCGTGCCTCGGCTGCTCGTTCGAGGAGCTGGGACGGATCCTGGATCTGGTCGACGACAAGTCCCGCGTCGGCATCTGCATCGACACCTGCCACGTCTTCGCCGCCGGCTATGACATCCGCACGCGCGACGGCTACGAGCGGATGATCGACGAGGTGGAGCGCTTCGTCGGCGTGGAGAACGTCGGCGCCTTTCACCTCAACGACTCAAAGAAGCCGCTCGGCTCGCGCGTCGATCGCCACCAGCACATCGGCGAGGGCGAGATCGGCCTCGACGCCTTCGCCTTCGTCCTCAACGACCCCCGCTTCCGCCGCATCCCGAAGGTGATCGAGACGCCGAAGCCGGTCGAGCACGAGTCGGACCGCAGGAATCTCGCTACACTGCGCTCCCTGCTGTGCGCATAGCGATCACCCGCCCCATCCCGCCCACCCTCGCGCAGTGCGAGCTGACGCACCTCGAACGCGAGCCGATCGACGTCGCGCGCGCAGAGCCGCAGCACGCGCGATACGAGGCGCTGCTTGAGGAGTTGGGATGCACCATCCGCCGCCTGCCGCTTCGCGCGGAGTTTCCGGACTCCGTCTTCGTGGAAGATGCCGCTGTAGTGACGGATGCTGTAGCGGTAATCACCCGGCCGGGCGCGGCGTCACGGCGCGGCGAGACGGCGGATGTCGCCGAGGCGCTGCGCGACTACCGCGAGCTCGCTTTCATCGAGGAGCCGGGCACCGTCGACGGCGGCGACGTCCTGCGCGTCGGCACGCGCTGGTTCGTCGGCCGCTCCGCCCGCACGAACGACGAGGGAATCCGCCAGCTGCGCCGCTTCATCCCCGCCGAGCCGGTCGATTTTCGCGGCTGCCTGCACCTGAAGTCAGCGGTCACCGCCGTCGGCGACGACCGCTTCATCCTCAACCCCGAATGGGTCGATCGTGAAGGCCAGACAATCCTGTCTGGCCGCCGAGACGGACAGACACGATTGTCTGTCCTCCACGTCGATCCCGCCGAGCCGTTCGCCGCGAACGTGCTCCTCCTCGGCGACATCATCATCAGCGGCCTCTATCCGCGCACCGTGGAGCAGCTCGTCGCGGCGGGTCTCGACGTCCGTACCGTCGATGCGTCTGAGCTCGCCAAAGCAGAAGGAGGCGTGACGTGTTGCAGCATCATTGTGTAAAGTCCGCCCCGCTATGAGCGGAACGCGAATCGATTACCAGAACGGCCAACTCGTCGTCCCCGACGACCCCATCATTCCCTACATCGAAGGCGACGGCACCGGGCCGGACATCTGGCACGCCACGCAGTACGTCATCGACGGCGCCGTGGCCAAGGTCTACGGCGGCAAGAAGACGATCCACTGGCAGGAGATCTTCGCCGGCGACAAGGCGAAAGAAAAGTTCGACGACTACCTGCCGCAGGCCACACTCGACGCGATCGCGCATTACCGCGTCTCGATCAAGGGCCCGCTCGCAACGCCGGTGGGCGGCGGCATCCGCTCGCTCAACGTGACGCTGCGCCAGGTGCTCGACCTCTACGCGTGCGTCCGTCCGGTGCGCTACTTCGACGGCGTCCCCTCGCCGGTCAAGCGGCCGCAGGACGTCGACATGATCATCTTCCGCGAGAACACCGAGGATGTGTATGCGGGCATCGAGTGGCCGGCGAACTCCGTCGGCGCGAACGCGCTGATCGAGGCCCTCAACACCATCGAGCGCCGCGAGGCGGCGAAGATCCGGCCCGGCTCGGCCATCGGCATCAAGCCGATCTCCGAGTTCGGCTCGAAGCGACTGGTGCGCAAGGCGATCCAGTACGCCATCGCCGCGAAGCGCGACTCCGTCACGCTGGTGCACAAGGGCAACATCCAGAAGTTCACCGAGGGGGCGTTCAAGGACTGGGGCTACGAGCTGGCGCGCGAGGAGTTCGGCGACGTGACCATCGCGGAGTCGGAAGTCGGCGCGGGCGGCGCCGGCGGGAAGATCGTCATCAAGGACCGCATCGCCGACTCGATGTTTCAGCAGGTGCTGCTGCGGCCGTCGGAGTACTCCGTGATCGCCACCACGAACCTCAACGGCGACTACATCTCCGACGCGCTTGCCGCGCAGGTGGGCGGCCTCGGCATGGCGCCTGGATCGAACGAGTCCGACGAGGTGGCGATCTTCGAGGCCACGCACGGCACGGCCCCAAAGTACGCCAACAAGGACATGATCAACCCCGGCTCGCTCATTCTCTCCGGCGTGATGATGCTGCGCCACATGAAGTGGTGGGACGCCGCCGACGCCATCGAGCGCGCCATCGCCACGACCATCCGGCAGAAGAAGGTGACGTACGACCTGGAGCGGCAGATGGAGGGAGCGACGAAGGTCTCCACCAGCGAGTTCGGCCGGGCGATCGTCGACAACATCTGACGCGAGCGAGCTAGAACACGATCGTCCACCCCGGCTCGCCGGCCTGCTGCTGCGTGTACGACACGCCGTCGACCTTCAGCCCCTGCTCGTTCAGCACGGTGATGATGCCGCCCTTGTTCGAGAGCTGCATCGGCACCGCGATGGTCACCTTCAGCGCCGCGCCGGCGGCGATCGAGCCGCTCAGCGCGAACTTGTTCTTGTTCTTGTCCGCCAGCGCCCAGCCGGCGAGGCTGACACTCTGCGGCGACGCGTTCAGCAGCGTCACCGTCTCCACTTCCGGCGATTGAATCGAGTTGGCCAGCGCGGCCACGATGCGGATCAGGCCGTTCGGCTCTGCACCGGTCGGAAGCGGTTGCGTTTGCGGCTGGGTCTGGGGCTGGGTCTGCGGCTGCGTCGGCGCCGTGGTGGCGTGCCCGTTCACGTCGTCCGTGTGCCACGCCTGCGACTGGAACTTCAGGAACATCCCCACCCACTGGCCCTGCTGCGGGAAATTGAACAGCAGACCGCCGTCCTGCCAGACGCCGTCGTCCTTCTTGAACTGCGACGAGTTGCCCTGGTTCATGTGGATGTCGTGCACGCCGTTGCCCGGCTTGAATCCGAAGATCTTGTCCTTCACCGTCTCCGGACCCCAGCGCTGCCCGAAGGCGTAGAGCAGGGCGCTCTCGTCGCCCATGGCGCGCTGCACGTAGTGGTCGATCTTTTCGTTGAGATCGTTGTCGGCACCCGAGGCATCGATCGGCAGCGGGATCATCTTGTTGCGGTCGAAGAGATTGCCCCGGATGTAGTCGAGCGAGATGCCGCCGGGCTTCGACGGCAATTCCTTGAATCCGCTGGCCAGCTTCGAGAGATCCGGCAAGATCGGATGCTGGAAGTGCTCGTCGACGACGAACTCCACCTCGGACGGGCTCTGCGACGACTTCACGTTCACCGCGATGCGGTAGTCCGTGTCGTCGTCGGTCATGTGGATCTGGTAGTGCGGGCTGGCTCCGGTGCCGAGGCGGCGCTCGATGGCGCGCCCGACGAGGACTCCGTATTTTGCGATTGGCATGCACAGTAGTGCACGCCGCACCCGATTCGTTTCAGTTCTCGACCGGCCGCCAGGCGAGGAACCACGGCTCGCGGCGCCCGAACTTGGTCGCCAGCGCGGTACCGACGCCGAAGACCGACGCCAGCGCCCAGATGATGGTCCCCACCACCGGCACCAAGCGGAGCGCGCCGAGGATCAGCACGCCGACGAGCACCATGGCCAGGTCGCCGCGCAGCCAGCGGCGGCGCTCCAGGGCCTCGCGCGAGCGCGCGCCGGCCACGATCGTGCCGAGCGCGTGAAAGACGGCGATGGCGCCGTAAATCTTGGCCACGATGGCGAAGACCGCCAGCGCGATCATCAGCGGCACGCCGATAACCGACGGCAGGTAGCTGAAGACGATGGCGGTCAGCACGAAGCTGGTGATGGCGACGAGGCCGAGGGCGAAGCAGTGCAGCGCGCTGGCGCGCAGCTCCACCGAGGAGTAGCGCACCTCGCGCGCGCTCATCAGCGTCACCACGATGGCGGCGATCAGCCAGACGAAGAGCAGCGAAAGGATCACCGCCGTCCGCTGCACCATGGCCAGTCCGTTGGCGAGCGAGAAATCGGCGGGACGGATGTCGAGCGGCGCCGGCTGGGCGATGCTCGCCGTCACGATCATCGCGGCGACGATGGCGAGCAACAGCACTCCCTTACGCATCGATCCCCTTCGGCGCGCGGCGAAGCAACAGCACGAGCACGGTGTTGACGGCGACGAAGAACAATCCGAAGGCCACCTGCCAGACCAGCGACGCCTGGCGCAGCGTCGCCGCGGCGGCGCCGATGGTCACCCGCGCGCCGGTGATCGCGGAGAGCGACGACTGCACCACGCGCAGCGGCGGTACGCCCGCCCAGGCGCAGACGGCCACGGCGACGACGAGCACCAGCAGCGCGCCGCCGGCGATCAGCGGCCACGAGCGATGCGCGGCGCTCTCCCACGGCGCGAGCGGCAGCGCGTCGACGCGCACCGCGCGGTTCTCCACCGGCACTCCGAGCGTGTCGAAGAGCGCGCGGCAGTCCTCGCAGTCGGCGAGATGGCCCGCGTGCGCCTCCGGCTCTTCCAGGTACCGCTGACAGGCTTCCTTCATAGGGGTTCCACGAATCCTTCGAGCGATTCCTTGAGCATGTTACGCGCCCGGAAGAGCTTGTTCTTCACCGTACCGAGCGGCAGCTTCTTCATCGTGGCGATCTCTTCGTACGACAGCTCGGCGAAGTGGCGGAGCTGGATCAGCTCGCGGTAATCGGCCGGCAGCTCCACCACCGCCTTGTCGATGGCCGCGGCGAGCTGCTTGTTCTTCAGCGCGCGGTACGGCGTGACGCCGGTGTCGGCGAACTCGCGTTCCTTCGGCTCGTCGTCCCCGGCCGGCTTCGAGATCGGTACCTCGGCGATGCTCTTCTTGCGCAAGGCATCGATGGCGCTGTTCTGCGCGATGCGGAACAGCCAGGTCGAGAACTGGTACTTCGGATCGTACCGATCGAGGGCGACGAACACTTTGACGAAAATCTCCTGGGCCAGATCGTGCGCGTCTTCGTAGCGATGGGTGATCCGGTACACGTAGTTGACGACGCGCTTTTCGTAGCGCTTCACCAACTCCGTGAACCGGTCGCGATCGCCGCTGAGGATCCGCGCGACGAGCGCGCGGTCATCGAGCTGCTCACGTTCAGCCATCCGGGTTTACGGCTCCATCTCGGAAAGGTTTTCCGCCCCAGCGGATGATACCCTCGACCGGCGCCGATGATCGAAGTACGTGATCTGACAAAGAAATACGGCGACTTCACCGCCGTCGACAAACTCTCGCTCGACGTCCGCCGCGGGGAGATTTTCGGCTTCCTGGGGCCCAACGGCGCGGGGAAGACCACCACCATCCGCATCCTGGCCGGGCTGTCGCTGCCGACGAGCGGGAGCGTGCGCGTTGACGGGCTCGACCTTTTCGCCGAGGCGCTGCGCATCAAGGCGATGACCGGCTACGTCCCCGACCGGCCCTTCCTGTACGAGAAGCTGACCGGCCGCGAGCTGCTGCAGTTCGTCGCCAATCTCTACCGCCGCGAGTGGCGCGACTGCGAGGCGCGCGCGCTGGAGCTGCTGCGCTACTTCGACATCGCGCAGTGGGCCGACGCGCGCATCGAGAACCTCTCGCACGGCATGAAGCAGAAGCTCGTGTTGGTCTCCGCGCTGGTGCATGACCCGGCGCTGCTGATCATCGACGAGCCGATGGTCGGGCTCGACGCGCTGGCGCAGAAGCAGGTCAAGCTGCTCTTCCGCCGGCTGGCCGACGAAGGGAGGACGGTCTTCCTGACGACGCACACGCTGTCGGTGGCCGAGGCGGTGTGCGACCGGATCGCCATCATCAACCACGGCCGGATCGTCGCCAGCGGCACGACCACGGAGCTGAAGAGCGATCAGGCGCTGGAGGACGCGTTCCTGGCGCTGACCTATGGAACGGATTGACGCGCTTCGCGCGCGGCTGCGGTCCGTCGTCGACCCGCGCGACCTCGAGTTGCTCATCGCCGACGCCACCGGCCGCTCGCGCTCCTGGGTCCTGGCCCACGGCGACGAGCCGATCGACGCCGCGCTGATCGAGGAGCTGGCGATGCGTCGAGCGGCGGGCGAGCCGCTGCAGTACATCCGCGGGCGCTGCGACTTTTTCGGGCGCGTTTTTCTCGTCGACGACCGCGTGCTCATCCCGCGCCCGGAGACCGAGCTGCTGGTGGAGACCGCAGTGATGCGGGCGCCGCACGGCGCGCGCGTGGTCGACGTCGGCGCCGGCAGCGGCTGCGTGGCCATCTCGCTGGAGCGCGCGCGGACCGACCTGGACATCGTCGCCGTCGACGTCTCCCTCGGCGCGCTCGCGCTGGCGGGGCGCAACGCGCGGGCGCATAAGTCGCGCGTGCGCTTCGCCGCGTCGAACGTGCTCGACTCGCTGCGCGGTGACGTCGACGTCATCGTCTCCAACCCTCCGTACATCGCCGCGGGCGACGTCCCCGGCCTGCAGGTCGAGGTGCGCGATCACGAGCCGCGCCTCGCCCTCACGCCCGGCCCGCGCGGCACGGAAGTGATCGAGCGGATCTTCGATGCCGCGCGCGGCGCGATGATCCTGCTGGAGATCGGTTTCGGGCAGGAGCCGGAGGTGCGCGAGATCGCGGCGTCGCGCGGCTTCACGGTGGAAGAGGTCCGCAACGACCTCGCGGGGATTCCGCGCGTCGTTGTAGCATCCGCGCATGGCCGGCAATGACAAGTGCCTCTTCTGCCGCATCGCGCACGGCGAGATCACCGCGCGCAAGGTGTACGAGGACGACGACGTGGTCGCCTTCCACGACATCAACCCGCAGGCGCCGACGCACGTCCTGGTCATCCCGCGCAAGCACATCCCGACCCTCGACGACCTGAGCGAAGCCGACGCCGCCACCATCGGCACGACACTGGTGCGCGTCGCGCGCATCGCCCGCGAGCAGAACCTCGCCTCCGACGGCTACCGCGTCATCGCCAACAACGGCGAGGCCGCCGGGCAGACGGTGTTCCACATCCACTTTCACGTGCTGGGCGGTCGGAACTTCGGGTGGCCGCCGGGCTGACCCTACAAGCTGAATCCATGGATGCAATTCATTGCACTTCAACCGCTATTCATTAACCCATGGATGAAGTGAATAGCACTTAGAGTGCAATTCATTGCTCTTGAAGTGCTAACGTTTACACCATGGATGCTATGAATTGCGCTTTTCAGGCTAATCATCAGCGATCATGCTTGATTAATGAATCCATGGTTTAAGTGAACTGGGCCTTATCTAATTTCGACTTAATCCATGGTTTCAAACCAATGACAAATCAGCCCATGAATGAGCTCGGTTGAGTGATCCGCTTCATCCATGGTTTAAAATAAGCGAAGTTGTAAGCCTCGGTTGGAACCGATTCCTCGCGCACTTCATCCATGGTTTCAACATTCCAAAGGGGGCGCCGGCGCTCCGCTGCACCCCTACGCGGGCGGTGGAACTCTGAGCCGCGTCCCGCTGAAGGTGATGCTCCGCCCAGATTTCCGCCGCGCCGCCTTGCGCTGCGAGAGGAAGTCTTCCTTCGCCTCGGCCAGCGTCGACGGCACGTACGTCGCGCCGGCGGCGAGCGTCTTCTGGCGGTCGCGGGCGAAGGCGGAGCCGCCGGCCACGATCATCAGGTCGGGGAACGACGAGGCGATCAGCTGGATGAGGCCGTAGCCCGCCTCCAGGTGATCGGAGTTCGTGCAGGAGATGAACGTCGCTTCCGGGTGCACCTCGTGGATGAAAGCGAGCAGCTCGTCGTCGGGCAGGTCGGTGAAGTAGTCGATGGCGTAGCCCTCGGAGCGCAGCAGCTGCGTCAGCATCAGCGAGCCCAGCGAGAGGCGTTCGCCGGCCACCGAGACGGCGACGATGTGGCGGTCGGGATCGGGCGTGCCGGCGTTCCGGTCGCCGTAACGGATGATCAGCTCGCGGATGACGTCCTTGATGAAGTGATCGTTCGCCGTGGTGATGCGGCGCCGCTCGAGCTCTTCCTGCGCGAAGGTCAGAGTAGGGATGAAGAGATCGGTGAACATCTCCTCCAGGGTGTCGGTCTCCGCGTGGCGGTCGGCGATGGCGATGGCGCCGGTGCGGTCGCGCGTCAGCAGGCGGTTGTAGAAGCTGAGGTAGCCCTCGAGCGGGTCCTCCGCGCCGAACATGATGGAGAAGACGCGCAGCGCCGGGATGAACTCGCCGCCGACGGTCAGGCAGACCGAGATCGGCGTGGCCAGCAAGAGCCCCACCGGTCCCCACAGCCAGCCCCAGAAGATGGCGGAGACCAGCAGTGCAATCGGCGAGACGCCGACGCGATGCCCGACCAGGATCGGCTCGATGAAGCCGCCGATGAGCTGGTCGGCCACGACGAAGAGGCCGAGCACGGCAAGCGGCGTGTACCAGTTCGGAAAGACGGCGATGGAGAGGAACGTCGGCAGCGCCGCGCTGAGCACCGCGCCGACGTACGGCACGAAGCGCATCAGCCCCGCGATGACACCCCACAGCGCGGCATGCGGCACGCGCAGCAGGAAGAGTCCCACGCCGATGAGGACGCCGAAGCAGAGGTTGAGCAGCGCGATGGTCAGCAGGTAGCGGCTGATGCGCTGCGAGGTCTCGCCGATGGCCTGCGTGGTGACGGTGAGATGCGCGCGGCCGGCGAGCCGCAACATCTTGTCGCGGATCTGCTCGCGCTCCTTCAGGAGGAAGAAGACGAGCACCACCACGAGGAACATCGCGGCGACGAACTCGATGGTCGGTGCGACGGTTTTGTATCGCTGGGAGAACGTCCGCTGGTCGTTGACCACGCGCACCTTGAGGTCGGCGCGCTCAGCGCGCTCGGCCGTCGCCTCGCTGACCCGCTGCAGTGTCTTTTCGACCGCCGCCAGCGTGCCGCCCGTCGACCGCTGCAGGATGCGCAGCTTCTGCTCGATCTTGCCGCTGGCCAC
>Ga0157377_10000488_pt1 | contig 16949 bp, 17 predicted proteins | sample M55metaG_FD_121116 | JGI IMG/M metagenome (GOLD analysis project Ga0157377, IMG submission 121116) | Miscanthus rhizosphere microbial communities from Kellogg Biological Station, Michigan, USA - M5-5 metaG | ecosystem: Host-associated > Plants > Roots > Rhizosphere > Soil | place: USA: Michigan...
CGCGGTGCGGAGGAACTCGTCGTACGGCATCAGCAGCGCCGCGGCGAAGTAGTTGGCCAGCGCTACGCGGCATAGCTTCACCGACTCCGCGGTGGTCAGCAGGTTCTCCGAGCGGGTGAGGATGGCGTCGATGACGTGCTGCGCGTCGAGCAGTCCGATCTGATGCGCGACCTGGAACTGGCGGCTCCACGGCGGCAGCACCTCGGAGAGCGACAGCACGCGCCGCTCCGGATCGAAGCGCCGCACCGCGCCGCGGTCGCGCCCGACCGGCGTCAGCTCGACGGCGATGGAGTGCCGCGTGCGGAGATGCTGCACCAGCGAGCGGTGCATGTCCGCGCGGTCGAATTCTCCGCGCAGCAGCACCTCGTCCGCCGCCGCCTCCAGCTCCGGAAAGTAATTCATGTTGTGCTGGATGACTTCCGACACCTCCTCGGACGGCAGGTGCGCCGGGTTGACGCCGGGGAAGTCGCGGCCGTCGTAGACCTTGCCGGCCAGCGCGCGCGTGGAGTCGATCGAGGCGCGGTAGGCGTGGTAGAGCGAGACGATGGCGCGCGCGGCGGAGGTGTTCTCCGCGAGGTCGCGCACGTCGTTCGTCGTCAGCGGATGATCGTGGAAGAGCTGGTCGCCGAAGACTTCCTGCAGGTCGGCGGCGAGGCGCGAGGAGCTGTCGTCGACGAAGTTGCCGATGTCCGCGTTGAGCACCTGCGCCACGCGCAACAGCAGGTGCGAGGTCAGCGGGCGCTGGTTGTGCTCGATGAGGTTGAGATAGCTGGGCGAGATCTCCAGCTTCGCGGCGAGGTCGGTCTGCGTCAGCCCTTCGCGGCGGCGGAGCGTGCGGACTTTGGCACCGAGCTTGATCTGTGTGTTCATTGCGCGTCGACTCCAGCCTCGGAGTTTACAACTCTTAACTCCTTTACAAGCGCATCTTTACATCCGTCGACAAGCTAACTTACTGCTGAGCTTGAAGTTGCCGTGCTTGGCTTACGATGTGCTCAACAGTATTGACAGCATGACGAGCACCATGAGCACGAGCGACATCGAGATCCGCGGGGCCCTCCAGCCGGAGTGGGAGAGCATCCTCACGCCCGAGGCGCTCGACTTCGTCGCCGCGCTGCAGCGCGAATTCAACCCGCGCCGCGAGGAGTTGCTGCAGAAGCGCGAGGAGCGCAAGGCGCGCCTCGACGCCGGCGAGATGCCCGACTTCCTGGGCGAGACGCGCGAGGTCCGCGAGTCGGACTGGACCGTGGCTCCGATCCCGCCCGACCTGGTCGACCGCCGCGTCGAGATCACCGGTCCCGTCGACCGCAAGATGATCATCAACGCGCTCAACTCCGGCGCGAACGTCTTCATGGCCGACTTCGAAGACGCCAACTCGCCGACCTGGGCGAACAACCTCGACGGCCAGATCAACCTGCGCGACGCCGTCCGCCGCACGATCTCCTTCGACAGCGGCGAGAAGCAGTACAAGCTCGATGAGAAGACCGCGACGCTGGTGGTCCGCCCGCGCGGCTGGCACCTGCTCGAGAAGCACCTGCTCGTCGACGGCAAGCCGGTCTCGGCCAGCCTCTTCGACTTCGCCCTCACCTTCTTCCACAACGCGAAGGAGCTGATGGCGCGCGGCAGCGGCCCGTACTTTTATCTGCCGAAGATGGAGTCGCACCTCGAGGCGCGGCTCTGGAACGACGTCTTCGTCCGCGCCCAGACGCTGCTCGGCATCCCGGCCGGAACGATCCGCGCCACGGTGCTCATCGAGACGATCCTCGCCGCCTTCGAGATGGACGAGATCCTCTACGAGCTGCGCGACCACTCGTCCGGCCTCAACTGCGGGCGCTGGGACTACATCTTCTCCTTCATCAAGAAATTCAGGGCCCATCCGCAATTCTGTCTGCCCGACCGCGCCGCGGTGACGATGGACAAGGCGTTCCTCGCCGCGTACGTCGACCTGCTGATCAGGACCTGCCACCGCCGCGGCATCCACGCCATGGGCGGCATGGCCGCGCAGATCCCAATCAAGAACGATCCCGCCGCGAACGACGCGGCGACGAAGAAGGTCGAGGCGGACAAGCTGCGCGAAGTGCAGGCGGGCCACGACGGCACCTGGGTCGCGCATCCCGCGCTGGTCGGCGTGGCCAAGCGGATCTTCGACAAGCACATGACGGGGGCGAATCAGATCTCACGTGTCATCCCGAGCGTGAGCGAGGGACCTGGTGGCGTGGGCGGCGCCCCGCCCGCCCGCCAGGTCCCTCGCTACGCTCGGGATGACAACAACGGGTTGCTCCAGGTCCCCGAGGGCGAAGTGACCGAGGCCGGCATCCGGCAGAACGTCAACGTCGGCCTCCTCTACCTCGCCGCGTGGCTCGGCGGCAGCGGCGCGGTGCCGCTCTACAACCTGATGGAAGACGCGGCGACCTGCGAGATCTCGCGCACGCAGCTGTGGCAGTGGATCCGCCACGGCAAGCTGGCGCGCGCGGACTACGAGCGCATCCGCGACGAGGAGCTGCAGAAGATCGGCAAGCGCCCGCACATCGACGCGGCGGCGCGAATTTTCGACCAGCTGATTCTGAGCGACGAGCTCGCGGATTTCCTGACCATCCCTGCATACGAGGAACTCTTGAACGAGGAAGGTTCGTGATGGCTGAACGACGATTCGAAACGAAGGCGCTGGAGCGTGACTGGGAGAGCAACGACCGGTGGGACGGCGTCGTCCGGGACTACACGGCCGAGGACGTCCTCCGTCTGCGCGGCTCGATCGACATCAAGTACACCCTCGCCGAGCTGGGCGCGGAGCGGCTGTGGGAGCTCCTGCACAGCGAGCCGTACGTCGCCGCGCTCGGCGCGCTCACCGGCAACCAGGCCATCCAGCAGGTGCGCGCAGGCCTGAAGGCGATCTACCTCAGCGGCTGGCAGGTGGCGGCCGACGCGAACCTCTCCGGCCACATGTACCCCGACCAGAGCCTCTATCCGTCGAACTCCGTGCCGCAGGTGGTCAAGCGGATCAACCAGGCGTTGCAGCGCGCCGATCAGATCGACTGCAGCGAGGGCCACAACGGCACGCACTGGTTCGCGCCGATCGTCGCCGACGCCGAGGCTGGCTTCGGCGGCTGCCTCAACGCCTTCGAGCTGATGAAGATGATGATCGAGGCCGGCGCCGCGGCGGTCCACTTCGAGGACCAGCTGGCGTCCGAGAAAAAGTGCGGCCACCTCGGCGGCAAGGTGCTCGTCCCGACCCAGCAGTTCATCCGCACCCTCGCCGCGGCGCGGCTCGCCGCCGACGTCTGCGGCGTGCCGACGCTGGTCATCGCCCGCACCGACGCGAATTCGGCGACTCTGCTGACCAGCGACATCGACGAGCGCGATCACGAGTTCCTCACCGGCGAGCGGACGCCCGAGGGCTTCTTCCGCATCAGGAACGGCGTCGACTGCGCCATCGCCCGCGCGCTGGCCTACGCGCCGTACGCCGACCTCCTCTGGATGGAGACCTCGGAGCCCGACATCGACGAGGCGCGCCGCTTCGCCGAGGCGGTACACGCCAAGTTCCCCGGCAAGATGCTGGCGTACAACTGCTCGCCGTCGTTCAACTGGGCCAAGAAGCTGTCGCCCGACGAGATCGCGAACTTCCAGAGCGAGCTCGGCGCGATGGGCTACAAGTTCCTCTTCGTCACCCTGGCCGGCTTCCACGCGCTGAACTACTCGATGTTCGAGCTGGCGCGCGAGTACGCGCAGGACGGGATGTCCGCCTACTCGCGCATGCAGCAGGCGGAGTTCGCCGCGGAGAAGAACGGCTACACCGCCACCAAGCATCAGCACGAGGTGGGCACCGGCTACTTCGACGAAGTGCTGAAGGTCATTTCCAACGGGCAGTCGTCGACCACCGCGCTGGACGGCTCCACCGAGAAGGCGCAGTTCGGGATTCATTAGGAGAAGGTGATGGACGAACAGAAAGAACAGCCCAAAGACGACGATCGTGAATTTCTGGTGGCGCCCGAGGACGAGGTGCCGTTTCACGTGCCGCGGGATTGAATGAACAGTGTCCTTCTCCCGCTCAGCGGGAGAAGGTGGCCGAAGGCCGGATGAGGGTCGGCGATAATCGTCCGATGCGCCTCTTCCTGGTCCTCCTCCTCATCGCCGCCCCCCTGGCTGCCCAGCGCCCCGAGGAGGACGCCAAAGGCGGCCGTTACGCCGACCGGCTGAAGGACGAGATCCGCGCGCGCAAGCAGTACGAGAAGACGGCGCGCGCGGCGATCCCGCCGCGGTTCCGCGAGGCGCTGGCGAAGTTTCAGCCGGGAACGAACGACCTCGCCGCGTCGTGGGGCGAGTTCGTCAGCAACGGCGGGACGCCTTTCGTCGCGCTGCAGCTCGCGGCGCCCACCGGCGTCAACGCCGAGCGCCTCACATTCTTCGGCATCCTCGGCGACGACACCTACTTCGAGGAGTTGCCGGTGCGGCAGTCAGGCGATGAATTTCTCGTCGAGCGCTCGCTGCTCTTCCGCGGCCGCGCGATGAGCGGCACGTTCGGGCTGGCGCGCAAGAACGAGATCCTCGGCATGGCGCGCGTCGACGTCGAGCCGCCCGCCGAGGTCTCGCGCCTCATCCTCTCCGGCGACGTCTACCTCCTGCAGCAGGCCCAGGACCCGCTCGATCCATTCGCGTTCGGCGGCACCAAGGTCATCCCCCGGCCGCGCAACGCCTTCCGCCGGAAGGACGAGGTCTGGGTCTTCCTGGAGATGCGCAGCGAGACGACGCCGAATCTCACCGCGAAGGTCGACATCGAAGGGGCGGAGAAGACGGTGAAAGGGACGCCGACGCCGGCGATGGCCACGCCGCTGAAGGGTGTGGCGGGACACTACGGCGTCGGCAACACCATCGACGTCTCCGCGCTCAAGCCCGGCGACTACCGCGTACGCGTGACGCTGACCGACGCGACGGCAAAGACGTCGGTGACGCGCGAGGCGGCGCTGCGGATCGTTGAATGAGAGGTTGCGAGGTCTCGCGGTATCGGGGTCTCGCGGTGCTCCGCTTCGCGACCCCGAGACCTCGCTACCCCGCAACCCCGCGTTTCAGTAGCGCGATCTGCCCCGCGTGGTAGAGGTTGTGCTGGATCACGCCGTGCACCAGGACGTAGACGCTGTAGCTCTTGCCGGCCACGGCGCGGTCGAGGTCGTCGGTGCTCAGCCGCGCTACGGCGTCGGCGACGCGGCTCTGGGCGCGGTCGAGCTCCTCGAGCGCGGCGGCCCACGACGTCGACGCGACGTCCGGCCAATCCTCCTCGGAGGTCAGCTCCCGCGGCGTGCCGGCCAGCCGCTCCGAGACGACGTCCAGCCAGGCTCGCGCGTGCACCACGAGCTCGAAGATCGAGTGCGCTCCGGCCACCGGCCTGGCGCGCGCCTGCTCCTCGGAGACGTCCTCGAGCAGCTGCCGCAGCCCGGGCCCGTGCCATGCGTCGCCGCCGTACGCGGCGTTGAGCTGGTCGAGGATCCGTTCGATCGGTCGCATGGCCGTAAGTTTATCCCGCGCGCACGCGCGGGATCACCGGAACCACCGCGCCGCGATTGCCCATGTACACTATGGACGCTTGCCTTACGTCGTTTCTGAGTGGCTCAACCTCGGCGTGCGCTGGTTCCACGTCTTCGCCGGCATCATGTGGATCGGCCAGACCTACTTTTTCACCTGGCTCGACCGCACGCTGCACAAGGAAGGCAACGTCTGGATGGTGCACAGCGGCGGCTTCTACATCGTCGACAAGCAGTCGACGCCGCAGATCCTGCCGAAGACCCTGCACTGGTTCAAGTGGGAAGCGATCCTCACCTGGCTCTCCGGCATCGCGCTCTTCACGGTCGTCTACTACTTCGGCGGGATCATGTCCGACGAGTCGTCGATGCTGCACGGCCGCAACGCCGTCTTCGCCAGCATCGGCATCCTGGTCGCGGCATGGTTCGTCTACGACGCGCTGATGATCTCGCCGCTCGGCAAGAATGACGTCGCGGCGACGATCGTCTGCTACATCCTGCTGGTCGCCGCCATCTTCGGCTTCTCCAAGCTCTTCACCCCGCGCGCGGCGTACATGCAGACCGGCGCGATGCTCGGCACGCTGATGGCCTGGAACGTCTGGGCGCGCATCCTCCCAGCGCAGCGGCAGCTGATCGGCGCGGTGAAAGAGGGCGGCGCGGCCGACATGCGCCTGGCGGAGATCGCCAAGAAGCGCTCGAAGCAGAACACCTTCATGGTCGTGCCGGTGGTCTTCATCATGATCAGCAACCACTTCCCGGTCTCGACGCAGGGGTTCCACTGGCTCGCGCTCGCGGCTTTCGTCATCGTCGGTTGGATCGCCGCGGCTATCATCCGCACGCGATGACGAAGACCACGCTCAACGACGACGACCTCCGCCGCGCCGCCGCGCCGCTCGACACTGCCCTCGCCGCGTTCGCCAAACGCTTTCCCGGCGACTCGCCCGCGCGCCAACCGGTGCACACCGTCTACGGCGGCGCGCAGCTGTTCAAGTCCGACACGCCGCGCAAGCTCGGCGCGCTCGCGTTGAAGGCGCTGGACCAGTACGCGCCCGATGCCTCGACGTTGGCCGGCGCCATCGGCCTCGACGCCGCGCAGGCGGAAACGGTCTACGCGCGCGTGCTGGAGAAGCTCCAGCGCGAGCCGGTGGAAGACTTCCGCATCGACTTCGAGGACGGCTACGGCAACCGTCCCGACGACGAGGAAGACGGCCACGCCGCCGCCGCCGGGCGCGAGGTCGCCGCCGGGATGAAGAACGGCACGCTCTCGCCGTTCATCGGCATCCGCATCAAGCCGTTCACGCAGGAGCTGATGCGCCGCGGCGTCCGCACCATGGACATCTTCCTCACCGCGTTGCTCGGCGACGCGGGAGCGCTGCCCCCGAATTTCGTGGTGACGCTGCCGAAGATCCAGCTGCCGGAGCAGGTCACGCTGCTCATCGACATCCTCGAGCAGCTGGAGCCGAAGCTCGGCCTCGCCGAGGGCGCGCTGAAGATGGAGTTCATGATCGAGACGACGCAGTCGATCCTGAACGAGCGCGGCGGCTCGAACCTCCCGCTCTTCCTGGAGGCGGCGCGCGGCCGCGCCGTCGCCGCGCACTTCGGCACCTACGACTACACGGCCAGCTGCAACATCACCGCGGCGCACCAGCGGATGGACCATCCGGCGTGCGACTTCGCGCGGCACATGATGCAGGTGGCCTACGCAGGCACCGGCCTCTGGCTCTCCGACGGCGCCACGAACGTGATGCCGATCGGCGACCGCGAGACGGTGCACCGCGCCTGGCGGCTGCACGTCGACCACATCCGCCACTCGCTGATCAACGCCTACTACCAGGGATGGGACCTCAATCCGGCGCAGCTGCCGACGCGCTACGCCGCGGTCTATTCATTCTTCCTCGAGTCGCTCCCCGCCGCAACGGAGCGCCTGCGCAACTTCATCGAGAAGGCCGGGCAGGCCACGCTGGTGGGCGACGTCTTCGATGACGCCGCCACCGGCCAGGGGCTGCTCAACTACTTTCTGCGCGCCATGAACTGCGGCGCCATCACCGAGGCCGAGGCGCTCGCCAGCGGGCTTTCGCTGGCGGAGCTGCGGAGCAGGTCGTTCGTGCAGATTTTGCGTCTTCGCCGCAAATCCTGAGCGGGGGCGGACCACCAGTCGCGCTGACCGCGCCTCCACGGAGAGGGAGCGGTCTGCGCGAGCGGTGGCTGTCTCAAGCCGGTGGGCAACAAGAGGGCGGTCGAACCGAGAGATCCTTCGCTTCCACCCCTTCAGCCCACCCCCGCTCAGGATTGGAAGTATTACCCCACCGTAGGCACGATCGAGACGAACGGCGGCCGCACGATCTTCGCGATGGCCAGCCCCGCCAGGAACCAGCCCACGACCTCCATCACCGTCTCGGCGCAGATGAACGCGGTGGGGAAGCCGTACCAGTTCCAGTAGCTGAACAGGATGGAGATGACGCCGAAGAGGCCGAAGAGCGCCACGGCGGAGGCGCGCTTCAGGTACCCGCCGACCATGAGTGACACCAGGATCGCGGCCACCAGCGCGGCGGCGATGTTGCTCAGTACTTCGTTGATCAGGCGCTGCGGCGTCATCCCGCCGTTGCCCTTGTTGACGATCAGCAATCCGCTCGGGCCGGCCTTCACCTTCTCCTCCCACGCCTTCCGCTCTTCCGGCGTCGCGTTTTTCGACATGTCCATGCCGGGGAAGAAGTACATCCCTGACTGCGGCACCGAGGCGAGGTTGTAGTGCGCCTCGTCCTGCAACGTGCTCAGCCCCATCTCGCCAAGCGGTGTGGCCATGTGCGCGACGGCTCCCCAGAGGAAAACGATCAGACCTCCCACGATGGCGGCGACGATGATTCTCATGTTGCTGCTCTCCTCTCGTCCGTCACGGCCATTCGGCCGGCGGCTTTCCGATCCAGATCCAGGCAATGTAGTCGGTCAGCGGCGGCTCGCCTCCGAGCTCGCGCAGCCGCGCGTTGACCTGTCCGCGGTGATAGGTGCTGTGCAGGACGACCTGCATCAGCGTCTCGCGCAGCGTGGTGGCCTCGGCGTCGCGGCCGAGACGTGCGGCGAAGCGTCCCGCCCACGGCATGACCATCGGGCGGTCGAGCGCCGTTTCGTCGAACGCTTCTACGAACGGTAGAACCGCATCGTGGTACTCGCGACCCCATTGCGCGACCTCGGCGAGGCTCTCGAAGTCCTCGCGAAAGTCCGGGCCCTGCCCGCGCCAGACCGACAAAAACGCGCGCTGCACCATGTGAACGTGCACCAGCTTCTCGCGCAGCGGCGCGTCGTGCTCCGCGGCGGGAAGAGCAAGCACCGCCCGCCACACGAGCGCATCGGCCCACTGCATATGGGCGTACAGCTCGCGAAGCAGGCTCAGCATCGGATGAGGATAAACTGCGCGGCATCCGATGAAAACATTGTGCGCCGTCGCTCTTTGTCTGTTCGCTACCGCTGCGTCCGCGCAGGACCTCTCGCGCGCGCAGGTCGATCGCACCATCGACGAGGCGCTCACGATCATCGAACAGAAGTTCATGAAGCCGATGACGCGCGAGCAGCTGGTAGAGCGCGCGCTCAATCTGCTGCTCCAGGATCTGGATCCTTACTCGCGCTACCTCAACCCCGCCGAGCGCGCCTCGTTCGAGGCCGACACCGCCGCGCAGTTCGGCGGACTCGGCGTGACCATCGGCATCGACAAGGACGCGCATGTGCCGCGCATCCAGTACCTGCTGCTCGATTCGCCGGCACGCGAGGCCGGCGTGCAGCGCAACGACCTGCTGGTGCGCATCGACGGCAACGTCGTGAAGGGCTGGCCGATCGACAAGACCATCGGCGTGATGCGTGGCAAGCCGGGCACGGTGGCCGACCTTCTCGTCCGCCGCGGCGATGCGGCCGAGCTGCTGCCGTTCAAGATCACGCGGCGGACCATCGTCACGCCGAGCGTGCGCGGCGCGCGCCGCGACGCGGCGGGCAAGGCCGACTACATGCTCGACGAGAAGACGGGCGTCGGCTACATCCGCATCAGCCGCCTCGCCGCCGACACCGTCGCCGAGGTCGATCGCGCGCTCGGCGAGCTGAAGGGCCGCGGGATGAAATCGCTGGTGCTCGACCTGCGCGACTGCGTCGGCGGCCTGCTGAAGGCGGCGGTCGGCACCGCGGATCTCTTCATCGACAAGGGACGGATCCTGACCGTCGCCGGCCGCAACGAGAACGCGACGTACGACGCGGAGCCGGGCAAGTACACCGGCTTCCCCATGGTGGTGATGATCAACGGCGGCACGGCGTCGTCCGGCGAGATCCTCGCCGGCGCGCTGAAGGACCACGGTCGCGCCACCTTCGTCGGCGAGCGGACCTACGGCAAGGGGCGAGTGCAGGTGATGTATCCGCTCGGCGACGGTCTCGGCACGCTGATCCTCGGCACCGGCACCTTTCAGCGGCCGTCGGGCAAGACCATCGACCGCCACGACGTGCCGGAAGGCTCCGCCGACGTCGGCATCATGCCGGACGCCGGCTTCGAGGTGGTGGTCAAGGGCGACGAGTACAAGGGGTGGTACGAGATGACGTCGAAGTTCGACGGCCCGCTCATGCTCACCGCAGAGGAACAGTTGCAGCAGGTGCCCGACCGCGTGCTGGCGGTAGCGCTCGACGCGCTGATGAAGGCTAGCTCCCTCGGTACGTCGAGTAGCCGAACGGACTGACCAGCAGCGGCACGTGGTAGTGCTGCGCCGCGTCGCGCACCTCGAAGGTCACCGCCGCCTCGGGGTAAAAGCACTCGTCAAAATACGTACCGATGTTGAACACGATCCGGTACGTGCCAGGCTCGATGGTGTCGGCCATGCGCGCGCGGCCGTCCGCGTCGGTGCGCGTCTCGCGCAGCAGCGCGTCGCCGCGCCACAGCGACACGGCGATGCCGGCGCCGGGGCGGCCGCGGGAGGTGTCGAGGACGTGAGTCGTGATGCCGCTCATAATCGGGGTTGCGAGGTTTCGCAGTCTCGCGGTCTCGCAGTGTACCAATGGGAGGCGGAGCCGCGAGACCCCGCAACCGCGAGACTCCGAGACCTCGTTACTCCACCAGCTTCATCAGCCGCAGCTGCATGATCCGCCGCTGCTCCTCGGCGGCGACGCGCAGCTCGGTCTCGGGGTCGTTGTTCAGCCGCTGCCAGGCCATGGCCAGCATCTCATCGCCCGAGCGACCGGTGGCGCAGACGATGTATTTGTAGCCGAAGCGCTGCTCGTACTCGCGGTTGGCCGAGGCCATGGCGGTCATTGTCTCGTCGGTCGACTCCGACGTTCCCGACTGCTCCTGCGCTGACCACGCGCCGCCCTTCTTCTCGCCGATGCGCGGGTGGGCGTCGAAGGCCTCCAGCCAGTCGCCGCGGCCGAGCGAGGCCCACACCTCGTCGGACGCGCGGAAGGCGTCGTCGACCGGGCGCGCCGCCAGCATCCGCCGCGCCCACTCGCCGGAGCCGCAGACGCGGCGCAGCTGCTCTTCGCTGAACATCGCGTTCACGCTGCGCGTCGCCGCCGCGGCGCGGCCCGCCTCCGTGGCGGTGCCGAAGACGCGCAGCCGGCTCACGCCGCCGTCGGGGTAGACGTTGAGGCGCAGCTGCGAGATCGGGCCGACGTCGCGCAGCGCGTCGACGAATATGTGCCGCGTATCCGCTTGCAGTTTCGTGCGCGGCAGCAGCTCCGCGCCGTTCGCCTCGATCGAGCAGGTGTCGGGATAGTTGCCCTTGAAGTGCGCGGTGTCGATCTCGATGCGCCGCACCACGCCCTCGCAGGTCAGGCGGACGTCGACCCAGTCGTGGCCCGGACCGCGGCGGCGCCGCGTCTCCCAGCCGTCGCTCATGTTCACCGCGCGGCCGGGCATGATCAGGTTGTGCTTGGGGCCGAAGAACATGTCGCTGCAGCCGAGCACCTCGCCGCCGTGCTCCACCGCGGCGAGATCGATCTCGTTGCGCAGCCCGCCGAGGCGGTACCAGTCGGGGACGACGTTGCCGTGCACCCGGAGGCGCGCCACGCCGCCGTCGGGATAGATGTGGAAGCGCAGGTGCGTGACGGCGAACGGCGCGTCGATCTCGAACTCGTTCTCCGAGTCGCCCTTCAGCGGCGTGCGCGGCAGGATCTCGCGCCAGTCGGCGGCGAGGAGCGCGTCGACGTCCGACTCCGGCGGCAGCACGCAGCCGTCGAACGAGCACGACTCCGGATAGTTGCCGCGGAAGAAGGCGGTGTCGACCACCACGCCGCGCACCACGCCCGGTGCGCCGAGGCGGACGATGGCGAAGTCGTGCCCCGGCGTCCGCTTGCGCCGGCTCTCCCAGCCGTCCATCCATTTGCCGCGGTCGGTGTACTCGTGCTCTTTCCACACGGCCTTGTGCGGCTTGAGGAGGTTCTCCTTCTCGGCGAAGAAGTCGTCGTTGGCGTAGCGGACCGACGCGCCGAGGCGCTCTCCGGCCAAGTCGATGAGGTCGCGGAAGTTGGTCATCGGGGAACGAGGAATGTTGAATGTTGAATGTTGAATGTTGAATGAGGTCGACCGCTCCCATTCAACATTAACCATTCAACATTCAACATTCCCGTCATCTCCTGATCCACTCTCCGCGCGGCAGCCCGATGTGCCCATCCTCCCACACCTTCGCGCCGCGGAGGTACGTCGCCCGCACCACGCCGTGCAGCGTCTCACCGGCGTATGGCGTGACGGTGTGGCGATGCTCGATGATGCCGTGCGTGACGCGGAACGTGGCGTCGGGATCGAAGACGATGACGTCGGCGTCGTAGCCGGCGGCGATCGATCCCTTCCGATGCGCCAGTCCGGCGATGCCGGCCGGCCCGGCGCTCATCAGCCGCGACACCTGCTCGATCGCCACCCCGCGCCTCCGCGCCTCGGTCCAGACGATGGACAGGCCGAACTGCAGCGAGGCGATGCCGCCCCAGGCGCGGGCGAAGTCGCCCTCCTCGCGCCGCTTTAGCTCCGGCGTGCACGGCGAGTGGTCGCTGACGATCGCGGCGATGCGCCCGTCGCGCACGCCGTCCCACAGCCGCTCGCGGTTGGCGTGCTCCCGGATCGGCGGCGCGCATTTGAACTCCGTCGCGCCGTCGGGGATCCGCTCGGCGTCGAAGTAGAGATAGTGCGGCGTGGTCTCCGCGGTGAGCGAGCCGCCGACGCGGTCGAGCGCGCCGGCCGAGGAGAGGTGGACGATGTGCGCCCGCGCGCCGCCGCGCTCGCAGGCGCGTGCCACGAGGTCGACCGCCGCGTCCTCGGCGCTGTGCGGACGCGAGGCGAGGTAGTCGGCGTAGGCGTGCGCGTCGTCGAGCGGCGCGATGTACTCCGGCAGCTCGGCGTGCACCAGCAGCGGCGCATCGGTGCCGCGCAACGCCGCGAGCGCGTCGGTCAGGCCGTCGCGGTCGAGGTGCTCGAACTCGGTGACTCCGGAGTCGACCAGGAAACATTTGAAGCCGAGCGCTCCTTCGCGAAGCATCTCCGGCAGCGCGCGGGCGTTGCCGGGGACCGCGCCGCCCCAGAGGCCGACGTCGACGCGGCACTTGCCGTCGAGGGCGCGCAGCTTCGTCTCGAGCGCGCCTGGGCTGACGGTCGGCGGGATCGAGTTCAGCGGCATGTCGACGATGGTCGTTACGCCGCCCGCCGCCGCGGCGCGCGTGGCGCTGTCGAATCCCTCCCACTCCGTCCGCCCCGGCTCGTTCACGTGGACGTGCGAGTCGACGACGCCGGGTAGAAGGAGGAGCTCTCCGTAATCGTCGACCGGAGCGCCGTCAGGGACGTCGTCGAAGTCGGCGACGCGCTCGATGCGCCCGCCGCGCAGATGGAGGGAGGCGGCGCGCATGCCGTGCGGCGTCACCACCCTGCGGCTGCGGAGAATCACGAGGGCGATGATAGCGGAGCGGGGAGCGGGTGACGGCGTCCGCCGGCCATCGGTCGATCAGTGTTATGGATTCCAGGGGGGACAGCCGACGGTGATCCAGCCGCCCATGCCGTCGGTCTGCTGGCACCGGTGGAACGTGCGCACGCCGTCGCTGCAGCGGTAGCGGTCCCAGATGCGCCACGATTTGACCACGTTGTTGGTGTCGACGTAACCGTCGCAGTAGATGTAGTAGTAGCCGCGCCAGTCGAGGAACGCGTCGTCGTCGTAATAGTCGATGTACGTCTCGGCGATGAGTGCATACGCCTGGTTCGCCACGAGAACCAGGATCAACAATCCCAAAATCAGAAAGATTTTCTTTTTCATCGAGAGCTCCTCCTCCGAAGCGGACGCCGTCACGCGCGGGAAAAGAGTACCGGAGGCGCGGCGGGAAAGGAGGTCGTGTATAGAAATGTCCCTAATGGGGAGCGCGGCGCGTGACGGTGCCCGCGAGCCGCGGGTCTATGGATCCCAGGGCGGGCAGCCGACGTTGATCCAGCCGCCCATGCCGTCCGTCTGCTGGCATTTGTGAGTCACGCGCAAGCCATCCCAGCAGCGGTACTGATCGTAGATTCGCCACGAGCCGACCACGCTGTTGGTGTCGGTGCTCGCGTCACAGTAGATGTAGTAGTAGCCCACCCAGGTGGCGAAGGTGTCGTCGTAGTAATAGTCGATGTACGTCTCGCGAATGAGTGCGTACGCCTGGTTCGCCACGAGAACCAGGATCAGCATTCCCAAAACCAGAAAGACTTTTCTCCTCATGGAGCCTCCTCCGAAGCGGGCGCCGTCACGCGCAAGGAAGAGGGTACCGGAGGCCGGGCCTTAAAACAGGCCGTGTATAGAAATGTCCCTAACGTCTGGAAAACCAGTCACACGGTCACGGGTAGTGCGCGGGGCAGTCGACAGTGATCCAGCCGCCCATGCCGTCGGTCTGCTGGCATTTGTGCCAGACGCGCGCGCCGTCGCTGCAGCGGTACTGATCCCAGACGCGGTAGTAGCCGAGGGATCCATAGAGGGCGTAGTTGCCATCGCAGTCGATCACCTCTTCGCCGACCAGGCAGAGATAGGCGTCGTCGAGGAAGTAATTGATGTCGGTCTCGCGCAACAGCGCGAACGCCGCGTTGGCGATCAATACCATGATCAGCGCCGCGGCCGCCTGGAACATCCGTCGCCTTGTCATCGCATCCTCCTGATCAGAACGGGCAGACCATGTCCACCCAGCCGCCCGCGCCGTTGCTCTGCTGGCACTTGTGCACCACGCGCGCGCCGCTCCAGCAGGAGTATTCGTCCCAGATACGCCACGAGCCGAGACTGCCGAAGTCGTATGTGTCGCCGTTGCAGTAGACGTAATGCGCGCCTATCCAGGTGGCGTACGTCTCGTCGTAGTAGTAATTGACGCGGAGCTCGCGAAAGGGGGCCCAGGCGGAGCTCGCGATCAGGAAGATCAAGCCGGCGATGACGAGAGTTCGCTTCATGGGGACCTCCTACGTTTTACGGTGCCGGCGACGCCACCTCGCGCGCGTCGTCGCCGCGCCTGCGCTGCCGGTACTCGGTCAGCCTCTTGAGAATCTCTTCGCCGGTGGCGGGGGCGATCAGGCGAGGGATCGCGCCGCCGGAGACGAACGAAAGCGCGTTCTTCACCGCCATCCAGACCGAGATGGCCAGCAGCAGCGGCGGCTCGCCGACCGCCTTGCTCGACCGCAGGTTGAGCACGTTCTCGGCGTTGTCGATCCAGGCGACGTTGAACACCGGCGGCAGGTCCTGGATGTTGGGGATCTTGTACGTGGTCGGCGAATGCGACAGCAGCTCGCCCTCGGCGGTGTAGCGCATTTCCTCGTTGGTCAGCCAGCCCATCCCCTGCACGAACGCGCCGGTGATCTGGCCGCGGTCGATGCCCGGGTTGATCGACTCGCCGATGTCCATCAGCAGGTCGCTGCGCAGCACGCGCATGGCGCCGGTGAAGCGGTCGATCTCCACCTCGGACGTGGCCGCGCCGCAGGTGAAGTAGAGGAACGGTGTCCCCATCCCCTTGTCGGCGTCCCAGTCGAGATTCTTCGTCGCGTAGAAGCCTTTGTCGCCGAGGGAGACGCGCTCCAGGTGGCACATCTTGACCAGCGCGGCGAAGGGAACGCGCTGATCGGGCTTGCTGGCGGGGAAGACGTGGTCGTCGGCGAAGACGACCTCGCCGCGCTCGATGCCGAGGCGCTCGAAGTACTCCGCCGCCACCTCCGCCATCCGCGCGCGGATCTTGTGGCAGGCGTCGACGGCGGCGCCGCCGTTGAGGTCCGCGCCGCTCGACGCCGCCGTGGCCGAGGTGTTGTTGTTCTTCTCCGTCGACGTCGCCATCAGGATCACGCGCTCGGCGTCGATGCCGAATTCGTCGGCCACCACCTGCTTGATCTTGGTGTTGACGCCCTGCCCCATCTCCGTGGCGCCGGTGGTGACTTGCACCGAGCCGTCGAGGTAGACGTTGACCAGCGCGTTCGCCTGGTTGAGGAACTTGGTGTTGAAGGAGATGCCGAATTTCACCGCGGTGCAGGCCAGCCCGCGCAGATGCGTGCGCGACGACGCGTTGAACTTTGCTACCTCGGCCACGCGGCGGTCGTAGTCCGCGCGCGTGCGGATCTCGCCGAGCAGGCGCGGCAGGGTGTTGTTCTTCACCACCTGCCCGTACGGCGTCACGTTGCGGTCGTCGCTGCCGTAGCAGTTGCGCGTCCGGACGTCGAGCGGATCCTTCTTCAGATAGACCGCGATCTCCTCGACGATGTTCTCAATGGTGATCACGCCCTGCGGTCCGCCGAAGCCGCGGAAGGCGGTGTTGGGCGGGTAGTTCGTGCGGCAGACGATGCCGTGGATCTCGACGTCCGGCACGTAGTACGCGTTCTCCGCGTGCGTCATGGCGCGGCCCATGACGGCGGGGGAGAGGTCGGCGTACGCGCCGCCGTCGGAGAAGAAGTCGATGCGCAGGCCGGTGATGACGCCGTCGTCGTCGAAGGCCACCTTCCAGTCGTTCTGGAACGGATGGCGCCCGCCGGTGATCCGCATGTCGTCGTCTTTGTTGTACGCGATGCGCGCGGCGCGCCTGGTCTTGTGCGCGACGAGCGCGGCGATGGCCGCCGGATGCGTCGCCTGGCACTCCTTCCCGCCGAATCCGCCGCCCATCCGCTTGGTGATCACGTTCACCTTGTGGATCGGCAGCCCGAGGAGATGCGCGATGACTTCCTGCACCTCGGAGGGGTTCTGCGTGGAGGAGTGGACGGTGAGCTGGTCGAATTCGCCCGGCAAGGCGATGGCCGCCTGCGACTCGAGGTAGAAGTGATCCTGCCCGCCGTTGATCCACGTCCCGTGGAGGATGTGCTTCGCCGAGGCGAAGGCGCGTTCGGCGTCGCCGCGGCGAATCGTACGTTTCGTACCGATGAACGACTGGCGCGCTTTGGCTTCGTCGATGGTGAAGATCGGGTCCAGCCGCTCGATGTCGAGAACGACCGCCTGCTTCGCCGCGCGGATCGCCTCGCGC
>Ga0157377_10000490_pt1 | contig 16841 bp, 13 predicted proteins | sample M55metaG_FD_121116 | JGI IMG/M metagenome (GOLD analysis project Ga0157377, IMG submission 121116) | Miscanthus rhizosphere microbial communities from Kellogg Biological Station, Michigan, USA - M5-5 metaG | ecosystem: Host-associated > Plants > Roots > Rhizosphere > Soil | place: USA: Michigan...
GACGACGTCCGCCTCCTGCTCCAGGTCGGCGAACAGACGGATCGGCTCGCCGTGCCCGCGACCACCGGGAAGCTTGGCCGCGTCGAGCGTGTAGAAGCGCCCGTTGGTGGCAAACACCAGACATTTCGAGGTGGTCTCGGCGGGGAAGGCGAACTTCGGCCCGTCGTCGGCCTTGAACGCGACGCCTGACAGATCGCTCACCGTTCCGCGCAGGGTACGGATCCAGCCTTTTTCCGAGACCACCACAGTGATCGGCTCGCGCTCGACCAGCGCCTCCTCGATTGCCGCCAGGTCGTGCACCGGCGCCTGCGCGAAGGTGGTGCGGCGCTTGCCCAGCGGCGTCTTGGGCCCGAACTTCGCGCGCACCTCCTTGACCTCGTCGGCGATCCTTTTCCATTGCTCCGTCTCGGAACCGATGAGATCCTTGAGCTTCTTGCGCTCGGTCCGCAGCGCCTTGTCCTCCTGCCTGATCTCCATTTCCTCGAGCTTGCGCAGATTGCGCAGCCGCATATTGAGGATGGCGTCGGCCTGCACATCCGAGAGCTTGAAGGTCTTCATCAGCACGGGCTTGGGCTCGTCCTCGTTGCGGATGATCTTGATGACCTTGTCGAGGTTCAAATAGGCGACGAGATAGCCGCCAAGCACTTCGAGCCGATGCTCGATCTGCTTGAGGCGGAAATTCGAGCGCCGCAGCAACACCTCGCGGCGATGCGTGAGCCACTCGGTGAGCGCCTCGGCGAGGCCGAGCACCCTCGGAATGCGCCCCTTCACCAGGACGTTCATGTTGAGCGGGATGCGGCTTTCGAGCTCGGTGAGCTTGAACAGCGACTCCATCAACAGCTCGGCGTCGACCGTGCGGGCGCGCGGCTCGATCACGAGTCTGATGTCCTCGGCGGATTCGTCACGGACATCGGCAACGAACGGCAGCTTTTTCTCGTTGATGAGCTCGGCCAGCCGCTCGACCAACCGGCCTTTCTGCACCAACCATGGGACCTCGGTGATCACGATGAGATAGGTTCCGCGACCGGTGTCTTCCTTGTGCCACCGCGCCCGCACCCGGAATGAACCGCGGCCGGTGGTGTAAGCCTCGGCGATGGCCTCGGGCGGATCGACGATCACGCCGCCGGTCGGAAAATCCGGACCCGACACGTATTTCAACAGCGTGCGGCTTCTTGCGTTCGGCGTGCCGATGAGATGAAGAGCCGCGTCGCAGAGTTCGGCGACATTGTGCGGCGGGATCGCGGTGGCCATCCCGACGGCGATGCCCTGCGAACCGTTGGCGAGCAGATTGGGAAACGCCCCCGGCAACACCACCGGCTCGTTTTCGGAGCCGTCATAGGTCGGCCTGAAATCGATCGCGTCTTCGTCGATGCCATCGAGGAGGAGATGCGCAACTTCGGTCAGCCGCGCTTCGGTGTAACGCATGGCGGCAGGATTATCGCCGTCCACATTGCCGAAGTTTCCCTGCCCATCCACCAAGGGATAGCGCTGGGCGAAATCCTGCGCGAGACGCACGAGCGCGTCATACACCGACTGATCGCCATGCGGATGGAACTTGCCGATGACGTCGCCGACGACGCGCGCGCATTTCTTGAATGCCGCGCCGGGGTCGAGGCGCAACAACTGCATCGCGTACAAGAGCCGACGGTGAACCGGCTTGAGGCCGTCGCGCGCATCCGGCAGCGCCCGGCCGGTAATGGTGGAGAGCGCGTATTGCAGATAGCGCTCTTCCAGCGCGTCGCGCAGCGCAATGTCTTCCACTTCGCCGTCGCGGGGGGGAATCAGTTTTGTGCTCATGGACAAGAATTAATGTGTGTCAATCCAATGAACAAGCAATGAATGCGTCAGCCATTCGCCGTTCTGATTCCGCAGCGTAGGCTTGCACCCAATGGCGCTTGGCGTCGCGGTACGGGGCGATCCTCGCGACAAGCCGATCGACGGATGAACATGCGGCCCACCGGCCGACTCTCGGACCGCAGCACGCGGTCGCCAACCGCCAGACCACGGGGAGACGCTCGGTCGGCGCCTCCCTCACAAAGAAGGGAGAGTAACATGCGTGCATTTGTCATCGCGACCCTCTTCGCCGCCGGCCTTGGCCTCGCCGGAACCACGGCGAGCCTGGCGCTCCCGGCGAGCGGAAACGCCATCGAAGCCGCAGCCGCGGTCAACCCGCTGATCGAGCCGGTCTACTGGCGGCGTTACTACTGGCACCGGTGGCACCGGTGGCACCGGTGGCACCATCGCTGGTGATCATCACCTCGGACAACGGGCCGGGAGTCGGGCCCGGCCCCGTTCGCGCTATCCCACCGCGACCGCTTCGCGGCTGCCACGTCTCAATGCAGCGATGAAGTTTGCCCGTGCGTCGGCAAGTGCAAGGCCGCGCGGCTCGAGCACGTGGCGCACCAGAAAGAATCCGGTGAGCGCGAAGCCGTCGTCGACCTCCTGCGGCGTCGGATCTTCCGTCACGCCCTCACCCAAAAACGCCGGCAACACCAAGAGCCTGTCCTTCCACGGCTCGCCCGCCTGGCGCGACACCGCCCGCCCTGATCTCGGCGACACGTAAGCAAGATCATGGTCCTGCCCGCTCGCCGCGCAGGTCGCGAGATCGAGCCCGAAGCCGAGCTCAGCCAGGAGCTGCAGCTCGAAGCGCACGACGCTCGCGCCGGCATGGTGCGGATCGAGCAGGCCATCGAGCACCCCGTCCAACGCCGCGTGGATCTGCGGATGTGGGTCGCGCTCTGGCAGCATGCGGCAGAGCGCGGCGAGATGAGTGATGCCGTAGAGAGCATACGAGAACGGCAAGAACGACGCCGCCCGCGCATCGAGCGCCTCGACCGTGTAGTGGCCGAGATGTTCATCGAGCCGTGCGCGCCAGGTGCAGCTGATGCGGTTACCCGCCTGCAGCACCGGCCGCAGTCGCGAGCCCGCCCCTCCCCGCACCAGACCGAGATGGCGGCCGTGGGCGCACGTCATCAATTCGAGGATGGCATTGGCCTCCCCGTGACGCCTGGTGCCGAGCACGATGCCCTCGTCAGTCCATTCCATCGCTAGTCCTTGGAGCACCCGTCCGGTCGCATGATCTTATCCGAAAATGACTGCAAATTTTCGTGATCATGGTTTTGCCCGCCGCATGATCTTGTCCGAAACGTCGCACAACTTTTCGGGATCATGCTCTTACCCTGTCGCATGATCTTATCCGAAAAGTCGCACAACTTTTCGGGATCATGCTCTTACCCTGTCGCATGATCTTATCCGAAAAGTCGCACAACTTTTCGGGATCATGCTTTGGGAAACTCGAGCCCCATCCCACGGTAGCGTTCCGGGTCGTCGGCCCAGTGCTCCCGCACCTTGACGAACAGAAACAGGTGGACGGTCCCGTCGATCATGTCGCCGATGTCGCGCCGCGCATCCGCGCCGATCGCCTTGATGGTCTGGCCGCCCTTGCCGAGCACGATCTTGCGCTGGCTCTCGCGCTCCACATAAATCGTCTGCTCTATCCGGGTCGAGCCATCCTTGAGCTCCTTCCACGACTCGGTTTCGACCGTGGACTGATATGGGAGTTCCTGGTGCAGGCGCAGATAGAGCTTTTCGCGCGTGATCTCGGCCGCCAGCTGGCGCAGCGGCGCATCGGTGATCTGATCCTCGGGATAATGCCACGGTCCCGGCGGCACGTGCGCGGCGAGCCAGCTTCTGACGTCGGCGACGCCATCCCCGGTGAGCGCCGAGATCATGAAAGTGGCGGCAAATACCACGCGCTCGTTGGCGGCCTTGACGATGGCAAACAAAGCCGACTTGTCGACCAGATCGACCTTGTTGATCAGCAGGATCTTGGGCTGCCCGGTCTCGGCGATGCGCGCGAGGATGGCGTCCGCTTCGTCATCGAGGCCCCGTGCGGCATCGATCAGCACGGCGGCGATGTCGGCATCCTGAACCCCGGTCCATGCGTTCGTCACCATGGCGCGCTCGAGCCGCCGCTTCGGCGCGAAGATGCCCGGCGTATCGATGAAGACAAGCTGCGAGCCGTCAGCGATCGCGATGCCGCGCAGCAGCGCGCGCGTCGTCTGCACCTTGTGGGATACGATCGCGACCTTGCTGCCGACGAGCGCATTGATCAGCGTCGATTTGCCGACATTGGGCGCGCCGATGAGCGCGATGAATCCGCACCGGGTTTGCGTGTCCTGGGTGGTGGCGGGAGGGGAAGAAGCGGCAGCCGAAGGTGGACCGCCGGCGGACTTTTCGGTCGCGCGATTCCGCGCCTGCCGGCTACGGCGTTTGCGCTCAGCCATCGACGCGGCCCGCATCGATGCCGGCGCGCGTCAGCATGGCGGCCGCGGCCGCCTGCTCCGCCGAGCGCTTCGAGCGGCCCATTCCCTCCGCCGGGGCAAGGTCGGGAAGCTCGACGGTCACGCGGAACTCCGGATCGTGGTCGGGGCCCTTGCGCTCGACCTCCCGATAGGCCGGGGTCGGGAGTCCGCGCGCTTGCGCCCATTCCTGCAACACCGTCTTTGAATCGCGTAACGGCCGCGCCGGCGTGCGCATGCGCTCGCTCCACAGCCGCTCGATCAGGGCGGATGCAGCCGGATATCCGCCATCGATGAACACCGCACCGATCAGCGCCTCGCAGACGTCCGCCAGGATGGCGGTGCGGGTACGTCCACCGGCATTGGCCTCCGAGGCACCAAGCCTGATCGCGGCGCCGAGTTCGATCGTGCGCCCGACATCCGCGCACGCTTCCTTGCGGACAAGGTCGGCAAGGCGACGCGACATTTCTCCTTCGTCGGCCCTCGCGAACGCGCGAAACAACATGTCGGAGATCACGAGGCCGAGCACGTGATCGCCGAGAAATTCCAGCCGCTGATAGGAACCGGCACGGTTGCGGGCGCCGGTCAGCGCCGAAATATGGGTGAGCGCCTGCTCGAGTAGAGCGGGATCCTTGAAGCGATATCCGATGCGCTCTTCGAATTCGACGGTGCTGCGGCGCCGCCGCTTGCTCTCTTTTGCCGCGGACTTCGGGCGCCGGTCCGCGGCATCCGGGCTGGCCGGCCTGGCGTCAGCGGCTGGATCGAGTGCCTCGATGGAAGCCTGTTTGCCCGTTCGCCCCCGGCTCATCTTACGATCGTAAACAGCCGATTCCAGCGTACCGCCCATGGCCAGCGCCACACCATCCAGGCGTGCTCGCCCTCAAGGATCGAGAAGAAGATGATCTGAGCGCGGCCGACGATGTTCTCGAACGGCACGTAACCGACCTGGCTAAGCACCCGGCTGTCGGTGGAATTATCGCGGTTGTCGCCCATCATGAAAAAATGGCCGGCGGGCACATGATAGACCGGGGTATTGTCATAGAAGCCGTTGTCGACGAGATCGAGCGTCGTGTAGCTCACGCCGTTCGGTAGGGTCTCGCGCCATCGCTTGACGCGTGTGGTCCGCGAACCCTCCTCGCTCTCGATGAAGTCCTCGATGCGCTCGCGCTTGACCGGCTCTCCATTGATATTGAGCACCCCGTCGATCATCTGAATGCGGTCACCGGGCAATCCGATCACGCGCTTGATGTAATCGGTGGAGTCGTCCTTGGGCAGCCGGAATACGACGACGTCGCCGCGGTTGGGCTGCGACGCCCAGATGCGCCCAGGGAACAGCGGCGGCGAGAACGGCAGAGAATAATGACTATACCCGTACGAATACTTCGACACGAACAGGTAGTCACCGACGAGCAGCGTCTCCTTCATCGAGCCGGACGGAATATTGAAAGGCTGGAACAGGAACGTGCGGATGACGAGGGCAATGATGAGGGCGTGAAAGATTACGCGCCCCGTCTCGGCAATACCGCCCTCTTTCCTCTTTGCCCCTGATGTCACGCTCATCTGCCTCTCGTCCTCTTGGTGCCGCGCGTCCCGCGGCGCCGCCGAGTCGGCGACCCCGTCCATTGAGATATGAAAATCACTGTATTTTCAGCGTGTTAATTCCATGGCGCCGCCGTCGGCGGGAAGCGCCGCGACCGCTTTTGGCCGCGCCCTTGTAGCCGCTCGCAAGCAAAGGCGCAAACCGCGCCCAATATGGGGTTGTAAGGGGAGCCTTGCAATCGCGGGGGGGCTTGCAGTCAAGATGTCTTCCGTCCCGATCCGGCCCATGCCACACGTGGCGCCTACGCCACACGATCGACGGTCGGACGCGTCGGTGCCGCTCGACCGGGGCCGGACAGTCGATCGTTCCTGCCGGCGTCGGGACGTGCCGACGGGCACATCCAACGACGCGTAATCGAGGTATCCTCGTGTCACCACAGGCAGACGAGCGGCGATGCCGAAGACGAGGGGCTCGCATGCACCCAGCCGATTTGCAATGCCAGACCGGGTTGTTCAAAGTGAAGAGGCCGTTCGGGTGGGCCCTTGGCAGGCGGCAGTGGGAATCTCTGGCAATGCCCGCCGACGCGGTTCGCCCCTTTGCTCTCATCTTGCTCTCGGCCGCCCTCCTCAGCGGATGCGGAGAGAACAATTCCGCTAGGCAGAACGAGCCGCCGCCTCCCTCGGTGAGCGTGAGCGAGCCGGTGCGCAAGATGGTCACCGAGTGGGATGAGTTCACCGGGCGTTTTCAGGCGGTGGACCATGTCAGTATCCGCCCGCGGGTGAGCGGCTATCTGCAGTCGGCGCACTTCCAGGAAGGGTCGATGGTCCAGAAGGGAGACCTTCTCTTCGTCATCGATCCTCGGCCCTACGAGGCGGTCGCCGAGGAGGAACAGGGACGCCTGCAGACGGCACAGTCGCAGCTCACGTTCGCGAGCCGCGATCTCGAGCGCGCCGTTGAACTCGGGCGCACCCAGGCGGTATCGCAACAGGTGATCGACCAGCGCCGCCAGGCCATGCAGGCGGCGGAGGCTGCCGTCATCACGGCCGAAGGCGCGCTCAAGCGCGCCAAGCTCGATGTCGAGTTTACACGCGTCCTGTCTCCGATGGACGGACGCATCGGACGCAAGCTGGTGACGGAGGGCAATCTCGTCAGCGGCGGCGATACCAGCGCGACCCTGCTGACCACCGTGGTGTCGCTCGATCCGATCTACCTCTACTTCAATCTCGATGAGCAAACCTATCTCAAGAATTCGCGACTGCGCCTGGCTGCGCAGCCTCCTACCGCGCAGGACAATCCCAACGCCGTGCACGTGGCGCTACCCGACGACACCGCGTTCCCGTACGAGGGCCGCATGGACTGGATCGACAACGAGCTCGACCCGGGGACTGGAACCCTGCGCGGGCGCGCGGTGCTGCCCAATCCGCAGCTGCTTTTCAGCCCCGGCCAGTTCGGACGCGTGCGGCTGATGGGAAGCGCTCCGTACGAGGCCATGCTGCTTCCCGACTCGGCAATCGGCTCCGATCAATCGCGCAAGATCGTTTATGTCGTCGGCAAGAACGACGTGGTCGAGTTGCGCGAGGTGAAGCTCGGCCGCCTGATCGATGGCCTGCGGGTCGTACACGAGGGCCTCAAGCCCGACGAAACAGTCGTCATCTCGGGGCTGCAACGCGTCCGCGCGGGCGCGCGCGTCACTCCGACCCGCAAGCAGATCGCAGACACGAGCGGCGCGGGAGCGCAGCGGTGAATCTGAGCCGTCTGTCGATCGATCAACCGGTCCTCGCCATCGTCGCCTCGATCTTCATCCTCGTCGTCGGCGCAATTGCATATTCGCGGCTGCCGATAGCGGAATATCCGGAGATCGCCCCCCCCGCGGTCGTCATCCAGACCCAGTATCCCGGCGCGTCCGCGCAGGTCGTGGCCGACACCGTCGCTACCCCGATCGAGCAGGAGGTGAACGGGGTCGACGACATGCTGTACATGTATTCGCAGTCGACCTCCGACGGCGGCGTGACCATCACCGTCACCTTCAAGCTCGGCACCGATCCGGACAAGGCGCAGGTCCTAGTGCGCAACGCGGTGTCCATCGCCGAACCGCGGCTGCCCGAGGAGGTGCGCCGGTTCGGGGTGGTGACCAAGAAGAACTCGCCCAACCTGATGCTGGTCGTGTTCCTGATGTCTCCCGACGACACCTACGACCAGCTCTACATCTCCAACTACGCGCTGCGACGCGTGCGCGACCCGCTACTGCGGCTGGATGGCGTCGGCGACATCCGGATGTACGGCGCGCGCGACTACTCCATGCGGCTGTGGCTCGACCCGGACAAGATGGCCGAGTTCGGCCTCGCCGCCGCCGACCTGCTGGCCAGCGTGCGATCGCAGAACGTGCAGATTGCAGGCGGCCAGATCGCCGAGCCGCCGATCTCCGATCGGGCGTTTCAGCCCAATCTCACGTTCCTCGGCCGGCTCACCGAGCCGGATGCGTTCGAAAAAATCATCGTGAAATCCTCGGCCGACGGGCGGCTGGTGCGCCTCAAGGACATCGCCCGGATCGAGCTGGGAGCCCTCTCCTACTCGACCAACAGTTTTCTCCTGCGCAAGCCGGCCGTGGCGCTGGCGGTCACCCAGCGTCCGGGAACCAACGCGCTGGCCACGGCGGATAGCATCAAGGCGCTGATGGCCGATCTGGAGAAGGAATTCCCCAAGGGCCTCGTCTACAGCATCGCCTACAACCCGACGGATTTCATTGCCGAGTCGGTGCGTGAACTCTTGAAGACGGTGTACGAGGCCATCGCCCTGGTGGTGTTCGTGGTGATCCTCTTCCTGCAGCGCTGGCGTGCCGCCATCATTCCGATCATCGCCATTCCGGTTTCGCTGATCGGCACCTTCGCTGTGATGGCCGCGTTCGGTCTGTCGATCAACAACCTGACGCTGTTCGGCCTGGTGCTCGCGGTCGGCATCGTCGTCGACGACGCCATCGTCGTCGTCGAGAATGTCGAGCGCCACCTGTCCGACGGCGCCAACCCGCTGGACGCGGCGCGTCTGACCATGGACGAGGTCGGGACCGCGCTGATCTCGATCGCGCTGGTGCTTGCGGCGGTGTTCGTGCCGACCGCCTTCCTGGGCGGCATTTCAGGCCAATTCTTCAGGCAGTTCGCGATTGCGATCGCAGTGGCAACGGTCATTTCCTGCTTCAACTCGCTGACGCTCTCGCCGGCGCTCTCGTCCTTGATCCTCAAGAGCCACACGCAGGCTCGCGCGCCAGGACGCTGGTCGGTTCTGGCGCGCCCGTTCAACTGGTTCTTCGGGCACTTCAACCGCGGGTTCGATCGCAGCGCGGAGCTCTATGGCCGCACCGTGCGGTGGGCGACCGCATTGGCGCCGGCTTTCCTCGCGGTCTATGCGGTGCTGATCGCGATCACAGCCTGGGCAGTCTACAGCACGCCGCGCGGCTTCATTCCAGCGCAGGATCGCGGCTATGTGATCGTTGCGATCCAGCTGCCGAGCGGATCGTCGCTCGCCCGCACGACCGACGTGGTGCGTCGTGCCGAGGAGATCATCCTCGACACGCCGGGCGTGGCGCGCGCGCCGAGCTTTGCGGGGTTCAACGGCGCGACGTTCACGCTGTCGCCCAGCGCCGCCGCCCTGTTCCCGGTGTTTGCGCCCTATGAGGAACGGCTGCCCCACAAGCTGACAGCCGAGCGGATCACGGCCGACCTGCGCACGCGGCTGAGCGCGATCGACGACGCGGTCCTGCTGGTGCTGCCGCCGCCCTCGGTCCCGGGGATCGGAAACGGCGGCGGCTTCGCGATGCGGCTGGAGGATCGCGCCGGGCGCGGCACCGATGTGCTTGCCGCGGCGACCGAAGAAATGGTCAACGCGGCGCGGGCAGAGCCCGCACTCACCTCGGTATTCACCCCGTTTTCCAACGGCACGCCACAGATCTTCGTCGATATCGACCGCACGCGGGCGCAAATGCTCAACGTGCCGATCGCCAATGTCACCGAGGCGCTCGAAACCTATTTCGGCTCGTCGTACGTCAACGACTTCAACATTCTGGGGCGGGTCTATCGGGTCACGGCGCAGGCCGATCTCCCGTTCCGGCGCGGCCCGGAAGATCTGATGCGCCTGAAGGCGCGCAACGACCGTGGACAAATGGTGCCGATCGGCAGCGTCCTGCAATTCCGCGACACCACCGCGCCGGACCGCGTCCCGCGCTACAATCTCTATCCCGCGTCCGAGATCGCCGGCGAGCCCGCCCGCGGCGTGAGCTCGACCACGGCGCTGGACATCATGACACGACTTGCCCGCCAGATCCTGCCGGACGGCCTCGCCTTCGAGTGGAGCGACCTGTCCTACCAGGAGAGCCAAGGCGGAACCGTCGGGCTCTACATCTTTCCGCTCTGCGTCCTGTTCGTCTATCTCGCATTGGCCGCGCAATATGGCAGCTGGACGCTGCCGCTCGCGATCATCCTGATCGTCCCGATGTGCCTGTTTGCCGGCATCGCCGGGGTCCGGCTCATGGCGCAGGATGTAAACGTGCTGACCCAGATCGGATTCATCGTTCTGGTCGGACTGGCGGCGAAGAACGCGATCCTCATCGTCGAATTCGCAAAGCAGCAGGAGGAGCAGGGGCGGAACATGACGGATGCAGTGGTGGCGGCCTGCCGGCTGCGGCTGCGGCCGATCCTGATGACCTCGTTCGCGTTCATTCTGGGCGTGCTGCCGCTCGTCATCTCCTCGGGCGCCGGCTCCGAGATGCGCCAGGCCGTCGGCGTCGCGGTGTTCTTCGGCATGATCGGCGTGACCCTGTTCGGATTGTTGTTCACACCGGTCTTCTACGTAGTGGTCCGCCGGCTGTTCCCGGGAAGCGTACGCAGGCCGGAACGACCGAGCGCCACCCCTGCCGAGCTCGAGCCGCAAAGCCCGTGAACGACGTTTAACTGCGCGCTTCGCGCGGCACCGCCGAGATCACCACCAACGCCTGGGCCAGTGGCCCCTCGTCGGTGATGGTCAGGTCGATGCGCGGCTCGCAGCCGGCCGGAGTCATGGCATTGAGCCGCGCGAGCGCGCCGCCGGTAAGCTTCATGGTCGGACGTCCCGACGGCAGGTTGACGACGCCCATGTCGCGCCAGAACACGCCGGCGCGCAGACCGGTGCCGAGTGCCTTGGCGCAGGCTTCCTTGGCGGCGAAACGCTTGGCGTAGGTTTCGATCCGTCTGGCGCGGCCGTCGGCCTTTGCGCGCTCGAGTGGCGTGAAGATGCGATCGAGGAAGCGCTCACCGTGCCGTTCGATCGTGCGCTCGATGCGGCGGACATCGATGAGATCGGACCCTACCCCGAGGATCATGCCCGGCCCCGGTCCATCGCCGCCCGCATGGTTTTCACGGCCTCGGCCAAGCCGGAGAAGACCCCCTCCCCGATCAGGAAGTGACCGATATTGAGCTCCACGATCTCGGGCAACGCGGCGATCGTCTCGGCGGTCTGGAAATCGAGACCGTGGCCGGCATGAACCTCGAGCCCGAGACGCCGCGCGAGCTGCGCGCCGTGGCGGATGCGCTGCCATTCGGCCTGCGCCGCCGAGGTTCGATTGTCGGCCAGGGCGTCGCACCAGGCGCCGGTGTGAATCTCGATCACGGGCGCGCCGATTGCTACCGCCGCCTGGATCTGCCGCGGCTCGGCGGCGATGAACAGCGAAACCCGGATGCCCGCCTCGCGCAAGCTGGCGACGACGGACGCGAGAGCGTCGTGCTGGCCGGCAACATCGAGGCCGCCTTCGGTGGTGCGCTCTTCGCGTCGTTCGGGCACGAGACAGGCGGCGTGCGGCCTGGTCGCGATCGCGATCGCAACCATCTGCTCGGTCGCCGCCATCTCAAGATTGAGCGGCTTTGCGATCTCCGCCTTGAGCCGTGCTATGTCCTCGTCGCGGATATGCCGGCGGTCTTCGCGCAGATGCGCGGTGATGCCGTCGGCTCCCGCGGCAATGGCGATTTGCGCCGCGCGCACGGGATCCGGATGCCGTCCGCCACGCGCATTGCGGATGGTCGCGACGTGGTCGACGTTGACGCCGAGCCGCAGGGCCAGCGACGTCATCTCACGTCGCTTCGAGATGGTTGCAGTGAAAGCAGCCTCATCTGCCCAACCTTGATCTCAGGAGATTCGCTTAATCAGGCGATCGTCAGCGTCCCAAGGATAGCTCCCGGGGGTCGGTTCCATGCAATATTTTGTCGGCTAATCCACAACGAGAGCCAGCCATAACGCAAAACCGAAATAGCGGCCCCGCTCGACATTGCTCAAGCGTCAGGCGTTCACGCGTTCGGCAGCCGCCACCACGTCCTTGGCGCGCAATTGCGCGATGATGGAGTTGAGATGCTTGATGTCGAACACCTCGAGATCGATGGTGACCGAGGTGAAATCCGGAGATGAGCGCTCCATGCCGATGTTGTCGATGTTGCCGTCGTGCTCGGCGATGATCTGGGCGACCTGGGCCAGCGATCCCGGCTCGTTCACGGTCTGCAGGATGATGCGTGCGGGAAAGCGCTGCGGCGTGCGTTCCTCCACGTCCCAGCGCAGATCGAGCCAGTTCTCCGGCGAGTCCTCGAAATCCTTCAGCGCCGGCGATTGGATCGGATAGATCGTGATGCCCTCGCCCGGCGTGAGGATGCCGACGATGCGGTCGCCGGGCACCGCCCCGCCGTTGGGGGCGAACCGCACCGGCAGATCGGTGTTGATGCCGCGGATCGGGATCGCCGCGCCAGGCTCGCCGGGGACCTTCACCTTGACGGACTTCGCCTTCTTGAGCCCGAACCAGCCGCTCTCCTGCTTCGGCTGCTGCGCGATCGTGGCGGCGCGCTCTTCCTTGTAGTCGGGATACATGGCGCGCACGACGTCGGCTGCGCGCATCTCGCCGCGCCCGACCGAGGACAGCACCTCTTCGATCGAAGCGCGCGCCAGGCGTGGCAGGGCGCCTTGCAGCTTTTCGTCGGAATAGGCGATCTTCGCGCGCTGGCAGAGGCGCTCGACAATGCGCCGCCCGAGCCCGGCATATTGGTTGCGCACGGCGACGCGGGTGGCGCGGCGGACGGCAGCGCGAGCCTTACCGGTGGTCACCAGGGATTCCCAGGCCGCCGGAGGCGAGTGCTGCGCCCTGGACGTGATGATCTCGACCTCATCCCCGTTGGTGAGCTCGGATACCAACGGCGCGATCTTGCCGTTGATCTTGCCGCCGACTGCCATGTTGCCCACATCGGTGTGCACAGCATAGGCAAAGTCGATGAGGTTCGCGTGCCGTGGCAGCGCGATCAGCTTGCCCTTGGGGGTGAAGCAGAACACCTGGTCGTGAAACAGCTCGAGCTTGGTGTGCTCGAGGAACTCCTCCGGATTGGAGCCCTCGGCGAGCAGCTCGATGGTCCGCCGCAGCCAGGCATATGCGCTGGATTCGCGCGACAGCAGCTCCGTCGGCGAGTCGACGTCGTCCTTGTACAGCGCGTGCGCGGCGATCCCGTAGTCCGCGATCTGGTGCATCTCCTTGGTACGGATCTGCAGTTCGACGCGCTGCTGGCTCGGGCCGATCACGGTGGTGTGAATGGAGCGGTAATCATTCTGCTTGGGGGTTGAGACGTAATCCTTGAAGCGGCCCGGCACCACCGGCCACGTCGTATGAACGATCCCGAGCGCCTGGTAGCACTCGGGTAGCGTCTTCACGATTACACGGAAGCCGAAGATGTCGGAAAGCTGCTCGAAACCGATCGATTTGCGCTCCATCTTGCGCCAGATGGAATAGGCGCGCTTGCGCCGCCCCGACACCTCGGCATCGATGCCGCGGTCCAGCAGCTTTCGCTTGAGCTGTTGCTCGATTTCGGTCACCAGGCCGACGTTTTTCGCCTCGAGCGCGTCGAGGCGCTCGCTGACGACCGTATAGGCTTCGGGATTGAGCTCGTGGAACGCCAGGTCCTCGAGCTCCTCCCGCATCTCATGCATGCCCATGCGGCCCGCGAGCGGAGCGTAGATGTCGAGGGTTTCCTCGGCGCTGCGCCGGCGGGCCTCTGGCGGCATGTGGGACAGGGTGCGCATGTTGTGCAGGCGGTCGGCGAGCTTGACCAGCAGCACCCGGACATCATCGGCGATCGCCAGCAAGAGCTTGCGCAGGTTCTCGGCCTGTTTCGCCTCCTTGGTGACGAGGTCGAGCCGCTTGAGCTTGGTGAGGCCTTCCACCAGCGTGCCGATGTCCTGCCCGAACATCTGATCGATCTCCGCCCGGGTGGCGGCAGTATCCTCGATGGTGTCGTGCAGCAGCGCAGCAGCGATGGTGGCGTCGTCGAGCTTCAGATCGGTCAGGATCGCCGCGACTTCCAGCGGATGGGAGAAGTAGGGATCGCCGGACGCACGCTTCTGCTCGCCGTGCGCCTTCATGGCGTAGACGTAGGCGCGGTTGAGCAGCGCTTCGCTGGTGGCGGGATTGTAGCGCTTCACGCGCTCGATCAGATCGTATTGCCGCATCATTGGCGGCTTTGACGACCTGGGCTTTACTGCTTTTTCAAGTGCTTGCGATACAATGCTAAGACTTCGCTCAAGCGGAGCCCGGGCCCGTGACTGGTTTTGCATACGGGGCAGGTCGGTCGAGGAACGCACCATGGTTATCCTTGGGCCGGCCCGGACGATTGGCCAGCCACAGCAAGGATATCATGACGTTGCGCAATCGCCACAAGACGTTGCCGTCATCGTTCCCAAAACGACAATATTCTCAAAGCAACGACGCTATTCTCAAAGCAACGAGAGTCTCAAAACGACGACCTGCTCCAAACGACGACGGCCCGGACAGAGCCGGGCCGTGATGGCCGTGATCGGGGCCCCCACAAGCCGGTCTTCGTTATTCTTCTTCCTCAGGCTGCTCCTCGGGCGGAGTGAGCCCTTCCAAGCCCTTGAGAAGCTCTTCCTCGGTCATCCGGTCGACGGTGACCTCGGTGTCATCGGCGTCGACCGTGCCTCCGGCCGAGCCGATGAGCGGAGCAGCCTCGGGCTCGGGCTCGTCGACCTCCACGTATTTCTGCAAGGAGTGGACGAGTTCCTCCTTGAGATCGTCGGGCGAAATGGTCGTCTCCGCGATCTCGCGCAACGCCACCACCGGGTTCTTGTCGTTGTCCCGCTCGATCGTGATCTGAGAGCCGGACGAGATCATGCGCGCGCGGTGGCTTGCCAACAGGACGAGGTCGAAACGGTTCTCGACCTTGTCGATGCAATCCTCAACGGTAACACGTGCCATGGGGGCATTGCTCCTGCAATGGAACTGCTGAAATGTGGGCGTTACGTAACGTTCTCGCGCCCAAAGTGCAAGTGCGAAACGCGTGCCTCACATTTTCCTTGGCGTCCCGATAGGCCTCTGTTAGGCAGACCGGGGACCACAATGCGATCCTTACTATTATACTTTCGCATTGGTTGTGACAGCGAGCGTGCACCCGCAATTGGGCGGCCACACGAACTCTCAGCCCCGTTGACGAGACCCGGCGATGCTGTCCGGCGCCGCCCGCCGTTCGAGACCGGCACCGATGTTTTTGATGACTTCAGACGAGAGTACTCATGGAACCCAAAACCGAAAAAATCGCACTGTTCATTGACGGTGCCAATCTCTATGCCACCGCCAAATCGCTCGGTTTCGACATCGATTACAAGCGGCTCCTGCGCGAGTTTCATTCGCGCGGCTATCTCCTGCGCGCGTTCTATTACACCGCTGTGATCGAGGATCAGGAATATTCGTCGATCCGACCGTTGATCGACTGGCTCGACTACAACGGCTACAGCGTCGTGACCAAGGCGACCAAGGAATTCGTCGACCAGACCGGTCGCCGCAAGGTCAAGGGCAACATGGATATCGAGCTCGCGGTCGATGCCATGGAAATCGCTGGCTCGATCGATCACATGGTGTTGTTCTCGGGCGATGGCGACTTCCGCTCGCTGGTGGAGGCAGTGCAACGGCGCGGCGTGCGGGTGACCGTGGTCTCCACCATCTCGACCCAGCCGCCGATGGTCGCCGACGAGTTGCGCCGTCAGGCCGACGTGTTTCTCGACATCGTGGAACTGCAGCCCAAGATCGGCCGGGACCCGTCCGAACGCGCCGCGCGCGAAGCCCGCGAACCGCGCGAGCGTCACACGCCGCAATTCCTGCAGCGACCCGCTGCGCCGCAGCGGGCGGGCGCCGGCGCCCCGGTTGACGACGACGACTTCGAAGACTGAGCCGATGTCCGACGCGTCCGGCAAACCCGGCCGCGATTGCCCGCGCTGTCCGCGCCTGAAGGCGTTCCGAGACGACTGGCGGCGCCGCGAGCCCGACTGGTTCAACGCTCCCGTAGCCTCGTTCGGCCGGCGTGACGCGCGGCTTCTGATCGTGGGCCTGGCCCCCGGCCTCAGGGGGGCGAACCGGACAGGGCGGCCGTTCACCGGCGACTACGCCGGCGATCTGCTCTACGAGACGCTCAAACGCTTCAAGTTCGCCCGCGGCAGTTATGCGGCGCGGCCGGACGATGGATTGACCCTGGTCGATGCGCGGATCACCAACGCGGTGCGTTGCGTGCCGCCGGAGAACAAGCCGACCACGGCCGAGATCAAGACCTGCCGGACCTTCCTGGAGGCGACCATCGCCGAGATGCGCAATCTGCGCGCCATCGTCACGCTCGGCCGCATTTCTCACGAGAGCACGGTGGTCGCGCTCAATCACCGCCGCGCCGCCGCGCCGTTCGGCCACGGGGCATCGCACGATATCGGAGAGTTGCGCCTGTTCGTCAGCTATCACTGCTCGCGCTACAACACCAACACGGGCGTGCTGACGCCGAAGATGTTTCAAGATGTATTCGCGTCAGCGCGCGCGTTCCTGGACGCCGACCGCGCGACCGCGCGGCCGCCGCGTCAACGCAGCGAGACCCGTTGACGCCGCCGCGACAGATCGCTCGATGATCGACTGCCATCGGAATGTCGTGCCCCCTCGGTCCGTCCTACCGCCCGCGAAGCCA
>Ga0157377_10000494_pt1 | contig 16743 bp, 27 predicted proteins | sample M55metaG_FD_121116 | JGI IMG/M metagenome (GOLD analysis project Ga0157377, IMG submission 121116) | Miscanthus rhizosphere microbial communities from Kellogg Biological Station, Michigan, USA - M5-5 metaG | ecosystem: Host-associated > Plants > Roots > Rhizosphere > Soil | place: USA: Michigan...
AACTCGCAGTCGCTGACCCTGAGCACTGGGGCGACCACGACCGCGACGACGATCGGTTCGACCGCAAACGCGAATGCCTTCGCGCCGGCCAATTCAATCATCGATGCGGTCACGGTGCGTATCCTGACGAACATCACCACGGCGACGAGCATCACCGTGCAGATCACCGGCGGCTCGGCGCTCTGCACCTTCGGAACAGCGACGTCGACGCTCACCACCCTGACGGCCGGGACCACCTATGTCCTCGGCCCCTGCTCTGGTGCAGTTCTTCGAAACGATATCGATCGAACCTTCACCGTCACGACGGACGTGAATCCTGGCGCTGGATCGCTCCGCGTCACTGCTGCCTTCACGCAATTCAGCCCGCCCACCTCCTGACTCGTAACACTCGGCGACAGCAAATCGGAGCGGCAGGAGTGGCAGCCCCTTCTGATTGCTGCTCTCGCGGCGTCCGGTCGGACATCTTTCAAATACGCTGACGCCTCACAAGGTGGGGCGACGATCAACGGTGCGTCGAACCCGCTGGCCCCTGGGTGGGTCGGCGGGATGATCGACTTCTATCTCCCGCAAGTAGTACTCGCCGATCCCGGCGCGGTGTCGCACGTCCTCCTCAACTGGGGCGCGAACGACATGGAGCAGGGCGCCGCGGCGCCAGCCAACGAGGCGAATTGGACCGCGCAGTACGCCAGCGTCCTCGACTACGTTCACACGAGATTCCCGAACGCACGACTGTACGCCGCCTACCCGTGGCGCGGCGGCTACGACACCGAGGCCGCGCGGCTTCACACCTGGATCGACAACGCGATCTCGACACGGAGCGGCTTCGCCTCCGGTGGTATGGATGAAGCGGTTTGGATGAAGAACGACGCGCCCGCATCCTGTGATGCCAACTGCGTCCACTACACCAACCCGTTCGGCGCCACGCTGTGCGCGTCCGCATGGCGAACGGCACTCGGGTTCTGACACGACTGAAGAACCGCCAGCATGCGGGCACCAAACCAACTCCCTCAACGAAAGGAACGACCCATGAAGAAGCTTCTCGTCCTCATCACCGCCCTCGTCACCCTCGCCGCCTGCAGCGGCAACATCAGCCATTCGCCCGCCGCGGCGCCGAAGACGCTTGCCTCGTCGGGTGCGGCCGAGTTGGGCGACACCGCGACCACCATCACGCTGCAGGCCGAGCCCGAGGCCGCGCCGGAAGTCGCCGAGATCACCGGCGACCGGCTCGTTCGTTTCATCGCATCCCCCGAAGTCGCCCGCGACCTCGACACCGCCCTGCAGATCAACGCCCTGACCAACGACACGATCATGCAACAGTGCATCCTGTGGGTCCGCAGTCCTGAGACGCTTCGCCGAGCGTCGGAGCTTCTGAACGTCAAGGACACGCTGCAGGTGTTGCCGATCAAGCCGACCGGCGTCATCAGCGGCATCGCCGAGGTGCGGCGTGTGAAGAACGACATCCGATCCGGCGCCCTGTCGGCGCGCATCGCTGCGAAACGATCCAAGCTGGCGGACCTGCGAAACGATTACAAGCTCGCGTGCGGTCCGTTCCTGGTCGACGGCGGGCTGGCGATCCACGTGTTCAGGAATCTGATTCCGGGCCTTTAGAACCATCGCGCGGCGGTGGATGTCTGTATCCTTGCCGGCGGGGAGTCACGGAATGATGATTACGGACAAGAACTTCGCGGACTGGCATGCGCACGTCTTCGGGTACGGCTACGGCAGTGGTGAGGAATATTGGCTCCCGGCACTCCACGAATTACTCACGCGCGTGGTGAAGACGCGTGAAGCCAGCGGCGTGGCTGCGTATGGCTTCCGAGAAGTGGAGGCTCAGTTCGGAAGCTTGGCGGGTTGGCTCCTAATCAACGCGCTTTGCGGTTCGGACATCTTCGAGTACGGCACGTCTCCGCGATACGGATGGCTAACGTCGAAGGGCTCCCTGCTCGCTGACTACATGCGAAGCCGCACCGTCGAACAGATCGCGGATATCGTCGACAACTTTCCGAGCGACAACCACTGCTTGCGCGGCTACTGCAACGAAGTCGGCAAAGCGATCAACTGCAACCCGCTGTTCGGGCAGGTCGCAGCGTAGTCGCGCCGACGCTCCGAGATCTCCTTCGCGTGGGCCAGCGGTTTCGTCGTCCACGCATTCACGGCACCTCCCATCCGCGGAAGGTTGCACCCCAAGTTTCCACCCCGATTCACCGCTCGCCAGGAGGCCACGATGCACGAAGTGGAACGCAGACGGACGCGCACCATGGGCGTCACCCCATGGCTCAAGGGCATCATGATCACCGGCGCTACCGCCGCCATCATGTCCTTGCCGATGATCGCGTGGCACGCGATCAGGACGATGCAGTTGGTGCAGCAGATGACCGGCAACTACAACGTCATCATGCGGCAGAACATCACGCTACAACTCCAGACGCACCGCCTCACGGACGCCGTGAACGACCTGCGCCGCGCATCCGGTTTGCCGCCGATCGATGCGGCGCCGCTCGTCGGGCCAGCCGAATTGGCGGTGGCGACCAGGCCGCAGCTCGTGCAGTCTCCGGTCACCGTCGCGCGACGGTCGTCGAAACGTTAGCCGAGGAGACGGTGACAACCAGTGGATTTCGGTTGGCGCGATCTCGCGACGGTCGTCGCCAGCATCACGGGCGGCTCGCTCACCGGGCTTCTCACGTATCGGATCAAGATCCGGCACGATGAGTCCGAGAGCGAGCGGAACGACGCCGAAACGCTCGGCACTGAATCCCTGACCGCCAAGCGCCTGTACGACGAAGGGAGCGAGCTTCGCCACACCGTCCGCGCGCTCGATGAGCACGTAGCCGAATTGCAGCACGAGGTCTTCTACCTCACCGAAGAAAACGAGGCGCTGAAGAACCTCATCCCGGAGATACTCCTCGTCGCGCAGGTGATGGACTTCGACCGCGTGCGCCGGGTGTTCGACGAGGCGCTCGACGGCTGGGTGGTAAGCGTCGCCGACGAGGGCGGGCGATTCAAGTGGGTCAACGTGGCGTTCGCCGCGGCGCTCAACATGACGCGCGACGAAGTGATCTCGATGAACTGGCGCGGCCTCGTGCTCCCCGAATTCCTCGCGGCGACAGAGCACGTCGAAGAGGCGGCGGTCGCGAGGTCGGTCATCAACTTCCGCAACGCCTATCACCGCGCAGGCGGCGGCACGGTGTGGCTGAACTGGTACTGCGCTCCCTACAAGGAGGGCGCGACGCTCTCGGTGGTGAGAATGCGCATCGAGCACGAGGCGGACCCGCCGCAAGGAAGTTGAGACAGGAAGGGGCGAGGTGACGATCCGTGACGCCCGCGCCGCTCGACTTCTCCCCTGTTCGGTACCCCGATCTTCGGCCGCTCCCGAACGGGCGGCGCATGTTGCTTCGCAACGACATCGAGTATCGAGCGCGGCTCATTTGGCGAACGAGGCGGGGGTTGATCACCGATGGCGCCTCGATTCCTTCGTTCTTCGCGTGGTTGGTAGGCGGACCCTTCGAAGGTCGTCACCGGCGCGCGGCTCTGTTCCACGACGACTACTACGCCCGCTGCGCGCGCTCGCGCAACCTGTGGCGCGCGATGGTCAGTAAGCGCCGCGCCGTCGTCGATCACATGCTCTTCGAGATTGCGGCGGCCGACGGCACGCACCCTCTGCGCTGCCTGGTCATATGGGTTGGTGTGCGGATCGGTGGATGGTGGGCGTGGCGCCGTCACGCGCGCATCCGAAAGGTGAATATATGAAAGCCCTGGTCATGCTCGCAGTTTTCCTCGCGGCCTGCGTAACCGGCGGTGCCGTTCGCCGCTATGGCAGCGGTGCTTTCGAGCTGCAGATCGGCCCCATGGACGGCGCCTACGTCCTGTACGGCGACGAGCGGTTCTACCGCGAGGACCATCTGCAGGCGTGGGGACTTGACCGCCCCGGCCGACCCAGCGGCGCGGTTCGCATCGTGGGCCGGGTTGCAAGAAAGGGTCTCACCGTGCAGCAGGCGTTCGCAGCCATCGGTCCCGACCTCGGCGCGCTCACGGTTACCCAGGGACACATCCGCGAGTTGATCGACTCCGGCAACCTGAGGACGACGCCCGGACGCACGCACGACGTGAGCGAGACTGCGCTGATGCTGGTCACGCCGGGCGATGAGACTGCGCAGGCGGACCTGTCCAACCTCTACGTCATCGGTGTCACGCGTTCGCCGAACGGGACGGTTGTGGTGTTCCCTCGGAAGTTTCGCTGTACGCACGCCGAGGAAATCGACGGATGCGAACCGGCTGCGGACGAGATGCTCGGCGGTCGATTTCAAATGGTGGGGAGATCACTCAACTCAGGCGTGATCTTGAATCACGCACCCTAAACGTTGAGGTAGGAGTAGCCTGAACTGACTCGCCACGCGGATACAGCCACGCGGAGCCAACCGGCACCAGCGTCGCGGTCTCGATATAGCCGACTTTCGCTCGCACCGTGCACTCGTCCAAGAACGGACACGCGCGGTTGATCTCGTCTAAATCCATTCTCTGAAGTCTACACCCGGCGGTGCGTCCTGCACCCGAAAGGAAAGCCCTTATGCCTACCTGGCCGAAGCCAGCAAAGACCCCGTCTACGCCCGTCGTCGACCCTATCTCCGGCAAATTCACCGCCGGGTATCCGGAGGCTATTCGTTTCGTCGGGCGCATCCTCGACTCGCACGCGACCTCCGGGCATTACCAGTGGCCCGGCACGCTTCGCGCGACGCGCTCACGCCTCGTGCGCGGCGGCGACGCGATTGTTTTCGGGTGGGATTGGGAAGTCGCGTACTTCGAGATCCTGCGACTCTTCGAGCGGTTCGCCGCGGACGCGCCGCTGTCCTCGATCCATCGCCCCTCTGATCCGAACGGCGAGGCTTACCTGATGCCCAACTCGCTTTTCGGACGCGGCAAGGGCGAGTGGGACTGGCCGGGGCAGGACGCGCACAACCCGCTCAGTTCAATCGACGTTGATGACCGCGGCGTGATCTATCCCGGATTCGGGCTGTTCGGGTGGGGCGGCGTGACCTACACCGGCGAAGCCTTCCTGCGTTCCGTCTTCCAGGTTCCCGCAGGCGGGGATGGTCCTCCGAAGCACGTCCTCGCCGTACGCGACGGCAACGAGTACTACGCCGCGGTCACGGCCGACAACGGGAAGCTGTACCGCGTCACGACATCGACGCCTGCGCTGGTGCGCTCCCTCCCGTTCGGAATCACGCACTCCGCGAAGACAGCCGCCCGCGTGGGCATCATCGACGCCACCGGTCGCATCCGGGTCGGCGACAACGCCGCGCTCCTCACCGACAACTGGCGATTCGTCTCCTCCGGGATTGCGAATCTCGCCGGCATCGCGACCGACGGCGAGACCTTCTACGCCGTGTCGTGGGCGTGGGGTTCGCCGACGGTCCTGCACATCCTCTCGCCGGCTGGGGAGACGTACACGCACCGTGAAGTCGCGCTGGCGTTCTCGCTCCAGAGCCCCGGCATCTCCTGCGGCGCGGACCTTATCGGTATCTTCGGGCAGCAGCAGGACGGGAAGGGCGCGGACCTTCATCTGCTGCGCGTCGGCGATCTCTCGGAAGTCCGCCTCGACAACTTCTTCGCCCGCTACTACTCGCGGCCCGAAAACGACAAGTTCGTCGTGCCGGCCGTGTCGGGTCTCGACAACGCCGGCGCCGGCTGCGACCTCAGCATCGTAGCGCTGAACGGGCGCCGCTACCTGTTCGTGTCGGCCATCGGTTTGCTCGACGTGTGGGAGGTCTTCGACGGGGGCGCGCCTCCTCCTCCCCCGCCGCCACCGCCTCCCCCCGACCAGCTCATTGCGGCGTTCGATGTCCCCTCGGCCTTCCCGCAGGTGGGACCCGTGCCATTCGTCGACCAGTCGAGCGGCCCGGTGGCGATCCGCGCCTGGTCGTTCGGAGATGGCTCAGGATCGATCGAAAAGAACCCCATCCACGTCTACGCCTCGGCCGGCACTTTCACCGTCACGTTGACTGTGAGCAGCGCAGCAGGCAAATCGGCGAGCACCTCGCGGGAGATCGTCGTGCGGCCGAACGCGCCACCGCCGCCGTTCGACAAGCCGCCTCTGGCCAAGAGCAACTGCTACATCGGCGATCTGGCCGAAACGGCGAAGGCGGGCGAGCAGGTCTACATGCGGGTCCAGTCGATCGGCTGGAAGATCACCGACGAGATCGTGACGTGGAACTTCGGGGACGGGAACGCCCTAACCTCGATCGACCCGCTCGGCCTCGGCGCCGTGACGCACGCCTGGCCGGTTGCCGGCTCTTTCGTCGTGACGATGTCCGTTCGCCGCGGCGAACAGTTCCTCGTCGACACGAAGGCGATCACCATCACCGGCAAGACGGTCGAACCGCCGCTCCCACCGCCGCCTCCTCCCCCTCCACCCCCGCCGGTCGAGGTCATCCCGAATCCACAGAACACGTACCTGATCGTCCGGGAGCTGGAGGCGGCAGAGGTGAAGCCGCTCCTTCCCGGCGTGCCGATCCACCTCTACGTGCAGACGACCGGCTGGAGCCGCAGCGGGGCCGAGGTGTACCGCTGGGACTTCGACGACGGCACGCCGACCTCCGCGGAAAAGGAAGTGGCGCACGTCTTCGCGAAACCGGGCGTCTACGACGTCCGGCTGACGCTCACCACCGACGCAGGATCCGGGACCGTTCATCTGCTGGTTCAGATCGCCGGCGTCGTCGCGCCGCCGCCTCCGCCGCCGGCAAAGCTCGAGGTGAAGTCGGTGCGCCAGGTCGCGGCGAACACCGGCGCGCCCGTCTGCGACCAGACGCTCTACGCCCCGTCGTACCTCGCCGACGAGAACCCCGTCATCCCCGACGCCTACGAAACGCTGCTCACCCAGGGCGACACGATCATCAAGCGGTCGTTCCCTCTCGGCGACCCGAACTTCCCTTGGAGCGACCCGAACAAGGGCGCCGACCGCATTCGCCTCTCGATCCGCAAGCCTGGAGGCGAGTGGGAGCCGTTCATCATCGAGCAGTACCCCCACCAGCGGACCAACGTGGTGATCGGCAACCACATGACCTTCCCGTGGATGCGGCTTTCGCCGGCGAGCGAGGAGTTCCTGGCTAAGCACCCGGAGTCCTACATCGGCGCGACAGCATCGCCATCGCACTTCAAGGTCGGCAACAAGTACCACTGCCTTTTCACGGCGACGGTCGGGGATCCGCACGTCACCACCAGCCGACTCTTCGTCCTCTACTGGGCAACCTCTCCCAACTGCTGGCAGTGGTCGCTGCGCGACATGGGGCGCGAGAGCTCGAACATCGCCCTGCACTACGCCGCGGCGTACTTCGGGACGCCTGAGCCGCGCTCGCATTGGGACTCGGCTCTTGGCATCAACACCGTCTCCGCCATCTACGACGCGCCCTACCTCTACGCCATGATCCAGATTCAGACCGAGCGCGGGCAGAAGAACGGTCTCCTGCGCTGCAAGGATCTCGGAACCTCATTCGAGATCTGGCGCCAGGGCGAAACGTGGGAGCCCGTCACCGACGGCCGCCTGCCGTCGTGGTTCGCCTTCGACGAGACCCTCGGCGTCAATCGCAACGTGGGGCGCGGCAACCCCCACGCGCACATCATCGCGCAGATCACCTTCGCCCCGTCGGCGCTCAGCGACAAGCGCTACATGCTCGTCGCCTCGCCTGACGGGAAGTCTTTCGAGGTCGCGTACAGCGACAACCTGACGGAGTGGTCCGGAACCGAGACCATCGCCAGCAAGGTCAAGGGGCTCGCGGATGGCTCCGGCTACCAGTGGCAGATCAAGGACCCGCGCTTCATCGGTGACCGGTTCATCTTCGCCACCAATGACGCAGGGGTGCTGAGCGGAGACGCTTCGCAGCACGGCGCTACGGGGTGTGGAACGGACCCGTTCCATGGGTGCGTGATTGCGGAGGCGAAGGTATGAAGGTCAACTTGTCGGAGCGGAGTGTTGCCGAATGAACATCCTCAGCATCTGCGCGGCCGTAATCGGCTTCCTGGTGATGACACTCGCCATCGTTGCTGCATGCGCCTATGTCTTTTGGGTGTTCGTTCGCATGGTGGAGGGCGTTCGCGAAGAAGGCCGCCGCGCCGCGCACTTCACTGTAGGACAGGTGATCTATGCGAGTGCGCGACATCTCGCCGCGCACCCTGATGCCGAGAAGGCCCTGCAGCTCGTCGGCATCTCGCTGATGCACCGCGGCGATGTCGAAGGGGAGCGGATCTTGAGGGCTTTCACCAACAACGATGCTGCGGCCGTCGACCCGTGCCCTTCCCCGCATCACCGATGTGCGCCGCATGGAGGAACCTTCACGATACCTCCGGCCTGGCACCGCAACGCTCGCGGCTGTGGTCGCCGGTGGCTGTCCGGATCTGACCGCGCATTACCGTTAACTCGCCGCATGCGCAGGGTCCGATGACGCCATGGCCTTTCGGCGCGACGGCAGTTTCGCTCAGCCACGACGTGAGCGCGTCACGGAGCTTGACGATCTCGTCTCTCGATAGCGACACCACCGGGTGATCGTCGTCGCACTGGAAGCTGAGCGTGTCGTCCTGATCCTCGCAGACTTCCAGCGATCCGACGTTAGGATCAAGTCGACTGCTTTCGTAAACCCTCACCATCTCTCCTCCGATCCTACCTCACGCCGCCGTGTCGCGCCTCGCGACCACGCGCACTTCCTTCCTCGCCAGCAGGTGCGCCTCGACGACCGCGCGTGTCGGGTCTTCTGCCCGCGCCACCAGATGCTCCTGAATCACGGCGGGCGGTAGCGCGTTTGCGGGTACGGCGTCCGCGAACGCCTCCGCCTCGATCTCGTGACCAGGGAAGAACCGCAGGAACATCCCCGGTCATCATGAGATCGCGGTCGCTGAACTCCTTCGCCGCGAGATCCAGCAGGTAGAACGGCAGGTCGAGCTCGGCCGCGATTGCTCGCGCAACCGAGGACTTGCCCGTCCCGGGCGGACCCTCCAGCAGAATGCCGAGCCGATGCGGCACACCACGCGCGACGTACCACTCCTGACTCGACAGAAATGTTCGGCAGCGACGTTCGAGATCCTCGGCGACTCCGGTCGGTAGCACAACGCTCGACAACTTGCGCGGGGCGCCGACAGGCAACCGGCGCCACTCCCCTTTCCCGTCGGAGATGAACGCCGTGTGGCGGCGCGCGAGCACTTCGCTGCCGTACGTCTTTGCCGATTCGATCAGGTGCTCGGCCACGCTGCGCGAGCCGAGCACGCGGAGGGTATAGAACTCCCGCCGGTTCCAGACGTTGTCCTCCTTGTCGACCTTCCGGTCAACGAGGACCCACACGCCCTCGTAGCGGAACAGGTGGGGGCCGAGACCCGGTTCGAAGACGATCTCCGGCTCGCTACCGCCTTCCTGCACGACAGCAGTCGTCAGCTTGCGGCATCGCCTCCCGTAGTCGGTGTGCGCGAGCCAGAGGCCCAACCACATCACCATGTCCCACTCGCGCACCTCGACGTCGACCACGAAACGTCGCATCGCCAGCGCCGCGTAGCGTCGAAGGAAGGCAACCGCCGCCGCCAACGCGGCGAGCGCCAAACCGCCGGAGAAGAGGTCGTTCGAACCTAGGCCGGACAGGGACATTTATCGTGAGCCTTTCTGGTGGATGGATGTTGGTGGGCAATTCGGCCCGGACGCTCTGCCCAGTTCACGCCCGGGCCGTCGAGAAAAGAGGAACCCCCGGCTACTTCCTCGCCACGATGGTGCGAGGTGCCTTCTCCACCCTGCTCCCTGCGGAAAACAGGCTGCCGAATGGCACGTTCTTCCAGCCGGTGAACTGCACCGCCTTGTCGTAGAAGACGCCGTACCGGATGCGCGCGGTGTCTGCGTGATTCTTGCCGCTGGCCATGTCGGCCGCGCGGTTCTCCAGCGAGGCGACTTGGTCATGGGGCATGCTGGAGTCGAGGAGGAACTGCCTCACCGTGTTCGCGGCGAAGTCCCATGCCATTGGACCTTCGCGTAGTCCGGTGTGCTCATATCCCCAGCACGACGACGGCTGCGCGTATGTGCACCCCGTGGGACCCTGTTCCTGAACCCACTGACCGTTGATGAGGGCCCACCCTAGGTTGTGCGCCACGCATCCCTGCCCGCCGTGAATCAGCGCGCCGGTGGGCCATGAGAACAGCGAAGTCAGGTAGTAGCAGTCCACATCCGGCGGCGCGTTCAAGTGGCGGACGCACCACTCGCACGATCCGGCTTCCCCTCCGCCGAAGTCCCACCCGTAGTAGTCGGGATCGCACGGCAGGTAGTTCGGCGCCATGCCGCACTCATCGGCCATCAAGCCCATCGGCGCAAGCAGCAGCGCGACGAGCGACACCGCACACATCAACATCACTTTTTTCATGGTGGATCTCCTCTTGTTCTTTGGGTGATTGCCGCCGGCGTGAAAAGGGAACACCGACCCTCACCCAGGCCGACGGCTCGCGGGCGTTGGTCGGCGGGGCAGATCAGTTACAGGTTGGTATGCGCCCAAGCGCCATGTCGGCGTCGCGCGGTGTCAGTACGTGGATGCCAGCGCCGACATCCCACGGCTCCTCGTCGGCTCGGCGCCGTAGGTCGCCGCTCGCCCACTTCTGCGGCGACGCGTCGAAGTACGCGATCCCGCGAAAGCCATGGTCGCGGGCGAAACCGCGAAGTCCTCCGGGCGTGACCGCAGCGTGCCCGCCGCCGTAATGAAGGGCCTCGATCATGGTGTCGTCGGCGACCGTGCCCGTGATGTGGACGATCAGGACTCGGCAGTCGGCGCCGGCCGCTTCGGCCTGCACCTTCCAGCCGGAGATCGATGACTCGGCGTATTGGTCGTTGAGATGAGCGACCGCGACGATGCGATCACGCTCCGATTCGGGAGCGGGTGCCTTCGCAGCATCGCGTGCGCAGGCAGTGATGGTGAACAGCGCGAGAGAAAGGGCAGCACCCCACTTCATTTCGAATTCCTCCGTCTTGCCATGAGCATGTCAATATGATGTCATAATGGCTACATGTCAAGACACGGTAAGATTTCGAAGGTGGCGCCGAAGAACAAGGGCTACGACGGGCGGATTACCGTCAGGCTTCCGCAGTCGCTCAAGGAGTCAGTCGAAGTGCTGGCCGAGATCGAGCGCCGAAGCACGAACGAGCAGATTGTGGTCGTGCTGGAGCAGGCTATCGGGAGTCATGCTGATGCCATCGCCGAGCAGCGAAAGCGCAAAGGCCGGAAGTAGTCTCACCCCGCCATCCTCCCCACCACCACGCTCACCTGCAGCACAAAGAGGTACAGCGCCGCGGCGACCGCGTCTCCCACCTCTCCCGCCGATCTCCACGTAGCGCCGAGATCAAGCACCGGTGCATGGGCGGGGACGCTGGCGCATTCCACGATGGCGCGCTGCAGCGCTGAGAACAGCACGGTGGCCGCTCGCGCTTGGGCCTCCTCGAGGAGCGCCGCGCTACGTTCCCTGCCGCCGGCGACGTCGACCCACGGCCACTCCTGCCAGACCATCATTCGGTGAACGTGAGCGACCACGGCGCCGAGTTGGACGTCCGCCAGGCAGCCGGCGCAGAAAAGCTCCGGCAGCTGACGGCCCCGCGGCTGGTCGATGATCACCGCTGGTGCGGAGCAGCACTGCGTGAGGCGGTCGGCGATCCGGTAGAGGGTGGACTGGGTGATCATTGCGACAGTTCACTCATTGTGAATGCGCTGTACCGGGGCAACCGGTTGACGTGCGGCTTCCGAGCTTCTTGCCCTTCTCGATCGGCTGCACCTTGAACCTCTCGCGACCGGTGAAGCCACGCGCATGCGTGCCGCAGACGTGCAGGTGCGTCACGCCGGCGCCGTCCTTCGAGACCACGCAGAGCCATGCCGCATAGTGGCGCCCGACGTGCGGCATCTCGCAGCGGCCATGGCGAACAGCCGAGTCGGCGAGCCATCTGCGAAGCGCTCTGGCGCACCGCTCATGCGCTTCCAGCGAGGCTCGCGCGACCGCCACGATCTGATCGCGGGTCATGTGGCCGTTGCCGTCGGAGATGTAGGAGTACCCCTGATCCCGTTCGACCAGCGCGAACAACTCGTCCGCGAGGCCGCTCTCTTCGCTGCTCATAGAAGGACTCTCTCCTCGGCGCGCAGCTGCCTCTCGGTGCGTGTCGCGATCTCGTCGTCGCTCAGCTGCTCATCGGCATAGGGCGCGTAACGCGAGCGCCCTGTCCGTTGCCAGCCGACGATGAACCTGTCGCACCGCTCGCACTTGCTTATGTGAACGATGCAGTCGGTCCAGCGAGCTTCCTCGACGTAGCTGTGGCCATCGATCCGAACGCCCACCGTGAGCATGCCACGAAGCCACATCCATGCGACTTCGAATAGGCAGATCGGGTTAGGCAACCTCACTGTCTTGTCCTCCCCGTTCTGCCTCGCCTGCAGGTCGGCTGCATGTAGCAGGGGTAAGTGCACTCGCCGCCGTGCCGGGACGGGCAATCGTCGCTGTGGCCACGCGAACAGCGGGCGCCTTCAGGGTCCCGCGGCAGGACTCCCGTCTCCCGCAACACGGCACGGGCACGATCAACGGAACCGGGTTGGGACCAGAGTCGATTGAGACCGGATGGGTGCGGTAGCAAGACGAGCGCGGGGCGCTGAGGCAGCGACGGTACGAGCATTCGCGCGGTCACGCTCGCGCGGCTGTACGTGAACGGGATGAACGGCACGTCGAAGGCCGCCGCCACCTTCGCGCCGCACAGCACGATCACATCATCGGGACCTCGCTCCGCCATGAGTTCCGCAGCGCGCTTCCTCGCCGCCGGCAGGCTCCACTTCGGATGGCACAGGTCAACGCGGTCGTAGTTCCGCAGGTAGTCCCGCACGCTGATGCCCATGACGAACGTGCAGAGGCGGCCACCGGAAGCACGGGGAGGTTCCGGGTAGAGGGCGTAGCGCATCGCGTCCTCTGCGGTCTTCTGGTACGGGTTGTTTTCGGCCACCAGTAGAGGTTTCATCTGGAGACCCGCCGCGCACTACTGATCGCGCCAGACCAGCGACCGATGCGCACCACCACATCCGTCTCTCCGGCGATCCCTTGCTCGTGCTCAGTGCGCGAAATCCAGACATCCACGTCTCCGTGACGTTGCGTTCGGACGACAGCCCAATACTGGGCCGGATGGTGCTGTGGAACGGTGATTTTTCCGACGAGAACGAGTGACGTGTATGCCGCCCGATGTCGCAGGGCGACATAACTGCCGCGGTCGAATTCATCGTGCCCGAGGGCGTCATCTATTGCGTGGTAGATCAAGAGTACGAGCACCACGACCACGACGCACAGCATGAGAAGAGTACCTCTCGCCCGTCGTCGGCAGGTTCAACGTCAGCGATCTCGTGTCGCCACAGAGCGCCCTGCCGCGTCTCGCCGCAGTCATCGCACTTCAGCATCCCGCCTGCCTCTTCGCGCACGTTGACGTGCTCGCAGGCGTCGGCGTACTCATCGGGGTATTCGCTCATCGCATGATGCCCTCCGCGCACAGCGTTTCGTCGAAGGTCTCGTGCTGCGGTCCGTCAACGACCGGCGCCGGCATGTGACCGCGCGTGACGGCGATGCGCAGCCCGATGTTGTTCCCCGCGCCGAGTTGGTTGTGCAGCCACCCAGCGCAGGCGAACTCCTTGCCGGGCTTGCTGTGGTGGCAGGCCGTCACCGGAAGCTTGTCGAGATTCAACTGACCCGGCGCGGCGATGGTCAAGCGCAACTGCTGGTGGAGCTCGACGCTGTAGCCGTTCGGGATGTCGCGGCTTGGATCGCATCCGACGCGCCACGGGCAGGACGCGCACTGCTTGATCTTTGCGCGCTCCATCTACGTCCCCTCCTCTCTGTTCTCCATCTTGACGGCGGGAATCACCGCGGACTCCACTGCTCGCACATGCTGGATGCGCTCGTGCTTCCGCACGCGATCTCCCGCCCTCGGGCACTCACCGGTCACACCATCGGCTGAGATCCAGAAGCTGCAGCGCCTGCACGTCCAGCCATCCGCGTGCGAATCGAGAAACACGTTCACCCGCCCTGCGGCCTCGGCGAACGTTGGCGTCATCGCCCATTCGTCGAGGTCCATCCCGTCCGGAGTCGCTGGCCACCAGTCGGTTCGCTCCCATTCGAGATACGTGGCCACTGCGCCCGCGTCGTCGGAGTTCCACCACGGCGGCGTGAACAGTGAGGTCTGCGTCTGGACCGTCATGAGTTCCACCAGCATCTTCCGGGATGGAAGTACTCATCGTGAACGCCGGCCTGGCAGTTCTTGCAGACGACATCGCCATCTCCCGCAACCTGCTCTTGGCAAAGGCAGTCGCACGCGCATTCGGTTTTTGGAGAGCGTTGCGCGCCAGCGGCGTGCGTCATTTACCGGATCCTCCCTTGGTGATATCCCCGCTCTCGTGACCACGCCGGACCGCCGGAGGGGTGAGAGAAGTAGCGGGTCATGTAAGGCACCACGGGCACGCGATCTCACGTTCAGCCTCCCGAAGAAACTCCGCGATGTCCGGCTTCTCGCGCAGCTCGGCCGCGTTGCTACCGCACGATTCCGCTTGGCCGAGGTTCCCGATACCGACCACTACCCCGTCTACCTCTACGTGATGGTGATCGCCGACTGGCCTGGCGAGGACAATCACGGCTTCCTTTTGTTCGTCGCTGACGCCGTCGGTCATCTCAAACCTCCCCCGTCAGTGTCGAAAGTCCGGACGAACACGCCGATCAAACGGCGGTCGCGTAACCCACCGCCTTCAGGATGCGGGTCGTGCTCGATCTGTCCGGCGCGACCGACAACAACGTGCTGCCAGTCTCCGCGCGGCGAGAGCCCGGTGATTGTGTGATAGCCGAGCGCGGCGACGAGTGGATCAGGCGCGCCGTCGGCGCCTGCGGGCACATCGAAGTAGCCGACCGTCGCGTATCCGCGATCAGGAAGTTGGAACAGGACGCGCTCGCCGGACTTCACCACACGCTGAAGATGCTCGCGGTACTTGCGGCCGTCAGCGATCAGTGCGCGGCAAGTAGGACAGACGGCGTTTGTGGCGCGGCCATCCGTGGAGCCGCAGCCGGGACAGGGATCGTGGGTGATGCCGCGGCGGCGACGAGTGGTCATGCCACCTCCACGAACGGGTGCTCGACATCGAGGATGTCTTCATGGTGGTCTGCCCGGCGAATGCCGCAACGCTCCCGACCAGATACGACGGCCGGGTACACGAACGCGCACTTCACGTTTCCGTGCGCTTTCCGCTCCGCTTGAATCAGGCGCGCGCGACGCGCCGCCGCAGGCGTTCGGATGTCCACCGCTGGATTCGGGCGACAGGCGAGGCAGAACACGCCATCGTCGTAGCGGGGAGCGCAGCTCAGACAGACTCGCTTCTCGCACCATGAGCACGTCGCCGAGGTGTGGCACGCCCGGCTACGGTTGCAGGACGGGCAGTCGAAATGCCGGTGGACGCGGGTTAGGTGCTTGCCCATCTACGCCACCCTCCCGCTGTCTCGGCTATCAACGTGCGCTGAAAGCCGCACCACGCGAAGCATCGCGAGGTAGCGCTTGCGCCGCATCGCCTTGACTTGCTTCAGCGTCTCGCGGTTCGCTTGGCATGCGCCGCAGATCGGTCGATCGGCAAACAAGTCATCCAGCGGCGGCGTAAAGTCCTGCCGCAAGCAGTTCAACGTCTCGTAATCCGTCTCTTCCGGCTCTTCGCACCTTCCCCAATCGACGCTACCGAGGAGATCCCGGACGGTTGCGTCACACGCGGCGAGATCACGCGTGGCCTGAACGAGGCGACGGAGGTAGGCGTCGCTCACAGCCGCCTCCGCCGCATGAACCGGAACGCGCGACACACGCAGTTGCGCTCCCGTCCAGCAGCGATGACCACGCACTCGCAACGCCCCGCCACCTGATCGTGCTCCGCCCGGTAGTGCTCGCAGGCGCACACGTCCCATGCGTCAGGATTCTGTGCGGCCGCCTCGGCGTCGCGCTGGCGTCGCGCGATCCTCCCTGCTGCTTCACGCCTTGCGGAGTTTCGGACGCCGGCGATGCTCATGCGCGCCTCCCGCTGTCCGTCGATTGTCCGAGTCCGACCGGCACGTAACGGTCAGTAGCGGTCAATCGGATTCGGCTCTGGCGGGCGTTTTCCCTCTGCGGAGTGACCAGTAGTGACCACAACAGACCAGCCGATTGGAGCGGGCGACGGGATTCGAACCCGCGATCTGGACGCGTCGGGCGATTGTCAAGGTTCTGTGCGGGTTCGAATCGTCGCGAGCCGTCATCTGGCGTACCGGCGGAACCCGAAAAACACCCGCGCTGTGACGGTGGGATACACTGCACGACGACGCCTCGGTGGCGAAATGGCAGACGCTGCGGACTTAAAATCCGCTGCTCCGAAAGGGGCGTGCCGGTTCGAGTCCGGCCCGGGGCACCACACGTTATGATGCGCCGCCGTGGGAAAAGCCAGCCGCCACAAGCGCGCACACGTTCCTGAAACCGCACCCGCCGCCACCGCCCTCCCGCCCGCCCTCCCCGCCCGGCAGACGGCGCTGATCTGCGCGGCGCTGGTCGTCCTGGTCCTGGTGGTCTTCGGCCGCACCGCCTTCAACGGCTTCATCGAGTTCGACGACCCGGCGTACGTGACCGAGAACCCGGTCGTGCAGCGCGGCCTGACCGCCGAGGGGCTGACGTACGCCTTAACCACCGTGCAGCCGTACTACTGGGAGCCGCTGACCTGGACCTCGCAC
>Ga0157377_10000495_pt1 | contig 16730 bp, 11 predicted proteins | sample M55metaG_FD_121116 | JGI IMG/M metagenome (GOLD analysis project Ga0157377, IMG submission 121116) | Miscanthus rhizosphere microbial communities from Kellogg Biological Station, Michigan, USA - M5-5 metaG | ecosystem: Host-associated > Plants > Roots > Rhizosphere > Soil | place: USA: Michigan...
GACAACCCCTACGGCATCAAGGCGCTGTGGGCGCAGGGCGACTTCGTCGCCAAGGGCACGCTGTGCATCCTGTTCATCATGTCGCTGGGCAGCTGGTACATCCTCATCACCAAGCTGTTCGAGAGCATGAAGATCTCCGGCGAAGCCAAGGCCGCGCGCAAGGACTTCTTCAAGAACGCGAGCCTCGGCGATGCCGCCCAGACCCTGAAGCCAGGCAGCGCCTTCCGCTTCATCGCGGAGTCGGGCATCGAGGCCGGTGAACACCACGAAGGCGCGCTCACCGAGCACATCGACCGCAACACCTGGGTGACGATGAGCGTGCAGCGCTCGGTGGACGACGTGCAGTCGCGCCTGCAAGACGGCCTGGCCTTCCTCGCGACCGTGGGCTCGACCGCGCCGTTCGTGGGCCTGTTCGGCACGGTCTGGGGCATCTACAACGCACTGACCGCCATCGGCATCGCCGGCCAGGCGTCGATCGACAAGGTGGCGGGCCCCGTGGGTGAGGCGCTGATCATGACGGCCATCGGCCTCGCGGTCGCGGTGCCCGCGGTGCTCGGCTACAACTGGCTGGTGCGCCGCAACAAGGTGACGATGGAAGCCGTCCGCGGCTTCAGCGCCGACCTGCACGGCGTGCTGATGGGCAGCCGCGCCGCCGTCCGCCGGGCGGCTTGAGGGAGTCCATGCCATGGCGATGAGCATCGGATCGGACAGCGGCGACGACGAGGTGGTCTCCACCATCAACACGACCCCCCTGGTGGACGTGATGCTGGTGCTGTTGATCATCTTTCTGATCACGATCCCGGTGGTGACGCAGACCGTGCCGCTGAACCTGCCCAAAGAGACGAACATCGCACGGCAGACCAAGCCCGAGAACATCGAGATCTCGGTGAACAAGGACGGCGAGGTGTACTGGAACGCACAGCTCGTGCCCGACAACGAGGCGCTGTTCCAGCGGCTCAAGAAGATCGCGACGATGACCCCGCAGCCCGAGGTGCACATCCGGGGTGACGAGAAGAGCCGCTACGAATCGGTGGGCCGGGTGATCTTCGCCTGCCAGCGTGCGGCGATCCTCAAGATCAGCTTCGTCACCGAACCGCCCGCCAAAGGCTAAGGAGTACAGCACATGGCCATGAACCTGAGTTCCGGAGGCGGCGAGCCGGAGGTGATGATGGACATCAACACCACGCCGCTGATCGACGTGATGCTGGTGCTGCTGGTGATGCTGATCATCACCATCCCCATCCAGCTGCACAGCGTGAACCTGAACATGCCCGCGGGCAACCCGCCGCCGCCGACCAAGGAGCCGGTGGTGGTGACCGTCGACATCGACTTCGACGGCACCGTGTTGTGGAACGGAGAACCGCTGCCCGACCGGGCGGCGCTGGAGACCAAGCTGGCACAAACGGCGGCAGTCGCTGACCAGCCCGAGGTGCACGTTCGTCCGAACAAGCTCGTCGAGTACAAGGCGGTGGCGATGGTGCTGGCCAGCGCGCAACGGTTGGGCGTCACCAAGCTCGGCATGGTCGGCAACGAGCAGTTCGTCAAGTAGTCGTTCGTCAGCGGGAGGCTCCCATGCCGACTTCGCAGCTGTCTGTCTACTTCTTCGCGCAAGCGGCGGTCATCGTGCTGGTGTGCCAGCTCGTGGGCCGGCTCGCGCAGCGGCTCGGCCAGCCGCAGGTGGTCGGGGAAATGATTGCCGGCGTGATGCTGGGCCCTTCGCTGTTCGGACTGCTGCTCCCCGGCGTGCAGCAGGCGCTGTTCCCGAAGCCGACGATGTCGATGCTGTATGTGGCGGCACAGCTCGGCGTGGGCCTGTACATGTTCCTCGTCGGCACGGAATTCCGGGCCGACCAATTCAAGTCACGCGCCCGCAGCGCCATGACGGTGTCGGCGGCCGGCATCCTGGTGCCTTTCGCGCTCGCCTTCGCGTTGACGCCCTGGCTGCACACGGTGCCGGGGCTGTTCGGCGACAAGACCCGGCTGAGCGAGGCATCGCTCTTCCTCGGCGCGGCCGTCGCCATCACCGCCTTCCCGATGCTCGCGCGCATCATCCAAGAACGCGGCCTGGCCGGCACTTCCCTGGGCACGCTGGCGCTCACTGCGGGCGCGGCGGACGATGCGGCCGCCTGGTGCATCCTCGCGATCGTGCTGGCCAGCTTCGGCGGCACCTGGACCGGCGCCTACCTGGCGATCGGCGGGGGCGTGGCATTCGCGCTCTTCATGATGTTCGTCGGCCGCAAGCTGCTGAGCCACCTGGCTCGCCTCGCATCGCCCGACAAGCCCTTGCCCAGCAGCCTGCTGGCCGCCGTGCTGGTCCTGTTCTGCATGAGCGCATTCGCGATGGACGCCATCGGCATCCACGCGGTGTTCGGCGGGTTCCTGCTCGGGTGCGTCATGCCGCGCGGGCCGCTGACCCACAAGCTGAAGGAGACGCTGCATCCGCTCGTGGTGGTGCTCTTGCTGCCGATGTTCTTCACCTACTCTGGCCTGAACACCCGCCTGGACATGCTGTTCGAGCCGGCGATCTTCATAGCCGCCATCGCTGTCCTCGCGATCTCGTTCGGCGGCAAGCTCGTCGCATGCTGGGCTGCGGCACGCCTCAACGGCGAGTCGCACACCGACGCGATGGCGATCGGCGCGCTGATGAATGCGCGCGGCCTGATGGAATTGATCATCATCAACATCGGCCTGTCCGCAGGCGTCATCCAGTCCGGATTGTTCTCGGTGCTGGTGCTGATGGCCGTGCTGACCACGCTGTTGGCCACACCCTTGTTCAACTGGGTGATACGAAAGGACCCTGTCCCGGAGCCCGTGCTCGAGCCGGCCCGGTAGGAATCGCCCTCCGAACTGGACAGCTAGGTGTTTACGACAGTCACGTTCGTTCGCTCATCAAACTAAAATCGCACCATCACGACATCGATGGCAACGGCAGCATGGCATCCATGAGCGCATCCTTGGTAGAACGCGAGAGCGCGAATTTCGAGCTGCGCTTCCAGTCCCTTCGCAATGCAGGCCACGCCATCTCGTTCCCCTGCGATGCGTCCGGAGAGGTGAACATGGACAAGCTGAGCGAAGTCGAGCGCGTTCGTTATTTCTACGCCCGGGCCGTCATCGGGCGCGAGTTCTCTTTCCCCCTCAAGCAACGCCGCTCCGACTGAGCGCGGGCCAGGCCGCAGTCCAGGCCTGACACAACACCAAGAACAGGGAGACAAGCGCGTGCCCGTCGAGGCCACCGGACATCAGCACCTGCTCAAGGACATCAACCGGATGGCCGTGGTGCGCGTCCTGTGCGCCAGGCCCGGCTTGTCGAGGGCAGACCTGTCTGCGGCCGTGGGCCTGACGAAGTCCACCGTCACGACACTCGTGCGCGAACTGATCGCCGAAGGCTGGCTGCTCGAGCGCGAGGTCGTCGCCACCGGCGATCTCGGCCGCCGCCCCACGCCCCTGTACATCGACCCTTCGCGCATGCTGCTCATGGGCGCGGAGGTCGGCATCGATTCCGTCCGCGTCGTCGCCACCTCGCTCACCGGCGAAGTGTTGGCACGCTCGGTGGCCCGGCTCGACGCGAGCAAGAGCGCCCGGATCTGCATCGGCACCCTGGCCGCAGCCCTGCTCAGGGTGCGCCGGCAGCTCGACGCGGACAAGCACCGCATCGTCGGCATCGGCGTGGGCCTGCCCGGCGGTGTCGACGAGGTGCGAGGCTTCCTGCATTTCGCGCCCAACCTCGGCTGGCGCGACGTGCCCGTCGGCGCCCTGCTCGCCGAGAAGATCGCCGGAACGCCACTGGCCGGCTTGCCGGTGTTCATCCAGAACGACGCGGATGTCGCGGCCCTGGGCGAGATGGAGTTCAACCCCCAGCAGGCCTCGGACCCGCTGCTCTATCTCAAGATCAGCCAGGGCGTCGGCGCCGGCGTGGTCGTCGGCGACCACCTGCTGATGGGCAATCGCGGCTTCGCCGGCGAGGTGGGCCACATCGTGCTGCAGATCAACGGGCCGCCTTGCTCCTGCGGCCGGCGCGGCTGCGCGGAGGCCGTGATGGGCATGCGTGCCTTGATGGGCCCGTCCGAGCAGGCGCCCGACGCGGCGGAAGTGGAGCGGCGGCTCGCCGCCTCAGACCCGGAGACGGTGCGCGCCGTCAAGAAGGCAGGCAGCTACCTGGGCGTCCTGCTGCAGAACCTGGCGGCAGCCTATGACCCGGGCTGCATCGTGCTCGGCGGCTCGGTGGTCGCCCTGGGCGCCCCCTTCCTCGAACCGGCGCTCAAGACCCTCAACGACTACGCCACGGCAGCCAAGCTGGCGCCGCCCACGGTCCGGGTCTCGCACTTCGGCGCCGATGCGGGCGCGGTGGGCGCGGCGGCATTGGTGCGCTACCGGCTGACGCGTCCCCACATCAACCAGCGGCCGCCGATGCAAGAGGCGGCCTGAGCGGCTGAGAGCCGCCCTTCGATCACGCCGGCTCCGGCTCGGGCTGCGGCCGAAACGGCGCCAGCCAGGCCAGGATCACGGGCGGCACCGAGAACAGCAGCACCAGGGTGAAGAAGCCCGGGTAGCTGTGCCCCACCGAGTTCCAGACCCAGCCGCTCACCGTGCCGGTGGACCATTTGGTCAGCGCCATCACGCCGGTGGCCATGGCGTAGTGCGTCATCTTGAAAGGCCCCGGCGCGATCTGCTGCATCATGTAGAGCATGTGGCCCACCGAGCCCATGCCGAAGCCGAACTTCTCGAGGGACACGATCGCGCCGATCCACCACACGTTGTCCGGCAGCGTCTGGCTCAGGTAGAAGTAGGTCAGGTGCGGCACGTTGAGCACCAGCGCCAGCACGAAGAACGAGCGTGGCAGGGTGCGCCGCGCGACGAGGAACCCGCCGAGGAAGGCACCGGCGATGAAGGCGATGGTGCCCACCGTGCCGTTGATGTGACCCAGCGCCTCGTTGTCCAGCCCCAGGCCGCCGACGCTGCGCGGGTCCAGCATGAACAGCGGGCCGAACTTCTCGATGAAGCCTTCGCCGAAACGGTAGAAGAAGATGACGGCCAGCATCATCCAGATCTGCGGCTTCTGGAAGAACGAGATCCATGAATCGCGCAGCGCGGCATAGCCGCCCTTCACCCCGCCACCCTGCACCGCCGACGGCGCTCCGGGCGGCAGCACGCGCAGGTGCCACAGGCCGAACGCCCCCATCGCGAGTGCCGCGGCCGACACCACGATCACCCAGCACTGCACCCACGGCAGGCCCTGCTGGTTGTGCAGCCAGCCGGTCAGCGACACCAGCAAGCCGGAGGCGATCACGGCGCCGAGGTTCCAGCACATGCCCTGCAGGCCGGCATAGCGCGCCTGGTCCTTCAGCGGCATCGTCGTCATGAACACGCCGTCGGCCACGGTGTCTTGCGTGGCCGAGGCAAAGCCGGTGATCCAGAAGAAGGCCAGCGACAAGCGGAAGAAGCCGTCCAGCGGCAGGCAGAACGCCACCAGCCCGAGCGAGGCCATCATCGTGAACTGCATCGAGATGACCCACCAGCGCTTGGTGCGGTAAGGCTCGAGCAGCGGCGCCCACAGCGGCTTGAGCACCCACGGCAGGTACATCTGCGAGGTGTACAGCGCGATGTCCTCGTTGGAGATGCCGAGGTTCTTGTAGATGATGGCCGCGACCACGCCCACCATCACGTTGGGCAGGCCCATCGCGAGATAGAGCGAAGGGACCCAGTTGAGCGGGTGAAGAGCGCGTCGATGCGGCTCGGTCTGCGCGGGGCTCAGTGAGGCGGCTTCAATCGTCATGGGGCAGTCCTTCGCGGTTCGGGGTTCATCAGTGCAGCCACTTCTTGGGCGCTCTTTCCAGCCTGGATGGCTGCAATTGCCAGACGCATGCGCGCGGCGACGTCGGGACTGTGCGGATCGCTGGCCAAGGGCGCGAGCGCGCGCACCGCGCGCTCACGGTCGCCCACTTCCAGGTCGAGGCGGCTCTCGAGCAGCGCGTACACGTCGACTGACGGCGAGAGGGAGCGCGCCGCGCGGCTCGCGTTCACCGCGTTGGGACCGACGCCCTCGCGCGCGAGCGCAAGCGCCAGGTGGTACAGCGTCGGCGCATGGTTCTTCCGGAGACGGTAGCTTGCAAAGAGATGATTGCGCGCCTGTTCCTGCGCCGCGGCCTTCTCCTTGCCTTGCAGGGACTGCGCTTGGCGGTCCCAGGCACGCCCCAGCAGGTAGTGCGCTTCGGCGTTCTGCGCATCGGCGCCGACCAGCCCGTCAAGCAGCGTGATCGCCGCACCCGCGTCGCCGAAACGCGCCTCGGCACGCGCCAGCTCCTGGCGCAGCGCAGGGTCCACCAGTGCCGGCTTTGCTGCGATCGCACGGAGCTGTGCGAGGATGGCCTGCCCTCGCTCTGGTTTGACACACGCCATCAGGGGCAGCACTGTTGGCAGGTAGGCGTCGGCGGCATCGCTGAGCGCAACGGCCTGGATCGAGGACTGTGGCATGTCGTTGCCGCGCAGCTGCACCATCGGCACGCCGTCTTCGATGTAGCGCTTGAGCTGCCACTGCAGGTCGGCAATGGCGATGCCGGTGGCCGGCTCGAATGCGGCGACCGGATCCTCCCCGGCAGCGACCCGCGCGAAGTAGGCTGGCAGCCTTTTCGCCCGGTCGCTGTTGCTGAACATGTAGTGCGTCAAGAGCCAGGACTGGGCATAAAGCGACTGGATCTCTTCCTGGTCAGGTTTGTCCGCCGCGCCCATGCGCCAGCGCAGCACGCGCTCGAGGGGCAGCCAGGAGCCAGGCCGCCGATGCGTCAGCGTCCTGTAGCGGGGCTGGTTCATGCCGCCGAGCGACGCGCCATCGTCCACGGAGTAGAAGGTGCTCATGTACTCGGCAAAGCCTTCGACGTACCACGCGGGGTAGGCGATGGTCGCGTACTGGAACATCAGGTGGTGCGCGTACTCGTGCTGCAGCACCATGAGGTTCCACTGTGCCTCGCCAACCTCGTACGTCGCGTACGCGGCAGCACCCTCCGAGCAATGCATGTACAGGCCGGCGACCATGTCGGCCATCTCCGGGAACAAGCTCAGCATCGACGACCGCCCGCGCATCAGGACGATGTCGAACTTCGCTTGTGCGCGCAGCCCCTTTTCGTCCGCGCCCAGGACCTGCAGGGCGAGCCAGCGGAAGCGCTCCAGTTGCTTCAGGTGCTCGCGCACCATCTTGCCGTCCCGGTTCGTGGTCACCGAAAAGTGTTCGCTTTCCAGCCGCGACCATTCACCCGCTTGGGCGGGCACGCCAGCCAGGCAGAGCGCCAGCACTGCGCCAGTGGCCGCGACGAGACGCCTCATCGATCGCCCCCGCCAAGAACTTGCAGGGCCGCCGACACGTAGACAAGCGGCGCATTCCAGTTGATCGCGACCTCGTTGCTCGCAAAGCTGCAGTCGTGGTCGAGGTAGGACAGCGCCGGCACCTTCGAGGCGTAGGGCACGGGGCAGCCCGAGGCGTCCTGCTGGCCGGGGTTCGGGCCGCCGACGATGAAGCCGGGCACGGGCGCCACGATGCCGTCGGCCGTCGAGGGGCGGTGGTGCGGGTGCATCGGCGAACGGGTGCCGATGCCCGTGACCATCGACATGCCCAGCGGGTTGCGGCCGAGCACGTAGTCGAGCGCGGACTGCGCGGCGTCGAGCAGGCGCCGTTCGTGGGTCAGCTCGTAGCCCTGCAGCAGCACCAGCGCCTGGTTCAGGACCGTGGCGTTGCTGCCCCAGGTGAAGTCGTCGTTCTGCATCGCGAGGCGGTAGGGCGATGCCTGCCACCTGTCGGCAAGCTTGCCGGCCAGGCCCATGACGCGTTGTTCGATCAGGCCGCGATCGGCAGCGGGCGTGAGGTGGTCGCGATGATGCGCCAGCGTGAACCAGCCGAGCGCCGACACGTCGCTCCAGCCGGGCAGGCTGATCGGCGCCTGGGCCGGCGACATCGCGGCGAGGTAGCGGTCGTCGCGCGTGGTCACGTACAGCTCCGCGGCGGCCCAGGTGAATTCGGAGGCGACCTTCGAATCGCGGTATTCGCCGGTGCGCACGTCCGAGGGCTGGCGATAGCTCACCCCGGGATGCGCCTGCGCCCAGGCCCATGCCGACTCGGCCGCCGCGAGCATGCGCGCCGAGAGACCCGGACGCTGCTTGTCGAACGCGGCAAAGACGCGGCTGGCCTGTGCCATCGAAGCAGCGAAGTTCAGCGCCGCGGACGTGGTCTTCATCACGACATAGCGCTCGGCCGTGGCCTTGTCCGGCATCACCATGCCGTCGAAGCCCTTGTTGGTGAGCTTGTGGTACACGCCGCCATCGGCCGGGTCCTGCATGGCCAGCATCCAGTCGAGGTTCCACAGCACCTCGTCGAGCAGGTCGGGAATGCCGTTGCCGCTCTCGGGAATGTTCAGCGACTGCTGCTGGAAGAACTTCGGGAAGTGCTCGTACGCGGCGAGCAGCGTGTAGACGGTGATGCCGGAATTGACGACGTACTTGTTGTAGTCGCCGGCGTCGTACCAGCCCTTGGGCGCCGAGATCACGTCGCCCTCGGCACGCGTCGGCCCTGCGGCGGACGCGTGCACGAGCACCCGCGTGTCGGGCTGACCGGCCGGGCGCGCCCAGGCGCCGGCATGCTCCGGCTTCAGCTCGATGCTGGCGCGGTTGTAGTAGTAGGCCCGGGTCGCCGCTGCATTCAGGGCGCCGTACGCGTTGCCGTCGATGGTGAAGCGCGGCGAATCCGCGAGGCCGTCGACGTGCAGCCGGTACTCGCCCGGCGTCTTCCATGCGGAGAAGTCGGCCATGCGCACCGGCTCCTGCGACGGCAGCCATGGCTCGGCCGGACCGAGCGCGCCGCGCCACACCTTGGCACCGGTGCGCGCATCGACGATCGCGAAGCTCGATGCGCCGTTGGCCGGCACTGCCGCCCACTTCGTCGCACCGGGCAGGAAGCCGACCTGGTTCACCTGGATGGCACCCGGCGAGTGGGCCGGCGCGGTGCTGCAGGCCTGCAACGCGGCAGCGACCCACACGCCGAGGAACGCGCGCCGGATCATGGCCGTCCCTCCCATTCCACGGTGTCGGTCGCGCCCGACTCGCTGCGCACGCGCAGCACGTTGCGTCCCGTCGTCAAGGGCACGTCCTTCCACTTGGCGATGCGGTCCAGCGGCGTCGCCGCGCCGAACTCGACCCCGTTGACTTCCAGCGTGACGCGCTCGCCATTGGTGTAGGCCTTGACCGATGTCGCGCCCACTGGGCACGGCGTCAGGCGCGGGCTTGCGATGTGGACCATGGGTGTGCGGCTCCAATGTGCGCGGTAGAAGTGGTAGGCGTCCTTGAGCACCTTTCGGTCGTAGCTCGCCAGCCCCTTGTCGTTGACACCGGGTCGGTCGCCTTCATTGCGGCCGGCCGACGCGTGGTCGAAGGCGAGCCAGACGAAGCTGCCGGCGATCCAGGGCCGGGTGTGGATCTGCGACCAGTAGGCCTCGTGGAACAGCGCCTGGTACTGCTCAGGATGCCATGGCCCGCCCGGCTTGGGCCGCTGCGGCGGCTCCTGCTGATGCAATGCGCTCGCGCCGGCGCCGTACTCGCCGATGGCGACGGCGCGCCCGGGCAGCCGCGCGTGCAGCGCATCGGCCCAGGGCCCGATGTCGGTGAGCTCGCCGTCGTACCAGCCCCAGTAGCGGTTGTAGCCGGTGAAGTCGGTCTGCAGTGCCATCGGGTGGTCGTCGGCGGCGCAGCAGTGTGCATAGGCGGTGAGGCGCTGCGGGTCTTCGTGCTTGGCCTGCGCATGCAGGTCGGCGAGCAGCGCACGAATCGGCTCGTCGCTTCGATAGACCTCGTTGCCCAGGCCCCAGAGGACGACCGACGCATGGTGGCGGTTCTGCCGGATCAGCTCGCTCAACTGCTGCCCAAGGTTGGCGCGGAAGGCCTTGCCCTCGTCCATCGCCGAGTTGAGCGGGATCTCGGTCCACAGCACGAAACCGAGTTCGTCGGCCAGGTCATAGACGCGCTGCGGATGCTGGAAGTGGACGAGGCGCAAGGCGGTGACGCCCAGGTCCTTGAGGAGGCGGAAGTCTTCGTCGATCTCCGCATCACCCACCGCGAGCCCGTGGCCGGGCCGGCCGGGGTGGAAGTAATTGACACCGTGCATCGCATAGGGCTTGCCGTTCAACAGCAAGCCGCGCGCGGGGTCGAGCGCCACCGTGCGGATGCCCACCGGCAGGCTGAGTGCGTCCACCACCTCATCGCCTTGCAGCACGTCGACGGCGAGGCGGTACAGGTAGGGGTCGTCCACGCCGCGCCACAGGTGTGGGCGCACGACCTGCAGCGATGCATTCGCGGCCTCGTCCGACCGCGCGGCCAGGTCCAGCGGCTGCGTGGTGCGCAACACCGTCCTGCCGCCGGCGTCGCGCAGCGTCAGGCGCAGCTCGACATGCCGCGGCACGCGCAAGTCGTTGCGCAGACGTGCGCTCACCCGCAGGCGCGCAGACGCGGGCGACACGTCTTCCATCGCGACGGAAACGCCTGGCCCACCGTGATCGAGCAGGTCGATGTGAACCGGCGCGGTCTCGATCAGCCGCACGCCGCGGTAGAGGCCGCCGAAGACGGTGAAGTCCCCGCCCAGCGGCGCGACGGTGGGCAAGGTGCGGTTGTCGACACGCACGGCAAGCGTGTTGCGCCCGGGTCTTGCGAGCGCCGTCACGTCGAATCGAAAGCGCGCGTAGCCGCCCTCGTGGCGGCCGGCGTGGCGGCCATTGATCCACACGTCGGCAGCCAGCGCCGCGCCGTCGAATTCGATGAAGCGGCGCGCCGCGCCGGGTGCGAGGTCGATCGTTCGGCGATACCACGCCGGGCCGCGGTAGTAGGCCCCGCCCGCTTCGCCGTCGATCGCGTTGTACGTGTGGGGCAAGGCCACCGCCGACCAGGCGCTGTCGTCGAAGTCCGCGGCCTCGGCGCCTGGCACGTCGGCACGCTGGAAGCGCCACCCACCGTCCAGCGGCACCGAGGTGCGTGTCGCCGCCTGCGCCGTCAGCGCGCACAGCCACAGCACCACGGCCAAGACATGGCGCAGGCTCACCGCGCGCCAGGCTCCAGCACGACGCGTCCCCACACGCCCGACGGCTGTCCGGCCTGCCCCTCGACGAGCACGGTGAGCTCGCGGCGGGCTGCGCCCTTGGGCAAGGTCACCGCGAACGGCGCCGCCTCGGGCGAAGTCTTCTCGCCCAGCTTGATGCCATCGACCCACACCTCGGCGCGACCGGCGATCGAGCCGAAGGTGATGTGCGCACGGCCATCGTTGCGGTCGGCGCGCACGGGAAAGCCGGTGCGGTACAGGCGGAACGCTTCGGCTTCAGGGCCGCGGCGGATCGGCGGCTCGTCCCAGCCCCAGGAGTTCATGTCGGTCTCGGCGAGCACGAGATTGGGGTCGGGCCGCTTCGCATAGGGCGGCGAGACGCGCCAGGTGAGCATCGGCGTGATCGGCTCGGCCGTCGGCACGCCCGGCGGCGCGCTGGCCGCCTGCAGCGCCATCACGGTTTCCGCGCCTTGCATGCCCGACGCCGACGCGCGCAGCGTCAACGCGCCCTGGCCTTGTCGCCGGCTTTGCACGATCACCTGCGCGAGTCCGTTGAACAAGTTGCGCTCGCTGGCCTTCTCCGCCTCGTGCGAATTCGGGTCGCCGTTGCCCACGCCGATGATCGTTCCCTGCCCTTCGAGCTCGAAGCGCACGTGCACGTTCGCGGTCGGCACCGGGCGGCCCTGCGCGTCGACGGCGCTGACGGTCACCGGCACCGCATCGAGCCCGTCGCCCGCGAGTGCGGCGCGATCCGGCGTGAGCACGAGGCGCACGGGCGCGCCGCTCGTCTCGACCACGTCGCGCGCGATCTCGGCACCGCCGCGAAGCGCGACGGCTTCGATGCGGCCCGGCGCGTAAGGCACCTGGAAGTGCGCCATCTCGTACGGGTCGACGTCCTGCTCGCCGATCACGGCGCCATTGAGCAGCAGCCGCACGCGCGGCGCATTGCTGGCAACCATGACGTGGATGGCCTGGCCTTCGCGCCCCGGCCAGTTCCAGTGCGGCTCGAGCTTGACCACCGGCCGGTCCTTCACCCACTGCGCCTGGTGGATCCAGAACGCAGTCTTGGCAAAGCCGGCCAGGTCCATCGCGCCGAAGAACGAACTCGCGCTCGGCCATTCGTGGGGCGTCGGTTCGCCGCGATAGTCGAGGGCCGTCCAGATGAAGCTGCCCGCGACGAAAGGCCGCTCGGCAATCGCCTGCCAGGCCTTGCGGTGCGTGGCGCCCCAGGACGACGGCTCGTCGTCGTAGCTGGCCAGGACATGGGCCTCGCGGTCGGTCGTGAACTCGCCGCGTGTCATGAAGGCCGAGGTGTCCTCGGTGCTGGTCATCGGCCGCTTCGGATACTTGCGGTGGAACGCGTCGTAGGCGCTGCTCTGGTAGTTCACGCCGACGACATCCAGCGCATCCGCGGCACCGAGCGTGGCGAACAGCCCGCCGTGCATGGCTGCCGTCACCGGCCGCGTCGCATCGAGCTTCTTGATCGCCGCCACCATGCGGCGCGACATCTCGTAGCCCGACTCGGTGCTCTGCAGCGCCTCCTCGTTGAAGATCGACCACAGGATGATGCTCGGGTGGTTGCGGTCGCGCCGCACCATCCCGGTCAGCTGCTTCATGTAATCGGGCGAGGAGTTGAAGTGGCGGTTCTCGTCCATCACCATCAAGCCCATGCGGTCGGCCAGGTCCAGCACCTCGGCCGCGGGCGTGTTGTGCGCGAAGCGGATGGCGTTGACGCCCATTTCCTTCATGCGGCGCAACCGGAATTCCCAGATCGACTCCGGCACCGCGACGCCCACGCCGGCATGGTCCTGGTGGATGCACACGCCCTGCAGCTTCACCGGCTGGTCGTTGAGGAAGAAGCCGCGGTCGGCGTCGAAGCGGATCGTGCGAAAGCCCGTCTGCACCTCGGTGCGGTCGAGTTCCTTCGCGCCGTCGCGCAGCACCGTGCGAACGCGGTACAGGCTCGGCTGCTTGAGCGTCCACAGGGTCGGCTCGCTCACGTCGAGATTCAAGCGGGCGACCGCGGTGTCGAGCGCACCGACGCTCGAGCGCACGCTGCCCCGGGCCACCTCGCGGCCGGACGGGTCGATCAGCGTCACGTCGACCATCGCGCCGCGCGCGGCCTTCGCGCTGCTTTCCAGCGTCACCTCGACCGGCAGCGTCCAGCGGCCGTTCTTCTTCACCGGGTCGGCATGCACGCCATCGGTAGCGATGTGCAGCGCGTCACGCTTGACCAGCCACGTGTGGCGGTACATGCCGGCGCCTTCGTACCACCAGCCTTCCATGGCTTGGGCATCGACGCGAACCGCGATCGAGTTCACGTCGTCGCCATAGCGCACGAACGGGGTGATGTCGATGTTGATGCCGTTGTAGCCCGACCAGTTGCGGTTGACGACGATGCCGTTGACCCAGACCGTGGCGTAGGTGGCGACGGCGTCCAACTGCAGCTCGATGTGGCGGCCGCGGTCGGATTCGGGCAGCTGCACATAGCGCCGGTACCAGCCCATGCCGCGCGGGCGGTAGCCCTGCGAGGCGTTCTCCTTGGGGTCGAACGGCCCCTCGACGACCCAGTCGTGCGGCAGGTCCAGCCGTCGCCAGGCCGAGTCGTCGTAGTCGGGCGAGGCGGCGCCCCAGGCGCCGTTGGCCTTGCCGTCCTGGTAGCTCATGCCGTGGCCGGTGATCACCGGCATCGGCACGTCACCGAGATGGAACAGCCAGCCCTGGTCGAGCGACAGGCGCTCGCGGCTGCCGGCCAGCGCCGGCAGCGCAAGGGCCAGCAGCGCAAGCAGCGCGAGGGCCCGGCGGATCACTGCGCGCGCCACGTGCAGTTGTCCGAAGCGTCCTGCACGGGACCCTCGCGGCCATCGACCTCCAGCCGCCACTGGTGCAAGGCGCCTTCGGTCACCTTGGCGGTGTAGGTCGAACCGTCGCGGTGAACCGTGCCACGCGCCGCGATGCGGCCATCGGGCGACGCGACCACGAACGGCGCGCTGGCGCCGTCGTCCAGTGCGAACACGCGCAGCGTGACACCGCGGGCGTAGTCGTAGTCGGGCCGCTCGGTCTCATCGCCCCAGGGCAGCACGGTGTTCGGTGCGACGTACAGCGGCAAGCTCTGGAAGTCGTGCGTCTCGCGGTACCAGCGGCCGCCTTCGCGCACCTGGCCGTTGAGCAGGTGCGTCCAGCGTCCCTCGGGCAGGTAGTAGTCCACCTCGCCGCTGTCGGTGAACACCGGCGCCACCAGCAGCGATTCGCCGAGCTGGTACTGCCGGTCCAGCGTGGCGCACGCCGGGTCTTGCGGATGCTCCAGCACCATCGAGCGCATCATCGGCACGCCCGTGCCGCAGGCCTCGATCGCCTTGGCATAGAGGTAGGGCATCAGCTGGTGCTTGAGCCGCGTGAAGGCGCGCAGCACGTCGCAGCTTTCTTCGTCCACCAGCCAGGGCACGCGGTAGAAGCCGCTGCCGTGCAGGCGGCTGTGCGACGAGAGCAGGCCGAACTGGATCCACCGCTTGTACAGCGCCGGCGGCGGATTGCCCTCGAAGCCGCCGATGTCGTGGCTCCAGAACGCGAAGCCGCAGCTCGTGAGCGACAGGCCGCCGCGCAGGCTCTCGGCCATCGACTCGAAGTTGGACCAGCAGTCGCCGCCCCAGTGCACCGGGAAGCGCTGGCCCGACGCATAGCTCGAGCGCGCGAAGACGATCGCCTCCTCGCGATTGGCCTCCTGCAGCACCTCGAAGACCGCCTGGTTGTATTGCAGCGGATAGATGTTGTGCATCTCGACCGGGTCGGAGCCGTCGTGGTAGACCACGCCCTCGCTCGGGATGCGCTCGCCGAAGTCGGTCTTGAAGCAGTTCACGCCCATGGCCAGCAGGCGCCGCAGGTGCCCCTGGTACCACGCGACCGCGGCCGGGTTCGTGAAGTCGACGATCGCCATGCCCGGTTGCCACAGGTCGGTCTGCCAGGTGAGGCCGTTCTGGCGCTTGATGAAGTAGCCCTTGTCCACGCCCACCTTGAACAGCGGCGACTTCTGCGCCACGTACGGGTTGATCCACAGGCTGATCTTCAGCCCCTTGGCGTGCAGCCGCTTCAACATGCCCTCGGGGTCGGGGAAGCCGCGCTTGTCCCATTCGAAGTCGCACCACTGGAATTCGCGCATCCAGAAGCAGTCGAAGTGGAACACCGACAGCGGCAGGTCCCGACGCTTCATCTCGTCGATGAAATGGGTGGCGGTGGCTTCGTCGTACTGCGTGGTGAACGAGGTGCTCATCCACAGGCCGAAGCTCCATGCCGGCGGCAGCGGCGCGCGGCCGGTGAGCGCGGTCAGGCGTGCCACCACGTCCTTGGGGGTCGGTCCGGCGACCACGCAATAGTCGATGCTCTCGCCTTCGCGGCTGAATTGCACGCGGGTGGTCTTCTCCGAGGCGACCTCGAAGGAGACGGGGCCCGCCTCGTTGACCAGCACGCCGTAGCCGCGGCTGGTGAGGTAGAAGGGCACGCTCTTGTAGGCCTGCTCGCAGGCGGTGCCGCCGTCCTTGTTGGTGTTCTCCACCACCTGGCCGTTCTTCACGAAGGGCGTGAAGCGCTCGCCGAGGCCGTAGACGCTCTCGCCCACCTGCAGCGTGAGCTGCTCGTGCACGAAGTTGCCCTTGCCGCCCCACTGCACGTAGCCCAGGCTGCGCCAGTCGCTGCGGGTGAGCACCTTGCTGCCTTCGCGGAAGGTCAGGCTCCAGCCCTCGCCCTTGCGCACGGTGACGGAGGCCGTGCCCGATGTGAGCGTCGCCTCCGTGTCGGTTTCCTCGATGCGCACCGCCGGCTTGCCGGCGCCGACCATCGGCACATGCAGGCGCTTGGGCTGCGAGGCGGAAAAATGCTCGACGCTGACGCGAATCACGCCTTCCATCGGCGAGCTGAGCGTGACGGTGAGCGCCGGGCCGCTCAGGGTGTCGCCGCGGTGCTTGATCGGGCGCGTGGTGGCGAACACGACCAGCGAATCATCCCGGGCCTCCACGGCATACGCCTCGCAGGCGTAGTGCACGGCGGCGCCGGGTTGCAGCATCCACTGTCCATCGGTGAACTTCATAGCAATGACTGTTTTGGTTGAATGAGAGAAGACTACGTCGTCACCGGCTCGAGTTCACGAACGCGGGTGTCGATGCTGCGCACCGCAGCGTCCAATGGGTTCGACCCGTCGGGCGAAATGAGGGGCATCGCACCGACTCCGTCGGCGGTCACCGGCCGGGCGCTTCTCCCCTCATCGCGGAAGGGAGTGTGGCCTCGGCTCCGTCCGGCGTGCTTAGGTGTTTGTGCCTATTTTATTAGTGCATCGCGCGAACTAATAGTTTAAATTAACGATCGAAGCACCAGCACCCGGCGGTTCCGGCGCAGCGCACCCAGAGGCTTGGACACGATGCCTACCGTCGACGCGACACCCTGTGCAAATACCCACGCCACTCGCTAGGTGTTTATGCCGATTAATTTAGTTTGTTGCTCAAACTAATATGGCGCCAGTCTACATCACCCCCCACCCGCAGGAGAAGCGACTTTGACCATCGAGGCCACCGGCAACCAGCAGTTGCTGAAGGACATCAATCGAATGGTCCTGGTCCGCCAACTGTGCAAGAAGCCCGGCCTGTCGAGGGCCGACCTGGCAAACCAGGTGGGGCTC
>Ga0157377_10000516_pt1 | contig 16385 bp, 12 predicted proteins | sample M55metaG_FD_121116 | JGI IMG/M metagenome (GOLD analysis project Ga0157377, IMG submission 121116) | Miscanthus rhizosphere microbial communities from Kellogg Biological Station, Michigan, USA - M5-5 metaG | ecosystem: Host-associated > Plants > Roots > Rhizosphere > Soil | place: USA: Michigan...
AAGACGCTGACGCCGAAAGTCTTCGGCGGGATCCTCTTCGACCGCGCCAACGAGTCGCACCGCGCCGAGGCACCGCCGCCGATCGACCTGGTGGTCGTCAACCTCTATCCGTTCGAGCAGACCATCGCCCGCGAGGGCGTGACTGTGAACGAGGCCATCGAGCAGATCGACATCGGCGGCCCGTCGATGCTCCGCGCCGCGGCGAAGAATCACGAGCACGTCCTGCCCCTCTGCGACCCGTCGATGTACGACGAGTTCCTGGCGCACATCGACGACCTCGGCGACGACTTCCGCCGCCGCTGTGCGGCGCGGGTGTTCGAGAAGACGAGCGCGTACGACGCGGCGATCGCGGCGTACCTCAGCCCCTCCGAAACGCTGCGCTACGGCGAAAACCCGCACCAGTCCGCGTCGTTCCGCTACAGCGGCGCGAAGCCGTTCGAACAGCTGCAGGGCAAGGAGCTGTCGTACAACAACCTGCTCGACCTCGACTCCGCGCTGCGGCTGGCGCACGCCTTCGGCGCGCCCGCGGCGGCGATCATCAAGCACACCAATCCGTGCGGCGTGGCGCGGCGGGAGTCGCTGGCCGAGGCGTTGCGCGCGGCGATCGAGTCCGATCCGGTGTCGGCCTTCGGCGGGATCATCGGCGCGAACCGCGAGTTCGACGAGGAGAGCGCGCGCGCCGTGGAGTCGCTCTTCCTGGAGGTGATCGTCGCGCCGTCGTTCAGCGACGAGGCGCGCGCGGTGCTGGCGAAGAAGAAGAACCTGCGCCTGGTGACCGCGCCGCCGCCGTCGAACCGCGAGGAATTGCGCAGCGCCGCCGGCGGCGTGCTGGTGCAGAGCACCGATCGGATCGCCGGCCGCGAGAGCTGGCGCCTGGTGACCGACGTCCATCCCTCGAACCTCGACGAGCTCGAATTCGCCTGGATCGTCTGCGCGCACGTGAAGTCGAACGCCATCGTGCTGACCAACCACGCGCAGTCGGTCGGCGTCGGCGCCGGTCAGATGAGCCGCGTCGACGCGGCCAAGGTGGCGATCATGAAGTCGATCCTGCCGGCCGCCGGCACCGTCGCGGCGTCAGACGCCTTCTTCCCCTTCCGCGACGGCCTCGACATCCTGGCCGACGCCGGCGTCCGCGCCGTCATCCAGCCCGGCGGCTCGATGCGCGACGAGGAAGTGATCGCCGCCGCCAACGAGCGCGGGCTGGCGATGGTGTTCACCGGCGAACGGCACTTCCGGCACTGATCGACTGCCCTTCTCCCCGCTCGCGGGGAGAAGGTGCCCGCAGGGCGGATGAGGGGCCGCCCCTCACCCGGCGCTTCGCGCCACCCTCTCCCCGCAAGCGGGGCGAGGGGCTCTCGACGATCAGTGCCGGCGTTCCGGCACGCTCACCCGGCCGCGCACGCCGTCGTAGTCGACGTGGCCGCTGCCCTTGCTGCGGACGGTGAGGTCGCCGCCGACGTCTTCCACCGACACGCTGCCGGAGCCTTTGCTGCCGATGGTGACGTTGTTCCGCACGTGCCTCACCTCGACCGACCCCGAGCCGTCCGACGGGATGTTGACCTCGGCGACGTCCTCGATGTCGATGGAGCCGGAGGAGTCTTCGATGGTCAGCGTGCCGCCGACGTGGTCGACGGTGATCTCGCCGGAGGAGTCGTCGATGCGGAGGTCGCCGCTGACGTCGCGCACGTGCAGCGCGCCGCTGCTGTCGTGGATGTCGGCGGCGCCGACGCCTTCAACGTGCAGCTCGCCCGAGGAGTCGTCGATGCGCAGCGGGAGGTTGGCCGGCACGGAGACCTCGAAGTCGAGGCCGTTGCGGCCCCAGGTCATGAAGCCGCTGGTCTCGGGAACCTTGGCCTCAATGCGCAGCACCGAGCCGTCGCGCGTGGCGGTGAGGGTGATGCGGTCGAGGTTGTCCTTCTCCGAGGTGCACGCCGTTCCCTTGGCGCGGACTTCGGTGGCGCCGCGGGAGCCGACGATCTTCAGCTCGCCGGCGCGGCCGATGATCCGGATGCTGGTCGCGCCGGCCACCGGCAGCGACGCGCTCCGCGCGGCGGTGTAGGTGCAGTCGTCGAACATCGAGGCGGAAGCGGAGGCGGCGAGAAGGGCGAGGGCGAGCGTCAGCTGTGTGCGCATGACCCTTCTTACGTAGGATGTCGATGAAAGTTAGCAACCGCATGGATCTGGAAAGTTATCTCCGCCCGCTCTACCAGGACCTCGACGGCGTCGACCGCTTCGACGCCGTCCAGCGCGTGGCGCGCCTCGCGCGGAGGCTCTACACGCCGCCGGCCGGGGAGGCGCGCGCCTTCGAGCTGCTGCTGCTCGTTCACGGGCTGGGACGGTGGCTGGAGAAGATGGGCAATCTATCTCGGACATCGCTGGCCGTGGACGGTCTGACGGAAGCGGAGCTGCGGCAGGCGTCGGCGTCGGTCGCGCGGCTCGGATCGCCGGAGACCGGCGCCGAGCGCGCCCTCGCCGCCGCCATCCTCATCGACAACGCCGGCGCCCGCGGACTCGCCGAGCGCCTCTCACGCGCGCGGCGCGAGGGCCAATCGGTGTCCGACGTCATCCGCGACGCCCTGGCCGACGACGAGCGTCCGGAATGGCTCAGCGCGGAGGCGCTGGAGCTGGTGAGCGCGCGCCGCGCGAAGCGCCGCGAGGTGTGTCGGGCGATCCTGGAAGAAGCGTAGTAAGACGAGGTTGCGGGGTTGCGAGGTTGCGAGGTTGCGAGGTTGCGAGGTCTCGGGGTGGGCGGGGCTGCGAGACCTCGCAACCGCGAAACCTCGCAACCCCGTCGTCAAGGGGCCGCGAGACCTCGCAACCGCGAGACCCCGCAACCCCACGTAGTTCCCTACTCCTCCACCAACCGCACCCGCTGGAAGGAGACCTTCCCCTCCAGCTTGACCACCTCGTTGCCCGCGGTGTCGATCGGGCCGCGCGGGACGAAGGTGACGTCGATGTTGCCGCCGTTGGCGTTGATGATCTGCTTGACCTGGTCGCTGACGCGGAACGCCGCGGTGAACTCGTGCATCTCGGCGCCGAACGGCGCGAGGTTGCCGACGTAGTTCGGCAGGCTCGGATCGGCCTTCGTTCCCGCCGGCAGCGAGACGTAGACCTCGTAGATGACGCCCGGAGGGGCGGTGACTTCCACGCCTTCGATGCGCAGCACCAGCGCGCGCGCCTGCATCGCGCGCTTTGCCGAGGGGGCTGCTACCGGGATGCGCACCGCGGTGGGGATCTCGCGGAGCTCCTGCCTGCCGGCGCCGCTGCCGGTCAGGATGGTGGTCTTGGAGAGATCGGTGGCCGTCACGGTGCCGAGCGAGGTGCTCGGGCACGACTGCGTCGGCACGGCCGGCACTCCCTGGTACGAGTAGCCGAGCTGCGCCAGCGCGTTGATGACCGCCTTGACCTGCTTCGAGACCGTCGCGCCCTGCGTGGCCGCCTGCGCGTCGGGGAAGGAGAAGGCCTGGTTGCACCAGGTGGTGTTGTTCGGGTCGCGGCGGCCGCCGCCCGTGGTCAGCCAGAGGTCCCACAGCCGGTCGATGTTGGCGTGGTGGGCCCAGAAGATCGGGTCGCGCGCGGCGGTGGAGAACGAGCCCATGTAGCCGCCGATCATCGAATGCACCGAGTCATGCGGCGTCGACTCCAGGCGGCCGTGCGGCTGCGCGCTGTGGTTCGGCGCGTTCACCTGCTGGCTGCCGAAGCTGGAGGAGGTTCCGGTCGGTCCGGTGAAGTTGGTGAAGCCGAACGCGATGGAGGTGTTGACCGCCGAGGCGGGAAGCTGCCCGCCGTTGTTGAGCGTGGAGTTGCGCTGCGGGATGTAGAGCACGTTGCCGGTGGTCGGCGTGCGGTACATCGACGGGATGGCGCGCTGGGTGGGGTCGGTGTAGTCCCAGAACGGCAACGCGAAGGTCATGTCGCCGGAGAGCTTCTGGATGGCGCGCTCGAAGTAGAAGAGGTACATCCGGTGCCACGGCAGGAACCACCATTGCCCGTGCTGGCAGGTGCTCCAGAGCGGGTTGGTCGGGCTGGTGGGCGGAGGCGTGGGACCGATCCCGTGGATGTTGGCGAAGTTGTTCCAGTTGAGGATGTTCGATGACGGCAGGTTGATCATCGCCTGGATCCCCTTCTTGAGGGAGACGATGGTCTGGCTGCTGGCCGTCAGGTTCTTGAGGTTCGGCCTCACCACGGCGGCGAACGCGTCGCCGGTGATACCGAGGGCATCGAGGAGCGGACCGGAGAAGAGCGCGGCCGACGCGGCTGCACCCGTCTTCTTCACGAACTGCCTGCGAGTCGAGCGGGAACGCGACATGTGCTGCCTCCTTTTTTGAAGGCAGTGAGTATATCGGAGTAAGGATGGAAAGCTGGTAGGTGTTTGTCGAGCAGGTGGCAGCGAGCAGCGAGCAGGAGGGCGGCGGCGCTGCTCGCCGCTCGCTGCCACCTGCTCGCTACTCCCCAACCAGCCGCAGCCGCGTGAACCGGATCGTCCCACTCACGCGAGCGGTCGGCGCAAACGTGATCCCCAGCGTCTTCGCCCCGCCGCGCAGCGCGCGCTCCACCGCTTCGTCCATCACCACCGAGACCGCGTACTTGCCCTTCGCCTCTTCCGCACCATACGTGGAGAGCGTGCCGGCCACGCGGTCGCCGACGCGCACCTCCCACATCCCCACCTCCCCTTGCACCGAGATCCCTTCGACGTGGAGCATGAGGTGGCGCTTGGGGTCGCGGGCGACGGCGAGAACCTTCGCACGCGCGCCCCCCAGGTTCAGGTTGACGGTGGTGGGAGCGTTGCGCAATTCGATGCGCGCGTCGTGGGTGACCATCGCGCAGAGCATCAGGAAGGTCGCGATCATATGGACGGCAACAATCAGGCCGTCCGCAGCACTCCCGCGCGCTCGAACACTTTCGCTTCGATGAAGAGCGCCACAAGCGAGCTGTCCAGTAGCCCGTCGTTCATTTCCATCCTCAGGATGTCCAGCGCCCGCTCGGTCGGAACAGCCCGCTTGTAGGGTCGGTCGTTCGCGGTGAGGGCGTCGTAGATGTCGGAGACCGTCATCATCCGCGACTGGATGGGGATTTCATCGGCCGTCAATTTTCGCGGATAGCCGCGGCCGTTGAGCTTCTCGTGGTGCGCGTAGGCGATGTTGGCCACGTTGGAGAGGTCGCGGGTCCACGGGATCTTCTGCAGGAAGTGGAAGGTGTGGGTGACGTGGCTCTCGATCTCCGAGCGCTCGCCGGCGTCGAGGTTGCCCTTGCGGATGGAGAGGATCTTGGCCTCGTCGGGGCTGACCAGGCGGCGGCGCGTGCCGCGGATGTCCTCGAACTCCATCTCCGCGATCTTCTGCAGGTACTGGAACTCCCCTTCCGGCAGGACGGTCGGCTCGTTCGACTGCGCCACGAACGAGAAGTCCTTCTGCAGCCGCGCCAGCTCCTCGGCGGTCTCCGCGTCGATCCGCGCGGCGAGCTCGTCGTAGCCGTCGCGGCCGTGCTTGAGCAGGTGGTCGAGCTTCCGCTTGTTCGCCTCGTTCTCCACCGACTTCATGACGAACTCGAAGCGGGAGCGGATGTGGTCGAGCTGCAGCGGATAGAGCTTCTTCTCCTTCACCAGCACCTGCTCGCGGACACCGACCTTGCCGAAGTCGTGCAGCAGCGAGGCGTAGCGGATCTCCTTGATCTGGTCGGTGGTGAAGCGGATCTCGCGGTACTGCCCGTCGTCGATCCGGTCGACCACCTTCGCCAGCTCGACGGTGAGGTCGGCCACGCGGAAGGAATGACCGGAGGTGGTCGGGTCGCGCTGCTCGATGGCGGTGACCGCGGCGGTGACGAAGCCCTCGAACAGCCGCTCGATCGATTCGTAGAGCTGGTTGTTCTCGACGGCGACGGCGGCCTGTCCGGCGAGGGAGCGCATCAGCTCGACGATCTCGGCGTCGAAGGAGATCACTTCCTGCGGCGCGGTGGCGGCGGTGAGCTTCTTCGGCGCGCCGGGGCGCTTGCGGTTGATCAGCTGCAGCACGCCGATCACCTCGCCGCCGTGGTTGGTCATGGGGAAGACGAGCATGGAGCGCGTCAGGTAGCCGTTGACCTCGTCGAAGGAGGTGTTGATGGTGTACTCGGCGTCGGCCGGGAGGTTGTAGGCGTCGGCGATGTTGAGCGTCTCGCCGGTCAGGGCGACGTAGCCGGCCAGGCTGCGGCGGGTGATGGGGAGGACTTTTTCCTCGAACGACTCGACGTCGATGGAGTCGTTCTGGGCCAGCTTCCAGCGCAGCGCGCGCTCGCCCTGCTGCTGGTCGAGGAGGTAGAGCGAGCCGGCGTCGGCGCGCGAGAGCTCGCGCGCCTTGACCAGGATCTTGGTCAGCAGCACGGAGTGGTCGCGCTCCGCGGAGAGGGCGATGCCGACCTCGCTCACCTCGCGCAGCTCGCGGGTCCGCTCGCCGAGCTGCCGCTCGAGCTGGTCGGCGCGCATCTTCTGGTAGAGGAAGCGGAAGGCGCGCTTCACCGCGTTGAGCAGCACCGTGGGCGCCGGATTTTCCGCCAGGTGAAAATAGACGTTGTCGTCGGTCAGCCACCGCGGCTGCTCGGCCAGGCCGATGCCGACGATGGCCGTGCGCGCGTCGACCACCTTCGGACGTCCGTCGACGATGCCGCGATCGACCAGGACGACGCGCAGCGCGCCGCCGTCACTGCCGAGCTGTTCGAGAGAGTCGAGCGACTCCTGCGCGATGGCTTCGCCGGTCAGCGCTTCGGCGTACCGCCCGATCGGAAACCCCGTCGGATGGAGGAGTGTAAGCGTTTGCATTTTCTCGAACAGGGGCTGCAACTGCGGTGTAGTCCGCAAAACTTCCAATGCAACGGCGGAGCCTGCCGGAACGGTCTGCCAATTATCGTCCAATCAGGAGAGAATGTAGCCCCCGGCACGCCTGTTGAGCGGCGTGCATCATCCTGAGGAGGGTTTCCTTGGCGGCGTACACCACCGAAACGATCGATCCCCGATTCCACGACGCGCTCATCGCGTGGCAGAAGAAGAACTTCCCGGAGCTGGAGTTCCTGACGAGCAACTGGACGAAGTACTACGCCAGCCAGACGCCCTTCCAGCTTTTTGCGAAAATCGGGAAACTGAGCTCCGACTCCATCCAGATGGGCCGCATGGCCGGCCAGCCGCGCTTCGAGAACGCCGGCGACATGACCGGCAACATGTTCTACTCCGCGCGCGACATCATCCGCGCCCAGGCCTCCACCGAGCTCGGCTCCATCCAGCAGCACCGCCTCACCCTGGAGGAAGCGCCGACCGACCAGATGAAGATGGCCGTCCTCCGCATCATGGCCGAGGAGCTGCGCCACGCCTATCAGATGTTCTGGGTGCTCGACCACGACAAGTCGTGGAAGAAGCCCGGCCATCCCGACGTGGCCAAAGAGACGATGGACGAGCTGCTGGCCATGGAGCTCGGCAACCACGTCCTCGACGCCTTCAACATCCCCTTCGTCAACTTCCTCGACAACGTCGTCTTCGCCACGGTGATCGACCTGGTCGGCAAATACCAGCTCGAGATGCAGAAGGTCTTCTCGTACGCGCCGATGGCGCGCTCGATGGGACCGATGCTCTCCGAGGAGGGCTTCCACATCGGGTCCGGACGCGGGTTCATGCGCGACATCGCCGTCGCCGCGCACAACGGCAGCGGGCGTTACTCCATCGACGACCTCCAGCGCTCCATCAACATGTGGGTGCCGCGCGGTCTGGAGATGTTCGGCAACGAGCGCGGCGGCCAGACCGCGCTGGCCTTCGGCTTCAAGGACCGCAACAACGGCACCGCGCAGAGCGAGTACTACAACGAGGTGCGCGAAGTGCTCGAGCTGGTGAACGTCGCCGTGGTGCAGGCGCTGGTGAAGGAAACCTCGGCGCCCGACGCGCGCAGCATCGTGCGCGAGGTGCAGGACACCGGCGAGTCGATCCGCGGCGTCCGTCCCGAGGACCTGCTGTTCGCGCCGGACGTGAAGTTCTTCCGCGCGCGCGGCATGGAGGACCTCGCCTTCATGCCCTACGACGTCTACGGAAACCTGCTGACCGAGGACAACCGCCCCATCCCCGGCGAGAAGTACCTCGAGTACCTGAAAGGCGTGCTGCCCGACTACTACATGGCCGACAAGGAGTTCGCCAAGTACCGCGAGGCGCTCCTCGGGCACGAAGCCCCGCAGTCCGGCCGCTCGTACGGCTGGTAGACTGTCCGCACGTTCCGTTTCCCGCTCGCACTCATGCTCGCGGCGGCGCCGCTCTTCGCGGCGTCGCCGATGGTCGGCCCCGAGGTGCCGGCGTCGGCGCCCTCGCCGGTGCCGGCTGAACGCGTCAGCAGCTTCGCCGTCGCCGTCGCCTCGAACGGCTCGATGGCGATGGCGGTATGGGTGGAGCAGCGCGCCGCCAGCTACGAGATCTTCGCCGCGCGCTTCGACGCCGCGGGCAACGTCCTCGATCCCTACTCGATCCAGGTGACCACGGGATCGGGGGTCGAGACGGCCAGCCCGCGCGTGGTCTGGAACGGCGCCGAGTTCGTGGTGGTGTGGACCGCCCTCGATCCGAAGACGATCAGGCCCGCCGGCTGGATGTGCACCGTCGGCGAGGACGGCCGTCCCGGCGCGCCGTCGATCTTTGGCCCCGGCATAGTGGAGGACGTCGCCGCGGCGTTCGGGATCGTCGCCGTCGCCCTTCGCGGGGTGGTGTCGCCCAACGAAGGGGCGATCGACATCCACCTGCTCGAAGGAAACCGCAAGATCGCGCAGCTCGCGCTGGCGAAGAACAGCAGCGGCACGCGCCTCACCGCCACGGCAAGCGGATTCGCCGCGGCGTGGTGGGCGTCCGCGGGCGGCGGGATGGCCGAGATGCGCGCGGCGCGATTCTCGCCGTGGGGAGCGTTCGAGCAGCGCGACGTCGTGATCTCCGAATCGCGGAGCTTCGAGGTGAGACTGTTCGACATCGCGGCGCGCGGCGACGACGTCTTCATCGCCCTCGGCGGGCAGCAGCAGGTCACGCTGCTGAAAATGGCGCGGCTGCGGGATCCGTCGCTCGTCGCCACGCTGCCGAAAGGCGGCCACGTCGTCGATCTGCTATGGGACGGAGGCGGGCTCGCCGCCGTCGTGAACGTGGGCGTCGAGTCCACGCTGTGGCGGCTCTCGGAGAGCGGCGCGCTGCTCGCCTCGAAGCCGCTCGCCGCCTGGACCGCCGCCGCCCTGACGCGGGCCGGCGGCCGCACCTTCGCCGTCATCGCCACCTCGCCCTTCGACGGAGCGATGGTCCGGGTCTTCGCCGAATCGTTCGACGCGCCGCGCGTCCTGCTCTCGCGCTCCGCCGCGCGGCAGTCGACGCCGGTGATCGCCTCGGACGGCGAGCGGCTGCTGGTGGCCTGGAACGAGTCGACGCGCGTGATGGGCGTGATCGCCACGCGCGAGGGGCGGCCGCTGGGAGCGCCGTTCGAGATCTTCGCCGCGCGCGAGTCGGCGGGAGGACTGGCGGCGATCTTCGCCGCGGGCGAGTACGTGGTGATGCGGCAGGAGCCGGGCGAGCTCCTTCAGCTGCAGTACGTGGTGGCCACGCACGTCTCGCGGGACGGCGTGCCGCGCCGCGACCGCGTCATCCTCACCAACACCGCGGAGATCCTCGGCGGCATCTCGCTGGCCACCGACGGCACGAACGTGCTCGTCCTCTGGAGCGGCGGCGCCACGCAGCCTCCCCACGGCCGCTGCAGGCTGCTCACGCCGGCCGGGCCGCGAGACGAGACGGTCGAACTGCTCAACAACGGCTCCGTCGCCGCGTGGAACGGCTCGCTCTACGTCATTGCCATGCCTGGGACCGTGTCGATCGCGCGGATGTCGCGCGAAGGAACGGTGCTCTCGCGCGACTCCCTGGACGACGTCTACGGCAACTCGGTGTCGATCGCCTCGGACGGCGACGGCTTCCTCGTCACCTACGTCCGCATCGGGCTGCGGCAGGGCGACCTGATGGCCTTCCCGCTCGATCGCGACGGAAGGCCGGCCGGCGGACACGTCCTGCTCGAACCGGCCGGCAACTTCGCGCCGGCCCTGTTCGACGGCACGGTCATGAGCGCGTGGAACGGCCGGACGTACGAGCTGGCCTGGACCGGCGTCGGGAGCGGCAGCGGCACGTTCGACCAGCGGCTGTCGCGCGACGCGCGGACGTCGTCGCGCACCGCGCTCGGCGGCATCGCCACCCCCGCGGTCTTCGGCCTCGGCAACGGCGACAGCATCGTCGCCTACACCCGCCCCGTCGCGGAGCTCGGCGGGTCGCAGCGGGTGTTCACCAGGGTGCTGTCGCAGCCGCGCACGCGGCCCGTGCATCACTGAGCGAGCAGGTTGCAGCGAGCGGCGAGCAGGGGTGTAGCGCTGCAACACGGCCAGGGTGCACGTGTACACCGGGGGTGTAGCGTTGCTGCACCGGGGGTGTAGCGTTGCTGCACGGGAGGTGTAGCGTTGCTACATCGGGGGTGTAGCGTTGCTGCACGGGGCGTGTAGCGTTGCTGCACGGGAGGTGTAGCGTTGCTACATCGGGGGTGTAGCGTTGCTGCACCGGGGGTGTAACGTTGCTACATCAGGGGTGTACCGCTGCTGCGCGGGCGTGTAGCGTTGCTACACCGGGGGTGTAGCGTCGTTACACCGCGGGACAACCCTGCTCGCTGCTCGCTGCAACCTGCTCGCTGATTGACGATCGTGCTACCCTTTTCGCCCGTGCGACAGATAAGCAAGCGTTACCTTGTTTTTCTTTTGCTTCTGGTGAGTTGCGGCAAGCTCAAAGAGCTGCCGACCGACCCTTCCGGCGGCGGCGGGGGCGAGCCGATCGATCCCACCGCGACCTTCACCCGGGTGCAGAACGAGGTTTTCACGCCCACCTGCGCGGCGCTCGGCTGCCACGACCCGCTCGGCCACCAGGAGAACCAGATCCTGACCCCCGGACGGGCGTACGCGCAGAGCGTCGGCGTGGCCAGCGTGCAGATGCCGTCGCTGATGCGCGTGCAGCCGGGCGACCCCACCAACTCCTACCTCTACCGCAAGATCATCGGCAGCGGCATCACCGGCGACCGCATGCCGCAGGGCGGCCCCTTCCTGAGCGACGCGCAGATCAAGCTGGTTCGCGACTGGATCCGCCGAGGAGCGCCGAATGACTAAGTTCCTGGCTATCGTATTCGTTGCTACCGCCGCGTTCGCCCAGCCCAACCAATACACCCCCATCACCCCCATCCCCCTCGGCGACACCTACCTCACGCTCCCCTCCTCGCACATCGCCGGCAACGGCTCGTGGGAGGTGAAGTTCACGCACCGCTTCGCGCAGTCGCTCGACCAGGGCAGCTTCAGCGACCGCCTGCACTCGCTGTGGGGCCTCGACAGCAACGCCGACGTCGGCATCGGGCTGTCGTACGCCATCCGCCCCGACCTGCAGTTCTCGTTCTACCGCAGCAACGCGCTCGACGACATCGAGCTCGGCGCCAAGTACGTCGTCATCCAGCAGGCGCAGGCGGTGCCGTTCTCCCTTGCCCTGCGTGGCGGCGCCGATTTCCGTACCGAGGCGGGGCTGCAGGAGCGGACGTCGCTCTTCGCGCAGGCCATCGTCTCGCGGCAGTTCGGCAAGCGGATGGAGGTCTTTGCCATGCCGACCTTCGTCACCAACGCCGGGCGGGCGCTGGCCGGCAACGAGTCGACGGCGCTGTTCACCAACGCCGGCAACGTCCCGGTCGGCTTCGCCTGGGTGCTGACCGACGCCCTGAGCGTCGTCGGCGAGCTCATCCCGACCAACCGCGACCTGCCGAAGACCCTCCGCGCCGACTACGCCTGGGCCCTCGGCCTCAAGCGCGCCATCGGCGGCCACTACTTCGAGATCCTGCTCACCAACAGCAACGCCACACACGTTGACCAGTACGTGACATCCACCTACATGGGCTCGCCTCTGGACAAAAGCGACATTCACCTGGGGTTCAACATCGAGAGGCGCTTTGGGAGATAGGATGTTGGGAGGTTAGGACGTTAGGATGTCCCAACCTCCCAACATCCCAACGTCCTAACATCCCAACTCCTCAAGTGGCGGCCGGTTTGCACTGAAACGGGGCACAATGCAATGCCCGGAATGCCACTCCCTCAACGACACGCTGACCGGGGCTTGTCCGTCGTGCGGGCTCCTGCTGGTGGCCCTCAAGCCGAAGCGCCGCGCCGAGGATCAGGCCGCACAGAAACGACGCAAAGCCGACAGTGAGAGCGCGAGCTGCCCGTTCTGCTCGGGCGACATCTCGCCCACCGCGGTCCGCTGCCGCCACTGCTCCGAGATCGTCGACGACGAGTACTACCGCACACGCGCGCAGCGCCTCCGCTCGCGCGTGAACTACGCCAGTTGGATCGCCTATCTCTTCGGCCTCGGCGCGCTGCTGGTCTTCCGTCCCGTTGGCCTGGTCTCCATCGGCGCCGGGCTGCTGCTCTCCATCCTCTACTACGCGATCCCTGTGGAGCCGCCCGCCACCAAAAGGAACCCGAACCGCCCGACCCTCGGCCACCGGCTCGCGCGGCAGTTCAAGCTCGAGCGCGTCTCCATCCCCATCCCGGCGTTCCGCAAAAAAAGACTCGTCTTCATCGGAACCCCGCTGATCGCGGCCATCATCGGCTACTCGGCCAATCTCTTCCTGCTGCAGGAGCCGATGAACGACGTGCTGCGCGAGAACTCCGCGTTCCGAGGGATGAAAGTCTCCGCGCACTACGAGTACTGGGTGGTCCCCGGCGTGGTGGTCTACGACCTGCGGCAGCTGAGCTTCCGCCAGACGCCGATCGACGTGCACACCGCCTTCCTCGAATTCGCCAAGCGGATGCGCGAGAAGAAGCTCGACCGCGTGGAGCTGTCGTACCGCGGCACCACGAAGTTCTCCATCGACGGCGCCGGCTTCCAGCGCATCGGCGAGGAGTACGCCAAGCGCAACTTCGACTACGTGCTCTACACCGTGCCGAAGCTCTTCCACTCCGAGGACGGGGCGAAGGCCGCCAAACCCGACTCCGACCGCGACGCGCTCGTGCAGTTCCATCGCCACTGGTACGGCGAGGACCCGCTGACGAAGAGCGTGGCGAACGGGATGTAGCCTTCAGCTCTCAGGTTTCAGCTTCCCCTCATCCGCCTTCGGCACCTTCTCCCCGCAAGCGGGGAGAAGGGCTCTCGCCATGAGTGTCGCCGGGGCCGTGCGATCCAGCTACAAAAGTCCCTCCGCCGCGAGCTCGCGCCGCAGCGTGGCGCTGTCGCTGAACTGAAAGGCGTGCATGCCGAGCGCGCGGGCCGAGAGGACGTTCTCCAGCAGGTCGTCGATCACCGCGGTCTGCTGCGGCTGCGCGCCGATCACCTCCAGCGCGCGCTGGAACAGCTCCGGATCGGGCTTGGCCGACTTGAAGCGGTGCGAGAAGATGAAGCGGTCGTCCTTCCGGAACAGCGCGCCGAACTGCCGCGGGATCACCTCGGCGTGCACCTCGTTGGAGTTCGACAGGAAGGCCACGCGGTAGCGCTCGCGCACCTGCTCGAGGACGTCTTCCATCCCCGGCACCACGCCGTCGAAGAAGTCGGCCCAGACGCCGCGAAAGTCGCGCAGCGAGCCGCGATAGCCGGCGTGGTCGCAGAGAAACTCGTGGAACTCGGTGAAGGTCACCGCGCCGCGCTCGAGATCGCGGTACGAGCCGGGCTTCTCCAGCAGCTCGACCAGCGCGTCGCGCGAGGTGGAGGCGTCGCGGCAGATGTTCTCCAGCACCCGCTCGTACGCCAGCTTGATGACGGTGTTGCCCAGATCGAAGAGGAACCAGTTGATTGACATGGTTGCGGAGTTGCGGGGTTGCGCGGTTGCGAGGCGGCTGCTGCGCAACCCCGCAACCGCGCAACCTCGCAACCTCACATCCGGAAGACCCCGAACCGCGGCTCCTCGATCGGCGCGTTGTAGGCAATCGACAGGCCGAGGCCGAGGTAGTTGCGCGTCTCGGCGGGATCGATCACGCCGTCGTCCCAGAGGCGCGCGGTCGAGTAGTAGGGGCTTCCCTCGGTCTCGTACTTTTGCAGGACGGGATCGGCGATGGCGCGCTCTTCATCCGGCGACAGCTCCTTGCCGGCGCGCGCCAGCTGGTCGCGCTTGACCGTCGTCAGCACACCGGCCGCCTGCTCGCCGCCCATCACGCTGATCCGCGCGTTGGGCCACATCCAGAGGAAGCGCGGCGAATAGGCGCGCCCGCACATGCCGTAGTTCCCGGCGCCGAAGGAGCCGCCGATGATGACGGTGAACTTCGGGACGGTGGAGTTGGCGACGGCGTGCACCATCTTCGCGCCGTCCTTGGCGATGCCGCCGCGCTCGTACTGCTTGCCGACCATGAAGCCGGTGATGTTCTGCAGGAAGACCAGCGGGATCCGCCGCTGGTTGCACAGCTCGATGAAGTGCGTCGCTTTCAACGCCGACTCCGAGAAGAGCACGCCGTTGTTGGCCAGGATGCCGACGGTGTAGCCGAAGATCCGGGCGAACCCGGTGACCAGCGTGGTGGCGTAGCGCTCCTTGAACTCCTGGAAGCGCGAGCCGTCGGCGATGCGCGCGATCACCTCGCGCACGTCGTACGGGCGGCGGATGTCGCGCTGGATCACGCCGTACAGCTCCTTCGGGTCGTACAGCGGATCCTCGGGATCGACGCGGGTGGGCGGCTCGCGTTTCTCCAGCCGCAGGTTCTCGACGATGTTGCGGACGATGACGATGGCGTCCGCGTCATCCTCGGCGAAGAAGTCGGCCACGCCGCTGATGCGGGTGTGGACGTCCGCGCCGCCGAGCTCCTCGGCCGTGACGTCCTCGCCCGTCGCCGCGCGCACCAGCGGCGGCCCGCCGAGGAAGATGGTGCCGGTGCCTTTGACGATGACGGATTCGTCCGACATCGCCGGCACGTACGCGCCGCCCGCGGTGCACGAGCCCATCACCGCGGAGATCTGCGGGATCTCGCGCGCCGACATGATGGCCTGGTTGTAGAAGATGCGCCCGAAGTGCTCGCGGTCGGGGAAGACCTCGGCCTGCAGCGGCAGGAAGGCGCCGCCGGAGTCGACCAGGTAGATGCACGGCAGCTGGTTCTGCAGCGCGATCTCCTGCGCCCGCAGATGCTTCTTCACCGTCATCGGGAAGTAGGTGCCGCCCTTGACCGTGGCGTCGTTGGCGATGATCAGGCACTCGCGGCCCTGCACCCGCCCGATGCCGGTGACCATTCCCGCCGCCGGCGCCTCGTCGTCGTACATGCCATTGGCCGCCAGCGGCGAGAGCTCGAGAAACGGCGTGTCGGGATCGAGCAGCGCCGCGATCCGCTCCCGCACCGGCATCTTCCCCTGCTCCCGATGCCGCTCGACGTACTTGGGCCCCCCGCCCTCCCGCGCCGCCGCCAGCCGTGTGCGCAGGTCGTCGACCAGCCCCTGCAGCGAGTCGCGGTTCGCGGCGAAGTCGGGCGAGGCGGTGTCGAGGTGGCTTTCGAGCGGCTCCATCGGTCGGGCGGGAGAATATCAGGCCGACGCGTCGATATACTTCCGGCCGCGCGGTGATCCCATCCGCCTGAAGGAGCGTTCTTGATCCATCCATACCTGAAGGACCAGCAGAATTCGCATCTCGACGGTGCCACCGCGCTCGCCGCCGGCGTGTTGTCCAGAAATGCCGCGGCGGTCGACGAATCCGGTCAGTTTCCGGCAGAGAACCTCGAGGCCCTCGGCGCGGCCGGCCTGCTCGGCCTCTGCGTGCCGGCGGATCTGGGCGGCTCCGGCGAATCGATGCGCACCTTTGCCGCCGTGGTCGAGGAGCTGGCCACCGCCTGTCCGTCGACGGCGATGATCTACGTCATGCACGTCACCGCGGCGCAGGCCATCGCCTCGTCGGCGACGCTGGAAGAACGCGCGGGGATCCTCGGCGAGATCGCCGCGGGCCGTCATCTCACCACCCTCGCCTTCTCCGAGACCGGCTCGCGCTCGCAGTTCTGGGCGCCGGTGTCGCGGCTCGAATCCGACGGCAACGGCGGCTTCACCACCTCCGCGTCGAAGTCGTGGGTCACCTCCGCCGACCACGCCGACTCCTACGTCTCCAGCGCCCAGCGTCCGGGCGCCGAGTCGCCCCTCGAATCGACGGTCTACCTCGTCCGCCGCGGCGCCGCGGGCGTGCGGACCGCCGGCAGCTTCCACGGCCTCGGGCTGCGCGGCAACGACTCCTCCCCCGTGGCCATCGAGCAGCTCCACGTCGCCGCCGGCACGCTCATCAGCCCGCAGGGCGAAGGGGCCAACACGATGCTGCAGGTCGTGCTCCCCTGGTTCTCCATCGGCACCGCGGCGATGGCCAACGGCATCTGCCGCGCAGCCGTCGACCGGACCTCGCAGC
>Ga0157377_10000518_pt1 | contig 16361 bp, 17 predicted proteins | sample M55metaG_FD_121116 | JGI IMG/M metagenome (GOLD analysis project Ga0157377, IMG submission 121116) | Miscanthus rhizosphere microbial communities from Kellogg Biological Station, Michigan, USA - M5-5 metaG | ecosystem: Host-associated > Plants > Roots > Rhizosphere > Soil | place: USA: Michigan...
CTGGTGGCTGCCCGACTGGCTCGAGCGCCGCCTGCCTCACCTGGCCATCGAGCCGGGCGATGCGCCGGCGCCGCCGCGCGACGAGCCCCCGCGCGAGCCCGAGCCGGCGCTGAGCGAAACATGAAGGGTCAGACCCCGTTGAGGGTCGCCGAGGGCTAGGCCCGGTGCGCCTCCCACGAGAAGCCGCGGATCGCCAGCACGATCCCGATCGCTGACCACACCGCGAGCACGCCCAGCGCGGTCCAGTTGTCGGTGATCGGCTTGCCGGTGACCATCGCGGCCGAAAGCCCGTCGATGAGGTGGATCAGCGGCAGGGCCTCGGCGATGTCGGTCAGGAACTTCGGCGCCTTGTCGGCGTCGAAGAACACGCCCGAGATGAAGATGACGGGCAGGAAGATCGCGTTCGTATAGGCGGGCGCGGACTCGAAGTTCGGGATCGCGTGCGACAGGGCGATGCCCAGCGACGCGAAGCACACGACGCCGAAGGTCGCGAAGACGACGAGCTCGAAGGGGTCGGGCGGCCAGGGGATGCCGAAGAACGCCTTGCCCGCCAGCACGATGATCACGATCTGCAGCACCGCGTTGGCCACGGCGCTGGCGAACACGCCCGCCAGGTAGGCCCCGGCCGGCAGCGGCGTGCCGCGGATGCGCTTGAGCACGCCCTGCTCGCGCAGGAAGGTCATGTTGAAGGCCAGCGCCGTGAACGTCGTCGCCATGATCGCCATGCCCGCGATGCCGGGCACGATCACGTTGAGGTTCTCCTGGTCGTTGGCGAACACCGCGCCGAACAGGGCCAGGAGGATCAGCGGGAAGAGGAAGTTGAAGAAGGCCGCCGTCGGATTGCGCCAGAACATGCGCCGCTCGAGCCGGTACTGGCGCCAGACCAGGGTCAGAGCGGAGCTCACGAGCCGGTCACCTCGAGGTCCTGATCGGCGGTGAGCTCGAGGTAGACCTCCTCCAGCGAGGGGCGGGTGACGCTGAGCTCGTCGAGGCGCTCGCCGCGCGCCAACGCCTCCGTCGTCAACTCGGCCAGCAGCGTCGTCGGGTCGTCGGTGACCCGCTCGTGGCCCTCGCCGCGCGCGTCGCGCCAGGCCACGCGGTAGCGGCTGGACTCGCCCACGCCGAGCTCACTGGGCGCGCCCTCGGCCAGGATGCGACCGTCCTTGATGATGGCCACGCGGTCGGCCAGGGCGGAGGCCTCGTCCAGGTAGTGCGTGGTCAGCAGCACGGTCTTGCCCAGCTCGCGCAGCGAGCGGATGACGTCCCACGCGTTGCGCCGCGCCGCCGGGTCGAAGCCCGTCGTGGGCTCGTCGAGGAACACGAGCTCGGGGTTGCCGACCAGCGCGAGGGCGAAGTCGAGCCGGCGCATCTGGCCGCCGGAGAGCGCCCGTGCGCGCGTGTTCTGCGCCTGCTGCAGCCCGGCGAGCGCGATGACCTCGTCGACGTCGCGCGGGTGCGGGTAGAACCCGGCCCAGTGGGCGACGGCCTCGCGCACCGAGATGTGTCGGTACAGGCCGGTCGACTGCAGCACGATCCCCACCCGCTCGCGCAGCGCGCGCGGCCGGGTCGCGGGGTCGAAGCCGAGCACGCGCACCTCGCCGCCGCTGCGGGTCCGGTAGCCCTCGAGGATCTCCACCGTCGTCGTCTTGCCGGCGCCGTTCGGGCCGAGCAGGCCGAACACCTCGCCGCGAGCGACGGTGAAATCGATCCCGCGCACCGCGTCGATCGAGCCGTAGCGCTTGAAGAGGTCGGTGACCTCGATGGCCGGGTCCATGAAATCGTCCATATTAAGTACGCGGGGCCACCCGCCCGGATTGGGTCCTGCCTCCATGGTCTGCGCCTGCATCGACATCGGGTCGAACACCACCCGCCTGCTCGTCGCCGCCCCGCGCGCGGGCGGGCTGCGCGAGCTGTGCCAACAGCGCGCGTTCACCCGCATCGGCCGCGCCCTGCGCGACGACGGGCGGATCGGGACAGGGAAGATCGAGGAGGTGGCCGAGGTCGTCGCCACACAGGCGCGCACGGCCGAGCAGCTCGGAGCCCGCGCGCTCAAGGCGGTGGCGACCGCCGCCATCCGCGAGGCCGCCAACCGCGACGACCTCGTGGCCGCGGTGCGCACGCGCTGCGGCGTCGACGTCGAGGTCCTGACCGACGGCGAGGAGGCGCGGCTGGCCTTCGTCGGCGCCACCCGGGCGCTGACCGAGCCGGTCACCGACACCGTCGTCGTGGTCGACGTGGGCGGCGGGTCGAGCGAGCTCGCGGTCGGCACCGTCGACGGCGGCGTGACCTGGTCGGCCTCGCTGCGCCTGGGCTCGGGCACGCTGGCCGACGCCTACCTGCGCTCCGACCCGCCGGCGGCGCGCGAGCTCAACGCCGTCCGCCAGCACGTCGGCGGGGCCTTCGAGGGCCTCGCCATCCCGCCCGCCGGGCTGGCCGTCGCCGTCGGCGGCTCGGCCACCTCGCTGCGCCGGCTGGTCGGAGCGCTGCTCGAGCCCGAGACGCTCGAGCGTGGGCTGCGCGTGCTCGCCGGCACGCCGGTCGCCGACGTGGCCCGCACCTACGAGCTCGACCCGGAGCGCGTCAAGCTCCTGCCCGCCGGCATCCTCATGCTCGAGGAAGCGTCGACCCGGATGGGCCTCCCGCTCCAGATCGCCCGCGGCGGACTGCGCGAGGGGGTCATCCTGGAGATGATGGGCAGCCGAGCAGCGCCGGAGGCGTGATGGCCAAGGCCCGCGACATCCCCGACCTCAGCGCCGATGCGTCGTTCGCCGACGCCGCGGCGAAGGTCGTCGCGGTCCGCGCCCAGGAGCTGGCCGAGCACGCCGACAACGTGCTCGACACGACCGACATCGAGCGCGTCCACGACATGCGCGTGGCCACCCGCCGCCTGCGCGCCGTGCTCGAGATCTTCGCCCCGTGCTTCCCCAAGCGCCTGCACCGCGGCGTGCTGCGCGACGTCAAGGTGCTGGCCGACGCGCTGGGCGAGCGCCGTGACCCCGACGTCCACATCGCCGCCCTCGATGGCTTCGCCGCCGGCGTCAAGGCGTCGAGCCGCCCGGGCGTGGCCCTGCTCGCCGACCGCTTCCGGGCCGAGCAGGCCGAGGCCAATGTGCGCCTTGCCGAGGCGCTTCGCCGCACGCAGGAGAGCGACCTCGAAGGCCGCCTGCGCGAGCTGGTGGGAAGGGCGCGGGCGTGAAGGCACGCCGGGTCAAGGGCCTGGACCCGTCCGCGAGCCTCGCCGACAACGCCGAGCGGATCGTCCGCACCCGGCTCGACGAGCTCTACTCCTTCACGCCCAAGGTGCTGAACCCCAAGCAGGTCAAGGCCCTCCACGACATGCGCATCGCCGCCAAGCGGCTGCGCTACGTCCTCGAGGTCACGGCGTTCTGCTTCGGGCCCTACGCGGGCACCGCGCTGCGGCGGGCCAAGGAGCTCCAGGACCTGCTGGGGGAGATCCACGACTGCGACGAGATGCTCCCGCTCGTGCGCGCCGCCGTCCGCGACCTGCGCGACGCGGACGTCGACGGCCTCGTCGAGCTGGCCGCGGACGAGGACGATCTGGCGCCGGCGCTGGGCGCGGCGGTCGGGCACGCCGACGCCTACGGCGGCCTCGAGGTGCTGGCGGTCTGGCTCGAGGCCCGGCGCATGCTCCTGTTCGAGCGTTTCCTGGACCGCTGGAAGGGCCTCGAGCGCAACGACTTCCGCGGGCAGCTCGAGCGCGCCCTGGCCGAGCGGCCGGAACCCGGTGAAGCAAACCAACAACCGGTCCAGCCCACGAACGACGGACAGGTATCGTCCGGGGTGCCCGCATGACCAGCGTCACACCCGATCCCGACTCCGTCGACGCGCTCGAACCCGAGCCGTCGGTGCAGCTCACCGACTCGGCGCTGTACTTCAACCGCGAGGTGTCGTGGCTGGACTTCAACGACCGCGTCCTGCAGCTGGTCGAGGACGCCACGGTGCCCCTGCTCGAGCGCGTGAAGTTCTGCGCGATCTACACCTCGAACCTGGACGAGTTCTTCATGGTCCGGGTGGCCGGCCTGCACGACCAGCTCGAGGCCGGCATCGACGCCCGCGGCCCCGACGGCGTGTCGGCGGGGGAGGCGGTCGACACGATCAAGGCGCGCGTCGGCGAGCTCGGCAGGCGCCAGATCCGCTGCCTCGAGAACGAGCTCGTGCCCGGCCTGGGCGAGGCCGGCATCCGCATCGCCTCGATCGACGACGTCTCCGACCACGAGCGGCGCGAGCTCGACGCGCGCTTCCGGCGCCAGATCTTCCCCGTGCTCACGCCGCTGGCCGTCGGCCTGGGACGCCCGTTTCCGTACATCTCCAACCTCTCGCTCTCGCTGGCGGTGCTCGTGCGCGACCCGGTCTCCGGCCACGAGACTTTCGCCCGCGTGAAGGTGCCGAAGGAGATGCTGCCCCGCTTCGTGCCGGTGGGTGAGGGCCTGACCTTCGTGCCGATGGAGCAGGTCATCGCGGCCAACCTCGACGCGCTCTTCCCGGGGATGGAGATCCTCGACTACGACTACTTCAAGGTCACCCGCGACGCCGACTTCACCGTCTCCGACGAGGCCGACGACCTGCTGCAGGCGGTCGAGCACGAGCTGCGCCGCCGCCGCTTCGGCGAGATCGTGCGGGTGGAGATCGGCTCGAGCATGAACGCCGGCCTGCGCGACCAGCTGGTCGAGGGCCTCGGCGTCAAGGCGCACGAGGTCTTTCACGTCGAGGGCCTGCTCGACCTCGGCGACCTGTGGCAGATCGTGAACCTGCCGGGATTCAAGGGGCTGCGCGACCCGCAGTGGACGCCGGTGACGCAGCCGCGCCTGCAGGGCGACGACGGACGGGTGGACGTGTTCGCCGCCATGCGCGCCGGCGACCTGCTCGTGCACCATCCCTACGACTCCTTCGCCACCTCGGTCGAGCGGTTCGTCGCCCAGGCCGTGGCCGACCCCGACGTGCTGGCGATCAAGCAGACCGTGTACCGGACCTCGGACGACTCGCCGCTCGTCCCCGCGCTCATCCGGGCGTCCGAGCGCGGCAAGCAGGCGGTGTGCCTGGTCGAGCTCAAGGCCCGCTTCGACGAGCGCGCGAACATCACCTGGGCCAAGGCGCTGGAGGAGGCGGGCGTGCACGTCACCTACGGCATCCCGTCGCTGAAGACCCACGCCAAGGCGATCCTCGTCGTGCGCCGGGAGGGCGACGGCGTGCGCCACTACGTGCACATCGGGACCGGCAACTACCACCCCAAGACCGCGCGGCTGTACACCGACTTCGGCCTGTTCACCACCGACGAGGAGATCGGCGCCGACGTCGCCGACCTGTTCAACTTCCTCACCGGCTACGGCCGCCCGCGCGGGTACCGCAAGGTGCTGGTCGCCCCGGCGCACCTGCGCGACGGCATCCTCGCGCAGATCGAGAGCACCATCGAGCGCCACCGCGAGCACGGCGACGGCCGCATCGCCCTGAAGATGAACTCGCTCGTCGACCAGCAGTGCATCGAGGCGCTCTACCGCGCCTCGCAGGCCGGCGTGCCCGTGGACCTCAACGTGCGCGGCATCTGCTGCCTGCGCCCGGACGTCGAGGGCGTGTCGGAGAACATCCGCGTGACCTCGGTGGTCGGGCGCTTCCTCGAGCACTCGCGCATCTACGGCTTCCAGCGCGGCGAGGACTGGAGCGTGTTCATCGGCTCGGCCGACCTGATGCCGCGCAACCTCGACAAGCGGGTCGAGCTGGTGACGCCGGTCGAGGACCCGGCCCTGCGCGCGGACCTGCTCGACACGCTCGAGCGCTGCCTGGTCGACAACACCAACGCGTGGGACCTGAACGAGGACGGGACCTGGACCCGCCGCCACCCGACCGGGGCGGAGCGCCACTCGGTGCAGCAGGAGCTCATGCTCGCGCACACCGCCTTGGCCGAGGAGGCCCTGGCGACCGCGGCCGCCCAGGCGTGAGCGACCCGCCCCGGCCGCGCAAGCCCCTGCGCGAGATCGTCGCCGACGCGCGGGTCACCGTCCCCACGCGCGGGAACCGCAAGCTCGAGCGGCTGCTCGAGGCCGTCAACGACGACCCCGGCGTGAAGGCGCTCTGGTACGCGTCGGCGGTCAACGCCACCGAGCGGCTCGGCATGTCCGACCACAGTTGGGTGCACATCCAGATCGTGGTCAACATCGCGCTGCGCATGGCGCGGCTGCTGTTCCGGCGCGGCGTGGTGCCGAGCGTGGTCGCCGACCACGGCTTCAAGGAGCGCGACGCGGAGGTCGTCATCGCCGCCGGCGCCCTGTTCCACTGCGTCGGCATGGCCGTGCACCGCGCCGACCACGAGACCTTCTCGCTCTTCCTCACCGCCGACCGGCTGCCGCGGCTGCTCGAGGACATCTACAGCGAGCCGAAGCGCACGGTGATCGTGGCCGAGGCGCTGCACGCGATCATCTCCCACCGCCGCCGCGGCGAGCCCTTCACGGTCGAGGCCGGCATCGTCCAGGTCGCCGACGCGCTCGACATGGCCCGCGGGCGCTCACGGGTGCCGTTCGAGACCCGCCGCCCGAACATCCACTCGCTGTCCGCCTACGCGATCGAGGAGGTGCGCATCGAGCCCGGCGCCGACAAGGCGGTGCGGGTCGAGATCGTCATGTCCAACTCCGCCGGGATCTTCCAGGTCGACGAGCTGCTGGCGACCAAGCTGCGCGGCTCCGGGCTCGAGGACCACATCGAGGTCGTCGCGCGCATCGAGGCCGAGCACGAGGAGCGGCTGATCGAGGTGTTCCGGGTATGAGCGCAGCGATGCCCGCGATCCTCGTGCAGTGCCCGCTGAACGGCGGGCGCACGCGCGACGAGCACCCCGCCATCCCCACCACGCCACAGGAGCTGGCCGCCTCGGCCGCCGACGCCGCGGCGGCGGGCGCGCGCTCGTTCCACGTGCACCCGCGCGACTCCGACGGCGCCGAGTCGCTGCGCCCGGAGGACGTCACCGCGTGCGTGCAGGCGGTGCGCGACGCGTGCCCCGGCATCCCCGTGGGCACGACGACGAACGTCTGGGGCGTCGAGCACGGGCCCGAGCGGCTCGAGCTCGTGCGCGCCTGGGAGCACGCGACCCTGCCCGACTTCTGCTCGGTCAACCTCGAGGAGGTCGACGCGATCGAGCTCATCGAGCTGCTGCTCGGCCGCAACGTCGGCATCGAGGCCGGGCTGTGGCAGCGCGCGGATGCGGAGCGCCTGCTCGGCAGTGGCCTGGCCGAGAGCTGCCTGCGCGTGCTCGTCGAGCCGATCACCGAGGACCCCGAGGAGGCGCTGCGTCAGGTGGGGGGAATCGAGGATGCGCTCGGCGACCTGCCCGTGCCCCAGCTCCACCACGGCGACGGCCCGGCGACCTGGGCGGTGATCGAGCGCGCCCTGCCGGAGGGCCGCGACATCCGCATCGGGCTCGAGGACACGCTTACGCTGCCGGATGGGCGGATCGCGGGCGATAACGCGGACCTGGTCGCGGCCGCGTTCGCGCTGCTTGCGTGACCGGCGCCGGTAGCAGCAGCGAGGCGGCGACGACGAGCGCGAAGGCCAGGACCCGGGGCCCGACCGTGACCGCGTCCGAGCCCAGCGGGTCGCCGAACACGATGATTCCGGCCACGATCCCGGCGGCGTTGCCCACGATTGCCGTCACCGCGATCACCGGCACCGCCGGACCGAGCTGGAGCGAGCGGGCCGAGGCGAAGAAGGCCACGGCACCGCCGGCGAGCGCCACGTACGGGTAGGGCGTGGACAGCAGCGCGCCGAGACCGGCGTCGGCCTTGCCGCTGGCCGCCTTGAAGGCGACGTGGGTGAGGGTGAGGAGCAGCCCGGTGGACACGCCGAGGGCGATGCCGTGCCCCCGGCGCCAGCCGCCCAGCAGCGCGGCGACGCCGAGGAAGCCGAGCCCGCCCGCGAATGCGAGCATCGCGGCCGGTGCGTACTCCGCTGTGCGCTGGCCGGACCGCACGTCGCCGGTCAGCGCGAGCAGGATCAGCCCGGCCGAGGCCAGCCCCACGCCCAGCCACTGCCGGCGGCCGACCTCGAGCCCGAAGACGCGCTCGGCGACCACCGCCATGACGACGATGCCGCCCGCGAGGACGGCCTGGACGATCGACAGCGACACGGTGGCCAGGGCCCCGGCGTGGCACAGGTAGGCCAAGACGGCCAGCGCGAAGCCGTAGGTCCACCAGCGGTTACGGAACAGGGCGCCGGCGCTGCGGGCCGGGTGACGCGGATCGACCGCCGCGCAATCGACCGCGCCGCGGTGGCGCAGCAGGAAGCCGAGATTGGTCGCCACCGCGGACAGCGCCGCGAGGACGAGCCCGATCGTCCCCTCCATTATGTGAACCTGCCACGAAGCGGTGCTTCACCAAACGGGTTTGTCGCGACAGGCTAGGCACGGCGAACCCCCTGCGGACCTAGCCGGGGACGCCGAAAATGGCCTACCAGTGCACGCCGCGCATCAGGTGGGCGAGCGCGACCGCTTCGGTCGAGGCCTTCTCGTCCGGCGGCTTCTCGGCCCCCTTGGGCGCCCCCTTGCGGGCCGCCGCCGAGTCGGGGAAGACCTTGTAGGCCATGTGGAGGATCTGGTCCACGGCCTTGGGCTGCAGCGCGTAGGCGACCTCGCCGAACGTCCCCAGCCGCGTGCCCACGTGCTTGGGCTTCGAGCGCATGGCCTCGCAGATCATGTCCGCCGCCTCGTCGGGCGTGATGGTCGGGAAGCTGTCGTAGATCTTCGTCGGCGCGATCATCGCCGTCTTGACCAGCGGCATGTGGATGGTCGTGAAGGTGACGCCGTCGCCGATCACCTCCGAGCCCACGCAGCGCGTGAACGCGTCCAGCGCCGCCTTGGAGGCCACGTAGGCCGAGAAACGCGGCGGGCTCGTCTGCACGCCGATCGAGGAGACGTTGATGATGTGCCCGCGCCTGCGCTCGCGGAAGTGGGGCATCAGGGCGATGATCATCCGGATGGCGCCGAAGTAGTTGAGCTGCATCGTGCGCTCGTAGTCGTGGAAGCGGTCGTAGGCCTGCTCGAGCGAGCGGCGGATCGACCGCCCCGCGTTGTTGACGAGCATGTCGACCGCGGGATGGTCGGCGAGGATGCGCTTGACCACCTCGTCGATGGCCTCGAGGTCGGAGAGGTCGACGGGGTAGACGTAGGCGGTCCCGCCGGCGTCCTCGATCTCCTTCTTCGTCTCCTCCAGCTTGTCCACGCTGCGGGCCAGCAGGACGGGGATCCCGCCCGCCCGCGCGACCTTCTCCGCTGTCGCCTTGCCGATGCCGCTGGAGGCGCCGGTGATGACGATGACCTTGCCGTTGACGGCGCCCTCGAAGGACCGGTCGCGGAACAGGTCGGGGTCGAGGCTGCGCTCCCAGTAGTCCCAGAGCAGGTTCGCGTAGGTGTCGAGCTTGGGCAGCGTGATGCCCGAGCCCTCGAGCGCGCGCTCGGTGTCGCGGGTGTCGAACTGCGCGGTCAGCCCGACGAAGTCGACGACCTCCTCGGGGATGCCGAAGTCGGCCAGCACCGTCTTGCGCACGTCCTTGAGCGCAGGCAGCTTCATCAGCATCGACAGCGTGCCCTTGGGCAGCGCCTGGATCAGGCGGCTGTCGATGCGCATGGCCAGGTGCGGCGCGTGCGCGGCCTTGGCGAACTGGTTGATGACCTCGCCGGAGCGCTGACCCTTGGGGTCGGTCAAATGGAAGGCTTGTCCGTCGAGCCCCGGCGTGTGGGCGATGTGGTCCATCGCGGCGGCCACGTAGTCGACCGGGACGATGTTCGTCCAGCCCAGCTCCGGGCCCACCAGCGGGAACCACTCCGGCAGGTAATGGCGGGCCTTCTGGATCGCCTTGAAGAAGTAGTAGGGGCCGTCGGTCTTGTCCATCTCGCCGGTCTTGGAGTTGCCGACGACGATGGCCGGGCGGTACACGCGCCACGGCACGGTGGTCTGGGTGCGGACGATGCGCTCGGACTCGAACTTCGTGCGGTGGTAGGCCGAGGGCAGCTTCTGGCCCTCGTCGAAGTAGTCCTCGCGGAACAGGCCCTTGTACATGCCCGCAACCGCGATCGAGGAGGTCAGGTGGAAGGTGCCGGCCTCGAGCGCGTTGGCGAGCTCGACGGCGTGCCGGGTGCCGTCGACGTTGGAGCTCATGTTCGTGGCCTCGTCGGCGGTCATGTCGTAGACCGCGGCGAGGTGGAAGAAGTGGTCGACGTTGCCGCGCAGCGCAACCAGGTCCTCCTCGGACACGCCGAGCCGCGGGGAGAGAAGGTCACCAGCGACTGGCTTCACGCGGGAACGGACGTCGCTGCCGTTCTGGGCGGCTCGCTCAGCGGTCCAGCGCACGACGAGCGCCTCCACCTTCTCGGCCGACCCGGGCCGGTGCAGGAGGTAGATGTCGCCCTCGCGATCGAGCAGCCGCTCGACCAGGTTGCGTCCGATGAACCCTGTTCCCCCGGTCACGAAGTAGGCCATGGAGGAACCCTACCTAGACCCCGGCGCCGGTTCCGCCGCGCCCTTCGCCGGCCGCGAAGCGGCTCGCGCCGCGCAGCGCGACCTCCAGCGTGGGCAGCCCGGACTCGGCCTCGAAGGCGATGCCGTCGGCCAGCCGCATGCCCAGTCCCTCCATGGCCGCGCGGCGGTCGGCGAGCATCGTCTCCTGCGGGAAGCGGGCCAGCGCGTCGGCGTACTCGAGCGCCCGGTCGAGGTGGCGGCCGGGGCCCACGACCTCGGTGACCAGGCCCATGGCCAGGGCCTCGTCGGCGGGCACGATCCGGCCGGTGAGGATGAGGTCGAGCGCGCGGCCCTGGCCGACGATGCGCGGCAGCCGCTGCGTGCCGCCGTCGATCAGGGGCACGCCCCAGCGGCGCTCCGGGAAGCCGAGCTGCGCGGTCTCGGTGACGATGCGCAGGTCGCACCACAGCGCCAGCTCGAGGCCGCCGGCCAGGCACCAGCCCGACACGGCGGCGATGGTCGGCCGCGGCGGAGTCAGGCGCGTGAAGCCGAGCGGGCCGGCGGGGTCCTGCAGGCGCGGGCCGAGGGTCTCGAGCGCCTTGAGGTCGGCGCCCGCGCAGAAGGCGATGTCGCCGGCGCCGGTGAGCACGAGCACGCGCGCGTCCTCGTCCCCGAGCCAGTACTCGTAGGCCGCCTTCAGCGCCTCGGCCGTGGGGCCGTCGACGGCGTTGCGACGCTCGGGGCGGTCGATGGTGACCACGGCGGCGGCGCCGCGGCGCTGATACCGAACCGGTTCGGGTCCGTCCATCAGCGGGTAAACCGGTGTATTGGATGACGGGGTTTCATCACGAGGCCGTCCTCTACGCCGATCAGGACGCGTTCCTGGCGGGGACCGTACCGTTCCTCGAGGAGGGCCTGCGCGGCGGGGAGCGGATGCTGGTGGCGCTGGGCGCCGACCGGATCGCCGCCCTCATGGCCGCGCTCGAGCGCGGGGCAGACTGCGTGCGCTTTGCGGACATGACCGACGTCGGCGCGAACCCGGCGCGGATCATCCCCGTCTGGCGCGACTTCGTGGCCGGCCGCGAGGACGACGCGCCCGCGCGCGGCATCGGCGAGCCGATCTGGGCCGGGCGCAGTGCCGCCGAGCTGGTCGAGTGCCAGCGCCACGAGGCCCTCCTCAACCTCGCCTTCGCGACCACGCCGGACTTCCGCCTGCTCTGCCCCTACGACACCGCCGCGCTGCCGGCCGCGGTCATCGCCGAAGCGCGCCGCAGCCATCCGCACGTCACCGTCGGCCACGACCGGGCGCGAAGCGCCGCCTACCCAGGCCTGCCGGCGATCACGGAGCCGTTCGCCAGTCCCCTGCCGGCGCCGCCGGAGACGGCCGAGCGCTACGGCTTCGACGCGCACGGGCTGCCGTGCCTGCGCGAGGTCGTCGCCGCCCACGCGACGCTGGCCGGGCTGACCCCCCAGCGCGCCCGCGACCTCGCCTTCGCGGTAACGAGGTCACCACCAACAGCGTGCGGCATGCGGGCGGCCACGGGGTCCTGCGGCTGTGGACCGAGGACCGCTTCGTGGTCTGCGACGTGCGCGACGCCGGCCGGATCGACGAGCCCCTGGCCGGGCGCGTTCGGCCCAGCCCCGAGCGCGGCGGCGGTTGGGGGCTGTGGCTGGCCAACCAGCTCTGCGAGCTGGTCCAGGTGCGTTGCTTCGAGGACGGCAGCGCCGTGCGCGTGCGCATGGAACGGCCCTAGTCGGGGAACGAGCGCGACCCCGGGGGGTCGATCCGGGGCCGCGCGTTCAACGAGGAGGGATCTCGTGTGCGCACAGGCTGCCCGCCACGACGGCCGCGCGTGTGAACATGCGGGAAAAGTGGCTTTGGCTACCAGCCGCCGCGCCACTCGGCGCGGGTGCTGCGCTGCTTGGCGGCCTTCATGCGCGCCTCCTTGCGCTTCTCCAGGCGCCACTGGAGGATGCTCAGCAGCAGGATCAGCAGCGGGAACGAGGCGATGAGGATGAAGCCGGCAATCGTGACGACCTTGTCCGTCGTCTCCCCGTACAGGCCCTCGCCGTGGTCCTCGACCGCGAGGGCGAGGGGGGCCAGGACCATGAAGCTGACGGCGGTCTGTACGGCGAGCAGGGCGAGACGGCGCATCCCCCCGGAGATTACCGGTTAGGGTCCCCGCGCCATGACCCCTCGCCTCGGCGTCGCCGCCCTCAGCGCGCTCGTGTTCGTCGTGGCGGCCGGCCCGGCGCAGGCCGCCCCCGACGTGTTCGCCCACCGCGGCGGGGCCTACGTGCGCGGCAAGCCCCAGTTCCCGGAGAACACCCTGCCCGCCTTCGGCGTGGCCGCGCTGCAGCGCGACCCGCTCGAGTTCGACATCAAGCTCACCGCCGACGGCGTGCCGGTGGTCATCCACGACCCGACGCTGGACCGCACGACGAACTGCAGCGGCCGGGTGGTCGACAAGACGCTCGCCCAGCTGCGGCGCTGCAGGGCCGACGTGCTCGGCGTGCCCGGGTCGGGCCTGCCGACCCGCCACGTGGCCGACCCGTCCGTCGGCGTGCCCACGCTGGGCGACGTGCTCGCCCTGGGCCGCCGCGCCGGCAGCACCGTCGTGCCGGAGATCAAGAACTACCCGACCGACTCCGACTACGACCCGACGCTGGCCTTCGCCGCCAAGGCCACGGCCGGGATCGCGGCCGGTGGGATCCCGCTCGACCGCGTGATCGTGCAGTCGTTCACCACCGAGAACCTCGACGTGGTCCAGTCCCAGCTCCCCGGGGCGCAGACCTCGTTGCTGGCGCTGCAGAGCGGCAACGCCGCCGCCATCCCGCTCGCGGTCGCGCGCAACGACACCTGGGTCTCGCCGGAGTGGCCGGTCGACGGCGCCTACGTCGGCGCCGCCCACGCAGGCGGGCGCCGGGTCGTGCCCTACACGATCGACACCGCCGACCAGATGAGCGCGGCCGGGGCGACGGGCGTGGACGCGCTGATCACCAACGACCCGACCCTCGCGCACGAGACCCTCGGCGTGCCGTTCCCGGCCGACGTGCAGCCGCTCGAGCCGTTCATCACCGACACATCGATTCGCGTCCGCCGCGGCGAGGCCGCGGTGCGGGTGCGCTGCCGCGCGCCGGCCACCGCCACCTGCGTGGGCAACCTGACGCTCAGCGTCCGCCACCGCGGCGCGGTCGGGCGGGCGCAGTTCGCGATCGCCGGCGGGCGCGCGCAGACGCTGCGCGTGGGCGTGCGCCGCAGCGCCCGTGGCCGGGGCGTCGCGGCGCTGGCGGCCTTCGACGAGCGCGGGAAGCCGGCCGTCGGGCGCCAGTCCATCACACTGGGCTGAGTGAGCGTCGTCATCGCCTCCGACCTGGCCAAGGACATGGCCGGCTCGCCGCTGCTGCGCGGCATCTCGTTCCGGCTCGGCCGGCGCGAGCGGATGACCTTGTCCGGGCGCAACGGCGCCGGCAAGACCACGCTGCTGCGCATGCTCGCCGGCGAGGCCTCGCTCGACGGCGGCGAGCTCACGCTGGCCAAGGGCACGCGGGTGGCGCTGCACGACCAGCGCCCACCGCGCGGGAGCGGCTCGCTGCGCGACTACGTCCTCGGCGGGGCGGCCGAGCTGGTGCGCATCGAGTCGGAGCTGGCCGGCCTCGAGGAGGCGATGGCGCAGGGCGCCCACGATCAGGTCACGTTGGACCGGTACGCGCGTGCCCAGGCGCGGCTCGAGCACGCCGGCGGCTACGCGTGGCGCGATCGGGCGACCGCCACCGTGCGCGGGCTGGGCTTCGCCGACGAGGACTTCGACCGCGCGCTGGGCACGTTCTCCGGCGGCGAGCTGACCCGCGCCTCGCTGGCGCGCACGCTGGTCGGCGACCCCGACCTGCTGCTGCTCGACGAGCCCACCAACCACCTCGACATCGCCTCGCTGGAGTGGCTGGAGCAGACGCTGACCGGCCTCGACGCCGCCATCGTGCTCGTGGCCCACGACCGCTGGTTCCTCGAGGCGGTGGGCACGTGCGTGCTCGAGCTCGAGGGCGGCCGCGGGCGCTTCTTCGCCGGCCCCTGGCACGCCTGGCGCGAGGAGAAGGCCGCGCGCGAGCTCGCCGCCGGCCGCGCCGCCGCGCGCGAGGCGGCCGAGCGCGAGCAGCTCGAGCGCTTCGTGGCCCGCTTCCGTTACGGCACCCGCGCCCGCCAGGCGCAGTCACGGATCAAGCAGCTGGACCGGCTCGACCGCCGCGCGGGCACCGGCCGGGCCAAGGGCGAGGCGCGGGCCATGGCGCTGTCCTTCTCGCCACCGCCGCGATCGGGCCGCGTGGTCTTCGAGCTCGAGCACGGGCGCATCGTGGCCGGCGACCGCACGCTGCTCGACGACGTCGAGCTGTGGCTGGAGCGGGGCGAGCACGTCGCGCTCGTCGGGCCCAACGGCGCCGGCAAGACCACGCTGATCCAGACCCTCGCCGGACGGCGCGAGCCGGCAGCGGGCAAGCTACGGCGTGGGCACAACGTCGTGCTCGGCTACCTGTCCCAGCACACCGACGAGCTCGACGCGCTGCCACACGCCACCGTGCTCGAGGCGGCCCAGAAGGCCACCGGCCTGTCGCAGGGGGCGACGCGGGCGCTGCTCGGCCGCTTCCTGTTCTCGGGCGAGGACGCCGACAAGCCGGTCGATGCGCTCTCGGGCGGCGAGCGCCGGCGGCTCTCGCTCGCCGTGCTCGTGCAGTCGGGCGCCAACGTGCTCGTGCTCGACGAGCCCACCAACCATCTCGACCTCGAGAGTCGCGAGGCGCTCGAGGCGGCCCTGCGCGCGTTCGACGGCTCGGTGCTGCTGGTCTCCCACGACCGCGCGCTGCTCGACGCGGTCGGGGCGCGCACGATCGCGGTCGAGGGCCACACGCTGCGCTCCTACGCGGGCGGCTGGGCCGACTACGTCCGCGCACGCGAGGAGCGCAAGGCGCGGGAGGAGGCGGCGGCGCGGGAGGCCCGGACCGAGCGGCCCGGGCAGGGTGGCAAGAAGGGCAAGCCGCGACGGGCGCCCGACCGGGCGCAGCGCACGGAGCGGCTCGAGCGCGAGATCGAGGCCGCCGAGGCGGCGCTGGCCGCGGTCGAGGACGAGCTCGCCGACCCCGGCGCCTGGAGCGACCAGGACAAGGCCGACGCGGCGGCCCGGCGCCACGCCGACGCCCAACGCGCGGTCGAGAACCTCTACGCGCAGCTCGAGGCGATCACGACGTAGATGCCGGAGGCCGACGCGCTCAGGCTCGCCCGGCGCAAGTTCCTGGCCGCGCAGCGGATCGACATGACCGCGCTGGCCTCCGAGCTCGGCGTCAACCGGGTGACCCTGTACCGCTGGGTGGGCTCGCGCGACGCGCTCATGGTCGAGGTCCTGTGGTCGCTCGCGGCGCCGACGCTGGCCGGCGCCGACGCCGCCGTGCGGGCGCGCGGCGGCGAGCGCATCGTCCAGGTCATCACCCGCTTCCTCGACGCGGTCATCACCAACGCCGGGATGCGGCGCTGGCTGGCCGACGAGGGCGAGCTGGCCATGCGCCTCCTCACCCGCCACGACACCGGCTTCCAGCCGCGGCTCATCGGCGCCGTCCACGGGCTGCTGCAGGAGGAGGCCGACGCGGGCCGGCTGGATCTCCCCGCCGACCTGCGTGAGGTCGCCTACGTGCTCGTGCGCGTGATCGAGTCCTACACGTACCTCGACCTCATCCTCGGCGAGCGGCCCGAGGCGGCGCGGGCCGAGCCGATCGTGCGCATGCTGCTCAGGCCCTAGGGCATAGCTCGGCGTTCCTGGCTCGGGACGCAGGGGTGAAGCCGTGCTGGGCACGGCGAGCCCCGAGGACCTAGCCAGGGGCGGCGAGAATGGCCTAGGAAAGCCAGTCGCGCAGTTGGTCGTA
>Ga0157377_10000524_pt1 | contig 16270 bp, 8 predicted proteins | sample M55metaG_FD_121116 | JGI IMG/M metagenome (GOLD analysis project Ga0157377, IMG submission 121116) | Miscanthus rhizosphere microbial communities from Kellogg Biological Station, Michigan, USA - M5-5 metaG | ecosystem: Host-associated > Plants > Roots > Rhizosphere > Soil | place: USA: Michigan...
CCCCAAGCGTCATCGTCAGCGTGTCGCCGTCGGCATCCGTCACCTGCGCCAACAGCGCCTGCAGCAGAACCGGGGTGTCCTCGGCAGTGGTAACCGTGCCGCCTACGTTCTGGATCACCGGCGAAGCGTTCACGATCTCGTCAATGATCACCGAAGCTGCGCTGTACGGCGTCGACCCTCCGACCCCGCTCGCAGCCAAATCGACGACCGTGTCGTTGGTCACCGGACCGGCTGAATCGTCTATCAACCGCCCGAGCAGCGCCGGCGCGTCACCGTGAAAACCTAGAGACGGGACAAAACGAACCCTCGTCGACGCCTCCAGAACCAAAGCGTTGCTGTCGGAAAGATCGGTGGCGATCGCATGCCAGTTCGTGCCGTCGCTGGACCATTCCCATACGCCTGCCGGATTTGCGGGATTGGAGTAGATTGCCACGCCGGCCAAAGCGTTCGCGTGCGATCCGCCAGGTACCTCATCCGCCACGTCGGAAAAAAGACCGGTCAGCAACGTAGCGAGTATCATGCCGCCAGGATTGGCTTGGTTTTCGTTGATCGTCGGGAGAGACACGTTGCCGCCGTTCACGACGACCGGAGCATCGTTCACCGGAACGACATCCAATGAAAAAAGGTTTGCGGCGGCTGTCGTACCGTCGCTAGCCACGACCTTCAGCTGCACCACACCATTCGCATCCGACGGCGGCGTTCCGCTAAACGTCCGACTCGCAGTATCGAATGACATCCAGTTTGGAAGGGGCGAGCCGTCGGCCATTGACGCCGCAAACGTCAGGGCGGGGTTAGGACCAAAAGTGTCGGCGGGAACAGTAAAGGACCAATTCGCATCCTCACTCGCGCTTTGGGTGAAAACCGGATTTTGCACCGTCACGGAGGATGGAGACGACGCAACCGTTACGTTGACGATTACATCGGGTGTGCTCTGACCTCCCTGAATGGCTGCAACCAGTGTCTGGGTCGGTGGCAGTATCGCGGCCAACGGATGAGAATCTTGCGGCTGGTCGTTTTGCTGCAGGGGCGGTGGCGGCGCCGGTGGCGGCGTCAATAGCTGAGGTGGTGTCGTGCTGCCGCCGCTGTTACCGCCCTGGGGGCTCGACCCCGGCTGTCCTGGCTGTCCTGGTTGTCCTGGTTGTCCTGGTTTCCCGGCTGCGGTGCCGGCGCTGGTGGGCCCGGAACGGTAACCTGCGGGTAAAGCTGGATGACCTGCTGCATCAACGGCGCCAAGATAGGATCCGCAACCGTTGCAGGCACAGATGTCACCTGACCGGTTGGCGATACCTGGACGGTCGATCCGACCGTTACGGTTCCGATGCTCGTGCCGTTGATATATTGGCCGTTGACATAAGTACCGCCGGCTTGGAGCTCGAACGTGCTCGGTTGGCCAACCCTCGGTCCAGAGATTTCATTGCCTGCAGTGAATTCGCAGCGCCCGTCGGTCGAGCACACGGCGACACCGACCGTTCCGCGAATGCCGATATTCGCGACCGGAGTCTCGATATTCAGACCACCAGTGCTCGCGACCAGACCGGATACGAATGCAAAAGCGCCCTGAACAAGAGTCAGATGACTCGCGTTTCCTCCTGTAGCATTCACGTCAAAAAGGAAATCACTAAGTGCCATCCGTGAGTTCGCAGATAGATTCAGCGTCGTTCCATCAAGAAGGCTGATGCCAAGCGTAGAGCCGGCTCCAGTCTGAAGGACGTCACTTTTATTCAGCGTGTCGCCGACATTTAGAGTGATTGCGACACCGTTGCGTATTGCCGTTGCCGAACCAGTGATCTTTTCAACTTTTCCGATGACTTGCGCGGAAGGTGCCGGCGGCGTCGCCTGGGCGTACTGATGCGACGGACCCGATCCGGTCAGCGTTTCGATAATTTTTGCGCCCAGAGTCGCGCCATCGGGCGTGGCCAGATCAGGCAGTTTTTTATGGCGGAAATAATCCGAGATGGTGAAGCGTTCGCCGTCCGATCCTGTCAAAATCAGATTCGAACCGGATCGCTTGAAATCGGCTGAGAACAGCAAGTGCGCATCAGGAACAATTAGTGCATTGCGCGCTTCAGTCGTCGCCGGCGAGTGTGCTTGCGCGGCCAGAACATCCGATGGTGAGAAGGCACGGGTCACGTTCGCCCACCTTCGGCGCAGCGTCGTATGCCGCAGCGGCCATCACGGAAGTTGAGGATGGAAACGGCGAACGAAGCGGCAAAAAAAAGGACACTCGGCGGCCGTGAGCCGGCTACCGTTTGATTCCCAACAGCCCGATCGTGCCAAGGCGCGAAATTCCAACGACCATTGAGCAATGGCCGCCCCCTACCCCCTGTCGGGCTCCGGCGTCTTGAATCTGGTGCCGGTAGCCGCCCACCACCCGGGCAGACTACTACTTTAAGTGGCAATCTCTAGAGAAATTTCGCGTTTTCACGCAGTTTTACGTAGAATTTAGGTGGAATGCCTAAGCCCCGGGCATCCGAGAGTTCCCTCTCGACGAAACCGAACGGTCATTCGAAGCCATAGAGCCGCGTCGGGTTGTCCGATAAAATTCGCTCGGACAATTCTGCCGAACCAGTCGCGGCCATAAACTCGTCGACTAGCGTTTCGTAACGAAGACGACGATAAGGCGAAAGCACGGCGCTACCCATATGCCGGTCGTGCGGCGGGGTGTGCGGCCAGTCGCTGCCCCACACGCAACGATCGGGCGCGACCTTCAGAATGGCTGCGACCCAGGCTGGATCGGCTCGGGTTGCGAGCGGGTCCGCGCTCACACGATATGGCGCCGACAGCTTGATCCAGGCGTGAGGCTGCGCGAGCAGCTCAAGCAGCGAGACAGCGTCAGGCTGATCCGGTTTGGTGCCCGCAAAAAGCCCATAGTGGTCGATCACCACCGGCACGCGCGAGTCTCGCAACAGCGACGCATTTTCCGACAGTAGCTTGATCGGCGCGATGACTTCGACGTGCCCGTTCAGATCGCGCGCATGTCCCTCGACCGCTTCAAAGCGGGCTGCCAGCGGCGCCCTTTCCCGAAGCGGGCTGTAGAGATTAAGACGCAAACCACGCACGCCCTGTGACGCCATGCCGGACAAAGTCCTCGCCGATGTCGTTTCGGGGTTGATGACCGCAACCCCGCGCCCGCGTCCGGCCAAGGCGTCGAGGCCTTCCAGTAGCACGCTGTTGTCGGTGCCATAAAAGCTCGGCTGCACAATGACAAACCGCCTGATGGCGCGCGCGGCCGACACCCGCTCCAGCTGCTTCAGGGTCGCAACATCTGCGAGATAGGTTCGCTCAGCGACCTGCGGACAACGATCCGCCGGACCGACGATATGCACATGACTGTCGCAGCGCATTCCGGCTGTCACGCGCGCAGCCGCGCGGCGACTGCATCGCCAGTTTCACGCGTGCCCAGGCGTCCGCCAACATCTGTGGTCGACTCCTTCGCCGCGATCGCCGTCTCAACCGCCTTCTCGATGGCGCCAGCGGCAGCTTCGAACGAGTTGGTCTTCCTGCGGCGGCCATGCCAGGCCAGCAACATCGCCGCCGACAAAATGAGCGAAAGCGGATTGGCGACGTTTTTGCCCGCAATATCCGGCGCCGAGCCGTGGGCAGCCTGAGCCATTCCGTGATCGGTACCGGCGTTGAGCGAGGCGGCCATGCCGAGGCTACCGGATAATTCGGCTGTCAGATCCGACAGGATATCGCCGTACATGTTGGAGGTCACGATTACGTCGAAACGCTGCGGATTACGCACGACATGCGCCATCATGGCATCGACGATCACGTCATCGACCGTGACAGCCGGGAATTCCTTGGCAACCTGTCGGCAAGCCTCGATGAACAATCCGTCGGTAACTTTCAGGACGTTGGCCTTGTGCACAATCGTCACGTGCTTCCGGCGGGTCATCGCCAGTTCGCACGCCGCGCGCGCGATACGCTCGCTGCAGGTGCGCGTGATCCGCCGCATCGAAACGGCAACGTCTTTCGTAACCAGCATCTCCCCACTCCCCGCCTCCATGTTGCGGTCGGCATAAAATCCTTCGGTATTTTCGCGTGCCACGACGAGATCAAACTCTCCGCAGCGCAAATGGAACCCCGGATAAGTTCGCGCCGGGCGGATGTTGGCAAACAAATCGAGGCTTTTTCGGAGCATCATCGACGGATTGAGCTCGCCGCGTGCCGGGTCCTTGAACTCGAAAGTCGATGTCGGGCCGAGGACAACCCCGTCGGCCTTACGCGCCTTTTCGACGATATCGGGGTGGATGGTACTTCCAAGCTCACGAAGGCCGGCATGGCCGACAGGCGCTTCTTCGATTCGAAGTCCGAGCGCGAAACGCTCGGAGGCGACACGCAATACCGAGAGCGTGGTGGCGGTAATTTCGGGACCTATACCGTCACCGGCAAGAACAAGAAGATTCATTTCGGCGGATTCCAATGTGGATGCGGCGGCGCCATCTTCTCCAATTCCGGCGGAAAGAAAAGCCGCATCACCGGCGACCTAGGCCGCATTATTGCAGGGCAATTCGCGTACCTTTTTCCCCATTGAGGAGCCGCTTGAGGTGAAAGCTGGCGAGCTGGTCTTCCGGATAGCTCCCGACATGCGCTGCAAATGCTGCCATCGCAGCGGCATCGTCCGATTGGAGCTTGGCAAAAGCTTCCAGATAGCTTTTCGTCGCGGCGCTCCCGAATTTTTCCTGCCGCAAGGGTTCGAATGCACGCATCGCCTCAGTCTTGCCCCGTAGCAAGAGGTCGCCGATTGGCCGCCCGCAAAAGTCTTTTACTTTCTGCGCGAGAAATGAACTGACACAGACATGGCTGCCAAAGTATTTGTTGGCGGCCTCCAGCCGGGCCGCGACGTTGACCGTATCGCCATAGGCCGTGTAGTCGAAAAATCGTCCGCCGCCGAAATTCCCGACAATCGCCGGCCCGGCATGAAGGCCAATCCGGGTGATACCGAGCGTAATTTCCTTTTTCCGGCAGAGTTGCTGGAATGTCACGGCATATTCATCGAGATCGAGCGCGCAGGCAACTGCGCGCGCGCTATGGTCGGCCTGCTCGCCGGGCGCCCCGAAAAGCACATGAAGGGCATCGCCGACGATCTTCGCTACCGTGCCTTCATGCGAAAACACGATATCGGTCATGCCCGTGAGGTATTCATTAAGAAGTGGCCCGAGCACGCTCGGCTCAAGCGTCTCCACCAGGCCGGTAAACCCCGCAATATCGGTGAAAAGCGATGCAATTTCGCGGCGCTGACCCGCAAGATCTATCGCAGCGTTGTCGCCAGCAAGTCTTTGCACAAGATTGGGCGAAAAAAATCTTGAGAGCGAAGCGTAGGCTCGTTCGGCTTCAGCCTGGCGGCGTCTCGCATCGCGTAAATCTTCGACGTGCCGAATCGTCTTTGCAATGGTCGCCTCAAGATCGGGAAAATCGATCGGCTTGGTCACGAAGTCGAATGCGCCACGATTCATCGCGGTGCGGATATTCGCCATGTCTCCATAAGCCGACACAATAATGGTCGACAGCCTTTCCTCCGTCTCCTGAAGTTTCTGTAGGAGAGTCAGCCCATCCATGCGCGGCATGTTGATGTCGGTAATCACCATATCCAGAGTGCCGTTGGATGCGAGCAAATCCAACGCTTCGACCCCATCACGAGCGAACAATAGCTCTACGGATCCTTCGCTGATCTTGCGGCGAAACTTCTGGACAAGCAGGGCCTCCATGTCCGGTTCGTCATCGACTACGAGAATTCGTGCGGTCATGCGGCCAATTCAACCCGTCTGTTGATGAGAAGATTCACGCGGACATCCCCCCATTTGCAGGGGTTGCAGCCTTGCGGGGAAGAACGATACGAAATTCAGTGTACTGACCGGGTTTGGTATCGACTTCAATGGATCCGCCGTGCTGCTTGACGATGATGTCGTGGCTGATCGACAAACCTAATCCTGTTCCCTCCCCGGCTGGCTTGGTTGTGAAGAACGGATTGAACATCTTTTCCTTTACCTCGGGTGGAATTCCGGTGCCGTTGTCCCGGATTCTGATTTCGACACTGTCGCCGAGGCTCTTCGTTGTTGCCGCAAGTTTTGGTTCGTAGTCAGCACCGTTTGCTTCGGCTTTGCGCTTGGTCGCCGCGTAGAAGCCATTCATAATAAGATTGAGCAACACGCGTGTGATCTCCTGCGGGAACAGGTCGACCTCGCCCGCGCCTGGATCGAATGACTTTTCGAGCGTTATGTTGAAACCTTGCTTCTCGGCGCGTGCGCCGTGATAGGCGAGATTGAGACTTTCCTCGACAACGGCATTGACATCCACGAACCGGTGCTCGCCCGAACCCTGACGCGAGTGCAGCAGCATGTTTTTGACGATCGAGTCGGCGCGCTTGCCGTGCTGCACGACCTTTTCGAGGTTGCCCTGCAGCATGTCGGCGATCTCATCGATCTCCGTTCGCAGCTTACTGTCGAGATTTACACCTTTCAGTGCGTCGCGCAGTTCACCCACAAGTTCCGATGAGACGGACGAGAAATTGTTGACGAAGTTGAGCGGGTTTTTGATCTCGTGCGCTATGCCCGCAGTAAGCTGACCAAGTGAGGCGAGCTTTTCCGTCTGAACCAGGCGATCCTGGGCGGTACGCAAATCGTCTAATGATTTCGCAAGTTCGCGCGTCCTGGCGCCGACACTTTCGAACAATCTTGCATTTTGTATTGCCAATACGGATTGCGCTCCAAAGGTCTGCAGAAGTTCGACGGTGCTTTTGGAAAATTCGCCGGGCAGTCTGCGGCGCACAACAAGCGCCCCTACGATTTGCTCATTGCTCAGAAGCGGAATGATCAGGAGAGCGCGAAAGCCCGCGCGGATGATGATGTCGAGCGTACTTGAAGGATCGTTTTGGAGATCCGGAATTTGGATCGGCGTGCGCTGTAGGGCGGCTTCACCGATCGCGGTCTCGCCCAGACGGATGTGACGATCGCGGATTTCAGCCACTGCTCTCGAGTCCAGCCCGTAAGTTGCGCGCAACCGAAATTCCTCGGTCACCTCGTCGAAAACATAGATCGCTCCGGCCTCGGTATTCGAAAGCTGGGCTGCTTTGGCGACGATCGTCGACAGCACGGTTTCCAGGTCGACCGTCGAATTTACCGCCTGAGTCACCTCGCCAAGCGCGCGCAACTCCTTGACCGATTGCGCAAGCTCTTGCGTGCGTTGTTCGACCTTGTTTTCCAGCCCCGTGTAGGATTCCTGGAGCCGGCCCGCCATGTCATTGAACTGGTCGGCGAGTGCTTCGAGCTCATCGCCGGTTTTAACCTCGATCCGTTGCGACAGGTCGCCGCTTCCGATTCGAGCCGCTCCGGTACGCAAGGCCTGGATCGGCACGACCATCCTGCGCGCGAGGAATATTCCGGCCACGGCCGCAAGGCAGAGCGCGGCAAGCAGCACCAGAGCCGAGCGCTGAATCGAAGCCATCAATGGCTGGTAGGCCTCGCCGAGCGGTAGCTCGACAAAAACCGTCCAGCCGAGCGGTGCAACCGGCGCAAAGGCCGTCAGCACAGTGCGGCCTTGAAGGTCCGTTGCGGTCGGAATCTCGTCCTCCGGCGCGGCTGTTCCACGCTGCGCCGCCTGAACCTGAGCAAGGCGGGTCATGTCGGTGTTGCGCAAGACCAGGCTGATGTCCGGATGAGCGATCAGGCGGCCGCGCCGGTCCACCACATAGGCCTGACCGCGTTCGCCAACCTTGATCCTGGACACAACGTCCCAGATCAACTTGAGATTGACTTCGGCAATGCTAACGCCGGCATCGCGCCGGGTACCGGCGAGCGATAGTGTCATGTACGGTTCGGACTCGCGGCGGAAATAGACGGGGCCGTAGTAGACTTTGTTTTTCACCGCTTCCGTGAACTTGGGCTCGTTTGACAGATCGAGGCCGCTGCCCAACACGTCCATCGCCAGCCGCGACACGCGCAGTTGCTCCTTGCCACTGGCATCCACCTGCGCAAGCTCGGTAATCGCCGGGACCTGGCGCAACAGACGGAGGGCGTCAAACCGTCGCTGCTCAATGGTCTCGGCGGACCACAGCAACTGAGTGGTCCAGCCCACCTGATTTTCAATTTCCTTGATGAATTGACTGATCTTGGTGGCTGCTGCTTCTGCCTGTTCGTGCTGAATGCGGATCAATGCACTTTTGTGCTCACGATATGAGCCCCAAACCTCGAGAAGCCCGTTGATCACGAGCGCGACGCAAACCACGGCAACGAACAGGCCGACATACTTCAAGAAAAGGCGGCTGCGAGTCTCGCGCCGTGTCGGTGTATCGGCAAGATCTGGCGCCGCGTGATCTGTCATTCGAGCACCTCGTCGGCGCGGGTGAGCATCGCGTGCGGCACGGCAATGCCCAGCGCCTTCGCGGTCTTGAGATTGATGACCAGCTCGAATTTCGTTGGCTGCTGGACCGGCAGATCGGCTGGTTTTGCACCCTTTAGAATCTTGTCAACATACGGCGCCGCATTCCGGTATCTGTCCGCGAGACTCCCGGCGTATGACATGAGGCCGCCTGCATCGGCAAATGCGCGGTTGCCCGAAACCGTCGCAAGACGATGTTTCCGCGCCAGCGCGACGATCGGCGGGCGCGGAAGCGTCGGCTGGACGATCAAAGCATCGACGCCGCCGCTCGCCATCTCTGCAAAAATGGTTTCGAGATCTTGCGTTGCACCGAGCATAACGTCTTGAATCTCGAGACCGGTAGCCTTGGCTGACGCATGGATTTGCGTCAAAAACGATTTGGTAAAGGCGTTTGCCGGATCGGCAAGCGCCGCAACGCGGCGCGCGCCAGGAAGTATCTCCCGGATCAATTCGAGACTTTTCCCCGCAAGCTCCGCCGTCGCCGCAGACAACCCTGTGACATTTCCGCCTGGCCTGGACAGGCTACTTATGAGTCCCGTTCCAACCGGATCGCCGGATGGTGCCATGACGATCGGGATTTCCGTTGTCGCACGCTTTGCCGCCTGCACAGCAGGAGTTTCAGAGGCGACGATAATATCGACCTTGAGATCAACGAGCTCCGCAGCCAGCGCAGGCAGACGATCCAACTTCCCTTCCGCCGAGCGATACTCGATCTGCATGTTTTGACCGTCGATGTAGCCGAACTCCCGGAGCCCCTCCCAAAATACCCGCGAGAACGGTTCGCGCTTTTCCACCAATAACACACCGAGTTTTGCGGGCCTTGTTTGCTGCGCGCGCACGACAAACGGCCACGCAGCCGCCGAACCCGCGAGCACCACGATGAAATCGCGCCGTCTCATGCGATCATCCTATCGGCGCCGTCTCATAAGCCATTCCTCCACAAGGCCTCTAATCTGCGATGGTCTCCTTAGGCGTACAAAACACTTCCGATTCGATCATGCGTGGCGCTCAACCCGCGAGTCGATTTCACTGCGCAGCATTCCAAAGTCGATTGGCTTGGTAAAAAGCGCGTCAGCACCGCTTTCCAACGCCTTGCGCTTGGTGTCGGCGTCGCCATAGGCCGTGATCATGATGATGGGCACATCGGGCCGAACCGCTTTTGCCTTGGGTAAAAGCTCAAGCCCACTCATACCCGGCATATTGATGTCGGACAGAATCAATATGAGCGAAGCCGAGCCCGCATCGCTAATGCATTGCAATGCCGCAGGCGCCGATTGGGCAAATTCCATCGCAAATCGGCCGTCGCGAAGATCCCGTCGGAAGTGCTGGCGAAACAGCGCTTCGACGTCCGGTTCATCATCAACCACAAGAATAAGAAGTTGCACGCAGATCCTCCCTAATTTTCAAGCGTTGCAGCTTTACGCGGAAGCACAATTCGAAACTCCGTGTACTCGCCGGGCGCGGTATCGACTTCGATCGAACCGCAATGTTGTTTCACAATGATGTCGTGACTGATGGACAGGCCAAGACCTGTCCCCTCCCCAGCAGGCTTGGTCGTAAAGAACGGATTGAACATTTTTTCCTTCACCTCGGGAAGGATACCGACGCCGTTGTCGCGGATCGTGATTTCTACGCTGTCGCCGAGGTTCTTGGTCACGGCCGCAAGCATAGGCTCATATTCGCCTCCATTCATTGCCGCCTTGCGTTTGGCGGCTGCATAGAAGCCATTGGAGATCACATTCAGAAGAACCCTGGTGATTTCCTGAGGGAAAAGGTCCACTTCGCCGGCGGCCGGATCAAAGGACCGCTGCAGGGTGATGTTAAAGCCCCGCTTTTCGGCTCGCATCCCATGGTAAGCGAGGTTGAGACTTTCCTCGACGACACTATTGATGTCGATCGGCCGATGTTCGCCCGAGCCCTGGCGCGAATGCAACAGCATGTTTTTGACAATCGAGTCGGCGCGCTTGCCGTGCTGCACAACCTTTTCGAGATTGCCCCGCAGCATGTCGGTAATTTCATTGACTTCGCTACCGGTCTTTTCGTCAAAACGGACGCGTTGCAGCGCCTCCTGCAGTTCACCAATCAGCTCTGCAGAGACGGACGAAAAGTTGTTGACGAAATTCAGCGGATTTTTGATCTCGTGTGCGATACCCGCAGTCAATTGACCAAGCGAGGCGAGCTTTTCCGTCTGCACCAGCCGGTCCTGAGCGGTCCGCAGATCTTCGAGCGACTTCGCCAGTTCGCGCGTGCGGGCCTGTACACTCTCGAAGAGACGTACGTTCTCTATTGCAATCGCGGCCTGGTCGGCAAACGTCGAAACGAGCTCGATTTGTTTGCCCGTAAAAGGCTGCATCTCGATACGCGTTAGGGCGAGAACGCCAATGGCTTTTCCTTCTCGCAGCATCGGTACGGCAAGAATCGTTTTAAATCCGCCTTTCTCTATCGCCTCCGAGAAAGTATAATCGGGATCGGCTCGAACATCCGCGATATGGACGGTGCGGCCCTCGAGGAGAGCACGACCAGTTGCAGAACCGCGTTCCACCTTAACCGGGAGATCTTTGACGAGTTCGACAAACTCCGATGAAAAACCATAACTTGCCGCACGGACGAAAACTCCGGCCTGCTCCCTTGCAATCGTACCCTGGTTCGCCTCGCACAACTGGGCGGCTGCCTCGACCAACGCTTGCAAGACAGCATTGAGATCGAAGGCAGAACGGCTAATGACCTTGAGCACCTCGGCCGTCGCGGTCTGTTGTTGCAGCGATTCAGAGAGTTCGCCAGTGCGCTGGCGCAGCTCGTTCAGCAGGCGCGCATTTTCCATGGCAATGACTGCTTGCGCGGCAAAATTTTGCACAAGACTTATTTGTTTATCCGAAAACGGTTTCGCCTCGAGCCGATACAGCACGAAGCCACCAAGAAGGGTTTCCTCTTTGCGTAGAGGGACCGTCAGCAGCGTATGAATGCCAAACTGATCGACGATTGTTTTCGCGCGTTGATTGCCAGAACGGTAAGAAATGTCCTTAGAGATATCAGCCAGGTGAACGAGCGATTCTCCTCCCAGTATCCGCGTAAACGTGAGGGACCCCTCCGGGGTACGTGGACCACTTTGCTTTATCCAGTTGACGTAGCCCGGATCGCCATGCGCGGCGACCAGATAGAGCAGCTCGCCATCATAGGAATAGACATGTCCGTAGTCGGCCTGACACAGGCGCATGGCGCTTTCGACCATCGTGTCAAAGACGGGCGTAAGGTCTCCCGGGGATTCGTTGATGGTCTGCAATATTTCGGCGGTCGCTGTCTGTTGATCGAGCGATTCCGAAAGCTCCGCCGTGCGGGTCTGCACTTCGTCGAATAGCCGCACGTTCTCGATAGCGATGACCGCCTGGTCGGCGAAGGTTGTGAGCACCTCAATCTGCTTGTCAGTAAAAGGGCGTACTGCAGTGCGCGTCAGCACGATGACGCCGATTGGGCTCCCTTCACGCAGCAGCGGAATGGCGAGAACCGTCCTGTAGCCGCCTCGTTTTTGCGCCTCGCTAAAAGTAAAATCGGAGTCCGCGAGAATGTCAGCGAGATGAACAACGCGCCCTTCGAGCAAAGCGCGGCCGACGGCTGTCCCTCGGTTTCGCAGGATCGGCCTGGTTTTAACGAAGTCACTGAAGACCGTCGGAAAGTTGAAGCTGGTTACCCAGTAATACTCCTCCCCTTTGGGCCGCACGATGCCGGCCATGTCCGCTTCGCAAAGCTTCGCAGCGGATTCGGTGAGCGTGTCGAGCACGATCTGAAGATCGAAGGCAGAGCGGCTGATGACCTTTAACACATCGGCGGTCACTGTCTGCTGCTCGAGCGCCTCGGAAAGATCATCGGTGCGCCGGCGCAATTCGTTCAGCAGGTGCGTATTTTCAATGGCAATCACGGCCTGGTCGGCAAATGTAGTGACTAGTTCGATCTGCTTTTCGGTGAACGGTTCCAGAGCATTCTTGCCGACAAAAATGACGCCGAGGACCTCGCCCTTGCGCAGGAGCGGAACGCCGAGCCCAGTTCGATAGCCGGCAATCTTTTGAAGTTCGCTGAACGTATACCCTGCATCAGCGAGCACATCGGGTATGTTGACGACGCGGCCTTCCAGGGTCGCCCGTCCGGTGATGCTACCGCGATCGATGGGCACTTCGTGTGTTCGAAAGTACTCCCTGATCTGTGCGTGTGTTCCGGGTTCATCGCCATAGCTGGCGGAAAACTTCAAATGCATATCGTCACGCTGAAACAACCACGCGTAATGCGCGCCACACAGCCGCGTCGCCGACTCGACCAGCGTGTCGAGCACAATCTGTAGATCAAAAGTGGAACGGCTGATGACCTTGAGGACATCGGCCGTGGCGGTCTGCTGCGACAGCGATTCGGAAAGCTCGGCGGTGCGTCGCTGCTCTGCATCGAAAAGCCGTACATTTTCAATCGCGATGGCCGCTTGATCCGCAAAAACCTCAAGCAGTGCAATCTGCTTATCGGTAAATGGACTGACCTCGAGCCGATAGGTCAGAATCACGCCGAGCAGGTCATTGCCTCTAACTATCGGAACGGCAAGGACAGTCCGAATTGGAGCGACGTCCTTTGATTTATAAATGTAGTCTGGATCGATCGTTACGTCGGGAATCTGAACGGTCCGACGATCAAGGGCGGCACGCCCCGCACCACTGTCACGGCCGGGACGAATTGGATTTTGGCGGGTGAACGTTTCAAGCTCCGCCGGCGCGTTGTAAGCGACGACCGGCCGCAGCAGCTCGCCATCAAACCGAAAGATGAATGCCCTGTCCGCACCGCACAGCCTTACCGCACTTTCCGCAACGGTTTCAAAGACAGGCTGAAGATCGAATGCAGACCGGCTGATGACCTCAAGCACATCGGCTGTCGCCGTTTGCTGCTGCAGGGATTCGCGCAGCTCGCTGAACAACCGCGTGTTCTCGATAGCGACGGCGGCTTGGTCGGCAAAAGTGCTCAACAGCGAAATCTGGGCGTCGGTAAAAGGCTGCATTTGGATGCGTCGGATAGTGATGACGCCAATAATCGCGTCATTTCTAAGCATCGGCACCGAAAGAATCGTCCGATGCATCTCGTCATCACCGCGATGATCTTCGGCCCACCCATAATCGCGATCGCCGAGAATGTCGCGGATGTGGATGACCCTACGCTCCAGGATAGCCCGTCCGGTTGCTGACCGCCGGTCCCGCGCAATCGGGTTCTCTTTCGCAACTTCGAGAAATTCTTTCGATGTGCCATAGCTGGCAGCTACCCGGTATACATCACCGTCTTGCCTGAAGATGAAACCCTTGTTGGCGCCGCAGAGACGGACCGCATGCTCAAGCAGATTTTGCAGCACGGTTTCGAGCTCGAAGGCCGAGCCCCCGATGATTTTGAGGACTTCGCTTGTCGCCGACTGCGCCTCGCGCGACTCATGCAACTCACGCGCACATGAATCGAGTTGTTCCTGCAGATCCGCAACCTGCGCCGGCACGGCCGGCGGCCTGCGCGTTTTGGACGCGCTGGAGCGCCGGCTTTTGGCCGGTCGGCCACGTGCTTTGCCGCGTCGCCTCATATCGCCCCCCGCGCGATGACAGCCAAATCTACGCAAGTTCCGGCGATTGCGCCAATACAAGCAGCGATAGAGTGTAACAATTCCGACGCACGCAAAAGAAAGGGCCGCCCTCGGGCGGCCCTTCAATCGTGTTAGCGCGGCAATGCCTATTCCGCTGCCGGCAGCGCCGGTGCTTCCGCGGCCTCCGCTTTGGCTGCAGCCTTCGCCGCGTCCTTCTCGCGCTCTTCCAGGATGAGCGCGTCGCGTTTGACGGCGACCTCGCGCAGGCTGTTCATCATCGCGCCGGTGCCAGCCGGAATCAGGCGGCCGACGATGACGTTCTCCTTGAGCCCGTCGAGCGTGTCGGCCTTGCCGTTAACGGCGGCCTCGGTGAGCACGCGCGTGGTCTCCTGAAACGACGCCGCCGAGATGAACGAGCGGGTCTGCAGGCTGGCCTTGGTGATGCCGAGCAGGACCGGATGTCCGGTCGCGCCCTTCTTACCTTCGGCCTCGACACGAGCATTGATTTCGTCGAGTTCGACCTTGTCGAGTTGCTCGCCCTGCAACAATTCGGTCTCGCCTGAATCGTCGATCTCAACTTTCTGCAGCATCTGGCGAACGATTACCTCGATGTGCTTGTCGTTGATGTTGACGCCCTGCAACCGGTAGACCTCCTGGATTTCGTTGACCAGATAGGCTGCCAGTTCCTCGACGCCCTTGATGGCGAGGATATCGTGCGGCGCAGGATTGCCTTCGACGATGTAATCGCCCTTCTCGATGACGTCGCCGTCCTGAAGGTGAATGTGCTTGCCCTTCGGGATCAGGTACTCCTTCGGCTCATCGCCCTTCCCCGACGGCTCGATAGTGATGCGGCGCTTGTTCTTGTAGTCCTTGCCGAACCGTACCGTGCCGCCGATTTCGGCGATGATCGCAGCTTCCTTCGGCCGCCGCGCCTCGAACAGTTCCGCGACCCGCGGCAGACCGCCGGTGATGTCGCGCGTCTTGGCGCTTTCGGTCGGGATACGCGCAATGACGTCGCCCGCCTTCACATGACCTCCCGGATCGACCGAGATGATTGCGTCAACGGCGAGCTGGTATCGGGCTTCGCCGCCGCGCGCCAGCTTGAGGATCTTGCTACCCGACTTGATCACGATCGCCGGCCGCAGATCCTGCTGGTTGCGGGAAGAACCCGTACGCCAGTCGATGACGACGCGCTTGGCGATGCCGGTCGACTCGTCGAGTGCTTCCGACATCGACAGACCGTCAACGAGATCCTCGAAGGCAATGTCGCCTTCGACCTCGGTGAGGATCGGCCGCGTGTACGGATCCCACTCGGCGATGCGCTGCCCGCGCTTGATCTTTTCGCCGTCCTCGACGCGCATGCGCGCGCCATACGGAACGCGGTGATGCGCGCGCTCGGTGCCGTCGGGGTCGACGACCGCTACAACCATGTTGCGCACCATCGCCACGACCTCGTTATCAGAGTTCTTGGCGACGTTCTTGCCCTTGAACTTGATCTTGCCGTCGAAGTTCGATTCGATGAACGACTGTTCGGAGATCTGCGCGGCGCCGCCGATGTGAAACGTGCGCATGGTGAGCTGCGTGCCCGGCTCACCGATCGACTGCGCGGCAATGACGCCCACTGCTTCGCCCATGTTGACTGGCGTACCGCGGGCAAGATCGCGCCCGTAGCAGGCCCCGCACACGCCGTTGGCTGCTTCACAGGTCAGCACCGAGCGGATTTTGAGCTCTTGAACGCCGCCATTGGTGATGACTTCGACCTCCGGCTCCGTCAACAACGTCGCGCGTTTGATCAGCGTCTTGCTGCTTGAGGGATCTTTCACATCCTCCGCCGTCGTGCGACCGAGGATGCGGCTGGCGAGCGAGGCCACCACGGTGCCGGCATCGATGATGGCGCGCACCTTGATACCGTTCTTCGTGCCGCAGTCTTCTTCCGTGATGATGCAGTCCTGGGCAACGTCGACGAGACGCCGCGTCAGGTAGCCGGAGTTTGCGGTCTTCAAGGCGGTGTCGGCGAGACCCTTACGGGCGCCGTGTGTCGAGTTGAAGTACTCGAGCACCGAGAGGCCTTCCTTGAAGTTGGATATGATCGGGCTTTCGATGATTTCGCCCGACGGCTTGGCCATCAGGCCACGCATGCCGGCGAGCTGGCGCATTTGCGCGGGTGAACCGCGCGCGCCGGAGTGCGCCATCATGTAGATCGAGTTGACCTGATGCTCGCGACCGTCCTTGTCCTTCTTGGTCGACGAGATCTCCTTCATCATCGCCTCGGCGATCGCCTCGGTACACTTTGACCAGGCATCG
>Ga0157377_10000537_pt1 | contig 16048 bp, 14 predicted proteins | sample M55metaG_FD_121116 | JGI IMG/M metagenome (GOLD analysis project Ga0157377, IMG submission 121116) | Miscanthus rhizosphere microbial communities from Kellogg Biological Station, Michigan, USA - M5-5 metaG | ecosystem: Host-associated > Plants > Roots > Rhizosphere > Soil | place: USA: Michigan...
GCGCCGTAAGTCCGACGAGCCCGAGGCCGCGGAGCCGGAGGCCGACGCGACCGTCGAGCCCGAGCCCGAGCTCGAGGGGGAGGACGACGACGCCGTCATGGAAGGCGAGCTCGAGGCCGAGGAGGCGGCGGCGACGGACGAGGACGGCTTGCCGACGCCTGCGAAGAAGCGCACCCGTCGCGGCTCGCGCGGTGGGAAGCGCCGCAAGAAGCCCGCCGCGACCGTCGCCGACGCCGACGCCGACGCCGACGCCGACGCCGACGCCGACGCCGACGAGCAGCCGTCCGAGCCTGGCCCCTCGGCCGAGGACGCGGCACCGCCGGCCGCGCCGGATGACGTGGCTGTCGAGAAGCCGGCGCCGAAGCGCCGCGCGCCCCGGATCCACGTCCCGGACGACGGTGCGTCAGACGATGCCACCGAGCCCGAGACGCCTGCCGAGGACATGCCCTCCGCAGCCGGGACGGACGGCGACGGCGCCGCGCCGCGAAAGCGGACACGCCGCGGGTCGCGTGGTGGCCGGAACCGCAAGAAGAAGACGACGGCCGCGGTGAACGGCGACGGCGCCGAGGCCACCGAGGCCGCCGAGGCGTCAGCGGCCACCGAGCCCGACGCGGCCGAGAGCGCTGCAGTCGAGCTCGAGACGAACGGCGACACAGCGCCACCGGAGCCGGCGCCAAAGGAGGTCGCCGTCGAGGTCGCGGACGCTTCGGCGGACTCGGCGGAAGAGGCCGGATACGTCCCGATGTCCGAGTGGATCGAGGACTTCGACCGCAGGCCGTGACCGGCTCCGCGCCTCGGATCTCCGCTACAATCCTGCGGCTCGCGGGCGCTGCCCGCGTTTTCCTCGTCAGAAGGCCTCGAGCATGAGCTACGCGATCATCTCCGTCGGTGGGAAGCAGTACCGCGTCCGCGAGGGCGAGCGGCTGCTCGTCGACCGGCTCGCGCTGGACGACGGCGCCTCCTTCACGCCCGCCGTGCTGCTCGCCGGCGGCTCCGGCGATCCGCAGATCGCGCCGGCCGACGTGGTCGTCGAGGCGACCGTGCTCTCGCAGGAGAAGGGCCCCAAGATTCGCATCGGCAAGTACAAGAAGCGGACGGGCTACAAGCGCCACACGGGCTTCCGCTCGTCGCTCACCCGCATCCAGATCGAGTCGATCGGCGGCGCGGGAGCGAAGGGCGAGCGCGCGAAGCCGAAGCAGAAGGCGACGCCCGAGCCGGCCGCTGCGCCCGCCGAGGCACCGTCCGGGCTGCCCGAGGGCTACGAGGGCCTCACGGTCGCGCAGATCAAGGAGGCCGCGTCGTCGTGGGACGCGGACGCTGTCGCCGCTGCCCTCGACTACGAGCAGGCGCACGGCAAGCGCAAGGGCGCCATGGCCGCGCTCGAGGCCGCGACCGCAGAGGAGGAGAGCTAGATGGCACACAAGAAGGGGCTCGGCTCCTCCAAGAACGGCCGCGACTCACAGAGCCAGCGGCTCGGAGTGAAGATCTTCGCGGGCCAGGAGGTCAAGGCCGGGATGATCATCGTCCGCCAGCGCGGCACCCGCTTCCGCCCGGGGCCGGGCGTCGGCATCGGCCGCGACGACACGCTCTTCGCCCTCCGTCCGGGCGTCGTCGAGTTCCATCGCAGCGGCGAGCGGCGCTCGATCTCGGTCACGGCTCCCGTCGAGGCCTGACGCCGGAAGCCGCTTCGCGGCGGCTTCGGTGGCTCCGTGTTCCACGACCGTGCCCGCATCGTCGCCCGCTCGGGACGTGGCGGTGACGGAGCGCTCAGCTTCCGACGCGAGAAGTACGTCCCCCGGGGTGGGCCCGACGGGGGGGACGGTGGCCGCGGCGGCGATGTGACGCTCGTCGCCGATCCATCGCTGCGCGACCTGTCCTCGCTGCGCGGCAGGCGCGTCTTCGCCGCCGCGCGCGGCGGGAACGGCGGCGGCTCGCGTAAGCACGGTGCGGACGGCACGCCCGTCGATCTCGCCGTTCCGGTCGGGACGCAGGTGACGGGGGAGGACGGCGGGCTCGTATCGGATCTCGCGCGGGCGGGTGCTCGCGTCGTCGTCGCGCGCGGCGGCGCCGGTGGACGCGGCAATGCGCGCTTCGCGACGCCGACCCGGCAGACGCCGCGCTTCGCGGAGACGGGGATGCCGGGCGAGGAGCTGGAGCTCGAGCTTCGCCTGAAGCTGGTGGCCGACGCCGCGCTCGCAGGGCTTCCGAACGCCGGCAAGTCGTCGCTCCTGCGCCGCATCTCGAACGCGACGCCCAAGGTCGCCGACTACCCGTTCACGACGCTCCAGCCCGTGCTCGGCACCGTCGAAGCACGGGACGGGCCACAGCTGACCGTCGCCGACGTGCCCGGCCTGATCGAGGGCGCGAGCGACGGCGTCGGCCTCGGCCACGCGTTCCTTGCGCACCTCGAGCGCGCGCGCCTGCTCGTGCACGTGATCGACGGCTCCGAGGGCGACGCCGACGACCGCTTCGCGACGATCGACCGCGAGCTGGCGCTCTACGGCGCGGGCCTCGACGAGCGGCCGCAGATCGTCGTCCTCAACAAGGCCGACCTCACGCCCGATCCTGCGCGATTCTCGGTCGACGACGCGCGCATCGTCGCCGTCCATCGGGTCTCCTGCGCCACGGGAGCGGGGATCGAGGATCTGAAGCGCGCGCTCTTCGCGCTCTGCCCGGTGGCGCCCGAGCTCGGCGACGAGGAGGCCGAGCTCCCCGAGTTCCTGGACTACCGCCCTGCTCCTCCGGCGCGGCGGTCGTTCCGGATCCTGCGCACCGACCGGGGGTTCCGGGTCGTTGGCGCGATCCCGGGCGACGACGAGCTCGAGGAGGCGCTGCGCGGCGCGGGAATCCGCCGCGGTGTGCTGGTCGAGATCGGCGACGAGGAGCTCGAGTGGGAATGAACATCGGCATCCTCGGAGGCGCGTTCGACCCCCCGCACATGGGCCACGTCGAGCTCGCGCGACGCGGGATCGAGCGATTCGATCTCGACCGGCTGCTCGTGCGCGTCGTCGAGGAGCCCGGCCACAAGGACGTCGCGACCGCGCCGCAGATCCGCCGCTTCCTCGCCGAGCTGGCGTTCGCTCCGCTCGACGAGGCAGAGGTCTCACTCGACCCGTTCCCGCGGACGGTCGACTCGCTCCAGGCGCTGGCGCTCGACGACCCCGTCTTCCTGGTCGGCGCGGACGAGTTTGCGACCTTTCTCGCCTGGAAGGAGCCCGAGCGGGTGCTCGACCTTGCGCGCCTCGGCGTGGCGACGCGTCCGGGCGTCGACCGCGCGACCCTCGACGACGTGCTCGCCAGGCTCTGCAAGCCCGACAGGGTCGTCTTCTTCGAGATCGACCCGCTGGCCGTCTCGTCGTCCGACATCCGGGCGCGCGCCGCGGCAGGTGAGCCGATCGCCGGCCTCGTCCCGGGCGCGGTCGCGGCCGAGATCGGGCGGCTCGGCCTCTACGGCGCGGAGTGACCTGTGCGCCGTGCCCGGGGCTATGCTTCGTGACAAGAGGTTGCTTGTGCTGAGGCAGCACAAGCGGTGACCGACTGGACGACTGCGACCTGAGCTCTCTCGAAACCGCACGACGTATCGCCGCTCTCTGCGAAGAGAAGCTGGCGACGGACGTGGCGATCCTCGACATGCGGTCGGTATGCGACTACACCGACTACTTCGTGATCGCGACCGGGAAGAATCCCCGTCTGACGAAGGCGATCCACGACGAGGTGTACGCCGTGCTCAAGCGCGACGCCAAGGTGACGCCGCGCTCCTCGAGCGGCCTTCCGGAGGCGAGTTGGATCGTCGACGACTACCTCGACGTCGTGCTCCACGTCTTCACGCCGGAGACGCGCGAGTACTACCGCCTCGAGGACCTCTGGGACGACGTCCCGAAGCTCGAGGCCGCGGCGACGGCGTAGCTCCTCCCGAGGCGGTGGTGCTGACCTGCCGACCCGGTCGTTACGGCGGAACGAGTCGAGCGTGGCGCTTACCGCGCCGCGTGATAAGAAACTGCTCCCCGCGAAGGGATCGCTCCAGATACCACCCAAAGTGCTCGCGGAACTCGTGCGAGCCGACCTCGGTTCCCTCAGGAGTGGAGCTAGCCGGGCTCGAACCGGCGACCTTCTGGGTGCCACCCAGACGCTCTCCCAACTGAGCTATAGCCCCGAACTCGTAACGCGCAGCCATGGTAACAGCACCGCGTTGCCCGTTTCGCGCGGGCTCGAGCCGAAGATGCAGCATCCCGCGGCCCTCCAAATGTGTCGCTGGAATGAGGTAGCACCGATCGACGTCGGGGCAGAAGACGCCGATCGCGTCGATCTCATCGGCGGTGTAGATCGTGCGAACGTAGCCGGTTGGTGTGAGACGGCTCGTGCGCACGCCCACGACGATCACGTCGCCCCGACGGCGGGCCCACTTGCACTGCACGCGAAGCGGTCCTGAACCGGCGTCGATCGCCAGGTCGTAGCGCGCACGTTCGTTGACCGGTCGCAGCACGGCCCAGCCGAGTCGGATCGCAGCGACGGTGATCTCAGCCTCGGCGATCGCACCTTTGGCGTTTGAGTCCACGAACACATGTTCTCTTGGTGTCCGGATGGACACCGCATCGGCGGAGCTTGTCGCGAGGATTCCGGGGGCGGGCCTATAGACCCGCCCCCCGGAGCTACGGTGCTACGCGCCGACGATCGTGATCGTGCGGAGAACCTCGGCGGTCGTCGCCGTGTTCGCCGTCACTGTGACGCGGTAGGTCTTCTTCTTCGCCACCGTGAGCTTCGCCACGCGCGGCTTCACAGTGCAGTCGAGGCCGAGCGGGGCGGCGCCCTGGCTGACCGTCACGAGCTTCGACTTCAGGTAGCTGCGGATCGTGTAGCCGACGGTCGTGCCGGCGGCGTTGTTCGCGCAGTACTCGCGCAGGTAGACCGTGATCTTCGGGTTCTTCGTGCCGCCGCGGACGGTCATCTTGCCGTTGACCGGGCTGAGCGGCTTGGCCGTCCGGGCGAAGGCGGGCTGGGCCCGCTTCGGCGACGCGTCCTGGCGGTAGATCCCGCTCTGCCAGAGGCTGCCCTGCGAGTCCTGCATCACGAACCACACGAACATCTGGACGCGCGGGTCCTTGCGGGCCATCCCGATGGCCTGCGGGATGTAGGCGGCCTGCTGCGCCTCGGTGACGCCCTTCGGCTCGCCCGGCTTGGTCTCGTTGCCGTACTCCGTGATCCAGATCGGGACGTTCTTGCGCTTGAACGCGGCGTCGAGGTCCTTTTCGAACTGCGGGAAGCTCTTGAGCGTCACATTCGGGTAGCGGACGAGCTGCGTCGGCTTCTGGTTGACGGGGAACGGGTAGGGGTGCTGCGCCCAGGCGTCGAACTTGACGCCCTTCATGTTGGCCGCGACACCCTTCATGAATGTCGCCGGGGCGACGGTGTCGGTGCCGGCGCGGGGCTTGTCACGCCCGTTGGACGAGGTCTCGCCGATCCCGATCTGGGCGCTGCGGTTCCCCGCCTTGATGCCGGTGATCCCCGCCTTCGCGAGCTTGGCGTAGTTCGCCGGGCTGACGATCTTGCCCTTCGCGTTGAACTGCGGCACGAGGAACGTCGCGAGGTTCGACTCGTTCCAGATCGTGAAGAAGCGGACGTACGGATAGCCGGCGTAGCGGCCGGAGTAGCGGGACGCGACCGCACGGGCGAAGTCCTGGAAGTCGGCGAGGTTATTCGGCATCGCCTGCGGCTTCTGGCCGCCGTTCGCCCAGGAAGGCGTGCCCCACAGGGTGATGAGCACCTCGGTCCCGCGCTGCTGCGCGTTCCGGACGAATTCGTCGATGTCGCCGAACTGGTACGCCGGGTCGAAGGGGTCGGTCGCCTGGGTGGGACGCGTGGGCGCCACCTTCGTCCAGTCGACGATCGTCCGCAGGATCGTCGCGTTGTTCGCGCGCGCCCGGTCGAGAGCGTCCAGGCGCGTGCCGTCCCAGCGGAACATCGGGTCGTCGTGGAAGCCGACCCACATGCGGTCGGCCGCCGTTGCTGCAGGGACGAGGAAAGTGGCTGCGAGACACGCGAAGAAGAGCAGGCGGACGATGAAACGCACGTGGACCTCCTTGGGCGGATTCGGGACGGGGGCACGGTAGCCCGACCGCGTTATGGCGGTGTAAGGCGGTTCTCCCTCTGATTCGCGCCCTTCCCGCGACTGCCTGCAAGCGCGCGGAGGCGAGCGCTCCCGCCGATCGCGTAGACTCGGCGGATGGTCTGGGAGATCGTCTTCATGCTCGTGCTGCTGAAGATCCCCCTCGTGTACCTGTGCATGGTGGTCTGGTGGGCGATCCGCGCCGAGCCTCACGACGAGCAGCCGACGGCGCCCGTTCGTGTGACCGACACCCCTGAAGGAGACGCTCCGGTGCACCGCCGGCAGACGCCGCCTCGCGGCGGCCGGCCGGACGCTGGCCGCCGTGGCGCCCGCGCACCGCACCGGGCTCCGTCGCGTCCGCATGCCTCCCGCGCCGAGGTGCGCTCGTGAGCTCGGTCGACGAGACACACGGCGACCGGACGACCGCGGCCGACACGATCGCCGGGCTGCTCGCCGTCGGGTCGATCGTCCTCTCGGCGATCGCGATGGGCTTCGGTCTCCTACTGCAGCTCGACGCCCATCCAGCTCGCATCGCTCCGGTGGCGATCGTCGCGGCGCTCGTCGCGGCCCGGATGAGCGCCCGCTACCAGCCGCTCGCCCTCAAGGCGGCGCTCTTCGGCGCCGTCGCGTGGGTCGTGGGCATGATCGTCGTGATCGTCACCGACGGCCCGCTGTTCTAGCGCGACCGGTCGGAGCCGCCGGGCCGGCCGCCTCCGGCGACGCTGCTACAACACAGCGAGACATGGCATCGACGGACGTGACGGGCCCGAACGCCGCCTACGTGGCGCAGCTCCTCGAGGACTACCACGATGCCCCCGCGAGCGTCCCCGCCGAGTGGCGCCGGATCTTCGAGGAGTCCGAGGAGCCGTCACAGGCAACCGACGGCGCGGGGGCAACCGGAAACGGCGCGCCGCCGGCCGCTGCCGCCGCTCCGGTCACGGTCGCTCCGCCCGCTGCGACTCCGGCCGACCCGGGCCTGCTCGGCGCCGTCGCCGCGGCGATGGCGCTCGTCAAGGCGTACCGCATGCACGGCCATCTCGCCGCGCGCCTCGATCCGCTCGGCTCGGAGCCGATGGGCGACCCGGCGCTCGACGAGACCCGGCTCGTCCCCCCGCTGACGCCCGAGCTCCAGGCGCGGATCCCCGCGGGCCTGCTGCGTCTCTATGTCCCCGGCGCCACGCTGCTCGAAGCGCTTCCGCAGCTGCGCGAGGTGTACATGGGATCGAGCGCCTACGAGATCGAGCACATCTCGGACCACGCCGAGCGCGTCTGGCTGCGCAAGGCGATCGAGTCCGGTCGCTTTCACGACCCGCTCGAGCCCGAGCGGCGGGTGCGGCTGCTGCGGCGCCTGGCCCAGGTCGAGGGCTTCGAGCAGTACCTGCGCCGGTCGTTTCTCGGCCAGAAGCAGTTCTCGCTCGAAGGGCTCGACGTGCTCGTCCCGATGCTCGACGAGGCGATCGAGCTCGGCGCCGAGGGCGGCGCGCACCAGGTCGTCGTCGGGATGGCCCACCGCGGCCGCCTCAATGCGCTCGTGCACACCGTCGGGCGCTCGTACGAGGCGATCCTCCGCGAGTTCGAAGGGGAGCGCTCGTACGACGCACTCGTCGTCGACCCGGAGGGCGGGAGCGGCGACGTCAAGTACCACCTGCCGGCGTCCGGGACGCGGGTCACCGCCTCGGGCGAGATCGAGGTGACGATCGCGCCGAACCCGAGCCACCTCGAGGCCGTCGACCCCGTCGTCGAGGGCTGGACCCGCGCCGAGCAGACCGACCGCTCCCAGGGGTCGGGCCTCCACGACCCGGCTGTCGCGCTGCCCGTCCTCATCCACGGCGATGCGGCGTTCGCGGGGCAGGGGATCGTGGCGGAGACGCTCAACCTCCAGAGCCTCGAGGGCTACTCGACCGGCGGCACGCTGCACCTGATCACGAACAACCAGGTCGGCTTCACGACCGACCCGACCGAGAGTCGCTCGACGCGGTACTCGAGCGACCTCGCCAAAGGCTTCGACATCCCGATCGTCCACGTCAATGCCGACGATCCCGAGGCGGCGCTCTCCGCCGTCGCGCTGGCGCTGGCCTACCGCGCCGAGTTCGGGCACGACTTCGTGATCGACCTTGTCGGCTACCGACGCTTCGGCCACAACGAGCAGGACGAGGCGGCGTACACGCAGCCGCTCATGGTCGAGCGGATCGACCACCAGCCGACGGTGCGCGAGGTATACGCCGACCGGCTCGTCGAGGCGGGGGTGATAGCGGCCGACGAAGCGGACGGGATCGTCGGCGAGGTGACCGCCACCCTGCGCGCAGCCCACGACCGGCTGCGCGCCTCCATCGCGGAGCCGCCCGCGCCACCGCCCGAGCCGCCGGCGACGACCGGCACGGGGGACGTGGTGGAGACGGCCGTCCCCGCCGAGCGCCTGCGCACGCTCAACGAGCAGTTGCTCCAGGTTCCTCCCGGCTTCACCTTGAACGCGAAGCTTGCCCGCCAGCTAGAGCGCCGTCGCGAGGCGGTCGAGGCGGGAGGCATCGACTGGGGCCAGGCCGAGGCGCTTGCGTTCGCGTCGCTCCTCGAGGACGGCATCCCGATCCGGCTCTCGGGCCAGGACACCGAGCGCGGAACGTTCTCGCACCGCCATCTCGTGCTGCACGACCCCGGGACGGGCGAGACGGCGACGCCGATCCAGGCGCTGCCCGGCGCGAACGCGTCGTTCGAGGTCTACAACTCGCCGCTCTCGGAGTATGCGGCGCTCGGCTTCGAGTACGGCTACTCCGTCTCGGCGCCGGACGCTCTCGTGCTCTGGGAGGCGCAGTTCGGCGACTTCGTCAACGGCGCCCAGATCGTGATCGACCAGTTCATGGTGGCGGGGCGGTCGAAATGGAACCAGACGTCGCGCCTCACGCTGCTGCTTCCGCACGGGTACGAGGGGAACGGGCCGGAGCACTCGAGCGCACGCCTCGAGCGCTTCCTCCAGCAGGGGGCGCAGGACAACATCCGCGTCTGCAACTGCACGACGGCGGCCCAGTTCTTCCATCTGCTGCGCCGCCAGGCGCTCGACGCCGTGGCCCGGCCGCTCGTCGTCATGACTCCGAAGGGCCTCCTCCGGCTGAAGCAGGCGGCCTCGACGCTCGAGGATCTCTCCGCGGGTGCGTTCTCGGCCGTGCTCGACGACCCGCGGGCGAGCCACGACGACGTCGAGAGACTCGTTCTCTGCTCTGGGAAGCTGTACTACGACATCGTCGGACATGACCTCCGCGAGGAGGCGCGCACCGTCGCCGTCGCACGGCTCGAGCAGCTCTACCCGTTCCCGATCGACGCCGTCGAGGCGCTGCTCGGGCGCTATCCGCGGCTCCGCGAGGTCGTCTGGGCCCAGGAGGAGCCGCAGAACATGGGCCCGTGGCGCTCGATCCGGCACCGGCTCGAGGAGGCAGTGCGTGCGACCGGCGCCGAGAGTCTCCGGTATCTCGGCCGCACCTGGAAGGCCAGCCCGAGCGAGGGATACCCAACGGCGCACCAGGTCGAGCAGGACCGCATCGTCCGCACCGCGCTCGGTGCGTCCTAGGTACGCGGCTACACTGCGGCGTGGCCCGTGACCCTTCCGAGCGTCGTAACGGAGAACCAATGGCAGTCGATACCAGCATCCCGGAAAACCCCTTCACGGCAGACGCGAGGGTCGACGACGATCCCTCGTCGCTCTCGCGCGCGATCCAGGAGCACCTCGACCTGAAGCAGCGAAATGCCGCGCTCGACGGCGACATGCCGCTCGACCGGTACGAGATCGAGGACCCTTTCGAGAACCACCCGCTCTTCAAGTCCGAGGAGCAGGCCCGCCTCGAGGAGACGCTCGAAGGCGTGGCGGCCCCCGAGCCGAGCCAGCCTCTGCCGTGGCCCGGCGAGGACGAGACGGTCGAGGGCGCCGCGCTCGACGACGGCCTCTGGAGTCGCTCGCGCGACTTCGACTGGGGCGAGTAGCACCCCGTCACGCCGGCCGTCGATCCCGCTATGGTCGCGCGCGATGACGCCCGACGAGCGCCTCGACCGCTTCGCCGACCTCGTCGTCCGGGTCGGAGCGAACGTCCAGCCGGGTCAGGAGGTCGTGCTGCTCTACCTGGTCGAGCACACGCTCATCGCGCGCGCCGTCACACGAGCGGCGCTCAGGGCGGGCGCACTGCGCGTGCACCCTGTCATCTCCGACCTTCATCTGCGCAAGGCTGCGATCGAGTACGGCCCCGAGGCCGAGCTCGGCCGGACGCCCGAGCATCTTCTCGGGTGGATCCGCTCCTGGGGCGACACTCGGCCGGCGCTGATCTCCCTCACCGGTGATCCGGAACCGACGCTCTTCGACGGCCTCGACCCGGAGCTCGTCGCGAAGGCGGAGGCACGCGACGTCCGGATGATCTACCTGCCCTTCGTGATGGGCCGGAAGCTGAACTGGGTCATCGTGCCCGCGCCGAATCCCGGCTGGGCCGAGGCCGTCCTCGGCGAGCCGGACGTGGAGCGGCTCTGGGAGGCCGTCGCCGCGACGATGCGCCTGGACGAGGAGGATCCCGTCGAGGCATGGCGCGCACACGCCGCGATGCTCCAACGGCGCGCAGACGCGCTCAACGCGGCACATTTCGATGCGATCCGCTTCCGCGGGCCGGGCACCGACCTCGTCGTGGGCCTGCTCGGCGGCTCGCGCTGGATGTGCGCGACGTTCCAGACAGAGACCGGAATCGAGCACCTGCCGAACATCCCGACGGAGGAGGTGTTCACGACGCCGGACTGGCGCCGGACAGAGGGCGTCGTGCGGTCGACCTATCCGCTGGTCGTGCCTGGGATCGGCAAGCGCGTCGAGGGGCTCGAGCTGCGGTTCGAGGGTGGCAAGGTCGCGGACGTGCAGGCAGAGGGCGACGGCGCCGACGTGATCCGCGCGCAGATCGCGAGCGACGCCCGGGCGCCGTTTCTCGGCGAGGTCGCGCTCGTGGACGGTTCGTCGCGCGTCCGGGAGACCGGGCTCGTCTTCGAGAACACGCTCTTCGACGAGAACGCGAGTTGCCACGTCGCCTACGGGAGCGGGCTTCCCTTCGCCGTGGAGGGAGCCGAGGACCTCGACACGGACGCGCTCATCGAGCGGGGGATCAACGTGGCCGGTGTCCACACGGACTTCATGATCGGCGGCCCCGAGGTCGAGGTCGACGGGCTGGCTTCGGACGGCGGAGCCACCCCGATCCTGCGCGACAACACCTGGGTGCTGTAGCCGCGGGCTACCCGACGGCGAGCAGTCGCGGGTCGTCGCGACCGCTCAGCGCGAGGGCGTAGACGCCGAGTAGCTCCTCGGTGCACGGCGCAACGTCGAACGTCTCCTCGACGTGGGCGCGACCTGCGGCACCGAGTGTCGGCCAGTCCTCGTTGTCCCGGATGAGCTGCCGGATCGCGCCTGCGAGCGAACTGGGGTCGTTCTCGGGTACGAGGAGGCCGCTCTGCCCGTCGAGCACGACCTCGGGGACGCCGGCGTGTCTGGTCGAGACAACCGGGAGCCCGGAGGCATGCGCCTCCATGAGGGCGACCGGCGCGCCCTCCGTGTCTCCGTCGGCGGCCTCCATGCTGGCCAGCACGAAGAGATGCGCCTCGTCCAGCAGGTGGCGCACGAACGCGCTGTCCTGCCTCCCGTGGAGCGTGACGACTTCTTCGAGCCCCAGCTTGCGGACGAGGGCTTCGAGGGGTACTGCGAGCGGGCCGCCGCCGACGACGTCGTACCGAACCGGGATGTCGCGCGCGACGTCCGCGATCGCCTCGAGCGCGACCGCGTGTCCCTTCTTCTCGACCAGCCGGCCGACGGTGACGATGCGCACGGTTTCGCCGGGCCAGAGGTGCCGCGCGCGGAAAGGGATCTCTTCGGCCATGATCGGCATCCGTAGCCTCGCGAGCTTCTCGGGCGGGCAGCCGAGGGACTCGAGCGCCCGGCGGGCGTGCTCGCAGTTGAATGTCACAACGTCCGCCGTCTCGAACAGGACGTCGTACATGGCCGCACCGTGCGCCCGCGGCTGGGCGCTGAAGTCGTAGCCGTGGAACGTCACGACGAGCGGCGCTCGAGCCTGCTCCCTCGCGAACGCGAACCGCCGGGCGTTGGGGCCGAAGTGCGCGTGGAGCACGTCGTGGCGACCGGGCGCGACCGGGATCGACGGCACGGGGTCGAGAGAGTCCGGCGTCAGTGCGGCGTCGACGTACTGCGTTCGGCCGAGCAGCCCTGAGTCCGCGACCTCGTCGTGCACGGGCTCGCCCCGGCGCGGGCGGTGGTGAGAGACGACGTCGACCACGTGCCCGGCACCCTGGAGGCCGCGCATCTCGGTCAGCAGGAACGTCTCGCTCACCACCGGAAAGCGCTCGAGCAGGAATGCGACCTGCAGGGTGCCGGTCATCCGTCGAGCAAGGCCGTGAGAGCTGTGAACGCCTCGAGGAAGCGCTCGGGTGTGTGGTTCGCGCGAGCCCACTCGCACCCCTCGGCGCCGAGCCGGAGCCGCAGGCCGTCGTCGTCGAGCAGGCTCTCGATCGCGTCCCCGAAGGCGTCGAGCGCATCGAGCCCGCTCCCGCCCCATCGCCCGACGTACCGGCCGAACCGCGACGTGACGCCCTCCGGATCCTGGCAGGACACGATCGGCGTACCGCAGTGGAGAGCCTCGAGGAAGCTGATCGGGAGGGACTCGTGGATGGACGTGTTGACGATCATCCAAGCCGAGCCCAGCAGGGACCGCTTGGACTCACCATCCACGTGGCCGAGGACGGTGACGTTCGAGGGGAGCCGCCCGGGGTGCCACGAACCAGGTCCCTCGAAGTGCGCGCGGCCCAGCACCACGAACTCGATGCGCGGGAAGCGCCGCGCGAGCTCGACGAAGACCCACGGACGCTTGATCGGGTCCAACCGTCCGAGGAAGGCGACTCGCGGCCGCTCGGCCCGGCGGACGCCCGCGACCGCGGGTGAGACGGGATTGGGGAGAAAGTGGATGCCGTCCGGCTCGACGTCGTACGTCGATCTCATGCTCGGCGCTGCGAGCGCGGGAGCGGGAGATGCGAAGGCGATGGAGCCGCCGGCGGTCTCCGTGCGATTGACGTGCGCTCCCAGCGACCGACAGTCGATCGCGTCGACGCCCTGCGGAGGTTCGAGACGCGAAGGAAGCTCGAGCGTGGCGATCCGCTCGACATCGGCCGGCGACCGCGGGTCGCGAATCCAGACGATCGTGGGGAGGTCGCGCGCCTCCAGAACGGGGAGGTAGTTGGGGCGGTAGTCGACGGTCAGGAACAACCCGACCTCTGCCCGGTCGAGTCTTCGCGCGTAGCGCTTGCGGTCGTCGTCGTGCTTGACGAGTGGGATGCCGCTCTCGTGCCGGTCGGGGCGGCGTGCTCCGAGCCCGCGTCTCCCGGCGAGCAGGACCGGCGGTCGAGCGATGCGCCGTGCGCCGGCCAGGCACTCGGCGCTCGTCCGCGCCGCCCATCCGAAACCCCCCATGCGACCCAGCGCGGGGTCGAAGAACTCGTTGGCGACGATGCCGACCGCGCGCGCGTCGGGCGGCCCGACCCGCCGCGCGATGGGAAGCAATGTCGGCCGCAACGACATCGGACGTGAAGCAGTCAACCAGACGCGGCGGCGGATCGAGCGGCGCGCTGTCTCGGGTCAGGCGACCCGGCGGGCGGCGATGCCCTGCAGGGTCGTGGCGAGCCGGCGGAACGGCCCGTCCGTCGCGATCAGGTCGTCGTACGTCCCGCGCTGCGTGATGCGGCCGCGCTCCATCACGAGGATCTCGTCGGCACGGCGGACGGTCGTCAGGCGGTGGGCGATGATGATCGACGTCCGGCCGCGCAGCAGGGTGTCGAACGCGCGCTCGATCAGCACCTCGGTGGGACGGTCGATGTTCGACGTCGCCTCGTCGAGGATCAGGATCCGCGGATCGGCGACGAGCGCCCGCGCGATCGAGATCAGCTGGCGCTCGCCGGCCGAGAGGCCCGCGCCGCCCTCGCGGACGACGTGATCGAGCCCTTCGTCGAAGCGCGCCGCGACGCGGTCGACCCCGATCGCGCGCGCAGCGGCGACGACCTCCTCGTCGGTCGCATCCGGACGGGCGAAGCGGATGTTGTCGGCGATTGTGCCGCTGAAGAGGAACGGGTCCTGCAGGACGACGCCGAGCTGCCGCCGGTACGAGCGGAGCCTGACGTCGCGGAGGTCTGTTCCGTCGACGCGGATCGCCCCGTCGGCCGGGTCGTAGAAGCGCGCCACGAGCTTCGCGGTCGTCGACTTGCCGCCGCCGGACTCTCCGACGAGGGCGATGCAGCCGCCGGCGGGGATCTCGAGCTCGAGCCCGTGGATCACCGGCTCGGCGCCGTATGCGAAGACGACGCGGTCGAGGTCGAGGCGCCCCTCGATCCGACCGAGGTCCCGCGCGCCGGGCTGGTCGACGATGTCGTGCTCGGCGTCGAGCACGGTCGAGATCTTCCCCATCGCCGCAGTCGCGGCCTGCACCTGGCCGTAGAGCTCGGACAGCTCCTGCAGGGGCTGGAAGACGAGCGACAGCATCCCGACGGCGGCGATCAGCGTCCCGATCTCGAGGCTGCCGCCGTCGATCATCAGCGCGCCGGCGTAGATCACGGCGACCTGCGCGACCACGCCGAGCAGCTCGATCGCGGGGAAGAAGACGGACGACAGCTTCTGCGCGTAGGTGTTGGAGACGCGGTTCGCCTCGTTCAGCTCCTCGAACTCGCGCTGGAACGCGCGCTCGCGGTTGAACGCCTGCACGACCGCCATCCCCGCAACGGACTCCGCGAGCTGCGCCGTGACCGCGGCGATCCGCGTGCGGACGTCGGAGAACGCCGCGTGTGAGCGTCGCTGGAACCACCGCGTGATGAGGATCCCGGGCGGCAGGACGAGCAGCGCGACGAGACCGAGGCGCCAGTCGAGCAGGAAGAGACCGCCGATCGCCGCGACGAGCGTCAGCGTGTTGACGACGAGGGTCGTCAGCCCCTGGTTCAGGACGTCCGACAACGCATCGACGTCGCTCGTGAGGCGCGCGATGATCCAGCCGGCCTTCTGCTCGGAGAAGTAGCGCAGCGACAGCGACGTCAGGTGCTCGAAGAGGTCGCGCCGCAGCTCGAGCACCATGCGCTGGCCCACCGCCGCGAGCATCAGCCACGTCGCCGTGCCGAGGAGCCATGCGACGACGCCGATCGCGACGTACACGACGACGTCCTCGGTGAGGCGACTCGTGTCGCCGGCGACGATGCCGTTGTCGATCGCGTCGCCGACGATGTGCCACATCGCGACCGGCGCCGCTGCGGAGACGGCGGCGAGCGCGAGCACGACGGAGAGCCGGCGCCGGCGCCCCTCGGTGTAGCGCCAGAGGCGCGTCAGGCCGGTGCGCTTCGGTCTCATGCCGCAAGCGCCTCCTCGCCGAAGAGGTCTGCGAACGGCCCGCCGGCGCGGATCAGGTCGTCGGGGAGGCCCTGCTCGACGATCTTGCCGTCGCGGAGCACGATCGCGCGGTCGGCGACGAGGACCGTCGAGAACCGCTGCCCGGAGATGAGCACCGTCCGGCCGGCGACCGCCGGGCGGAGGTTCTCGACGAGATGGCGTTCGGTCTCGGTGTCGACCGCGGACATCGGGTCGTCGAGGACGAGCACGCGCGAGCCCGCGATGAGCGCGCGCGCGAGCGCGACCCGCTGGCGCTGGCCGCCGGAAAGGTTCACGCCGCGCTCGCCGATCAGCGTGTCGTAGCCGTCGGGCAGGTCGTCCACGAACTCGGCAACCCCGGCCGTCTCACATGCGTCGAGCACGTCGGCCCAGTCCGCGTCGGGCCGGGCGGCGAGCAGGTTGTCGCGTAGCGGCACCGAGAAGAGCACGGCCTTCTGGGTCACGATCGCGACCGCCTTCCGCAGCTCCGCAAGGGAGACGTCGCGCGCGTCGACCCCGCCGATCAGGAC
>Ga0157377_10000542_pt1 | contig 15936 bp, 9 predicted proteins | sample M55metaG_FD_121116 | JGI IMG/M metagenome (GOLD analysis project Ga0157377, IMG submission 121116) | Miscanthus rhizosphere microbial communities from Kellogg Biological Station, Michigan, USA - M5-5 metaG | ecosystem: Host-associated > Plants > Roots > Rhizosphere > Soil | place: USA: Michigan...
CGAATACACCGTCGTCGGTGTGGCGCCACCCGGCCTCGATTTTCCGAATCGGGCAGGCTACTGGCTGCCCTGGTCGAACTATGACACGTACAGTGTGATCGCCGTGGCTCGACTCGCGCCGGGCGCGACGGCGCGAGCGGCCGCCGCGGAGTTCGCGTCGATCGTCAAGCGTACCCCGGCGCCGGGTATACCCGTTCGGCCGGCAATCACCGGCGCGAAGGTGGTTCCGTTCACGGAAGCAATGCTCGGCGACATTCGACTCGTGCTCTATGCCTTGAGCGCCGCGGTTGCTCTCCTGCTGACGATCGCCTGCGTCAACGTCGGCGGCCTATTGCTTCTTCGCGCGTCGCGTCGCGCGCGCGAGCTGGCGATTCGTCGGGCACTCGGGGCGACGTACGCCGACGTCGCGCGACAACTGGTACTCGAGAGCAGCCTGATCGCTCTCGCCGGCGGAGTGGTGGGCTTGCTGAGCGCGGGCTTGCTCGTGCAGCTGCTCGTCTTCGCTGCGCCGACACGGTTGCCGCGACTCGACGTGATTCAGCTCTCCGGCACTCCGGTTTGGATCGGAATCGGCGTCACGATCGTCGCCGTGCTGCTCTTCGGCGTCGTCCCGTCACTCGTCGCCGCGAGAGCGGACGTCGCATCCGCGCTGCGGTCCGACGCACGCTCCGGCCGCGATTCCACGTCGCGACGCCGTTTTCGCCACCTGCTCGTCGCGGCGCAGACGACGCTGGCGCTCGTCATGCTTTCCGGCGCGGCGTTGCTCGCGCGAAGTCTCGCCCGCCTCGAGTCGATCGACCTCGGTTACCAGTCGGACCGCCTGACGCAGTTGTCGGTATCCTGGCCGTCGAAGAAGTACGACTCGGTGCAGAAGTACTATCCGATCGGTGAAGAGATTCTGCGTCGTTGGCGGTCGATCCCGGGCGTGGTCGCGCTGACGCCGACGCTCATCCCCCCGCTCGTCGGTGACAACGTGTTCCTCAGTCGCTTCGACAAGGAAGGGCAATCGGCGTCGGAGATCGCGACGAATCCGTTCTTGCCCGAGATGTCGGGCGACAAGGACTATTTTCGCACCTTCGGCACACGGCTCCTCAGCGGCCGCGCGTTCACGGACGAAGATCGCGAAAATGCCGCGCCCGTCGCGATTGTGAGCGAGATGGTCGCCAAGCGCATGTGGCCCGGCGAGAATCCGATCGGCAAGCGCATTCACTATCTGCTCCCCGATAGCGTGCCCTGGCGCACGGTGATCGGCGTCGCTGAAGACTCGCACATCCGCACGTTGCGCACGCCGTCGCCGATTGTGTACGTCCCGTGGCGGCAGATGGATTTCTGGCAATTCGGCTTGGCGGTGCGCACGCGCGGCGACTTCGCGACCGTGGCGCCGGCCATGCGTCGCGAGCTCACGACGATCGATCCGCTCCTGCGGCTGTGGTACGTGCACCCGACGGACGAGCTCCTCGCCGGCCCGCTCGCGCAGCCCCGCATCAGTGCCTATCTCATGTCGGTATTCGGGATCGCCGCGCTACTTCTGGCCGCGATCGGTCTCTACGGTCTGATGGCGTCGCTCGTTCGGGAGCGCACGCGAGAGATCGGCATTCGCATGGCGCTGGGCGCGGCGCCAGAACGACTGCGTCGCGAGGTGCTCGTACACGCGCTGCAGGTGACCGGCGCGGGAGCCGTCGTTGGTATCGTGGCGGCGCTCGCCACGTCGAAGCTGCTCACCGCGATGCTGTTCGAGCTCAGTCCGACGGATCCATTGGCGCTCGCGGCGGCGTGCGGGGTTCTGTTCGTCGTCATCGTCATCGCCGCGTACGGCCCTGCGCGCCGCGCCACCAAGGTCGATCCGGCGATCGCGCTGCGCACCGACTAACGGCATCGTCGGTCCCGTACCCCGGGTCGCGTGTCGCCCCGCTCGCGGCGGATGTGCAGGTTTTGCGGTCATGAGCGTCTCCTGTGACGAATTCTCTGATCCGCCGGGTTGCCTAGGCAAAGGGCCCACGCACACACCGGCCGGCTCATCTCGACTCAGGAGCCGTTATGCGTGTCCAAACTGCTTTGGCCGTCGTGCTGTTCAGCGCGACGGTACCCGTCGCGCGGCACGTCGAAGCGCGGCGGCAAATCGTCGTGCAGGGCGTTGTGCGAAGCACCGATACGAAACAGCCGATCGCCTCGGCGTCGGTGGTCGCGGATGGTCAGACAGCGTCCGCGCCAACCGATGCCACCGGCCGCTACGTCCTGCGACTGTCGGTCGCGGCGGGAACGCCGTCGGTCACGGTTCGGGCGCGGGCGATCGGATACCAGGCCGCGGCGCAGACTGTCTCGATCAATCGAGACACGGCGACCGCCGATTTCTCGCTGACGCCCGCCGTGGCGAACCTTCAGGAAGTCGTCGTCACCGCGCTCGGCGCCGTCGCTCAACGCGCGAAAGTAGCCTTCAGCGTCGCCACGACCGGCGGTCTGGCCAGCCCTGCGCCGGCCGCGCGGGCAGACATGGCCCATCGCGCCGCACCGGGAACGCGAGACACGACCTCGTTCAACACCGAGGAATACGCCCGAATCGAGGACAACCCGTTCCTTGCCGTATCAGGGAATCCGCTCTCGACATTCTCCGTGGACGTTGACCGCGCGTCGTACGCCAATGTCCGTCGGTTCATCAACGGTGGATCGATGCCGCCCAAGGACGCGGTGCGTATCGAAGAGCTGATCAACTACTTCCCCTATCACTACGCCGGGCCGCAAGGCAAAGACCCGGTCTCGATCACGACCGACGTCGTCGCGGCGCCATGGAACCCGTCGCACCGCGTCGTTCGGATCGGGCTCCAGTCGCGGCGCATCGAGACGGCCAGTCTGCCGCCGAGCAATCTTGTATTCCTGATCGACGTCTCGGGATCGATGGACATGCCTGAGAAGCTTCCACTCGTGAAGCAGGCCTTCGCGCTCCTCGTCGACCAGCTCCGGCCGCAGGACCGCGTGGCGATCGTCGTCTACGCTGGCAACGCCGGTCTCGTGCTACCGTCGACGTCCGGGCGCGACAAGCCCGCGATCCTCGACGCGATCAATCGTCTCGAGGCCGGTGGATCGACCGCCGGCGGCGCGGGGATCAAGCTCGCCTACGACATCGCGAAGCAGAACTTCATGCGAGAAGGCAACAACCGCGTCATCCTCGCCACCGACGGCGACTTCAACGTCGGCGTGTCGAGCACGAGCGAGCTGACGCGCCTCATCGAAGAGCGTCGCGCCGAGGGCACGTACCTCACCGTGCTCGGCTTCGGCATGGGCAACTTGAAGGACGCCCGGATGGAACAGCTCGCGGACAAGGGCAACGGCAACTACGCCTACGTCGACGATCTGCTCGAGGCAAAGAAGACGCTCGTCCACGAGCTCGGCGCCACGCTCGTCACCGTCGCAAAGGACGTGAAGCTTCAAGTGGAGTTCAATCCGTCGGCGGTCCAGGCGTACCGGCTGATCGGCTACGAGAACCGTTTGCTTCGCAATGAAGACTTCGCCGACGACAAGAAGGATGCCGGCGACATGGGCGCCGGACACTCGGTGACCGCGCTGTACGAAGTCATTCCGTCCGGGGTCAAGCCCGATGTCGAAGTCAGAACACCGCCGTCGCTGCGCTATCAGGAGGAGCGGAAGTCGACGCGCGGCAAAGGCGACGAGCTGTTGTTCGTGAACGTGCGCTACAAGCCGCCCACGGACAGCGTGAGCCGTCTGATGCAGCACCCGGTTCCGAATCGCCTGACCACGGCCGACGACGATCTTCGATTTGCGCTGGCGGTCGCGGGCTACGGAATGCTGCTGCGCGATTCACCGTACAAGGGCCGCTTCACCTTCGAGGACGCGCGATCGATGGCGAGCCAATCCCGTGGTGACGATCCCGAAGGGTATCGCGCCGGCTTCGTCGCGCTCGTCGACGCAACGAGCAAGACCGCGGCGACGAAAGTCTCCAATCGTTAGGGCGCCTTCTTGGCAGTCGCGTTCACGACGTCGCCGAAGCTGAAGATCTGTGTCCAGTCGTCCTTCATGCTGACCACGACCCAGCCTTTCGCCTTGGCTTCGTCGTACAACGCCTGCGTGAAGGTGCCGACCTTGGTGTCGGCGAGCCCCTTCGCGGGCCCATAGGCATATTCGCGTTTGGCGTCGTCGTGGAATACGAGCACCGCCAGCCGGGCGCCCGAACCGGACTTCGTGTACTCGAGCATTTGTCGATCGCCGACTGAATTACCGAACGCGGCGTATGGTTGCCTGCCGATGACGAGATGAATGCCCTCGGGCTTGCCCGCTTTGTCGTCGTTGAGCAGCAGCTTTGGTTCTTTGGTCAGCGTCGGCTCGCCCTTGTCATCGTACCCGTATTTCACGCCGCCAGCCGTGCCCACGACCTGCTCGGGCGGTATCCCGTACGTCTCCTCCGCCATCGCCCGAACAAAATCCTGGCCGCCCCCGGTCACGATGTACGTTTTGTATCCGTTGTCGCGAAAATACTTGAGGACGTCGATCATCGGCTGATAAACGAGCTCAGTGTAACGCCGGCCCCAGCGCGGGTTCTTCGTCGTGTCGATCCATCGTTTCACATCGGTCCGGAACTGATCGACGGTCATTCCGCTGAGTGTGGCGGCGAGAATCTTCTCGAGCTCTTCTTTCGGCAGCTTCTCGATTGCTTCGCGATTCCCAGTCAAGACGGTCTTGAACGGTTCGACTTTCGCGAGCTCGGGGCGCGCCCTGACCAACGCCGGCACGCGGTCGAGGCAATACAGCACCTGCGTATACATCGGATGTTCGACCCACAGCGTCCCGTCGTTATCGAACGTTGCGATACGCTCGGCGGGCGGAACGAACGTCGGGCTTCCCTGCGTGGTCGTTGCCTGAACGAAGTCGACAATCGCCTTCTTCACTGGGCCGTTGTTCCACGAGGGCAGCGGATCGGTCTGTGCCGCGACACGACCGGCAGTCGCGATCAGCAGCGCCGCGGCGGCGTAGAGCGTCACGAGCCGTGACCCGCCCCGAATGAATCGATGGATCGGGTATGGTCTGTTCATCAGCGTTCCCCGGGATTCACGACGTAGAAGCACTGTCTCCGTCCGTGGGAGGACGGTAGCCGCGCTCATTCAATGGACACAGTGGACTTGCTGCCTATCGATCGCGGCCGCTCCCGATGAACTCCGCGCCGACCAAAGTCCAATTCCTCGAGTGCCTCCGCGTGGGCGACCGTCGTTGGTCAGGCAACTCGACCAAGCGTGGCCAAAAAAAAGTCCACACGACGCGCGACGCCTTCACCGGTGGCGAGACAAGATGCCAAGCGATCGTCCGGGCGGCGCAAGCTGCTTTGGGCCGGGCTTGCCATTGCCACCGTCGCGGTGGTGTCGATCGTGGCGGTCCGAACGCGCTTCATGAACTTGCTTCTCCGGCGAGCGGCACCGACGCGGCCCGCCCCGCAGTTCGTCGGGAGCGAACGGTGCCGCTCGTGCCACGTCCCTGAAGGGGACGCGTGGAGCCGGTCGCACCATCAGGCTGCGATGGCCGCGGCGACAACGAAGAACGTGCTCGGCAGCTTCGCCGGTGATTCGTTCGACTACGCGGGCATCCGCAGCGAGTTCTTCAAGCGCGACGGAAAGTTCTTCGTGCGCACCGACGGCAGCGACGGGCAGATCGGCACGTTCGAGATCCGCTACACGTTTGGCGTCTACCCGCTGCAGCAGTATCTCGTCGAGCTGTCGAACGGGCGCGTTCAAGCGTTGCCGATCGCGTGGGACGCACGGCCCCGCACGGATGGTGGCCAGCGCTGGTTCCATCTGAACGCCAATGAGCGGGTCACCAACACCGACGAGCTCCACTGGACGCGCCCGTCGCAGAACTGGAACTACATGTGCGCCGACTGCCACTCGACCGCGGTGCGAAAGAACTACGACGCATCGGCCGATCGATTCAGCACGAGCTGGTCGGAGATCAGTGTCGGATGCGAAGCCTGTCACGGTCCGGGCTCGCGCCACGTTCAGTGGGCGAAAAGCGGCGCGCCGTCGTCCGACTCGAGTCGCGGACTGCCCGCGCGGCTCGACGAGCGACGCGGCGTTCACTGGAGCGTGAGTGCGGCGACAGGCAACGCCGTGCGTTCGCGTCCGCGCACGACCGATCGTGAGATCGAGACGTGTGCGCAGTGCCATTCACGTCGAAGCCAGATCGCCGACGGGTACGAAGCCGGCAAACCCTTCTATGACTACTATCGTCCAGCGCTTCTCGAGTCGCCGCTGTATTACGCGGACGGTCAGCAGCGCGGCGAGGTCTACGAGTGGGGCTCGTTCCTGCAGAGCAAGATGTACGCGCACGGCGTGACGTGCAGCGACTGCCACGAGCCGCACGGCGGTGGACTCCGCGGTGGCGACGGGCCCAATGGTGTATGCGCCAGCTGTCACTCGAGCGCGAAGTACGAGACGTCGGCGCACCATCATCATCCGCCAAGCGCGGGGGTGACGTGCGTGTCGTGTCACATGCCCACGACCACCTACATGACCGTGGACGCGCGGCGCGATCACAGCTTGCGCATCCCGCGTCCCGACCTCTCGGTGCGACTTGGCGTACCGAACGCGTGCTCGAGTTGTCACGCCTCGCGCGCGGCGAGTTGGGCCGCCGAGCGGATCGCGTCGTGGTACGGCGGCGACACCGCGGCCGTGCCGCGCGGATATCAGCGCTTTGCCGAGGCGTTCGCGGCGTTTGAGCGCGGGTCGCCGATCGCGCAGCTGCTGCTCCGCGCGGTGGTGAACGACAGCACGCAACCGGTGATTGCCCGCGCGACGGCGTTCTCGCAGTTGGCCGCGCCCGGCGATCGCAACACGCTGCAAATGATCGCAATCGGTCTCGACGCCCCGGATCCGTTGCTCCGCCTCGGTGCGTTGAGACCGTTGCTCATGCTCCCGCCGCCTCGGCGCGCGCAACTCATTGCGCCGCGGCTCTCCGATTCCGTGCGAACCGTGCGCATCGATGCCGCGGCGATGCATCCGGGCAAAGCATGGGTCACGGACGCCAATCAGGCGGCGGCGCTGGATCGGGTCGCGCAGGAGTTCGTCGCCGCGCAGCAGTACAACGCGGATCGTGCCGACGCGCGCACGAGCCTCGGGACCTTTCTCGCCGTTCAGGGCGACATCTCCGGCGCCGCATCCGAGCTGCTCAGCGCGATCCGACACGATCCGTTCTTCATTCCGGCATACGCCAACCTCGCGGACGTGTACCGGCGACAGGGTCCGGCACATGACATTGAAGCCGAGCAGGTCCTGCGACGCGGGTTGTCGCTCGGACCGCGGAATCCCGCGTTGCACTATGCGCTCGGCCTCACTCTGGTGCGACTCGGCCGGAAGACCGCGGCGTTGTCGGAGTTGGAGCGCGCCGCCACGCTCGCGCCGACCGACCTTCGCTTTCTCTACACGTATGCGGTCGGCCTGTACTCGACCGGCAACGTGAGTGCGTCGCTCAAGACGCTCGACAAGATCCTCGCGATGGATGAGAACAACCGCGACGCCCTCGCCGCGCTGGCGAGCTACCTGAAGGAGCAGGGTCGCCCCGAGCTCGCCAAGCGCTACGGCGACCGACTCCGCGCTCTCCAGCTGCAAGATCCTCAGTAGCACGACCTGAGCACGGCCGCGTCTGAGCACATCGTCGCATCAACAAGAGTTCGAACCCCGGGTCCAGAGGGCGTGGATTCTGCCTTCCCATGACATAGCGCCTCGATTCGGCCGCGGGGGGCGGGACCAAACGGATCCCGGGCGCTGCTTTGCAAGTCGGGTAGCAAACTCACCGGAGGACAATTCGTGCGGTACGATCTCTTCTATCGCTGCTGTGCTCGCGGCGCGCGGAGCGGTGCTGTCGCTGGCTTCATGGCGGCAACACTCGTCGCGGCGCTTCCCGCACAAGCCAGTGTGCAGTCTGGAAAGCCCAACATCCTCTTCATCATGGGCGACGACATCGGGTGGATGCAGCCAAGCATTTACCACCGTGGCTTGATGGTGGGCGAAACACCCAACATCGATCGGATCGGTCACGAAGGCGCGATCTTCATGGATTACGTCGCCATGCAGAGTTGCACTTCGGGTCGCAACGCATTCTTCACGGGCATGTATCCGCTGCGCACGGGAATGATCCCGCCGCAGCTGCCGGGGAGCCCGTCATACCTCCGGCCCGGCACGCCGGCGCTCGCCGTATTCCTGCACGACCTCGGCTACACGACGGGAGAGTTCGGCAAGAATCACCTCGGCGACCACACGGCATCGCTGCCGACCGCGCACGGCTTCCAGGAATATTGGGGATATCTCTATCACCTCGACGCCATGCAGCAGGTGAGCTTCCCCGACATCAACTCGAGTCCGGACAAACAAGCCGTCGCGCCGCCGTGCAAGAACACGCTGATTCCCGGCGTTCCAGAAGTGCCCGGCGCGGTCGATCCGAAGACAACGACCTGCCTGACACCACCGCGAAATGTCCTTGCTTGTCGGTCTCCGGATGGCACCGAGGCGAAGCAGATGTGCCACGATGAAGGACCGCTGACCCTCGATCGCTCGAAGACGGTCGACGAGGAGATCTCGTCGCACGTCGTCGATTTCCTCGACCGGAACGATCCCAAGAAAACCGGAAAGCCGTTCTTCGTCTGGTACAATCCCGCGCGCATGCACGTCACGACCGTGCTGTCGGACAAGTATATGGCGATGGTCGGCACGAAGGGTGGCAAAGATTGGGGCGTCAACGAGGCAGGCATGAAGCAGATGGACGACAACATCGGGCTCGTGCTCAAGAAGCTCGATGACATGGGCGCGGCCTCGAACACGATTGTTGTGTTCACGACGGACAACGGCGCCGAGGCGATCAGCTTCCCCGACGGCGGTGTCACGCCGTTCAAGGGACAGAAGGGTGAGGCCTGGGAAGGCGGATATCGAGCGCCACTGGTCGTACGGTGGCCCGGTCACATTCAGCCGAACTCGGTGCGGAATAAGCTATTCGCCGCGCTCGACTGGGTACCGACGCTCGTGCACGCGGCCGGCGGGCCAGAGAACAACGACCTGCGTTCGCAAATCGAGCAGGGGAAGTATCCGGGCATCGTGAAGACGACGCTCGACGGGTTTGACCAGTACAACTATCTGACCGGTATGTGCGACACTTCGTCGCGCGACCACTTCTTCTACTTCTCGGGCTCCACGCCGTCGGCGGTGCGCTACAAGAACTGGAAGATGTACTACACGATGTCGCAGCCCGGTCCGGCCGGCTGGATCATGCCGCTGATCCCGTTCCACTTCACGCTCGTGCAGAACATCAAGCGGGATCCGTTCGAGCAGGCGGTCGGCGTCGATCAGAAGACGGCGATGGCTCTCGGTGGGGCGCTCGCCGGACCGGTGACGGCATTCCAGTACGACTGGAACATGCTTCCGATCGGCCAGCAGCTGTGGGAGAAGCACCTCATGTCGTACAAGGATTTCCCGCCGCTCCAGGCGCCTGAGACGTACAACCTCAACGGAATCCTCGCCGAGATGAAAAAGAGCAAGGGCGTCAGCCACGCCGGCGAGTAGTCGGCTGAAGCGAAGGACCTACCGGCCATAACTGAATCCACGTGAAGGCCAGTGGGTCCTTCGTCGCGGCGCTCCTCAGAATGACAACTCTTAGATCTCGCGCCGCTTGGCGAATCCAATGATCTGGTCGGCCGCGCGGAAGGCGAGCGCCTGAATCGTCATCGTCGGCTGGCCGCGGCCGCTCGTCACCAGGCTCGACCCGTCGACGACGAACAGGTTCTTCACGTCGTGCGCGCGGTTGTTCTTGTCGACGACCGACGTCTTCGGATCGTTGCCCATACGGCACGTCCCCAACAGGTGAACGCTGAACTGCGCGCTGTCCACCGGCGGTTGCCACGAGCGCACCGCGCCCGACGCGTCCACGAGATCCTTCGCGCGGTCGCTGAAATACTTGTACAGCTTGAGATCCTGCGGATGATCCTGATAGGTCATGCGGATCGCCGGCACGCCCCAAGCGTCTTTCAGCTCGGGATCGAGCGAGATGCTGTTCGTCGCGACCGGAAGCGATGTCGTATGCCCGTAAGCGATGAGCGTTCTGTTATACTGCCGCTCCAGCTCTCGCTTGTACGCGCTCCCCCATTTGGGCGCGTCCGGATGCAGCCCGCCGAAGCCAAAACCCATGGGCGTGATGTCGAACCGGTAGTCGAACCCGCCACCACCGACGAGCCCGAGCTTCGGATCGAGCTCGTAGAGATCCCACACGATTCGCGTGGCGACGATCCCCTTGAAGCCGTTGACCTCGTGCTCGAACTGCGCGTTCGCGAAGCCGCCGCCGTTGAACATCAAGTACTTGCCCACCACTCCACTCGAGTTGGCGAGCCCGTTGGGGAACAGGTTCGACTTCGAGTTGAGCAGAAGCCGAGGCGTCTCCGCGCCGTTGGCGCAGACTACCACTGCTTTGGCGCGTTGAAAGATCTCCTTCTTGCCGGCGTCGAAATACTTCACGCCCGTCACGCGTCCGCGCGCGTCCGTCTCGACCTTTCGGGCGTAGGAGTTCGTGCGAATCTCGCACTTTCCAGTTGCCACGGCTTTTGGAATCACCGTGACGAGGGAGCTCGACTTCGCGCGCACCTCACAACCGAATCCAAGACAGAAACCGCACTGCACGCACTGTGACCGTCCGTCGTACTGCTTCGACGCGATCGCCATCGGGGCGGGAAACGCGGTCCAGCCGAGCTTCTTCGCTCCGCGCTCGAGCAGGATGCCGGTCGACTTCGGCGGATGCGGCGGCATCGGGTATGGACGCGACCGCGGCGGATCGAACGGACCGGGCGCGCCGGCGACACCAACCTCCCAATCGACCTTCGTATAGTACGGCTCGAGGTCCTGATAGGTGATCGGCCAGTCGGCGAAGCCGGTTCCGGCGAGCGTTCCCTTCACGCTCGCCTCCTTGAAATCGATCTCGCGAAAGCGCCAGAAATTCGCGGAAAAGTGAATGCTCGTCCCGCCGACGCCGCGGCCATAGGCGAGGCACGGCTGGTTTTTGGCTTTCTCCTTTTCCGTCTTTCTGAATGTGTTCGGCGACTTGCTGAAGTCGTTCGTCAGCGCGCCCTGTTGAAAGATCGCGATCTCGTCGTGCACGAAGTCTTTTTCGCTTCGCCAGGGCCCTTGCTCCAGCACGACCACTTTGAATCCGGCCGTCGAAAGCTCCTTGGCGACGACGCCCCCCGCCGCGCCCGATCCGACGACGACGAAATCCACCTCGTCCTCGGGCTTGTACTGGACCGTCGTCGTCTGGAGCGGCGCGAGTGTTGGATGCTTGTGATCAGACATTGCGGTCATACCAGCCGAAGGGAGCCGACCACGAGAAGTGATCGTCGAAGCCGAGCACCTTCCATCCCGATTTGTTCGCGTTGCCGCCGTATTTCGGATCGGCGAACATTCCGCTGATGGTCATGCCGCGAAGGTCCCCGAAGTGCGAGCCCTTGGTCTTCTCCATCGTTGCGATGACGGCGTCCTGCTCCGCCACGGTCAGTGCGGCGAACGACTTCGCGCCCTTGTGCTTTTCCGCGGCGAGACGGCGGAGTTCGGCGACGAGCTTGTTGACGTCGTCTTTTTGTTCCTTGGCAAAACCGGCGAGCGACTCGTCGATGAACCGCACGACGTTCGCCTCGCGCGCCCCGGGCGTGCTATCGCTCGGAACGATCCGCGACGTAGCGGCGTCGAGGTCGGCCGCTTGATCGGCAGTAAGGACTTTGTACGGCGCTTTGGCTTTCGCCGCGGCAGCCGCGCGCGCGCCGGCGGCGAGAAGGTCGCGCGTTTCGGCGGTCAACCACACCGCCGCGGCGCCGGTTCCGAGCGCTGCGACGAAGTTGCGTCGCGAGAGATTCGACACGGTGGGGAGCAACCTGTTTAGGTCGCGCCCAAGTTAGCACCCGGTCCAGCATAGCGCACTACTGGAGGGGACCGATCAGTCCTCGCGCAGCGCCGCCACGGGATCGAGCCCGGCCGCCCGCCACGCGGGTTTTGCGGCCGCGAGCAGTGCGACGAGCAGCAGCAGCCCGCCGGAGCTCACGAGCGTTCGCGGGTCCGTGGCCGTCAGGCCGTACAGGAAACTCGAGATCAGGCGCGTCGCGATCAGCGCCAGGGCAACGCCGAGCACTACACCGACGATCACCATGCGACCGACTTCGCCGAGCACCATGCGCACGACGCGCCCTCGCGCCGCGCCGAGCGCGATGCGTACGCCGATCTCGTTGCGACGGCGAGCGACGCTGTACGCCATGATGCCGTAGAGCCCGATCACGGCGAGGAGCAGGGCGAGTCCGCCGAAGAAGCCGGAGAGGGTCGCCACCGTGCGCGTCATTGTCAACGATTCCGACAACTGCTGCTCCAGCGGAATGAAGTCGAGCGAGATGCGCGGGTTGATCTCGGCGAACGCGCGCTTGATCGATGGAATCAGCGCGGCGGGCGATCCGTCCGTTCGAAGCTCGAGATTGGTGAACGGTCCAAGCGTCGTATCCTGTCGCGACGCATAGTACACCACGGGCGCGGTCTTTTCGCGGAGCGATTGGTATTTGGTGTCGCCGACCACGCCGATGATCTCGATCGGTTGTCCAAGCCCGGTCGGCCCTTCCTCCAGACGGAAAGTCTTTCCAATCGGGATCTCTTCCTTGAAGAACTTTCTCGCCGTCGTCCGGCTCACGATCGCGACGCGTGCCGTCCCCGGACGGTCCTGCGCGCCGAAGTCACGTCCCGCCACGACCGGAATGCCCATCGTTGCGAAGTAACGATCGCTCACCGCGTTCGTCCACGCGACGGCGTCCTCGATGGACGTCGGCGTGAATCCCTCGACGTGGAAGACGTCGTTCCACGTGCCCGGCCCAACCGGCGTCACCTGCGACGAGCTCGCGGCGCGCACGCCCGGGATTGCCCGCAGACGATCGAGCAGCTCGTTGTACGTCGAACCACGCCGCGGCGCCGGTATCTGGGCGGGGCGCATGTCGACATTCACGAGGAGGATGTGATTGCGTTGAAATCCAGTATCGACGTTCACCAGCTTGCGCCAACTGCCGAGGAGCAGACCAGCCGCGGCGACCAGGACGAGCGACAGCGCGATCTGCCCGACGACCAGCGCCTTGCCGATCGACAGTCGCGAGTGTCCCTCCACCGTGCCGCGTCCGTGCGCCCGCATTGCCGTGTGCGGATCGACGCGACCCGCGCGCCAGACGGGAGCAAGGCCAAAGAGAACCCCGGTGAGCAGCGCGACAACGATCGTGAACGCGAGAATGCGCGGATCCATCGAGAGATCCAGCGACACTACACGATGTGTTCGGGCCAGCATTTCGACGAGGAGCCGGCTGCCCCAGGCCGCGAACGCGACACCAGCGACCGCGCCCGCGCCGGAGAGGAGCAGGCTCTCGGTCATGAGCTGACGCGCGAGTCGGCGCCGGCCGGCGCCAAGCGCGAGTCGCACGGCCATCTCGCGCTGCCGCGCCGTAGCGCGCGCCAGCAGGAGATTCGCCACGTTCGCGCATGCGATGAGCAGCACGATCCCGGCAATCGACATGAGGACGTACAGCGCCTTGCTGTACATGCGTCGTACGTCGGAGAAGCCTCGCGTCGCCGGCGTCGTGCTGAACTTGGCGCGAACGTATTCCGCTCTGCTCTTCGGCGTCCAGTGCTGGGGAATCGTCGCATTGAGGATCGCCGGACCGAGCGCGCCAAGACGCGAGCGTAGCTGCTCCGGCGATACGCCGCCCTTCGGACGTCCGATGATCTCCAGGAACCAGCTGCCGCGATGATCGAGTTGGCTGTTGGCGCCGCGAACGATCGCTTCCGTGCACAGCGGCACGTAGAGCGACGAGTAGCGGCCAGTATTGAGACCCGCGAAGCGCGGCTCGACCACGCCAATGATCTGGAACGGATGCCCATCGAGTGAGAGCTTTCGGCCGATGGCGTTTTTATCGCCGGCGAACTCGCTCTGGAAGAAGGCGTGGCTGAGCATCACCACACCGGGACACCCGCGCTGGTCGTCCTCGCGAACAATCGGCCGGCCGACGACGGTGCGTACGCCAAGAGTCTTGAAGTAGTCGCCGCTGATCCAGCTCGCGTTGACGCGTCGCACTTCGCCGCCGTCGGCGAGATCGAACTCCGCGTCGCCGTGCGCGAGGAGGCCGTCGAACATGTCCTGCCGGTCGCGAATCTGCTCCCAGAGTGGGTTGGTGAACAGGTTGACGCTGTCCCGCGTCACACCCACGAGCTCCTCGGGATGGCTGACCGGAAGCGACTTGAGCACCACCGCGTCGATGAGCGTGAAGATCGCGGTGTTCGCGCCGATGCCGAGCGCGAGGGACAAGATCGCGACGAGAACAAAGCCAGGCGTCGAGCGAAATCCGCGCAGTGCATAGCGGAGATCACCGGCGAACCCGTCGAGCCACCCCGCGAGATCGCGCTCGCGTGTGCGCTCCTTGAGCATTCCGTAGTTGCCGAAGCGTCGCCGGGCCTCGCGCTCCGCGTCCTGAGGACGCATCCCCGACGCCTCGAGTTGATCCGCGCGCTCCGCGAGATGGAACGCCATCTCACGGTCGATGTCCCGCGACAGCGCGTTCGAGCGGAAGGCGTTACGGATGCGAGCGAGCAAGGACATGACGGACGACCTCGGTGATTTAGGCGTAGCGCAGGACGCGGGTCACGCCGTCGCGCAGCCTCGCCCAGCTCTCTTCCTCGAGCGCGAGCTGCTTTCGGCCGGCGGCGGTGATCGCATAGAACCGCGCTTCGCGATTCTTCTCCGTCGTCCCCCACTCCGCGCGCAACCAGCCATCCTGCTCCATGCGATGCAGCGCCGGATAGAGCGACCCCTCTTCGACCCGAAGCAGATCGCCCGACGCCTGCTGAATGTGCGACGTGATCGCATACCCGTGCATCCGGCCGTTCGCGCCGAGTGTCTTGAGCACGAGCAAGACGAGTGTGCCCTGGAGGATGTCGTTTTTCTTTTTGGTCACATCCCTAACTAGCTATACCTAACTAGCTATGTCAATACCGGCGATGGGCGATGGGCGATGGGCCAAGGGCCAAAGCACCGCCTAAGGATGACGTCGCTACCGCCCACGGCCCACCGCCCACCGCCCACCGCCCAGCGCCGGTCTCACAGCGGCACTCTCGCGAACAGATGGTGTAACAATTCCAGCGACGAACGTCGCGAGAAACGGCGGACACTTCCTTCCGCGCCGCCGGAAAACTCAACGCTACGTGAGGGTCTCGACCGCGCTCGGGTGTCTCTCGCCGAGGGGATTCACTGATGTCCAAGAACACGAACATCCATGACGAGTGTGAGCAGTTCGACTGCGCGATCCCGAGCAGCCGGCGTCAATTCCTGCGCGACAGCTTCTTGAGCGTCGCCGGCGCGATGATGGCCGTGGGGATGGCGAAGAACGCCGCGTTCGCCATGCCGCTCGAGTTCACCGGAGCCAAGCGGTCGTCCGGTAGCACGCGGAGCTACACTGTGCCGCCCACAGACGCGGCCCAGATCGACAAGGACAACGACGTCATCCTCGTGCGATGGCAGAACGCGGTCTACGCGTTCGCGCTGTCCTGCCCGCACCAGAACACCGCGCTGAAATGGGACGAGCGCGACCACGCGTTCCAGTGCCCGAAGCATCACTCGAAATTTCAGCCGGACGGCGCGTACATCCCGGGAAGCGGACGGGCGACGCGCAACATGGATCGGTACGCAATCCAGGTTCAGAGCAACGGCGTGATCGTCGACCTCGACAAAGTTTACGAGGAAGATTCCGACGGCACGCAGTGGGCTGCGGCGGTCATTCACCTCGATGGGAAAGTCTCAGCGAATTCCAAGAGCTGAGATCAGCGCGACGACCATACAGAGGAGCGCGAGGAGCGAGCCCACCGCGGCGATCGCGACTCGTGCTCCGACGCGTTTGACGGA
>Ga0157377_10000544_pt1 | contig 15904 bp, 9 predicted proteins | sample M55metaG_FD_121116 | JGI IMG/M metagenome (GOLD analysis project Ga0157377, IMG submission 121116) | Miscanthus rhizosphere microbial communities from Kellogg Biological Station, Michigan, USA - M5-5 metaG | ecosystem: Host-associated > Plants > Roots > Rhizosphere > Soil | place: USA: Michigan...
CTGTGGAGGGTCTCGGCGTCCTCGTCGTCGGCCAGCAGGGCGCCGGCCCGGGCGAGCAGCCCGAGCGCCCACGGCGTGCCGCTGGCGAGCGCGCGCCCGCGCAGCCGCTCGAGCGCCGCGTGCGCGGCGTCGAGGTCGTCGCTGCGCGCCGTCGCCTCCACGGCGTCGGCCAGCGCGATGGAGCCGATGTACAGGGGATCGTCGTCGAACACGCGCAGGGCCGCGCGGCGGGCGTCCTCGTAGCGGCCGTTGCCGAGATAGAGCGTGGTCAGCGCGAACTGTGCCAGCGTCACCGCGAGGCCCTGGCCGCGCGTGATCGCGTCGGCGGTGACCGCCCGGCCGAGGCTTTCGGTCTCGGCCATGCGCCCGCGCCAGGCGAGCATGGCCATGTGCATGAGCTCGTGCGCCCCCGGCATCGCCGGGATGCCGCTGGCCGCGGCGATCTCGCGCGCCTCAGCGGTCAGCGACTCGGCCGTGTCCGCGCGCCCCGCGATGCGCTCCGACCAGGCCAGGCAGCTCAGCGCCACCGGCAGCGCTGCCAGGGCGCCCTCGTCGCGGGTCAGGCGCACGCGCAGGCGTCCGACGGCGAGGTGGCGGCGGAAGTCGAACAGCTCACCGGTTGCGTTCCAGGCCATGCCGTGCCACCACTGCAGGGTGGTGGCCGGTGGCGCCGCTGCGGCGCGGCGCCACCAGGGCACGGCGTTCGCGTAGCCGGCCGTGAGCCGCTCGGTGTAGCCGGAGAGGAGGAGGCTCACCGGCGGCGCGTCCTCGCCCGCGGGCAGCTCACGCGCCGCTTCGGCCACGTCGAGCATGGTGGTGCTGGTCGTCAGGTCCCCCGCCCACATGGCGGCCTCGAAGGCCTCGAACAGGGTCTCGCGGGCAAGGCCGATGTCGACGTCGGCCAGCGCCAGCGCCGCGTCGTAGAGCAGGGCGGGCGTGTCGCCGCCGCGTCCGTCGGCGAAGCGGATGGCGCCGTCCATGCGCATGGCCTGGGCCCGCGCGGCCGGATCGTTCAGGTGCGGTGTGCTGCGCTCGAGCAGGTCCCGCGCCCGGTCGTTGGCGCCGGCGGCCAGGTCGGCCCCGGCGCCGAGCAGGCGCCGCAGGGCCTGGCGACTCGGGTCGGGCGTGAGGTCGGCCGCGCGCTCGAGGAAGACCGCGGCGGCGGCAAGGCCGCCGCGGACCTGGGCGCGCCCGGCGGAGCGCTCGAGCTCGGCCGCGACCTCCTCGTCGGGGCCGCCGCTGGCGGCCGCCCGGTGCCAGGCGCGCCGGTCGGGGTCGTGCTCGGCGTCGGTGGCGTCGGCCAGGGCGCGATGCACCCGGCGCCGCTCCTCCGCGGCGGCCGAACGGTAGACCGCCGAGCGCACCAGCGGGTGCCGGAACCGAACAACGGTGTCGAGGTCGAGCAGGCCGGCCTCGGACGCCGCTGCCGCGGCGTCGGGGCCCACGTCGAGCAGCGCCGCAGCGCGCCACACCTTGTCGGGGTCGCCGAGCTGGTCGGCGGCCGCGACAAGCAGCAGGCGCTGGGTGTCGACCGGGAGCTGCGCTGCGCGCCGGGCGAAGCTCTCCTCGATCGTCCCCGACAGCGATGCGGTCACGGGCACGCCGAACCCGACCGCGAGCTCGGCCGGGGTGCGGTCGCGCGGCAGCTCGAGCAGCGCCAGCGGGTTCCCGCGCGTCTCGGCGACGATGCGGTCGCGCACGCGCACGTCCAGCGGTGCCGTCAGGGCCGTCGCCAGCAGGACGCTTGCGTCCGCTTCGCTCAGACCCTCGACGGCGAGCACGGGCAGCCCGGAGAGTTCCTCGCTGGGCTGCCGCGTGGCGAACAGGAGGGCCACCGGCTCGGCCAGCAGCCGGCGGGCGACGAAGGCCAGGGCCTGGGCCGAGGGGCGGTCGAGCCAGTGCGCGTCCTCGACCACGCACAGCAGCGGGCCGTCCTCCGCGGTCGCTGAGAGCAGGCTGAGCGTCGCCAGCCCGACCAGGAACCGCTCCGGGGCCGTGCCCGCGCTGAGCCCGAAGGCCGCGCCGAGCGCGTCGCGCTGGGGCGGGGGGAGGCCGTCGAGCCGGTCCAGCAGCGGAGCGCAGAGCTGGTGCAGCGCCCCGAACGCAAGCTCCATCTCGGACTGCACGCCGGTCGCCCGTACGACGCGATAGCCGTCAGCCGACGCCATCGCGTCGTCGAGCAGCGCCGACTTGCCCACGCCCGCCTCGCCCTGCAGCACGAGCACGCCGCTGCGCCCTTCGCGCGCGGACGCGAGCAGGGCCTCGAGCGTTGCCCGCTCCTCCCGTCGCCCCACAAGCATCGCTCCTCCTAGACGAAGGCCCCGACGCCGCTGATGTCGCGGCCGACGAGGAGCGTCTGGATCGCCTCCGTCCCCTCGTACGTGTAGATCGCCTCGATGTCCGACATGTGCCGGATGACGTGGTACTCGAGCAGGAGCCCGTTGCCGCCCAGGAGGTTACGCGCCTCTGCGGTGACCTGCCGCGCCTTGACCGTGTTGTTGAGCTTGGCCAGCGCGGCGATCGCGTCCGAGAGCCCGCCCGCCTCCATCAGCCGCCCGAGGCGCAGGCAGTAGAGCTGCATCGCCGTCACGTCGGCGAGCATGTGCACGAGCCGCTCCTGGACCATCTGGAAGCGCACGAGCTCGCTGCCGAACTGCTTGCGCCGGCGCGTGTACGTGAGCGCGGCGTCGTAGGCGGCGACGGCGTGGCCGAGCGCCGCCCAGGCGCAGGTCTGTCGGGTCGAGCGCAGCACCTTGGCGGTGTCGCCGAAGCCGTTGGCCCCCGGGAGCCGGTCCTCGGCCGCGACGCGCACGTCGGACAGGGTGATGTCGGCCTGCCAGGCCGCGCGCAGCGCCCCCTTGCCCTCGATCACGCTGGCCTGGAAGCCGGGGTCGGAGGGGTCGACGAGGAAGCCCTTGACCTTGCCGTCCTCGGTGTCGCGCGCCCACACCACGACCACGTCGGCCACGGTGGCCAGGCCGATCCAGCGCTTGGCGCCGTTGAGCAGGTACGTCTCGCCGTCGCGCCGCGCCGAGGTCTCGAGCGAGACCGAGTCCGAGCCGTGCTCGGGCTCGGTCAGCGCGAAGGCCCCCAGCTTGTCCGTGCGCGCCATCGCCGGCAGCCAGCGCTGCTTCTGCTCCTCGGATCCGAGCATCGCGATCGAGCGCATGGCCAGCCCGGCCTGCACCCCGAGCGCGGTCCCGAGGCTGCCGTCGCCGCGGTTGAGCTCCATGTGCACGAGCCCGGCGGCGATCGGGCTCATGTCCGGACAGCCGTAGCCCTCGATCCCGTCGCCGACCAGCCCCAGCTCGCCCAGCCGGTGCACGAGGTCGAGCGGCAGCTCGGCGCGCTCCCAGTAGCCGTTGATGACCGGCAGGACCTCCTCCTCGACGAATCGGCGCGTGCGGTCCAGGTAGTCGCGCTCGGCCTCGGTCAGGTCGGGCCGGATCAGCAGGTAGTCCGTGCCCAGCGCCTTGCCGATGTCCTCCGGAGAGGTCGATTCGGTGGTCATCGCGCCGATTCTCACCCGGCCCGAGCGCTACGCGCTCGTGTCCAAGTCCCAAAGAGCGCTGCCTCGCTTGGTCTAACCGCCCATAGGCAGGTCGCCGGGTCGCCCTTAGCGTCGCACAGCATGAGCACGACCGCCACCGCCACCGTCGGGCAGGCCTTTCAGGCCACCGCGACCGCCTTTGCCGGCGCGCCCGCCCTGCGCACGCCCGACGGCGCGGTCGCCCTCACCTGGGACGGCTATGCCCAGCGCGTGCGCGAGGTGGCCGCCGGGCTGGCCGGCCTCGGCCTGCAACGCGGCGACACCGTGGCCTGCTGGCTGTCCAACCGCCCTGAGTTCCACATCGCCGACGCAGCGGCCATGCATCTGGGCGCCGCGTCGTTTTCGGTCTACCCGACCTACACGGCCGAGCAGGGCGAGCACGTCGTCGGCGACGCCGGCGCGCGCATCCTCATCACCGAGCCGCAGTTCCTCGCGCAGGCCCTCGCGGTCCGCGACGCCGGGCGCACGGCGGTCGGGCCGGTCGTCGTCCTCGACGACAGCGCGGACGCCGGGACGCTCGAGTGGGCCGAGCTGCCCGGGTGCGCCGAGCCGGGGTTCGAGTTCGAGGCGCGCGCGGCCGCGGTGTCGCCTGATGACCTCCTGACCCTCATCTACACCTCCGGCACGACCGGGCCGCCGAAGGGCGTCCAGATCACCCACGGCAACGTCATGTCGTTGCTCGCGTCGCTGTCGGACCGCCTCGGCCTGCCGGACGGGATCCGCGCGATCTCGTGGCTGCCCATGGCGCACGTGGCCGAGCGGCTGTGCACCCACTACTTCCCGATCGTCCACGGCTGGAGCGTCACCACCTGCCCGAACCCGAAGGCCATCGCCGGGCTCATCCCCGAGGTGCGGCCCGAGTTCTTCTTCTCGCCGCCGCGGCTGTGGGAGAAGCTGCGCGCCGGCGTGCTGGCCTCGAGCGGCGACATGCCCGAGGGGGACGCCGCCGCCGCTGCGCTGCGGGCGATCGGCTTCGACGCGCTGCGCGTGGCGATCGTGGGCGCGGCGCCCTGCCCGCCCGAGGTCGTGCGCTTCTGGCACGCGCTCGGCGTGCGCCTGTGCGAGGTCTACGGCATGTCCGAGACCACCGGCGTGGCCACGGTCAACCCGCCCGATGCCGTGCGCATCGGCACGGTCGGCCCGCCGCTGCCCAACGTCGAGGTCCGGCTGGGGGAGGCCGGCGAGGTGCTCGTGCGCGGCGCCAACGTCATGCGCGGCTACCGCAACCTGCCCGAGAAGACCGCGGAGGCGCTCGACGCCGAGGGCTGGCTGCACACGGGCGACGTGGGCGCGTTCGACGACGCCGGCTACCTGAAGATCGTCGACCGCATCAAGGAGATCATCATCAGCGCGGCGGGCAAGAACATGTCGCCGGCCAACATCGAGGCCGAGCTGAAGACGAGCGGCCGGCTCATCGGCCAGGCCTGCTGCATCGGCGACGCCCGGCCCTACAACGTCGCGCTCATCACCCTTGACCCAGACGCGGCGGCCGCGTTCGCGGCCGGCCACGGCATCGCGCCCGACACCCTGGCCACCGACGACATCGTCCGCGCGGAAGTCGCGGCCGCGGTCGAGGAGGCCAACACGCGGCTGGCCCGCGTCGAGCAGGTCCGCAAGTTCACGATCCTGCCCGAGGACTGGGTTGCCGACGGCGACGAGCTCACGCCGACCATGAAGCTCAAGCGGGCGGCGATCACCGCGAAGTACGCGCGCGAAATCGAAGCGCTGTACGCCGGCTGAGCCGGGCGCTTCAGCCGATTTCCCGCACGCGCGCCATGACGGCGTCGGGGTCGGCCTCCGCGGGCACGACCGCGACGACCGCGCCGCCCTCGACCTCGGGCAGCGGTCCGGCCTCCAGCCACCCCTCGGCGACCAGGCCCCAGGATCCGGCAGGCCGCGCCGGCGGCTCGCTGCCCAGCCAGCCGGTCACGCCCTCGACGGCGCCGCCCGGCCACGCCGGCGCGCCATCCGAGCGCACCCACACCGGCCACTCGTAGTGCGCGGCCACGTTGAGCACGGGCCGGTAGGCGTCGGCGCCTGCGAGCGCGCCGGCCTCGGTGGCGGCCTCGTCGAGGACGAGCGCGTCCACGGGGGCGCCGGCGAAGGCGCGCAGGAAGTCGGCGACGTACATCGAGGCGGTGTCGACGTGGTCGGGGTCGGGCGGCCCACCGTCGCCCGCCGGCGCGTCCGCCTGCTCGGCGGCCGTGGCCATCCACCGGGCCGGCGAAGGGATCGACAGGGCCACCGGCGCCCCACCGCCGGCGCCGGCGATGGCCGCCAGGGCGTCGGTTGCCGTCGCCCGCAGCCGATCGTCGGCCAGCAGCGTGCGCAGCGCGAACGCGACCCGGCTGCGGCGTGCCATCGCCTCAGCCAGGGCGGGGTCGCCGGACATCCGCTGCGCGCTCAGGTCGCTGACGTCGACGACGACGGCGTCGGAGCCGAACATGCCCTGCGCCTTGCCGAAGAACGAGCCCAGCTCGCCCGGCGCCGTCCACGGGACGGCGCCGCCGCCGAGCAGCTTCTCGCGGCAGTAGGACAGCGAGTCGAACCACACCGGCGTTGCGCGGCCGGAGGGCGCGGGGATCACGCGCTTCCCTCCAGCTCGGCCACCCGCGCCTGGAGCGCCGCGATCGCAAGGTCCTTCGGGTCCGGCAGGTAGATGGGCGGGATCTCGGCCATCGGCCCCTTGACCCGCGCCGGCCCCTGCGTCGACCAGGCGGTCGCGTGGATGACCGCGTTGTCGTCGCCCCAGGACCCGTAGTAGGGCAGGTGCTCGGGCGGCTCGGGCGTGTTCCACCGCGCGACGAACTCGGCGTACGGCACGCCGCGCAGCTTGCGCGCCTCGCGCTCGGCTGCCCGCGCGGCGTCGGTTGCCTCGGCGTCGACGGCGAGGGTCTCGGAGTCGAAGGCCACGAAGTAGATGTCGCGGGCCGTGGCGGGGGAGATGTAGTCGGCCTCGAGGTCGGCCATGACCAGCTCGGGGTCGCGCTCGAGCACGTCGCCGTACCCGCCGCCCGAGCCCTGGCAGATGAGGTAGACCTCGCCCTCGTCGGCCAGTTCGTAGCCCATGCCCATGTGGTGCGTCGAGTAGCGCGCGCCCGTGAACCGCTGCTCGTTCATGAGTCGCTCGAAGTCGAAGTCCCACCTCGACGGGTCGTCGTCGAGGTAGTCGAAGACGTTGACGCCCTTGATCTTGGCCAGCGGGTAGGTGCAGCACCCGTAGCCGCCCATGACCCCCATGACCGAGGGGAACTTGGAGCCGTGGGAGACCGTCGCGTAGCCCCAGAGCTGGCTGCCGCGGTGGGAGACCGCCATCTCGTAGCCCATGCCTCCGCGGAACTTCCCGAAGGCCTGGTTGTCCCGCTTGATCTTCTTGGACACCAGCTGCATGAGCGGGACCTCGTCCTCGATCAGCTCCTGCTCGCCGATGTCGGCCATGGCGGCGAAGAACGGAGCCATCGACGCCTCGCCGTCGCGGTAGGCGCGCGCGCCCCCGCCCATGCCGTTCAGGTCGGCGCACACGTTGCCGACGAGCTCGCCGTGCTGGGTCAGGCCGCCGTAGAGGAACGTGTTGATCTCGTTGAACCACGGCGCCATCACCGACGAGTGCTTCTCGGGGCACGAGTACTGGAGCTTGGCCAGCAGCGACTGGGGGCCGGAGAACCCCATGAAGCTGCCCTGCAGGCTCTGCCCCAGCGGGGCATCGAAGCCCGGGTCCAGCGCGCTGCCGGGGTCGGTCACGACCTCGACCGGGTTCATCACGCTGATCCCGCGCGGGAGGTCGGGCCAGAAGAACCCGAGCAGCGCCTGCGAGGGCCCGCACTTGGCTGCGCCCAACGTCGCGTTGAAGGCGCGGTTGAGGAACTGCGGCGCGGTGCCCCGCCAGTCGATCACGAGCCGGTCGCCCGAGACCGTGATGGCGCACGGGTACTTGAGCAGCACGTTCTCGCGCAGCGTCGAGTCGGAGAAGAAGTTGACCCGGTACGTCCCGTCGGGAAGCTCGGAGATGCGCCGGCGCGCCTCGGCCTCGACGTCCTCGAGCGACTTGCGCAGCGAGGCGATGAAGTTGTCGCGCCCGACCTCCTCCACCAGCGCGAGCACGCGCTCCTTGATCCGCAGGGCGGCGTACAGCTTCACCTTCATGTCCTGGTACTGCAGCTTGGGCTCGCGCGTGGAGTTCTGCAGGAAGGTCAGGAGGTCGCGCCGGATCTCGTTGTTCTCGACGCACTTGAACGGGCTCATCCGAAGCCCGTCGTCGAAGGCCGACTCCGAGCTCGACGGCATCCCGCCCGGCTCCTTGGCGCCGTTCTCGCCCTCGTGCACGACGGTGGCGACGTAGGCGATGAGCTCACCCTCGTGGAACACCGGGAGGATCATGCTCTGGTCGGTGTTGTGGATGTTCCCGTAGCGGGCGTCGTTGTGGATGAACGCGTCGCCGTCGTGCACGCCCACCGTGGGCTCGTTGAGCCAGTACTTGTTGATGAAGCGGACCGGGTAGTGCAGGACCGACGCGAAGGCGAGGACGCCGCCGGTGGAAATGTGGGCGAGGTCACCGGAGGCCGTGTAGACGGCGCTGGTCAAGTCGCCCCACTTGGCCCCGGGCGCGGCGCCGGTCTGCTCCATCATCTCGAAGGCCTCGTCCAGGCCGGCGACGATGCGCTTGCGCACGCGGTCGAGCTCGTAGGCGTCCAGGCCGCTGGACAGCAGCCGCTCCTCCTCGTCCGTGCGCGCCTGCATACCGTGGTCGCGCATGATCTCGGGGTCGGGCCCGAGGAACAGCGTGGTCTCGGCCAGGAACTTGTCCACGCGCGCCTGGTCGTCGGCCGAGAGGGGCGCGGAGACGGCGGCGGACGGGTTCATGACGGCTCTCCTTCGGTCTTGAGGAACCAGATCGCGCCGTGGGCGCCGGTCTGCAGGCGCCAGCCCGGCTCGACGAGGTAGGTCGTCGTCGGGGTGGTGACGACACCGGGGCCGGCGACGACGAGGCCGGGCGCGAGCGCCGTCTTGTCGTAGACCGGCGTGGCCACCGCGCCGTCGTGGCCGGGGAACGAGCACGCCCGCTCACCGAGCGGTGTCGCGGGTTCAGGCTCGCCGGCCGGCAGCGAGGCATCGAACTCCACCGTCTCTCCCTCGACGTAGGACGCGACGCGGATGGTGGTGATGCGGATGCCCGCCTCGGGGGACTCGCTGCCCGAGCCAAAGCGGCGGCCGAAGTCGTCGGCGAAGAGCTCGATGAGGTCGAGTACGTCGCTGACCTCGCGCAGGCGCGTGTCCTTGGCCACCACCGCGGTCGTCACGAGCTGGTTGCCGTAGCGCATGTCGAGCTCGAGCCGATGGCGCACGGCGTCGGCGGGCATGCCCTGGCGCTCGAGGTCGGCCCGGCCCTTGGCCTCGAGCGCCGCGACGATCTCGTTGAACCCGTCGAAGCGGTCGAACAGCGCGCGCGACGTGGCGTCGTAGAGGATCACCGGCACCGAGCGCTCGTGGATGTGCAGCTGCGGCATGTTGCCCGCGCCGAGCGCCGAGAACACCGAGCTGTACGGCGGCGCCAGCACCCGGCCGATCCCCAGGTGTCCGGCGATCCCGCAGCAGTGGAGCGGGCCGTTGCCGCCGTAGGCGAGCATGGTGAACTCCTCGGGCAGGTAGCCGCGGGTACGCAGCTCCTTCGCGATTCCGTTGGCCATCTGCTCGTCGGCCTCGGCCTTGATGAGCTTCGCCACGTCGACCGGCTCGAGGTCGATGTGGTCCATGAAGGCCTCGTCGATCGCGAACTCGGCCCGCTTGACGTTCAGCGGGATGCGGCCGCCGGCGTACTGCTCGGGGTCGAGGTAGCCGAGCAGCAGGTCCGCGTCGGTGACCGTCGGCGCCATGCCGCCGCGGTCGTAGCCCGCGGGCCCGGGGTCGGACCCGGCGCTCTCGGGCCCGATCGCCACCGACTGGTGCAGGCGGTCGTACTTGGCGATCGACCCGCCGCCGGCGCCCAGGGTGACCAGGTGGATCATCGGCACGCTGACCAGCCAGCGCTCGATCGTGGGCAGGAAGTCGTAGTGCTTGACCCCGCCCGCGGCCACCAGCCCGATGTCGAAGCTCGTGCCGCCCATGTCGGTCGCGATCACGCTGCCCAGCCCCGCCTCCTCGGCGAGGTGCTCGCTGGCCTGGATGCCGGCGACCGGGCCGGAGTGGATGGTCTGCAGCGCGTCGGTCGAGTTGAGCTGCGCCATGCCGCCCGAGTTGTGGATGACGAGCATCGGCTGCGTGTAGCCGTTGTCGCGCAGGTTCTGCTCGAGCTCGGACAGCGCGTGGTACATCGTCGCGTGCAGGAACGCATCGACGATGGTCGAGGTCGAGCGCACGTACTCGCCCTTGCGCCCCGAGAGCTGGTGGGAGAGCAGCATCGGGATCGCGCCGAGCTGGTGGGCCGGGTACTCCTCGAGGAAGATCTCCTGGACCCGGAGCTCGTGCGCGGGGTTCTCGACCGCGTTGATCAGGCACACGACGAGCGCCTCCGCACCCGCGTCGACGAGTTCGCGCAGCACCCGCCGCACGTCGTCCTCGTCGAGCTCGAGCAGCGTGGTGCCGCCGTAGTCGACGCGCTCGCGCACCGAGCGGATGAGCCGCTGGGGGACGAGCGGGTCAGGGCGGATGGCGCCCGAGAGGTCGTTCTTGGCCACCTCGTCCAGCCCCTCGCCGTACCCGCGCCCGCGCGAGAGCGGGATCGTGGCCTCGAACCCGGCGCTGACGATGGCGCCGACCTGCGGGCCCTTGCGCTCGATCAGCGCGTTGGTGCCCAGCGTGGTGGCGTAGCGCACCGAGTCCACCTGCGCGAGAACGTCGGCACGCTGCACGGCGAGCGTGCTGCACGCTTGGTCGAGCGCCTCGTTGAAGCCCTGGGCGAGGTTGTGATGGGTGGTGAGCGCCTTGGCCTGGACGTAGTCGTCCCCCCAGACGCAGAAGCAGTCGGTGAACGTCCCGCCGATGTCGACAGAGATCCGCTTCATGGCAACCGTTCCCTCCGGCTCAGCCGTGGTTGTGTCGATGACCCAAGTCGACGGGGACGTCGCGTCCGGCCGCGATCGTGATGCCCGCCGGGCGGGCCGCCCACTGGGTCTTGAGGGCGTCCACGTCGATCTCCATGTCGAAGGTCGGCGGGTGCCCCGGCGGCAGGTACTCGACCTCGATCATCGTTCCGCAGCCCGGGCAGTAGAACTCGAGGATCCGGCACCAGGCCGGATCGGGGGCGAACGTGAACTCATAGCGCGCGGGGTCGATCAGCGGCCGGTGGATCTCGCCCGGGTCACGGTCGTGGACCAGCGTCCCCTCCTTGTAGTTGCCGCGCGCCGGCGCGAGGTCGTGGCCGCAGACGCGGCAGTTCCAGCGCTCGCTGTCGAGGTCGATCTCCAGGTACTCGGTCATGGGGACGCGCATCAGTCGCTCCTCTGCTCGGTCAGCTCCAGGTCGCCCGCCGCCGTGGTGCGGAAGCGCCAGCCCCCCGGCAGCCGCATCGTGAAGAACGGCCCCTCGATCACGGCGGGGCCGTCCGCCTCGGCGCCGGGCGGCTGGTCGACCAGCGCGTAGACGGGCAGCTCGGCCTCGCCGACCGTACGGGTGTCGTCGCTCGTCGCGGCGGCGGGCTGCACCGCGCCGGCCGCGCCGAGGCCCACGTGGGGCAGCGGCGCGACCAGCGTGAGCTCCAGCGCGGTGACGTCGCCGGCGCGGACGTGGGCGCCGGGATCGAGGCTGCCGTCGAGCTCGATGCTGCTGGGTTCGCCGTCCCGCTCGACGAGGAGGCGGTAGGCGGCCTTGCAGTCCTCCGGCGCCACGCCCTCGGCGTACATGTCGCGGTCGGCGCGGGCGCGCAGATCGGCAGCGACGGCGCGCACGGTGTCCGCGTCGGTGGCGGTCAGCGGGCGTTCGTAGCGTTGGGACAGGTCGGAGAAGCCGATGCCGACGGCGCTGAACACGGCGGCGGTGCGCGGCACGAGCACCCGCCGCACGCCCGCCTTGGCCGCCGCGCCGCAGATCGTCATCGGCCCGGCCCCGCCGAAGGCGGCGACCACGGTGTCGTCGCGCAGGTCGGAGGCGCGCAGGGCCCGCGCCACCCGCTCGAGGTAGGCGTCCTCCATGCGCTCGAGTGCCGCGGGGACGTCGAGGCCCAGGGGCTCGGCCACGTTGGCCGTCACCGCCTTGCGGCTGCTCTCGACGTCGAGGCTCATCGTCCCGCCCAGGTACGTGGACGGATCGAGGATGCCCATGAGCAGATAGACGTCGGTGATCGTCGCGTCGGTGCCACCGAGCCCGAAACAGGCCGGCCCGGGCGCCGCGCCGACGCTCTCCGGTCCCACGTGGACCTCGCCGTCCTCCACGCGGATGATCGAGCTCCCGCCGACGCCGTGGCTGGTGATGGCGGCCAGCGGAAACGAGGTCGGCGCGTCGTCCACGTAGCCGCGGCGCGCGACGCGGACCTCGCCGTCGACCGCGGCGCCGACGTCGGTCGTGGTCCCGCCGACGTCGACCATGAGCACGTGGTCGAGGCCGTAGTGCCGAGCCAGCGCCCGCGTGCCCTCGAGCCCGCCGCGGGGACCGGAGCTGTACGTCTTGAGCGCCGCCGACTTGGCCACCCGCGAGGAGCCGCCGTCGTTGCGGAAGATGAGCAGCGGATGCCGGCTGCGGTGCTCGCGCAGGCGCCCCTCGGCGCTGAACAAGAACAGCTCCATGGCCGGGTGCAGGAACGCGTTGAGCAGGCTCGACCACGTCCGCCGCACGTCGTCCCGATCGGCCGCGAGCTCCCAGGAGAACAACAGCGGGATGGCGCCGAGCAGATGGCGCGGATAGAGCTTGAGCAGCAGGTGCTTGAGGCGGGTCTCGGTCGCCGCGCCGTCGTCGCCGCCGATCGACACCACCAGGCGGCTGGCCCCGTTGCTGGCCAGCGCGTTGATCGAGCGCACGAGCTGGCCCGCCAGCGCGTCGTCGTCGGCGCCGAGCGACACCGTCGCGTGCCGGTCGCCCACGAGCGCATCCAGCAGCTCCTCCTGCTCGGGCGTCGCGGCCAGGCGCCTTGGCAGCGCGTCGTCGGCGACGAGCAGGCCAAGCCGGCGGCCCTTGCGCTGCACGAGCGCGTTGGTGCCCTGCGTGGTCGAGTAGCGGATGTAGTCCGTCGTCTGCAGCAGCGGGCCGAGCCGCTCCTCGCCGTAGACCACGCCCGAGACCTTGGTCAGGCCGTCGAACAGGCAGCGGCTGAGGTCGAACGGCGTGGTCAGCGTCTTCGTGTAGCGGACCTCGTCGCCGTCGATCACGCAGATGTCGGTAAGCGTGCCGCCGTTGTCGATGTTGACCAGGCGCGTGCGCGTGGCGGGGCCGCCCGCGTCGCCTGTCGCGACCGCGGAGCGGATGGCGGTGCTGGCCATCGTGGTCTCTCCTTCCTGAGGCCCGTGCTGGACCGCAACGCTAGGCAGGCGTTCGCTGCCCCGATAGCCGCCGCGCGACCAAACGTCGTGCCCGCCCTTGGTCGGAAGCCACAAAGGCGCGAGAGGGATTTGCAGCCGTGCGCCATAGGCCGGCTCGGCCGCAGTGCGAGACTGGTGGCATCGCCACTGACTCCCCCCACAAGCGACCGGCGACTGGCGCCCGGTCGGCCGTCAGCTCCTCCCTCGACGTGATGCTCACCGACGCGGTCATCGACCGCGGCCCGGCGCGGCGGTTCCTCGAGCCGGCCTCGGCGGTCAAGGTGGCCGCGGGCCTGGCGCGGCACCCGAACCGGATGGCGCGCCGGCTCGGCGGGCTGGGGCTCGAGCTCGGGCGCGCCGCCACCGGGCGCTCGCAGCAGCAGCCCGAGCGCGGCGACCGCCGCTTCGGCGACCGCGGGTGGCAGGAGAACGCGTTCCTACGCGGCCTGCTGCAGGGCTACCTGGCCACGGTGGAGGCGGTCGACGGCCTGATCACCGACGCCGACCTGGACTGGCGCAGCGAGCGCCAGGCGCGGTTTGCCAGCGCGAACGTCCTCGACGCCCTGGCGCCCACGAACTTCCCGTGGTCCAACCCGGCCGTGATGCGTGAGACCATCGATCGCGGCGGCGCCAACCTGGCCACCGGCGCGCGGCGCTTCGTGCGTGACGCCTCGGCCCGGCGCCTGCCCGACAGCGTGGACACCAGCCAGTTCGAGGTCGGCGGCAACCTCGCCGTGTCACCCGGTGCGGTCGTGCTGCGCACCGAGGTCTTCGAGCTCATCCAGTACCAGCCCACGACCGAGCGCGTGCATGAGGTCCCGCTGCTGCTCGTCCCGCCGACGATCAACCGCTACTACATCCTCGACATCGCCCCGGGCCGAAGCCTCGTCGAGTACTTCGTGGCACAGGGCCAGCAGGTGTTCCTGGTCTCGTGGCGCAACCCGGGCGCGGCCCAGGGCCACTTCGACCTCGACACCTACGCCCGGGCGGTGCTCGAGGCGCGCGACGCGGCCGCGCAGATCGCCCGGCAGCCCGCGGTCAACATCAACGCTGCGTGCTCGGGCGGCATCATCGCTGCCGGCGCGCTCGGGCATCTGGCCGACACCGACCGGCTCGACGAGGTCGCCAGCCTGACCCTGTTCGTGTGCGCGCTCGACAACGCCCGCGCGGGCACCGTCGCGGCGGTGGCCAACCGCGAGATGGCCGCGGCCGCGGTCGCGCAGTCGGCGCGGGAGGGGTACCTGGACGGCCAGGCGCTTGCGGGGGTGTTCGCGTGGCTGCGGCCCAACGACCTGATCTGGAACTACCACGTCAACAACTACCTCATGGGCAAGGACCCGCCCGCCTTCGACATCCTCTACTGGAACCAGGACGCCGTGCGGCTGGCGGCCGGCCTGCACCGCGACTTCATCCACCTCGGGCTCGAGAACTCGTTCGTCACGCCGGGCGCGCTGACCGTGCTCGGCTCGCCCGTGGACCTCGGCAAGGTGACCCTCGACCTCTACGCCGTCGCCGGGTCCACCGACCACATCGTTCCGTGGGAGAACGCGTACCGGAGCGTGCGCCTGCTCGGGGGCGAGAAGCGGTTCGTGCTTTCGCGCAGCGGGCACATCCAGGCGCTCGTCAACCCGCCGAGCCCGGAGAGCCGGTCCAGCTACCGGGTCACCGACGACCCGCCGGCCGATGGCCCGGCCTGGGCGGCCGAAGCCGAGCGCAAGCAGGGCAGCTGGTGGCCGGACTACTGCGCATGGCTGACCGCGCGCTCGGGCGAGGAGCGGCCGGCTCCGAAGACGCTGGGCAGCCGCAAGCACGCCGCCAGCGCGAAGGCGCCGGGCACCTATGTCCACGCCGCCTGAGCGGCCGGGGTGAGCGAGTGGTGGGGCCGGCCGCTCGCGGAGACGCGCTGGACGGCCGAGCTCGCCCGGCTTGTCGTCGACCCGGTGTTCCACGGCGGCGGTGTGCCGCACGGCGACGGCCGCCCGGTCCTGCTCGCCCCGGGCCTGGGCGGCGGCGACCAGACGCTCGCGGTCCTCGCGCTGTGGCTGCGGCGCATCGGCTACCGGCCGCACACGGCCGGCTTCGTGGCCAATACCGGCTGCTCGGACCGCGCGCTCGAGCGCGTCGAGCGCAAGGCGCTCGCGCTGCGGCGGGCCGGCGGGCGGCGCGTCGCCCTGGTGGGCCACAGCCGCGGCGGCCACTACGCGCGCGCCCTGGCCGCGCGGCGGCCCCAGGACGTCTCGCACGCGATCTCGGTCGGCGCCGACCTCCGGCGTCAGGTGGGGATCAGCCGCCCCACCCTCTACCTCGTCGCCGTCGCCCGCCGGGGCGTGCAGGCCACCCACCGGGCCCGCGCTCCGGGGTGCATGACCCCGAGCTGCACGTGTGGCTCACGCGCGCGTTCTCCGCGCCCTTCCCGGGCGACCGCGTACGGCTCACCAGCATCTACTCCAAAGGCGACGGCGTCGTCGCCTGGGAGGGCGCGGTGGTTCCCGAGGCCGACTGCGTCGAGGTCGCGGGCAGCCACGTCGGCCTCGTCTTCAACCGCAAGGTCTACCGGGCGATCGCGCAGGCGCTGGCCCGGCCCGAGCTCAGCGGCTGAGCGCCTCGGGGTCCAAGGCGGTCAGACGGAGCGCCACCAGCAGTTCGCCGATGCGCTCCTCGGGCGGTGCCCCGAGCAGCTCGGCGACGGTCCGGATGCGGTTCTTGATCGTGTTCTCGTGCAGGCCGAGGCGCCGCGCGGCCCGCCGCGGGCTGGCGCGCTCCTCCAGGTAGACGCGCAGCGTGGCGGCCAGCCGGCGCATCTCGTCGCTCGGCTCGGCCAGCGGGCCGAGCTCCTCGGCGACGAAGGCGCGCGCGAGCACGGGGTCGATGCTGGCCAGCGCGGTCAGGCCGACGTCGCGGTACCGGACCA
>Ga0157377_10000548_pt1 | contig 15802 bp, 10 predicted proteins | sample M55metaG_FD_121116 | JGI IMG/M metagenome (GOLD analysis project Ga0157377, IMG submission 121116) | Miscanthus rhizosphere microbial communities from Kellogg Biological Station, Michigan, USA - M5-5 metaG | ecosystem: Host-associated > Plants > Roots > Rhizosphere > Soil | place: USA: Michigan...
GCCCTCACCTCGCCCGACCAGCAGCTGCTGGTCAACCTCGAGCTCTATCGCCAGCTCTTCGGGGCGACGCCGATCGCCATCGGCGACGCCGTGCTCAAGGCCAAGCTGGCCACCACCGACCGGGACGTCCGCCGCACCTGGATCCTGTTCGGCGACCCGACCATGAGGCTGAGATGACCGCTTCTGCGACAATCTCCGACATGACGACGTACAAACGCGCCGGCGAGGTGGTCCTCCGCCGCGTCGGCAAGGAAGCGCTCCTCGTCCCCGTCCGCAACAAGGTCGGCGACCTCGACTCGATCTTCACCCTCAACGAGACGGCCATCACGGTCTGGGAAGCGATCGAAGGCCAGACTTCGTTGGACGCGGTCATCGATCGCCTCTGCAGCACCTATGACGTGACCCGCGAACAGGCCTCGGCGGACGTTGCGGAAATCGTCCGCACGCTGATCGATGCGCATCTGCTGGAGGAAGCCAGCTAAAAATTATGGAGACCCTTTCCTACTCCGAGTTCAGCCGCCGGGTGCACCGCGAGGTGAATGCCACGCGCATCCCCGTCAACGGCACCATCGAGGTGACCAACCGCTGTCCGCTGGTCTGCTCGCACTGCTACAACAACCTGCCGATGAACGACATGGCGGCTCGCAAGCGCGAGCTGACTCTCGACGAGCACCGCCGCCTGGTCGACGAGGTGGTCGAGATGGGCTGCCTCTGGATGCTCTACACCGGCGGCGAGATCTTCGCCCGCCGCGACTTCCTCGACATCTACGAGCACGCCAAGCGCAGCGGCCTTCTGCCCACGCTCTTCACCAACGGCATCCTGCTCGACGAGCGGATCGTCGACCGCCTGGTCGAGCTCCCGCCGTTCGCCATCGAGATCACCCTCTACGGCAACACGCGCGAGACCTACGAACGCCTCACCCGCATCCCCGGCTCCTACGACAAGTGCATGCGCGGCATCGAGCTGCTGCTCGACCGCAAGCTGCCGCTGAAGCTCAAGACGGTCGCCGTCTCGGTCAACCGCCACGAGATCTTCGACATGAAGGAGTTCGCCGAGTCGCTCGGCGTGGAGTTCAAGTTCGACGGGTCGATCAACCCGCGCATCGACTGCTCCGCGTCGCCGCTCGCCGTCCGCCTCTCCCCCGAGGAGCTGGTGGAGCTCGACCTGCGCGACTCCGCCCGCATCGCCGAGTGGAAGCGCCTGGCCGACGAGTTTCATCCGATGACCGCGCCGCGCGCCGCAAAGAAATCGCTGTACGACTGCGGCGGGGGCTTGAACAGCTTCGCCGTCGACCCGTACGGCGACCTGACCATCTGCACGCTCTCGCATTTCGACAAGTTCAACGTGCGCGACGGCTCCTTCGCCGAGGGGTGGAACTTCCTGACCTACGGCGTCCGCAGCCGCGAGGTGAGCAGGCCGTCGAAGTGTGACACCTGCGGTTTGCGCGTGGTCTGCGGCATGTGCCCGGCCATCGGGGAGCTCGAGCACGGCGACCCCGAGGCGCCGGTCGACTTCCTCTGCCACACCGCGCACCTCCGCGCCGCCGCCTTCAGCATCGACCTGCCGGAGCACGGCGACTGCGAGTACTGCAACGGCGGCGAGCGCGAGCCGATGATCCGCGAGTCCGCGGAACGCCTGCTCGCCGGCGCTCCCGCCGCCCCCTTCGGCGCTCTCACTGCCGCGGCAGGTTGCGGCACCGGCTGTTCGTCCTGCCACGCTTCATAGGAGGAGATGATCGATATGGAAACCGCGACCCCACAGCAGGAGCACGAACCGAAGAAGGCGTACGTCAAGCCGGAAGTGACGCGCTTCCCGCTCCGCCCCGAGGAAGCCGTTCTCGGATTCTGCAAGTCGACCAACTCCGCGGGCTCCAACGGCGGCACCTGCTTCGTTGCCGGGTTCTGCTCGACCGCCGGTTCCTAGCCCGATGGACTTCTCCCTCCGCATCGGCGGACTGACGTTCGCCGTCCACGGCAGCGAGGTGGCGCTCGAAGAGCCCCACACCCGCTTCGCCGTGGAGCCGGCGCCGGCCGACGTCGACGTGTTCATCACGTACGACGACTCGTACACGCCGCCGCGGGGGCGCCTCCTCTTCGACTCCGGCGCGGTCTGGCAGCTCTTCGAGGATCCGGCCGGATTCCGCATCGAATGCAACTCGGCGATCGTCAGCGATCGCCCGTACAAGATCGCCACGGTGACGCGCGACTTCCGCCGCGTCGACCTGCAGATGCGCGTGAACCACCTGCAGCCGCTTCAGTTCCCGCTCGACGAGGTGCTGGTCAACGCGCTCCTGGCGCGCCGCCGCGGCGTCGAGCTCCACGCCTGCGGCGTCATCGACCGCGGCACCGGCCTTCTCTTCATCGGCAACTCCGGCGACGGCAAGACCACCACCGCGAAACTGTGGAGCGCCGCCGTCCCGGCGGCTGGCCCGGCGGCGTCCCGCCGCCGAGACGGCGGCGAACCAGCCGGCGAGGACGCCGGCGCTCCGCTGATCGTCAGCGACGACCGCGTCGTCCTCCGCGCCGAGAACGGCGGCTGGACCATGTACGGCACGCCGTGGCACGGCGAGGCGGAGATCTGCTCGCCCGCGCACGCGCCGCTGCGCCGCATCTACGTCCTCGACAAGACCGTGCGCGGGAACAACGGCGTCACCCCGCTCCGCCCCGCCGAGGCGGTGGCGCGGCTCTTCTCCTGCACCTTCCCGCCGTTCCACGACCCGCGCGGCCTGGAGACCGTGGTCGACACCCTCGGCGCGCTGGCCATGGACGTTCCGGTGGCGCGGCTGTCGTTCCTCAACGATCCCACTGCCGTCGACTTCGTCAGGCAGGAGGCGGCGGCGTGAACTTCGAGAACACCGTCACCGACTTCCTTGAGCGCGGCCTCTCCGTCCGCTTCCGCGCCCGCGGCGACAGCATGTACCCGACCATCCGCTGCGGCGAGCCGGTGGAAGTCGATCCTGTCGACGCCGCCGAGGTCTCGCGCGGCGACGTCGTCCTGGCCCGCCAGGCGCGCGGCCTCACCGCGCATCGCGTGGTGCGCATCGAGCGCGAGCAGGCGCGCGTCGTCCGCATCGTCACCCGCGGCGACAACTGCGACCGCGACGATCGTCCCTTCTCCCCCGACCAGCTCCTCGGCCGCGTCCGGCGCACGCGCGCCCGCCGCCTCCCGTTGCTCCGCTGGACCCTCTGCGCGGCGATGCTGCTGTCCGGCGCGACGGCCAAAGCCGCCACCGTCCTCGCCTCGCCCACCGGCTTCGGCGTGGTGCGCACGCTGACGCTCGGCGAGATCAGCGACGCGCAGATCAAACAGCAGCGCGACCTCGCCGCCGACGCCGCGCTGAAGATCCTCGTCTCCGAGGAGGGGTGGCAGCGCGTGACGAAGGCGTCGATGCTCGCCGCCGGATTCGATCCCGGCGATGGCAGCAAGCTCGCCCTCTTCTGCGCCGGCATCGAGCAGCCGCTCTCCGTCGACGCGGGCGGCATCGGCTTCTACGGCCTGCCGCTCGACACACGTTCTACCGGCGCGCGCACCTACTGGCTGCGCGCGAAGAACGCCGGCGGCCGCGCGAAGCCGGCCAAAGGCAAAGGCGGCGCGGCGATCGCCGGCAGCGTGGCGTTCACCACGCGGCGCATCGACCGCCAGATCTTCGTCTCCGCGCTGACCGGCCTCGAGGAGAACTTCTTCGGCCCGCTGGTGGTCTCGTGGGGCGAAACGGCGCACGACCTGAGCGTGAACGGGCTCGATCCCGCGTTCGGCGGCAACGCCACGCTGGAAGTGACCCTTCAGGGAGCCACCGACGTGGCGCACTCCATCTCCGTCGGCTTCGACGGACACGCGCTGGGCACCGTGGCGCTGCCGTTGAAAGCGCGGCAGACCTTCACCTTCGACCTGCCGCAGTCGTGGCTGGCCAACGGCCAGAACCGGCTCACCCTCAACGCGTTGAACGGATTCGACGACATCAGCCTCCTGGCCGAGGCGCGGCTGACGTACCGGCACCTGCTGCGCGCGGACAGCGGCGCGCTCGAGGTCAACCTTCCCGGCGGCCGCACCGCCACCATCGGCGGCTTCCCGAATGCCGGCGTCCGCGCCTTCGACGTCACCGATCCGCAGCGGCCGTCCGAGCTGGAGACCTCCGTGGCCACAGATCCGCTCGGAGGGTTCGCCGCGACGTTCACCGTCCCCGCGGACAGCGTGACCCGCGCGGTTCTGGCAATCGATACGAATCGCACGATCGCCCCGGAGCTGGTCCTCAACCGTCCCTCGAGCTGGAGCGCGCCGAACGTCAAGGGCGCCGACCTGGTCATCGTCACCAACCCGGCGTTCGCCGCCGCGGCGTCGACCCTCGAGCCGGTGCGCAACGCGCAGGGCATCACCACCGCGCTGGTCGACGTCGACGACGTCTACGACGAATTCAACTTCGGCGTCCGCGACCCGCAGGCCATCCGCTCGTTCATGCAGCACGCCTCGCAGTGGAAGCGCGCGCCGCGCTGGCTGCTCCTGGTCGGCGACGCCAGCATGGACCCGCGCAACTATCTCGGCCTCGGCTCGCTCGACTTCGTGCCGACCAAACTCGTCCCCACCGTCTACCTGCAGACCGCGATGGACGACTGGTTCACCGACTTCAACGGCGACGACATCGCCGACGTACCGGTGGGCCGCATCTCGGTGCGCACCGCCGCCGACGCGGCGCGGATCTTCGCGCGCCTCACCGCGCGCGGCACGCCGGCCGGTGCATGGGCCAACCGCGCGCTCTTCGTCACCGACTGGTGGCCCGACTGGGACTTCGCCGCGGCCGCCGCTCCCGCCGCCGCCTATCTGCCGTCATCGTTCAGCCAGCAGTGGCTCGGCCTCGATCACGACGCCATCGTCTCCGCGCTCAACGACGGCCACCTCCTCGTCAACTACCTCGGCCACGCCACCACGGAGTTCTGGTACAGCCCGTCCACCTTCAACTCCGCCGACGCCGCCGCGCTGACCAACGGCGGCCAGCTACCGTTCGTGGTGGCCATGAACTGCCTCAACGGCCAGTTCCACGACCTGTATACGGAGAGCCTCGCCGAGGCGCTGATGAAGGCGCCGAACGGCGGCGCGATCGCGGTGTGGGCCTCGTCGACCCTGACGGAGCCCGTGCCGCAGGCGGAGATGAACCGCGAGCTGTTCCGGCTGCTCTTCGCCACCGACAACCCGACCCCCAACCCGACGATTGGCGAGGCCGCGATGCGCGCCAAGGCGGTGGTCACCGATCACGACGTGCGCAAGTCCTGGATTCTGTTCGGCGACCCATCGATGCGATTGAGGTGAGCTGATGCCCGTTCCTCGTCCGCTGTCCCGTTTCGCCGCCGCCGTGGTCGTCGCGCCGATCGCCGGCGCGATTACCGCCTTCGTGGCCACCTTCTTCGTCTTCCTGTTCGTCCGCCGGGCCGGCGAGCCGATCCACCCGGACGGCGCGAAGGCGGCGGCCATCTTCTCCTTCTGGGCCCTGCTGATCTGCCTGGTCTACGTCGTCGTGATCGGCACACTGGCCTATCTCTACACGCGGATCACCGGTCGCGGGCTCTCCCTGACCACCGCACTGGTGGTCGGCCTCATCGCCGGCGTCATCCCCTTCGCCATCCCCTCCTTCGGCCGCAGCGAATCGCTGAACAGCGCCATCGCGTTCCCCGCGCTCGCGGCCGTCTGCGCCATCGCCACGGCGTGGACTTTCTGGAAGGTTGCGCTCGCTTCAGGCGACGCATCTCTCTGAAACTGCGTTAGTTAAGGCAGAGTCCGGCGGAATTCGGCGGTCCGCCGTCAACGTTCCGTCAGCCAACCCCGCACGTGACAGACGCGCTGACGCTTTTTTTGCGCCGGCACAACGGTTTTGCGTCGCCGTCTTCGTAGTCTGGCAATCCGATGCCGTAGACAGAGAGAGAGCCCATGTCGACTCGTCATCAGATCTTCGCCTGCAGCCTCCTGTTCCTCGCCGCCGCCACGGCTCAGGCGCAGCTGGCGCAGAACGGCACCACCACCGCCGCCGCCACCTGGACGACCGGAACGCCGACCTCGAGCACCGCGCACACCACGCCGGCCCTCGCCAACCGGCTGCTGATCGTCGCGGTGCACATGAACATCGAGAACAACACCGGCGCCACGGTGGCCTCAGTGACCTACGACGGCGTGGCCATGGCCCTCACCACCGCCATCACCGACGGCGGCACGCCGAACACGCGCACCGAGCTGTGGGGACTGGTCGCGCCGAATACCGGCTCGCACCCCGTGGTGGTGACGATGCAGGGGCTCAACGCGACGGGCGTGCAGGGCGTGGTCGGCATCACCACCTACGTCGACGTCGACCAGAACCTCACCGGCTCGCTGCCGCACAGCGCCGTGGGCAACGACACCGCCCCCACCTCCACCCTGGCCGGCAGCGCGGCGGGCGACATGGTGGTCGACTTCACCACCATCCGCCAGACCAACGCCGGCACGCAGAGCATCAGCGCGGTCGGCGGCGGGCAGACCACGATGTACAACAACGTGAGCTCGCCCGCGCCGCTGAACAACGACGACCTCATCGCCGTCGCCAGCCGCGAGACCTCCACCGGCGCCAACGTCATCATGTCGTACACCGCGAGCCAGAGCGCGCGCTGGTCGAAGGCCGGCGGCAGCATCCGCGGCGCGACGACCGACGTCTTCATCACCGGCTATGCCACTCCCGACGTGGTCGACGGCACGCCAACGGCGGTCACCTTCACCTTCGAGATCACCGCGGAGAGCGCCGGCGCGAACGACGTCGACTTCAGCTTCCCGCTCCCCGCCGGCTACACCATCGTCTCCGCCACCAGCACGCAGGTGGCCTGCACCGCGGCGGCAACCTCGACCTGCAACAACATGACGCTGTTGACGCCGGGCAGCAGCGTGACCGTCACCATCGTGGCCACCAGCCCGTACAGCGGGATCGGAACGGCCACCGGCACCGCCACCATCACCTCCGGCACGACCGATGCCCTGGCCGGCAACAACTCGGCGGCGGTCAGCGTCCGGACGCAGGCGCACGTCTGCGCCACGCCCGGCAAGGACGGCATCGCCGGCACCATCAACAGCAACCCCGACACCTACTACCCCGGCACGGCGAACGCCGCGGCCGGCGCCACGTCGATCACCGTCGGCGCGGTCCCGGCCGGCTACGGCGCATCCGCCATCACCGCCGGCGACCTGCTGCTGGTGATGCAGATGCAGGACGCGGCGATCGACTCGAGCAACAACGACCGCTACGGCAACGGCGCCGGGACCGCGGCAACCTCCGCCACGGTGGGGACCTCCGGCTCCGGCTCCTCGAACCTCAATAACGCCGGCCGTTTCGAGTACGTCGTCGCCGTCACCGGCGTCACCACCGCCGGCGGCACGTTCACCGTCAGCGGCGCCGGCACCACCGGCGGCCTGCTCTACGCCTACACCAACGCCGCCGCTTCCGGCACGCAGGGCCAGCGGCGCTTCCAAGTCATCCGCGTCCCGCAGTACAGCACCGCCACCATCGCGGCGGGCACGTCGGCCCCGGCATGGAACGGCGCGGTCGGCGGCGTCCTGGCCATCGACGTCTCCGGCACCATCACCATGGGCAGCAACGCCGGCGCCGGCAGCGTCGCCACCACCAACGGCTCGCCGACCGTCACCGGAACCGGCTCGAGCTTCCTCACCCAGATCCGCAGCGGCGACACCATCAATATCCAGGGCCAGGGAAACTACATCGTTCTCTTCGTCAACAGCGCCACCCAGCTCACGCTCACCTCCAACGCCACGGCCACCGCCACCGGACGCACCTACACCGTGCCGACCATCTCGGTCAGCGGGCGCGGGTTCCGCGGCGGCGCGGGCCGGCAGCTCGCCGGCGGCGCGGGCGCCAACACCGACTACCGCACCCTCGCCACGAACGCCGCCAACGGCTCGAAGGGTGAAGGCATCGCCGGCACGCCGCGCTACATCTTCCAGGGCACCGGCACGCCGCTCGACACCGGCGTCGAGGGCTACCCGAACGGCAGCTACGCCCGCGGCGCACCCGGCAACGCGGGCGGCGGCGGCACCGACGGCGAGATCGTCTCCAACCAGCAGAACACCGGCGGCGGCGGCGGCGGCAACGCGGGCGCCGGCGGCAAGGGCGGCAACGCCTGGAACAACATCCTGGCCCTCAACGGCGGGTTCGGCGGCGTCTTCGAGTCGCCCGACAGCACGCGCCTGATCATGGGCGGCGGCGGCGGCGCCGGCACCACCAACAACGGCACGCAGGAAGGCTCCGTCCTCCTCGGCACCAACGGCATCAACAGCAGCGGCGCTGCCGGCGGCGGCATCGTCCTGATCCGCGCGAACGCCATCACCGGCACCGGCACCATCGCCTCCAACGGCGCGTGGGCCATCGACGTCGCCAACGACTCCGGCGGCGGCGGCGGCGCGGGCGGCGCCATCATCATCCAGGCGCAATACGGCGCGCTCACCACCCTCTCCGCCGAGGCCAAGGGCGGCCGCGGCGGCGACGCGTGGATGTCGCACGCCAATCCCTGCAGCACTCCGACCTGTCCTCCCAACGCCACCGACTATCCGGGCGAGCGTCACGGCCCCGGCGGCGGCGGCGGCGGCGGCGCGATCTATCTCACCAGCGCGGCGGGCTCCACCAACGTCGCCGGCGGCGCGCACGGCCTGACCACCCTCGACAACGACACCTTCGGCTCGGCCGACGGCTCGGCTGGCATCGTGGCCGTCGCCGCGAGGGTACCGACCCCCGGCGTCGACACCGGCTTCGCCTGCGCCATCGCCGACCTCGCCGTCACCAACGTCGACGCGCCCGATCCGGTCACCGCCGGCAACAACATCACCTACACGCAGAACCTGACGAACAACGGCCCGAACACGGCCGACCAGGTCACCTTCTCCACCTCCGTCCCGGCGAGCGCCACCTTCGTCTCCATGACGCCGCCCGCCGGCTGGACCTGCATCACCCCCGCGATCGGCGGCACCGGCGCCATCACCTGCACCACCGCCTCGCTGGCCAGCGGCGCCTCGGTCAACTTCAGCTTCGTGTCGCAGTCGAGCATCGGCACCCCCGCCGGCTACACCATCAGCAATACGGCGAACGCCACCAGCCAGACCAACGACTCGAACTACTCGAACAACACCGCCACCGCCACCACCAACGTGGTGAAGACCGGCACCGCCGACCTGCGCACCGTCCTCAGCGCGCCGGCCACCGTGGTGGCGAACGTCAACTACAACGTGACGCAGACCGTCACCAACCTCGGCGGCTCGAGCGCGGCCAACCCGACCTTCACCGAGAGCACGCCGCCGAACACCACCTTCCAGGGCATCACCCCGCCAGGGGGCTGGACCTGCATCACCCCCGCGATCGGCGGCACCGGCGCCATCAGCTGCAGCTCGGCCACGCCGCTCGGCTCCGGCGCCAGCGTCGCCTTCCCGCTGGTTCTCCGCGTGAATGTGGGCACACCGAACGGCACGGTGGTGACCGAGACCGGGACGGCGGCGACGTCGACCACCGACTCGAACCCCGCCAACAACAGCTCCAGCGCCTCGACCACCGTCGTCGCCGCCGGCTCCGCCGACTTCGGCACTACCATCACCGCGCTCAACGAGCAGGTCGGCTCCGGCGAGTTCGTCAGCTTCAACGAGGTGGTCACCAACAACGGCGTGACCGCGGCGAACGCCACCTACACGCAGAACGTCCCGGCCAACACCACCTTCCAGTCGATAGTCGTTCCCGCCGGCTGGTCGTGCGTCACGCCCGCTGTCGGCGCCACCGGCACCATCACCTGCACCACCACCGGCGTGGCCGCGGTCGGCGCCAGCTTCACCTTCAAGCCGACCTACAAGGTCAACACCGGCGTGGCCGCCGGCACCGTCATCACCGACAGCGTCACCGTCACCGCGGCGGTCACCGACTCGGTGGCCGGCAACAACACCGCGAGCGCCACCTCCACCGTCCGCACCAGCGGCAACGCCGACCTGGCCATCACCAAGACCGACTCGCCGGACCCGGTCGGCGTCGGGCAGCTCATCACCTACCTGCTGCGCGTCGTCAACAACGGTCCCGAGATCGCCACGGGCGTGACCACCAGCGACACCCTGCCGGGCACCGTCTCCTTCGTCTCCTCCTCGGCCAGCCAGGGCTCGTGCGCCGGCACCACCACCGTGACCTGCTCCCTCGGCACGCTCGCCGTGAACGGCACCGCCACCGTCTTCATCGTGGTGCGGGCCAATTCGACCGGCACCATCAACAACACCGCCACCGTCAGCGGCACGCTCACCGATCCGGTCGCGGCGAACAACAGCTCCACCGCCTCCACCACCGTCCTCGCCGTCACCCTGGTCCGCCTGCGCGACTTCAACGTGGCGCAGGACAAGAACAAGATCCTCGTCACCTGGGAGACGACCTTCGAGTCCGACAACCTCGGATTCAACGTCTACCGCGAGGCCGGCGGCGTGCACGAGAAGGTGAACAAGGGACTGATCGCCGGCTCCGCGCTGGTGGCGAAGAAGCAGGATCAGAACGCCGGACACGGCTACCGCATCAAGGACAAGCTCGACGCCGGCCTCTTCGCGCAGTACTGGCTCGAGGACGTCGACATCAACGGCACGCGCACCATGCACGGCCCCGTGTCGCCCGTCACCGGCAACGCCGACGCTCCCGCCAACGCGCCGTCGCTGGCCGGCCTCGGCGCCTCGGGCACCGTCCTCGCCTCACCCGCCGGCTACGGCGTGGTCCGCAACCTCACCCTCGGCGACGTCACCGACGCGCAGGTCAAGCAGCAGCGCGACCTCGCCGGCGACGCCGGGCTGAAGATCTTCGTCACCGCCGAAGGCTGGCAGCGCCTCACCAAGTCCGCCATCCTCGCCGCCGGCTACGACCCGGGCAACGACAGCAAGAAGCTCTCGCTCTTCTGCGCCGGCATCGAGCAGCCCATCACCGTCGACGACGGCGACGACAACAGGTTCGACGCGAACGACGCCATCGAGTTCTACGGGCTCCCGCTCGACACCCGCTCCACCGGCGCGCGCACCTACTGGCTGCGCACCAAGGGCGGCAACAACCGCGTGAAACTGGCCAAGGACAAAGGCGGCGACCCGGTCACCGGCAGCGTCGCCTTCACCGCGCGCCGCATCGACCGCAACATCTTCTTCGCCGCGCTGACCAACGTCGAAGAGAACTTCCTCGGACCGCTCATCTTCGCCGACGTCGCCACCACGCAGACCCTCACCCTCGGCGGCGTCGACCCGGCGTACGGCGGCAACGCCACCGTCGAGGTGACCATCCAGGGCGGCACCGACAACCAGAGCCACAACGTCAGCGTCGACTTCAACGGCCACCCGCTCGGCTACCTCACGCTCGAAAACCACGAGCGGAAGACCGGCGCCTTCCCCGTCCCGCAGTCGTGGCTGGTCAACGGCGCGAACGCCGTGTCGCTGACCGCGCACAACGGCTGGCTGGACATCAGCTTCCTGGCCGAGGCGCGCGTGACGTACCAGCATCTGCTGCGCGCGGACAGCGGCGCGCTCGAGGTCAACCTCCCCGGCGGCCGCGCCGCGACCGTCGGCGGCTTCGGCGACGCGCGCGTGCGTGCCATCGACGTCACCGACCCGCAGCGACCGACCGAGCTGGAGACCTCCGTCGCCGCCGATCCGCAGGGCGGCTTCGCCGCCACCTTCGCCGTGCCGTCCGACAGCGCGGAGCGCACCATCCTGGCCTTCGACTCCACGCGCGCCATCACCCCGTCCGAGATCGTCGCCAACCGGCCCTCGAGCTGGAGCGCGTCGAGCACCAAGGGCGCCGACCTCGTCGTCATCAGCAACCCGGCGTTCAGCGCCGCGGCCGCGGTCATCGAGCCGGCGCGCAAGGCGCAGGGGATCTCCACCGCCATCGTCGACGTCGACGACGTCTACGACGAGTTCAACTTCGGCATCCGCGACCCGCAGGCCATCCGCGGCTTCATGCAGAACGCCGCGGCGTGGAAGACCGCGCCGCGCTGGCTGATGCTCGTCGGCGACGCCAGCATCGATCCACGCAACTACCTCGAGCTCGCCTCGGCCGACTACGTGCCGACCAAGGTCGTCACCACCACGCCCCTCATGGCGCCGAGCGACGACTGGTTCACCGACTTCAACGGCGACAGCATCGCCGACGTGCCGGTGGGACGCATCCCGGTACGCACCGCCGACGACGCGGCGCGGATCTTCAACCGCCTCGCCGCGCGCGGGACGCCCTCGGGTAATTGGAGCACCAGCGCGCTGTTCGTCGCCGACAATCCCGACGGCTACGACTTCGCGGGCGCCGCCGCCTCCGCCGCCGCGCTGCTGCCGTCGTCGATCACCGCGCAGAACGTCGGCGCCAGCCACGGCGACATCATCTCCGCCATCAACCAGGGTCACCTCCTGGTCGACTACCTCGGACACGGCTCGACCCAGATCTGGAGCAGCCCCTCCACCTTCGGCTCCGGCGATGCCGCCGCGCTCTCCAACGGCGACCGCCTGCCGGTGGTGATCGGCATGACCTGCCTCAACGGCAACTTCCACGACCTGTATACCGAGAGCCTCGCCGAGGCGCTGATGAAGGCGCCGAACGGCGGCGCGATCGCGGTGTGGACCTCGTCGTCGCTGACGCAGCCCGACCAGCAGTCGATCATGAATCAGGAGCTCTTCCGCCAGCTCTTCGGCAGCACCTCCCTCACCCTCGGCGAAGCCGTGGTGCGCGCCAAAGCCGCCGCCACCGACCTCGACGTCCGGAAGTCGTGGGTGCTGTTCGGCGATCCCTCGATGAAGTTGAAGTGATCCGATGACCAATGCACCACATCCGCTGTCCCGATTTGCCGGCGCCGTTCTGGCGGCGCCGGTAGCGGGCGGGCTGGCGGCCTACACGGCGACGTTCATCGTCGCCGGATTCCTCGCCCTCAGGCGCAACGAGCCGCTCTTCCCCGGCACGGTGCAGGTCTCGAGCATCCTCTTCTACTGGGCCCTGCTGATCTGTCTGGCGTACGTCCTGGTCCTCGGCACGCTGGCCTACGCCCTGACGCGCATGAGGCGGCGCACGCTGTCGCTCGCCACCGCCATCGCCATCGGCCTGCTGGCCGGCGTCGTCCCCTTCGCCATCGCCTCCTTCGACCATGGCGAATCGATCCCCAGCGCGCTGCCGTTCCCGCTGCTCGCCGCCCTCTGCGCGGTGGCCACGGCATGGACGTTCTGGCGCCTGGCGCTCTCGCCGTGGCGGGCGCGCGAGTAGTCGGCAACCGCTCGCGGCCCTCGAGTGATGCCGGCGATGCCGTCGCGGACGCCATCGACGCCTTCAGCGACCGCGTGAATGCCTCCGGCGAAGGCATCGACGCCATTCACGACGGCGTCGACGCCATTCACGACCGCATCGATGCCGTCGCGGAAGGCGATGATGCCTTCGCGGAAGGCATGCACGCGGTCGCCAAAGGCATCGATGCCATCGCGGAAGGCATCGATGCGGTTGCGGATGCCTCGTTATCCGGCTGATGGCGTGCGATTTACGAGCTGAGATCGCTCGCGGGCAAATTTTTGGCAGCAGCGACCAACTCGCGACGCTGCGCACAATATCCTCAGTTGATTACGCCCAATTACCGCCCTATATTGCTCGGGCCTGATGTCTGCTCCGGCCCGTCGTTTTCATCCGTTCCAGGTACCGCTTCTTCGTCCCGAAGCACCTCCGAAGCCCACGCTGGTCCCGCCTCCACCACCGGTGGAGCCCGGGCAGTCCGAGGAGGTCCGGGCCCTCCGCGCGGCGCTCGACCCGGCCATCGCCGCGCGCGTCACCAACGGCGCGGAGCTGGTCCGCGCCGTCGCCCGCCGGCGTCGTGAGGCGACGCTCTCCACCGGCGTGGAGGCGCTCGACACACTCCTCGGCGGCGGCCTGGCCCGCGGGAAGATGACCGAGCTGGCCGGCCGCGGCGAGCGCTACTCCATCGTCATCGCCGCCCTCGCCGCCGCCACCTCCATCGGCGAGGCCGCCGCGCTCATCGACCTCGGAGACAGTTTCGATCCACAGCTCGGGGAAGCCGCCGGCATCGACCTCCGCCGCATGCTCTGGGTCCGCCCCCACACCATGAAGCAGGCGGTGATGGCGGCGGAGATGATCGGCGCCACCGGCGTGCAGTTCGTCGCCCTCGACGCCGGCCTCCCGCCGCTGCGCGGCAAGCGCGTCCCCGACGCCTCGTGGGTCCGCCTGGCGCGCGTGGCCGAGTCGCACGGCTGCACCATCCTCGTCTCCGCGCCCTACCCCGTCACCGGCACCACCTCCGAGGCGATGGTGCAGACCTACGCGGCGCGCGCGAAGTGGCTGGGGTCGGGACGATCGCCGCGCGTGCTCGCCGGCGTCGAGGCGCGCCTGCGGCTGGAAAAACATCGACACAAGCGCACCGGCGAGAGCGGGGGCGTCTTCTTTTCAACGAGCGAGCAGCTTGCAGCGAGCAGCGAGCAGGTTGCTGGCGCTGCATCCTCCCGCTCGCCGCTCGCTGCTCGCTGCTCGCTATGACCCGTCTCGCCTGCTTCTACGTCCCGCTCTTTCCGCTGGCCGCCCGCCTGCGCAGCGAGCCGTCGCTGCGCGAGGAAGCGATCGCGGTGGTGGAAGGCAACGGCGGCAACGCGCACGTCGTGGCGGCCACGCGGCGGGCGCGGAAGAAGGGAATCCTCCCCGCCATGACGCTGGCGCAGGCGCGCTCGATCATGCCGAAGCTCATCGCGCGCAGCCGCGACGCCGAATGCGAGCGCACCGCGCAGGAGGCGCTCATCGAAGTGGCCGAGAGCTTCTCGCCGCGCATCGAGGACGCCGGCAACGGCATGGTCTTCATCGACATCGACGGCATGGAGCGCCACTACGCCTCCGAGGAGGAGCTGGCCAAAGCGGCCATCCTCGCCGCGGACGGCGTCGGGCTCCCGGCGCGCGTCGGCATCGCCGCGAGCAAGCTGGCGGCGCGCGTGGCGGCGGAGCTGCCGAAGTCGCCCGTCATCGTCGCGCCGGGGGAAGAGGCGACGTTCCTCGCGCCGCTGCCGCTGGCGCGCCTCTCGCCGGAGATCGAGGCGTCGACCATGCTGCATCGCTTCGGCCTGACCTCCATCGGCGACCTGGCGCGCCTCCCCGAAAGCGACATCGCCAGCCGCCTCGGCGAGATCGGCCGCGAGCTCCACTGGGCCGCGCGCGGCATCGACCCGCGCCCGCTCACCCCGCGCGCGCTGCCGCCGGAGTTCCGCGAAGGGATGGAGGTGGAGTGGCCGCTGGTCGCGCTGGAGCCGTTCCTCTTCATCGCCAGCGCCGCGCTCGACCGGCTGACCAAACGGATGGAGCTGCAGGGCTTCGCCTGCAAGCGGATCGAGATGACGCTGACCCTGGAGCCCGACGGCTTCGACGCGCGCGGCATCGACCTCCCCGCGCCGACCCGCGACGTGAAGACGATCCTGACCCTGCTCCGCCTCGACCTGGAGAACAAACCGCCCGGCGCGCCGGTGGCCGGCTTCATGTTGACCGCCCACCCCGACCGCCCCCGCCGCGCGCAGCTCTCGCTCTTCGGCCCCACCGCCATCTCCCCGGAAAAGCTGGCCACCACCATCGCCCGCCTGATCTCCATCCTCGGCGAGGGCCGCGTCGGCATGCCCGAGACGGTCGACGGCCATCTCCCCGAGCGCTTCGGCATCTCCGACTACGCCCCCCCCCCCCCCCCCCCCCCCCCCCCCCCCCCCCCGCCCGGGGGCGGGCCCCCCCCCGCCCCCCCCCCTCCCCCCCCCCCCCCCCCCGGCGGGGGAAAACCCCCCACC
>Ga0157377_10000551_pt1 | contig 15773 bp, 16 predicted proteins | sample M55metaG_FD_121116 | JGI IMG/M metagenome (GOLD analysis project Ga0157377, IMG submission 121116) | Miscanthus rhizosphere microbial communities from Kellogg Biological Station, Michigan, USA - M5-5 metaG | ecosystem: Host-associated > Plants > Roots > Rhizosphere > Soil | place: USA: Michigan...
AGCCAGTTGTGTTGAATGCCTGTCCGTGGTTGGCGTTGATTCGCGAGGCAATGTCGCGCAACAGCACGAGCGCCTGCGTGCGCTGGTACGAGTCCGTTTCAGCCTGTTGTGCACGCGCCTGCAGCCCGACGACGCCCAGCAAGCCGATGGCCAGGATGAACATCGTGATCAGCACCTCGATCAGCAGGTAGCCGGACTCTCGCGAGCGGACGATAGGCGTTCTCATGAGCATGCCGCATTCATCGCATAGGGCCGACCCATCAGGTCCACCTTGACGCAACGCGGGCCGACACCGGCCACCGTCGTCGACGGGGAGACCTGCAGCTTCGGCGCAGCGGTCAGGTGACCATCCTTGCCGAACGTGACCTGGGTGAGCGGCGTGCCGTTCGTGTCGGCGACCGTGACGCTCGGCGCGATGGTCCAGCTGCGAATGACGTCGCCGGCCCCATCGAGAATCCGCCAGCCGGTCGACCATGCGCCATCACTCACCGCGCCGGCCTTCAGCGTCACCGTTTCACTCGGCCGCTTGATCGCTTCGCTGCGCGCATACTCGAGCGCGGAGAAGAGATCGAACGCCGCCGACTTGACGCCCTGGTTCAACGTCAGCTGACGAAGTCCCGGCGCCGCGAGCGCGAGGAGTACGCCGACGATCGTCAGCGTGACGAGCAGTTCGACGGCGGTGAACCCTGCGCTCGATTTTGCGTTGGACGCCATCGTGCTTACCAGCTTCCCGTGACGGTTCCGCCGGAGGTGTACGTCTTGCGCTGACCCAGGTGATCGAGGCTCATCTTGTTCAGGCTCGCATCCTTGTCCTGGCTCCCCACCGCAGTCGCCGTGATCGTGTAGCTCGGAGGTGTGGTCGTGTTGTCGCGCGTCACGACGAACGTGTACTTGCCCGTCGTGGAGCTCGGCGCGGCGAGTCCGACGCCGGAATTGGAATCGGATGGCTTGTTGCCGAAATAAGCCGTGTCGGTTACCGGCACATATCCGCGCTGGTCCATCATGATCTGCTGCTCGCGCAGCGCGACGTCCTGCATGAACTGTTGCGCAGCGGAGCGGTTCGACTTGCGCACCTGGCTTTGATAGGCGGGCAGCGCGATCGCCGCGAGAACGCCGACGATGACGACGACGATCATCACTTCGAGCAACGTGAATCCGCGCGTTCGATTCCGGGTCATGCAGGTGTCTCCCTTTGACGACCCGGAGTGTAAGGCTCTGAATTTCCGTTATTTGACCAGAGCGACGGACGGCCAAACGGCGGCGACAGGCGTCGGGGGCGCTGTTGCGGCGACGCCAGTGGGCAGGATTAACCCGCGCGCCCTTGTGCAGTACAGGTCACCGGATAGGACCCGGTGCAATATCCGCTACCATCGCCGTATGAGGGGCGCAACCCGCGCCGCAAACGAGGAGACTCCATGGCGGGCAAGGCAGCAAGAGCGGCATTGTGGCTGGGCGTTTTCCTCGCAGCGCTGGCGTGGACCGTTCCGGCGAGTGCGCAGGTCGAGATCGAATACTGGCAGTACACGTTTGCACAGCGCGTGCAAGCGATCGACGAGCTGATCAAGCGGTTCGAGGCCGCCAATCCCGGCATCAAGGTCAAGCACACGCAGGTGCCGTACGACGACTTCCGCGTCAAGATCGCGGCGGCCATTCCGGCCGGGCAGGGGCCCGACGTCGTGCAACTCTTCTACGGCTGGCTGCAGGATTACCTGAAGGCGGGCCTGCTGCAGCCGCTGCCCGCAAGCGATTTCAGCGCCGTCGAGATCGACCGCGAGTTCTTCCCGATCGTGCAGCAGATGAAGGTCGACGGCAATTACTATGCGCTGCCGACCGCCGTGCGCTCGCTGGCGCTCTTCTGGAACAAGACCCTGTTCAAGGAAGCGGGGCTCGATCCCAACCGTCCGCCGGCGACGCTCGACGAGCTCGTCGAATATGCCGGCAAGCTCACCAAGCGCAGCCCGAGCGGCGACCTGCTGCAGGAGGGCATCACGATCGACATGGGCGGACAGGATCACCACTGGCTGCGCGAGGTGCTGATCCGCGAGTACGGAGGAATGCCCTATTCCGCCGACAGGAAGACGGTCGCGTACAACACCGACGCCGGCGTCGCCGCCACGCAGTGGTACGTCGATCTTTTTGCGAAGCAGAAGGTCGGGCAGATCGGGTTCCTGACCGACGGCGTCACCGCTTTCCGCTCCGGCAAGGCGGGCATGACCATCGACGGCTCGTTCCGGCTGGGCGCGCTCGACGGCCAGAAGGGGCTCGAATACGGCGTGGCCGAGCTACCCGCGCGCAACAACATCAAGGCGAACTTCGCGTCGTATTGGGTGAACGGCATCACCACCAAGGCCACCGGCGCCAAGCTGGACGCGTCGGTGAAGTTCCTGAAGTTCATCACCACCGCCGAAGCGATGGAGCTCTGGATGAACACGGTGGGCGAGCTGCCGGCGCGCAAGAGCGTCGCGGAGAAGGACGCGAATCGAAACCACGTCAAGTACGGGCCCTTCGTCCGCGGACTCGCCTATTCGTACGCGACCGACTTCGTGAACGAGAGCGCGCAACGCAAGGTCTTCATGGACATGATCGACAAGGTCGCGCTCAAGAACGTGGCCACCAAGGACGCGGTCGCGCAAGCCGCGGCCGAAGAGCAGAAGCTCCTCGACGCGTTCTACAAGAAGTAAGTGATACGGCGGTTGCGCGATCTGACGATCGGGCAGAAGCGAGCGATCTGGGCGTGGGGATTCCTCGCGCTCCCGGTGCTGTTCTTCGTCTCGATCCGGTTCTATCCGACCGCGGAAGCGTTCTACGCGTCGCTCACGAACTGGAACATCGTCGGCCGCATGCAATTCGTCGGGCTCGCCAACTATGCCCGCCTTGCACAGGACCCGCTGTTCTGGACGGTGATGGGCAACACCTTCCTCTATCTCGGGCTCGGCGTCACGCTCAGCATGCTGCTGTCGTTCGTCGTCGCGTATCACCTCGACCGTGTGCGCTTCGGCCAGGGGCTGCTGCGCGCGCTCTACTTCGTGCCGCACCTGACCACGGCGGTGGCGATGGCGTGGGTATGGCGCTGGTTCTACCAGCCGCCTCCGGTGGGCGTGTTCAATGTGTGGCTGACGTCGCTGGGCTTCGGTTCGATGCCGTTCCTGCGCTCCACGACGCAGGCGCTGCCGGCCGTGCTCGCGCCCGCGATCTGGGCCGGCATCGGGTTCCAGGTCGTGATCTTCCTCGCAGGCCTCAAGGCCATTCCGCGCACTTATTACGAGGCGGCGGCGATCGACGGCGCCGGCGCGTGGCGGGTGCTGTTCGAGGTCACGCTGCCGCTTCTGCGTCCGACGATCGTGTTCCTGGTGGTGACGAGCTCCATCGCGTACCTGCGCATCTTCGACTACGTCTACGCGATGACCAACGGCCAGGGCGGACCTCTCGACGCGACCAAGCCGCTGGTGCTGATGATCTTCGAAACGGCGTTCAAGCAGTTCGAGATGGGCTACGCCGCAACCCAGACGGTCGTGCTGTTCGCGATCCTGCTCGCGATTTCGGTCCTGCAATTGAAGCTCTTGCGCAGCCGATGATCGACGCCCGCCGAACGTCGCCGGCAAGCATCGCCGCGTGGACGCTGCTGCTGCTGGGCGGCATCGTCATGGTGATGCCGTTCGTGTACATGCTGTCGGGATCGTTCAAGCTCAGTCACGAGATCTATGAGCTCTCGCTGCTGCCGCGCGAGCCGACGCTCGACAACTACCGGCGGCTCTTCGAGCGATCCGACTTCCCGCGCTGGTTCGGCAATTCGCTGCTGGTCGGCACCGCGACGACGCTATCGGTGCTCTTTTTCGACAGCCTCGCCGGCTATACGCTGGCCAAGTTCCGCTTTCGCGGGCGCTACGTCGTGTTCATCGCCATCCTTTCCACGCTCATGATCCCGACGGAAATGCTGGTGCTGCCGTGGTACTCGATGGCGAGGAACTTCGGCTGGCTCGACACCTACTGGGGCATCGCGTTTCCGGGACTGATGACCGGCTTCGGCGTGTTCCTGATGAAGCAGTTCTTCGAGGACGTTCCCGACGAGTTGCTCGACGCGGCGCGCCTTGACGGTCTCAATGAGTTCCAGGTCTGGTTGCAGGTGGCGCTGCCGCTCGTCGCGCCCGCGCTGTCGGCGCTCGCGATCTTCACGTTCCTCGGCAGCTGGACGGCGTTCTTGTGGCCGCTCATTGCCATCAGCGACCGCAACCTCTATACGCTGCCCGTCGGGATCGCCTCCTTCTCGGGCGAGTTCCAGACCGAGTGGGAGATGGTGATGACCGGCGCCGCTGTGGCGACGATCCCGACCATCGTCGTGTTCCTCCTGCTGCAGCGCTACATCATCCGCGGCATTTCGCTGGCGGGATTGAAAGCATGAGTGACGAGCGATTCCCGGCACGCGTTTACAAGGATACGGTCCTCGCGCCGCTCTTCGAGGGCGTGAAGCGTCATCACTGGCGCTACCAGATGGAGATCAACCAGGCGAGCGCGGTGCTGCTCGCCGAGCGAGGGTTGCTGACCGACACGGAGGCGCGCGAAATCCTTCGTGCGCTCGACGAGATCCTGAAGACGATCGACCTCGACCGCTTGAGCTATACCGGCGAGCATGAGGACTTTTTCTTCTACGTCGAGAGTGAGCTGATCCGTCGGCTGGGCGTGGACGTCGCCGGCAAGCTGCATACGGGCCGAAGTCGCAACGACATCGACCACACGGTGTTCAAGATGGCGCTGAAGGACAGGCTGGCGGCGCTGCTGTCGGAGCACACCGCGATGATCGAGGGACTGCTCGACGTCGCCGAGCGCGAGCGCGGCACGATCGTCGTCGCCTACACCCACGGCCAGCCGGCGCAGCCAACCACCTACGGACACTATCTCGCCGCGTTCATCGAGCTTTCGCTGCGCGACATGGACCGGCTGCTTCACGCGCAGCGCACGGTCGATCTCAGCAGCATGGGGGCCGCGGCGATCACGACGTCGGGCTTCAACCTCGACCGTGCGCGGATCGCAGCGCTCCTGGGCTTCGCCGACGTGCAGGAGAACTCGTACGGGTGCATCGCGGCCGCCGATTACGCGACTGGCGTGTATGCGGCGCTCAAGCTCGTGTTCATCCACGCCGGACGCTTCGTGCAGGACTTGAACAGCTGGACCGGTTTTGAGATCGGGCACTTGCGCGTGCCGGACGCATTCGTGCAGATCAGCTCGATCATGCCGCAGAAGCGCAACCCAGTGCCGGTCGAGCACTTGCGCCTGATGGCGTCGCTCGGCGCCGCTCGGTGCGAAGCCGTGCTCACCGCCGTGCACAACACGCCCTTCACCGACATGAACGATTCCGAGGGCGAGGTGCAGATCGCGGGCTACGACGCGTTCGACACCGCGCACCGGATGATGGCGCTCCTCGCTGGATTGCTTTCGGCCGTCACGATCGACGCCGCGAAGGTGAAAAGGCACATCGATGAAGCGGGCATAACGCTGGCCGAGCTCGCCGATTCGCTGGTACGCACCGAGGGGATTTCGTTCCGCCAGGCGCACGACGTGGCGAGCAGGCTCGCACGCCGCATGATCGACGGCGGCATAACGCTGCCGGTCATCCCGTTCGCGGAATTCGAAGCTCTGTTCACGGCGGCGATCGGCCGGCCACCGCGGCTGTCCGAGGCCGACTTCCGGCGCTTCACCACGCCCGAGCATTTCATCGCGATGCGCACGATGCAGGGCGGCCCTGCGCCCGCGCCGCTCGCCGCCAGTTTCGCACGCTATCGGCGCGAGATCGCCGACAAGCGCCGGGCGATCGACGCACTTGCCGCGCGCAAACGTGACGCCCAGGGTGCGCTGGCGCGCGAAGTCGCGCGGCGCATCGCCGCCGCGTAGCGCATGGCGCAGCTCGAACTCAAAGCGTTGCGCAAGCGGTTCGGCGAGGTCGAGGCGGTATGCGGCATCGACCTCGCGGTCGCGCACGAGGAATTCGTCGTGCTCGTGGGGCCGTCGGGCTGCGGCAAGTCGACGATCCTGCGGATGATCGCTGGGCTCGAGGAGGCGAGCGGCGGCGAGATCCACATCGGCGAGCGCATCGTCAACAACATGGCGCCCAAGGACCGCAACGTCGCCATGGTGTTCCAGAATTACGCGCTTTATCCGCACAAGACCGTGTACGGCAACATGGCGTTCGCGCTGCGCGCGCAGCGCGTGCCCAAGGCCGAGGTCGATCGCCGCGTCCAGCATGCGGCGGCCATTCTGGGCTTGACCGAGCTCATGGAGCGAAAACCCGGTGAGTTGTCGGGCGGCCAGCGGCAGCGCGTTGCGATGGGCCGCGCGATCGTCCGCGACCCCGCGGTGTTCCTGTTCGACGAGCCGTTGTCCAACCTCGATGCCGAACTGCGCAGTCGGCTGCGCAGTGCGATCAAGAAGCTCCATCAAAAGTTGCGCGCGACGGTCGTGTACGTGACGCACGACCAGGTCGAGGCGATGACGCTCGCCGACCGCATCGTCATCATGAACAAGGGCAAGGTCGAGCAGGTCGGCACGCCGACCGACGTCTACGCGGCGCCCGCCAACCTGTTCGTTGCCGGTTTCATCGGCAGCCCGGCGATGAACATGATTCCCGCGGAGGTCGTCGCGCATGCGGACGGACCGCAGTTGATCGCCGCCGGCGCATCGCTGCCGCTCGATTGTTGCGGCGACATGGTGTGCGCGCCGGGAGCGCGCGCGACGTTCGGCGTCCGGCCGGAGGACATCTCGCTGGTGCCGCCAGGCGCGGCGGCACCCGCTACGGTCGACGCGCGGGTGACGATCGTCGAACCGCTGGGTCCCGAGTTTCTGCTGTCGTTCGCGCTGAACGGTCACGAGATCATGGCGAAGATCGCCGGGCGCGCGCTGCCGCGCGTCGGGGAGAACCTGCGCTTCGCGTTCAACATGGCGCATGCGCACCTGTTCGACGCGGCAACGGGACAGTCGTTGCGGCGGTGACGCTGCGGTCGAAGTGGGCGGGGGAGCATCTGGCCGTCGCAGCTTACATGCTGGCCCGCAACGACGATCATCTCGAGTGCATGCAGCGAGCACCTCGCAAACATCTGCAAGCTTGCAGTGTGCAGCGTGCAGCGCGCTGTGCATTCTGGGTCGGGATCAATTTCGCTGTGCGTGGTCGGGCCAGCCACGCCGCTGGCTGGTTCGGGCGCGCGCAGCGCCTCGCCGAAGCGGACCGCGAGATAGCGTGGAGCACGGCTACGTGCTGGTTCCCACGCTATTGAAGCGGGCGCGGGAAAGGGACTGGAATGGCGTGGCAGATCTTGCGCAGAGAGCGGCCCGCGTCGCCGAACGTCACGGCGATGTGGATCTCTTCGCCCTCGCCGCGACAGGACGCGTCAATCAATCTCAGAGGTGATTCGAAGCAACTGGTCGAAAAGAATGGTACCGAATGCGTCATGCATCGAACTTCGCGCAACGGACTACGGTGAGATGTCCTCGCGCCCTCAACATGCCGACGGCCCGCATGGGTCCCGGCGACAAGCGGCCCATGCGAACGATGTCGCCTCTGGTCCCGAATCGTGGGACTGAGCATTCACAGTAGCCGCGTTCGGCCAGGCGTTTCGAAAGTAGGGCGCAATCCGACACAAGTTGCCGGTCTTCGCCGATGTTCGATGAGCTGGAACCGAACCATAATTTTCCTCGGCGGAAGCACCGAGGATATCGAGATGGCGATCCATCGATCCGCACGAACGGGGCTTGTCCTGCTATTCGCGGCGCTCACGAGTGGCGCTGCGATCGCACAATCCCGGGAAGCCAACCTCATGCCGCGCCAAGGCGACATGGGCTACCTCAACGGTAGTTTCGGAGAGGAACAGGCTGACCAGATGCGCGACATGACGTCGCTATTCCCGGTGCGATTCACTTTTGCAAGGCACGACGGCACCCACAACATCGACGTGTTCGTCGCCGACGTTCACCTGCGCATCGTGGACAGTCAGGGGCGAACGGTTCTCGAGCTAACGCAGCAGGGACCAATCTTCCTGCTACGACTGCCGGACGGCGCGTACGCCATCGAGGCGGAGCGTAACGGAGAAGTGAAGACGCGGCGGTTCGAGATCGTTGCCGGCCGACGCCAGCACATCGCGCTTTCCTGGGCCGGCTAGCCGGCCTACCCTGCCCGTGTCTCGTCACGATGCGCAAGCGCAGCGCGTTCAGCTTGATTAAGCTGGAGGCGTCCCACTGCCCGGATGGCAAAGGCGACGGTAGGATTTATGCCGCAGAGTGAATGGGTCTCGTTGTGCTTCCGGTCTTGTTGCGAATCTAACAATTAGCACCGGCAACTCTCGAAGCTCCTGATTTACTGGTAGGCCGTGGCGGACTCGAACCGCCGACCAACGGATTAAAAGTCCGCTGCTCTACCAACTGAGCTAACGGCCCGTGGAGAAGGCCGCCATTATAAGCGCGGAGGTGCGCTCGCCTGCTGCAGGCGTCAGTGCGTGTCGCCGCCGAGGAATGATGGCAACGACGTGAACTCGATGCCTTCGTCCGTCAGCGCTTTCGCCTCGTCCCGCGACGCTTGGCCACGGATGGCCCGCGGGGGCACTTCCTGGTAATGCATCTTGCGAGCTTCCTCGGGGAAGCGGCGGCCGACATTCTCGGTGTTGCGCACCATCTCGCGCAGCTTGACGAGGGCCTCCGTCGGCAAACCGACGGCGGCGTCGGTCGTCGTGTTGCGCTCCTCCGTAGGCTCGGCCGGGGGCGCATTGTCGCGCGCCGCGCCCTTGGCAACGCTCACGCGTGCCGACGGCAGCCGCTCGATGTTCGCGTCGTCGCAGACGGGACAAGTGACGAGCGAGCGCTCCTGCTGGCGTGCGAATTCCTCACCCGAGGCGAACCAGCCTTCGAAGCGATGTCCGTGCCCACAGGTGAGTTCGAAAATGATCATGTCGATTCAACGGCCAGGGAGGGCGGCGGTTGACCCCGCCGGCAGGACCGCGTTCCCCAGTCGGGTGGGCCAGCCACCCCACGATACTAGAACCGCCGGGCGCCGGCTACCGCGCCGCCCGTCGCACCGACGGGCGCGGCCGCTTCGCTGCGCTCGATGCGCCACATCTGGTAGTTCACCGCGGCGACGCAGCCGGCGACGATCGCCGCGAACGTCAGGATGGAGCCGACGGCGAGCGTCGATATCCCGGTCAGGCCCTGTCCAATCGTGCAGCCGAGCGCCGTAACGCCCCCGAATCCCATCATTACTGCACCGGCCACGTGGTTGCCGATGTCCTCGACCGACGCAAAACCCTCCCAGCGGAAAGTCCGCGTGGCCAGCGCCATGGCAGCCGACCCGGCCAGGATGCCGAGGACGCCGGCGATGCCGAACGTGATCACACGCGACTGGTCCGTCCAAAGCATAAGCAATTCAAGGAGATAGGCGGTTGGCGCAACGAAACTGTAAGACTCCATCCGCCCCGAGTTCGTCGCGACGAAACGCTCCTCGAGCGTCTGCGGATCCTCGGGCACGTACCCGAGGTGACCCGACACGTACCAGCCGCCGACGATGACGGCGCCGATCACGAGCCCTCCAATCACCATTTCCCGGCTTCCACGGAACTCGCGGCTCCTGAATACGAACCCGCCGAGCACCAGCGCCGCTACGAGCGGCAGCCAAAGGCGAACCTCCGACCCGGCGCCGGCCGCCATCGCGAGCGCCGGCAGATCGGACGTCGGTGCGCTCATTTCCCACCGGAACGTGTCGAGCCCGTTGGCTCGCCAAGGCGCGAACACGCCTTTCAGCGTCATGTAAGCGGACGCGGCGAGGAACACCAGTACGATCCACGATTTCAGGTTGCCGGCACCCGCACGGATCAGCGTCTTGCTCCCGCAACCGGAGCCCAGCGTCATGCCGAAGCCGAACAGGAAGCCGCCGACCAAGTGCGACAGCCACGGCACGTGCGCCGTCGTGTAGATCGTCTTGGCCGTATCGATCGACCCGGCAGCCTGCAGCAGCGCCGTGCCCGCGATCGCAACGACGATCGCCAGCAGCCACATCCGCATCCGCCGCCAGTCGCCGAACGTCACGATGTCGGTGATCGATCCCATCGTGCAGAAGCTGACGCGGTAAGCGACGGCGCCGAAGACGAATGCAAGGGCAAATGCAAGGCCGGTGACGAGCGCCGGGTTGGGAAGAGCGGTGCCTGGCATGCGAAATTATCTCATGCTGATTCGGCCGAGCCGGCAGAGCGCGCCGCTCCCGGGCCTTCGACGACCGCAGATTGCTTGAATGCCTCTTTAACCCCGTTTTGCCGGGCGCTCCGTTTACCGATTCATGTCCGGCCGTTCGCGCCGGGATCAGGGAGGTCGTCGATGAGCGCCAACGCTGGTTCGAATCCACTGCAGAATTCCTCGCGCGCACGCGACCTTCGCTGGTCGAGGCTCGTCGCCGCCGCGGCGCTCACGCTGGCATTCGACACCGCCGCTCACGCAATGCCGCCGTCCGCCGTGACGATCGACGTCTATGACCGCACGCAGGGCGAAACCCTGGCGATCCATCCGCTCGATTCGCAGCGCTACGTAGTCGGCACGCCGGGCCACGAATACGCGATTCGAATCCGCAACGAGACCTCACGCCGGATCCTCGCCGTCACGAGCGTTGACGGCGTCAACGTCGTCACCGGCGAAACGGCGGCACCCGAGCAATCGGGCTACGTGATCGAGGCGGGCGGCAGCGTCGAGATCGCCGGCTGGCGCCGAAGCCTCGAGCGAACGTCGGCGTTCTATTTCACCGACCTTGGCGACAGCTACGCCGCACGCACCGGACGCCCGCGCAATGTCGGGGTCATCGGCGTCGCCGTTTTCCACGAGTTGGTGCGGCCCATGATCAGCTCCTTCCTGCGGGACAAAGTCCTCGCGCACGAGAACGAAGGCGACCCGCGAGTACGGGCCGAGCGCGCAGATGCAGCGGCCCCCGCCGCACCCGCCCAGGACGCCGCCGGGGAAACCGGCCGGCTCGCGGCGAGCGAGCCACGCCAGATGTTGTCGAACAAGCTCGGGACCGGATTCGGCCGCGACGAGGCGTCGCTGGTGCAGCGGGTCCGATTCGAACGCGCGACGTCGGCGCCTGCGGAGTCGATCTCGATCCAGTACGATCGGCGAGACAACCTGATCGCGATGGGCGTGCTGCCTCGGCCACGATACGCGCAGAAAACGCCGGATCCGTTCCCCGCGATGCGTTTCGTCCCTGCACCGCGCTGAAGGCCCCCCGAGACTGGCGGGGCCGCGCCGGTGTTTACATCGCATGGCGGTTTGGCGTCGACGGCTCCTGCGCCGCATACTGCAAGCGCGATGGCTGCGCAGAACCTCAGCGACGACAGCGACGAGTCACTGATGCTGAGCTACGCGCAAGGTAAGGCTGCCGCATTCGACGCCCTGTACGCCCGACATCGCGTAGGCGTGTATCGCTACGTGCTGCGCCATTGCGGTAACGCGCCCGTCGCCGACGAAGTATTTCAGGACGTATGGACGAACCTGGTCCGCACGCGGGCGACATATGCGCCGACGTCGCGCTTTTCCGCGTGGTTGTACACGCTCGCGCACAATCGTCTCGTCGACCACTGGCGCGCAACCGGCCAGGTCGACATGGTGTCGATCGACGGCGACGACGCAGCGAACGACGCCGTCGGCGCGTTGCCCGCCGCGCGCGCCGACGAGCCCGATGAACGCGCGGCCAATCGCAACATCGCCGCGCATCTGCATGCGGCGCTGGCGAAGGTGCCCCCGCTGCAGCGCGACGCATTCCTTTTGCAGCAGGAGAGCGGCCTGTCACTGCTGGAGATCGCGACGCTGACCGGGGTGGGCGTCGAGACGGTCAAAAGCCGGCTCCGCTATGCGGTTGCGAAGCTGCGAAGTGAATTGGGCGCGCTGCGGGAACTGGCTCACCGATGAACGACGATCGCGACCTTCACGATACGGCGCTCGACGCATTGCTGCGGACGCATTCGGCGGAGACGCCGCCGCCAGCCGTCGATGCGGCGGTGCTCGCTGCCGCCCATCGCGCCATCGACGGCGAAATGCGCGCGCGGCCCGCACGGGCGACCCAGCCATGGCGCTGGTGGATGCCGCTCGCGGCGGCCGCCGCGATTGGCGTCGTGGTCATCGGTATCCTGCCGATGGCGCCCACGCTCGTGGAACCGACGCCGCCGGCAACCAGCGACGCGCCAACGACGGCAACTGCTCCACCCCCGGCGGGGACGCAACCGATCGAGGCCGCTCGTCCCGATACGCAAGGCACGCCAATGGCGCGAGTACCCGTGCCCTCCACAACAGACCGCATGTCGGCGAAGCGCGACGCTGCGCCGACGCGCGAGCGTGCTGAAAGCGCGACGAAAGCCGGAAGCACCCCGTCCCGTCCTTATTATCAGATGTACCGCTACGTCCCTCCGGAGCCCCCCGCGGCGGAACAGGACCGTCGCGCAAATGCGACCGGCGCAGTCGCCGCAATGCCGCAGGCAGCGCCGGCACCTCAGGCAATTCGTCCACAGCAAGAGGCGGCAGCGCGGGCCCCCGCCACGCAGGTGCCGCAGGAAGCCAATGCACAGCCGCCGCGGCAGGGCAGCGCTGCAGCTTTGACGCAGCCGGCGCGTTCGCCCGAAGTATTGCCGCGCACTGACGCGATGAGCTTGGAGGATCGGCAGAAAGTCGCGGCCGCACAACCACGTACCGTCGACGAATGGTTCGCACTGATCCGCAAGTTGCGAAGCGAGAACCGGGTACCCGATGCGATACGCGCGCTCGCCGACTTTCGCGCCGCATTCAGCGATGCCGACGCGCGGCTGCCGGAAGATTTGCGTGACTGGGCGAAGACCGTGCCGTGAAACCGGCACGAAGGTCGTACCGCGAGCCGTCAACCGGTCAGCCGAAACTCCGAGGCATCACCGATGCGCAGCAGCTTGCGAATCGGTGAGGGAATCGCCGCCGCGAGTGCCGCATCGCGAGCGAACCATTCGACGCCCGGCATCCGCGCGTCGAGCGGCCAGCCCAGCACTTCCACGCGGACCGGGTGCATCGTCAACGCGAAATGCGTGAAGCCGTGCGTAAGCGGTGGCAACCATTGCAGCGTGCCGGTCTTAGCCGCGAGATGCACGTGGACGTACGCGGGCACATCCGTTTCCCGCGGAAGCTCGGGCAGGCTCCACAGGCCGCCCCAGATTCCCAGCGCGGGACGCCGTTCGAGCAGCACGCCGCCATCGCGCTCGAGCAGCAGCACCGTCACTTCGCGTTGCGGAAGCGCTTTGCGAGGACGCGGTGCAGGCAATTCGGCGATTCGTCCGGTGAGCCGCGCGATGCAATCGTCGTGAACCGGGCAAACATCGCAGCGCGGCCGCGTGCGCGTGCAGATCGTTGCGCCGATGTCCATCATCCCCTGCGTGTACGCCCGGATGTCGCGGGCACTGTCCGGCACCAGCGCATCCGCAACCCGCCATAGCGCTGCCTGCACGCGCGGCTCGCCGGGCCACCCGTCGACACCGCGATGGCGGGCGAGCACCCGCTTCACGTTGCCGTCGAGAATCGCGCCACGCTCGTCGCCGGCGAACGCGGCGATCGCCGCAGCCGTGGATCGGCCGATGCCGGGAAGCGTCGAGAGCGTCGCCGCATCGCGGGGAAACCGGCCGGCGTGATCACGCATCACCGCCTGCGCGGCCGCGTGCAGATGATGGGCGCGACGGTAGTAGCCCAATCCGCTCCATTGCTCGAGCACGCGGTCGAGCGGCGCCGCAGCGAGACTTTCGACCGTCGGAAATTGATCGACGAAGCGCTTGAAGTACGGCAGCACCGTCGCGACCTGCGTCTGCTGCAGCATGATCTCGGACAGCCAGATCCGGTAAGGATCGCGGTCCTGCTGCCACGGCAGGTCGCGCCGTCCGTGCGCGCGCTGCCACCCGGACACGCGCGCCGGAAACGCCGCCATGATCGCCGTCAGCGTCCGCCGAGCCGCTGACGGGCGCGGGTGCTCGCCTCCGACTTCGGGTACTTGGCGATCAACTCCTCGAGCGTGCGCCGCGCGGCCGCGTTGTCACCCATGTCGGACTGCGCGGATGCGATGTTGAGCAACGCGTCCGGCGCCTTGCTGCTGTCGGGGGAGTCCTTCAGCAATTGACGCTGGGTGACGATCGACGCTCGATAATCGCGGCGCGCGTACTGTGCGTTGCCGATCCAGTATTGCGCCGACGACGCGAGCGGACTGCGCGGATAGCTCTTCACGAATGCGGAGAAGCCGCCAATTGCACCCTGGTAGTCGCCGCGCTTGAACAGATCGAGAGCGGCGTCGTACGCGCGCTGCTCGGTGACGCCGTCGGTCGCATTGCGAACCGGTGGCGCGGTGGCGGCAACGCCGGGCGTGCCGGACGCGCCGCCCGGTAACGCGCCCTGTGGCGGGAGCGTGCCCGAGTTCGGCGAGCCCGGACCTGCGGGCGTTCCGGCGTCGGGCGCTCCGGTGTTCGCCGCTGGCGCGGTAAGCGCTGGCGATGCCTCGATCTTGCGCAGCCGCGAGTCGAGGTCGACATACAGATCGCGCTGCCGCTTCTGCGACTGCTCGAGCTCGTACGTGATCACCTCGATCTGCCCGCGCAGCTTCGCGAGATCGCCCTGCAGCAATTGCAGTTGCGTGCCGAGATCGGCCAGCCCGCCGCTTTTCGCCTGCTGCTCGAGCAGCGCGAGCCGATCCTCGAGCTGGCGCTGCATCTGCACGATGCGCTGGTTGGTCGCCTCGATGCGCCGCCGCGCTTCTTCATCGTCAAACAGCGCGGCGCGCGCAGCGCTCGCACCGAGCAGCACCGCCAGAAGGACCAGCGAAGCCCGCTGCGACAGCTTCAACGCCTACTCGCCGGCATAGAGAATGTCGTCGCGACGGTTCTCCGCGTACGCGGATTCGTCGTGTCCGGGGTTCTTCGGCTTTTCCTTGCCGAAGCTCACCGTCTCGATCTGGCTTTCGGTCGCGCCGAGCAGCGTCATCATCCGCTTGACGGAATCGGCCCGCTTCTGGCCGAGCGCGATGTTGTATTCGCGCGAACCGCGCTCGTCGGTGTTCCCCTGCACGGTCGCCCGCGCGCTGCGGTTCTGCTGCAGGTAGCGCGCATGCGCCTCGACTAGCGGCCGGTATTCGTCCTTGACGACGAAGCTGTCGTAGTCGAAGTAGACGCTGCGCTTGGACAAAATGTTGTTGGGATCGCGCAGCGGGTTGCCGCTCGCGCCGGACCCCGTTGCGGAGCCGGTGACGCCGCCACCCGCCGCGCCGCCCGTTTGCGCGCCGCCCGCGCCAGCCGTGCCCGCGGCACTTTTGTCGTCGACCGGGGCTTCGGTCGAGGGCGTAGTCGAGCAGCCGGCGAGTGCCGCCGCGATCAATCCGATCCAAAGATATTTGCGCATGCCACCTCCAAGGTAAGTCGGCGCGCCGCGACCACGGCGCGCATTCGAAAAGGAAACCATCATTGCCGCGGGAACGGTCCCCACGCCGGCTCGCGCACGTCGCTTGCGGGCGCCACGAGCCGTTGCTTCACGCGACCATCGATCGACACCGCCGCGAGAATGCCGCGGCCGCCACCTTCGCTTGCGTAGATGACGAGCTTTCCGTTCGGCGCAACACTCGGGCTCTCGTCGCCCGGTCCCGACGTCAGCACCTGCACTTGCCGCGTTGCATAGTCAAGGGATGCGATCTGGAAACGCCCGCCGTCGCGACGGACGAACACCATGCCCTTGCCGTCGGGCAGGGGCCGCGGCGACACGTTGTAGCTGCCGTCGAA
>Ga0157377_10000567_pt1 | contig 15510 bp, 19 predicted proteins | sample M55metaG_FD_121116 | JGI IMG/M metagenome (GOLD analysis project Ga0157377, IMG submission 121116) | Miscanthus rhizosphere microbial communities from Kellogg Biological Station, Michigan, USA - M5-5 metaG | ecosystem: Host-associated > Plants > Roots > Rhizosphere > Soil | place: USA: Michigan...
GCTACGTCGAGAGTTGGCAAAAAGCGGGCAACGTGGTTCTCGCCCTCCAAGGTGCGGCGTCGTGAAGGCAGCGATGCACGAGAGCTACGGCGCGCCGAACCGGGTCGTCGAGATCCGCGAGCTCGACAAGCCGGTGGCCGGCCCCGGCGAGGTGCTCGTGCGAGTCCGCGCGGCGTCCGTCAACATCGCCGACTGGTACGCGGTGACCGGACGTCCCTGGATCGCCCGGGGCTCCACGGGAGTGCGCGGGCCGAAGGAGACGCGGATCGGCGTCGACTACGCCGGTGTCGTCGAGGCGGTCGGAAGCGACGTGACCGAGTTCGAACCGGGCGACGAGGTATTCGGTGGGAGGACCGGTGCGTGCGCCGAGTACGTCGTCACGAAAGCCGATCGAGCCATCGCGAAGAAGCCTGCGAACGTGACGTTCGAGCACGCCGCGGCGGTCGGCGTCGCGGCCACGACTGCGTTGCAGGCGATCCGCGACCGGGGCAAGCTCGAGGCGGGGCAGCGGGTCCTCGTCCACGGTGCGTCCGGCGGCGTCGGAACGTACGCGGTCCAGGTCGCGAAAGCCCTCGGCGGTCAGGTCACTGCGGTCTGCGGTTCGCAGGGAGTCGAGATCGCGCACGCGCGCGGAGCCGACGACGTGGTCGACTACTCGCGCGAGGACGTCACTCGGGGCGACAGGCGCTTCGATCTCGCGATCGACATCGCGGGGACGCGGAGCTTCCGACAGCTGCGGCGTGTGCTGGCGCCGAGCGCGACGCTGGTAGTCGTCGGTGGCAAGCGGGCCAACCGCCTGTTCGGACCGCTCACGCACGTCGCCGGCTGCAAGCTCGGAGCGCTGGCGACGAGGCAGAAGGCCGCGTTCTTCGTCGCGAAGCTGAACAAGGCAGACATGGAGACACTCCGCGAGCTCCTCGAAGCGGGAACGCTGACATCGGTCGTCGACGACGTGTTCCCGTTCGACCGGGTCGCCGACGCGCTCGAGCACATGGGCGCGGGACACCCGCGCGGCAAGGTCGTCGTGACGGTCGCCGACGCTTGACGACCGCCCAGCAGGAGGGGCACGCTAGTCAGGCCGTTGCTTCGCCTCCTCGCCATCCCGCTCGCACTTGTCGCGCTGCATCAGCCGGACTCGTCGATCCGCCCGCTCTCGGAGTCGCTGAAGTCCAATCTCGCCCACGGCCAGTGGCACGCGGGCTGCCCGGTCGCGCTCTCGCAGCTCCGGCTCGTGACGGTGCCGTACGTCGACTTCGACGGCCTGACGCGTGAGGGCCAGGTCATCGTTAACCGCGACGTGGCGGGATCGGTGTCGACGGTGTTCAGGAAGTTGTACGAGCTGAAGTTCCCGATCCGGCACATGCGTCTCTCGGAGATGTACGGACCGTCGCGCGCAATCCCGGAGGACGAGGACGTCACGGGCTCGTTCTGGTGTCGGGACTCCGTGCCGTCACCGTGTGTCGGTGGCACGGCGAGCGGCCACTGGTCGAATCATGCGTACGGCCACGCGATCGACATCAACCCGATCGAGAACCCGTACATCGGCTGCGGGAAGGTGTACGACCCGCGCATGGCGCCGTACGTCGACCGGTCGAAACGGAAGAAGGGGATGGTGACTCCCGCGGTCGTGCGTGCGTTTCGCTCGATCGGCTGGGGGTGGGGAGGCGACTGGAGCGGGACGAAGGACTACATGCACTTCTCGACCAACGGCCACTGACGTGGCGCACTGGCTCGTTTAGGAGCCGTGTCGAGCTAGGAAGGCCAGCGAGGCGTCAGCGGCTCGGCCCGCTCGAGAGCAGCCCAGTCCTCGCGGGGCGGCGAGAAGACATCGAAGACGACGGCGCCGTCGGGCCCGGTGTGCACCTCGTGCGGCACGTCCGGCGGAATCCGCCAGGTTCCGCCGGGCCCGAGCTCGCGCACCTCGTCGCCGACGCGGAACGACACGGTGCCGCTCACCACGATCCCGAGCTGCTCGTTCGGATGCTGATGCTCCGGCACGACGCTGTTCGGATCGAGCTCGACGACACCGAAGGAGCAACCGGCGCCCTCGACCGTGCGCGCGAGCACGCCGTCCCAGATGTCGATCGGGGCCATCGCGTGGAGATCGTCGAATGCGGACATGCGTCCTCAGTCTCGCACGCCGTGGAGATCCGCGCCGCGGCGCGATCGTGCCATCCACGAGCGTGATTCGAGCTGAAATAGGGTCTCGCGCATGGAGGCCCTCGTCCCGATTCCGGAGACCGGCCGCACCTTCCGCGTCGCATACACCGTGCGTCTCTCGGACACCGATGCGACGGGCCGGCTGCGACTCGACGCAATCGCGCGCTATCTGCAGGACGCGGCGATCGACGACGTCCAGGAGACGGGATGGGGCGCTCCCGAGCACCTCTGGGTCCTGCGGTCCGTGCGCATCGACGCTCTCGTCCCGTCGCTCGAGGACCGTGAGGTCGGGATCGTGACGTGGGGGAGCAGCTTCTCGACGCTCGCGGCCGGCAGGCGCTGGTCGCTCAGTGGGGACACGGGCGGCTCGATAGAGGTCGACAGCACGTGGATCCACCTCGGCGCCGACGCCCGCCCCGCGCGGATCGGCGACGGTTTCGACCGCTACGCCGACGCCGCCCAGGGCCGGATCACCTCCACGAAGCTCACGCTCGCGCCGCCGCCGCTCGGCGAGCTGCGGAGCTGGCCGCTCCGCGTCACCGACGTCGACCGGATGGGCCATGTGAACAACGCGGCGTACTGGGCCGCCGTAGAGCAGCGGTTGCCCGACGTGGCTGTCGATCCGCGACGGCCGCTCCGAGCGCGACTCGACTACCGCCATCCGATCGACCATGGCGAAACCGTCGAGTTCGCGGAGAGCTTCGAGGACGACGACTACGTGTTCGCGTTCGTCGTCGACAGCACCGTCCGGGCCGTCGGCCGCATCGAGGCGCTGGTCTAGGGTACTTCGAGATCGCGCCGTTCCACGAGCGTCGCTCCGACCGCGAGAACCACGACCGAGGCGGCGAGCACGACGACGACCCCGAGAAGGTCGATTCCTTGTTGCAGCGGTGACTGGCCGACGAGCCAGAACGGCGAGATGAAACGGAAGGGGTCGAGCCAGCCGGCGAGGTCGTGGAGCCCGCCGATGAGGTAGTCGACGGCTGCCGTTCCCGCGGCGATCCCGAGTGCGAGGGCACGACTCGGATATGCCGCGCCGACCGCGAGGGCGAGCCAACCGTAGAACACGCCGAGTGCAACGAGCCAGACGAACGCGCCTGCGACGTGTCCAAGAGAGAGGTCGAGACCGACGATCGCGTCGAAGAGGAGGATGGCCGCAACCGCGGCGATGCAGGCCAGCACCACTTCGACGAGCACGGCGAGTCCCTTCATGACGACCGCGCTCCGTCGGGTGACGGGATAGGCGAGTACGAGCTCGAGTCGTCCGGCGTCCTCCTCGCCCGCAAACGTTCGCGCGCCTGAGCCGATCGCGAGCACGAGGACGAGGAGCGGCAGCATGAAGCTTGAGAGCTCGGCGTCGAGGAAGCCCGCGCCGGACGTGAGATTCCCGGCGCCCGTGATGCCGAAGAGGGACTTCAGAACATCGGGGTAGCTCTCGATCAGCTGGTTCAGCTCGGGTGAGCCTTCGATCGAGGGGAAGATCGATGCGATCAGCGCGACGTATCCGACGATCCCGGCGCACCAGCCGACGAGCGCTCGTCGATGATCGAGGATTCCGCGCCGAAGGAGCTCAGGCGCCATCGTCGTCCTGTCGGTACAGCTCGAGGAAGATCTCCTCGAGGTCGGCGGGTTGCGAGACGAAGTCCACGAGTTGGTGGTGCGCGACCTGCTTGACGAGGGCGTCGAGGGCCGACTCCGGACACGAGAAGGTCAGAACCCGGGCGTCCGCACGCACGAGTCGTACGCCGCCGATCGTCGTGAACTGCTCCACCGCTACCGGCTCGGCGAACGTCGCGGTGACGTGCCGGAGCGAGCGTTCGCGGAGGCTCTCGACCGAGTCGACGTCGATGAGGCGACCCTGCCGAATGATCCCGACGCGATCGGCGACGTGCTGAACCTCGTCGAGCGAGTGCGACGAGATGAAGACGCTGCGCCCGTCCGCGGCCGTCTGGCGTAGCAGCGAGCGCACCTCCGCCTGGAGGAGCGGGTCGAGGCCGGACGTCGGCTCGTCGAGGACGACGAGGCCGGGACGGTGCATGAATGCCTGCACGAGCCCGAGCTTCTGGCGATTTCCTCTCGAGAGCTGCCGTATCGGCCTGTCCAGCTGGACGCGGAGGCGCTCGCAGAGCTCGTCTCGAAGGGCGACGTCGCCGCCTCGCAGCCGCGTGAGCGAGTCGAGCTGTTCGCGGCCGGTGAGCCTGTCCGCGAGGCGGAGGTCGCCGGGCAGGTAGCCGACGTCGCGGCGCGACGCGACCCCGTCGTTCTGGGTGTCGCGCCCGAAGAGCGCGGCCCGGCCGGCGGTCGGGCGGATGAGACCGAGGAGAAGTCGAATCGTGGTCGACTTGCCGGCGCCGTTCGGGCCGAGGAAGCCGAACACTTCGCCACGCTCCACCCTCAGGTTGAGGTCGACCAGCGCTCGAACCTCGTTGCCGTATGTCTTCGACAACCCGACGGCCTCGATCGCGGGTGTCTCCGACATCGCGGCGATCGTACTGCCGGCTCCGCGCCCGGCGGCTTGGGAAACGCCCACGCGCCTCTCAGCGCGCTCTTATCCCGCTTCTCTACTTTTTCGGGATGAACGACGACTCACTGAGCCGGCGCGGTGCGCTGACCAGGTTGGGCGGACTTGCAGCCGTCGCACTCGGCGGAGGCGCTCTCGGCGCCCATGAGCTCCTCGAGCCGGACGACGCCATCGCCGCCGGCAACGGCCCGGCAGACGTCGCCTCAGGCCTCGTCACGTGCGTCCTCGCCCCCGAGCAGACGGAAGGGCCGTACTACGTCGACGATGCGGCTGTCCGGAGGAACGTCACCGACGGGAAGCCCGGTGTCGCGCTGACGCTGCGGCTCACGGTCGTGAACGTCGCCAACTGCAAGCCGATCAAGGGCGCGGCGGTGGAGATCTGGCACTGCGACGCGGGCGGCGTGTACTCAGGCGTCCAGGGAGACACGGCGATGTTCCTCCGCGGGGTCCAGCGAACGGATGCGAAGGGCGTGGCGCTCTTCCGCACCATCTACCCGGGCTGGTATCCGGGCCGCACGGTGCACATCCACACGATGGTGCACCTCGGTGGGAACGTCGTGCACACGGGGCAGCTCTACTTCCCGGAGGCCGTCACGGACGCCGTCTACGAGCGGAGCCCGTACAGCCAGCGCCCGAACCGTGATCCGCGAAACGCCGGTGACAGCATCTACCGCAACGGAGGACGGCGGTCGACGCTCAGGCTCGCGCGGAGGGGAGCGGCCTACGCGGGGTCGATCACAATGGGTGTGCAGCGGTCGTAGTCCAAGCACGAACCCCGGTGCTTCACCACCCGCTAACGGGAAACCTCCACCGTCCGTGCTTACGTATGAACCTCTGAGCCGCGAGAGAAGGGACGACGCATGACCGAGAACGTGGACACGGCCGCTCCGAGGCCGACCGAGGCGCAGGAGCAACTCGAGCAGGCGCTCTTCGAGATCCGCCGGATCCTCGCGGGGCAGGATGCGATGCTCGAGCGTGTGCTCGTCTGCCCCCTGGCCCAGGGGCACCTCCTCATCGAAGGCGTGCCGGGGCTCGCCAAGACCCTCACGATCAAGACGACCGCGGGTGTCCTCGGCGGCTCGTTCGCGCGTGTCCAGTTCACGCCGGACCTCGTGCCCTCGGACCTCGTTGGGACGCGCATCTACCGCTCGCAGGAGGGGACGTTCGACACGGAGCTCGGCCCCGTCTTCTGCAACTTCCTCCTCGCGGACGAGATCAACCGCGCCCCAGCCAAGGTGCAGTCCGCGCTCCTCGAGGTGATGCAGGAGCGGCAGGTCACCATCGGCCACGAGACGCACCCCGTGCCTTCGCCTTTCCTCGTGATGGCGACCCAGAACCCCATCGAGTCCGAAGGCACGTATCCGCTGCCCGAGGCCCAGATCGACCGCTTCTTGCTGAAGGTGCTGATCGGCTATCCGCAGCACGACGAGGAGCTGACCGTCGTCCAGCGCCAGCTCGTCGAGCATCCGGAGCTGAAGCAGGTGCTGTCGCTCGAGGAGCTCGCCGCGCTTCAGCGGGCCGTCTACGACATCTACGTCGACCCCTCCCTCGTGAGCTACGCGGTCGACATCGCGACCGTGACGCGCGAGCCGGCTGCGCACGGGCTCCCGGATCTCGCGCAGTACATCTCCTACGGCGCGAGCCCGCGCGGCCCGATCAGCCTCGTACAGGGCGCCCGCGCGCTCGCCCTGATCCGCGGCCGCGAGTACGCCGTCGTGGAAGACCTGCAAGCGCTCGCACGCGATGCGCTGCGACACCGGCTCGTCCTCTCGTACCAGGCGCTCGCCGAAGAGGTCACGCCGGACTCCATTCTCGACCAGGTGCTCGCCGCGGTACCCACGCCACAGCTCGATCTCGCGCGGGCGTCCGCCGCGTGAGGCACGCATGAGGAACACGGGCGCGCTTCTCGCGCGACCGACGCCGGCTCGTCCCGGCCCGGGCCCCCTGGCCGAGGGGCTTCTGCGCGCGCTCGACATCTCCATCGGCCGCCGAGTCGAGGGCCAGCTCGCCGGCGACTTCCGCTCGAATCTCCTCGGTGCGGGAACGGAGCTCGCGATGATCCGCCCATACGTCGCCGGGGACGATGTCAGGCGCATCGACTGGGCTGTAACGGCGAGAACGGGGGAGACGCACGTTCGTGTCGATCTCGCCGAGCGGGTGCTCGTGACGTGGCTCGTCCTCGACACCTCGGTCTCCATGCAGTTCGGCACGGCCGATCGGCGCAAGGCCGACGTCGCCGAGGGCGTTGCCGTCGCGATCGGGCACCTGTCGACCCGGCGTGGAAACCGCCTCGGAGTCGTCACGTTCGGCGGAGAGGAGTCGCGGGCCCTACCACCACGGCAGGGTCGCGTCGGACTCGTCGGGCTGCTGGCCGCGCTTCGCACTGAGCCGCCGGCGGAAGGCCCTGGCTCGACGACACTCGCGAGCGCGCTTCGCCGTACGGGGGCGCTCGCGCGTCAACGTTCGCTGGTCGTCGTCGTGTCCGACTTTCGAGGTGATCGCGAGTGGAGGCGCCCGCTCCTCGAACTCGCGGGGCATCACGACGTCGTAGCTGTCGAGGTGCGCGATCCCCGCGAGCAGGAGCTGACGAACGTCGGGCTTCTCTATCTCGTCGACCCCGAGACCGGACGCCAGCTGCGGGTCGACACGCGGAGCCGCCGCCTCCGCGAGCGCTTCGCGGTCGCGGCCGCCGCCGAACGCGCCGAGCTCGAGCGTTCCCTGTCCTCCGTCGGGGTGCGCCACGTCGTCCTCACGACCTCCGGCGACTGGCTCCGGCCGCTCGTGACCTTCCTCCGGAAGAGCCGCTCGTGAGCTTCGACTGGCCGATCGCCCTCGTCGGGCTCGCGCTCCTCCCGATCCTCGTCGCCCTCTACATCGACCGCGACCGCAGGCGTGTCGCTTCGCAGTCGACCTTCGGTAACCCTGACCTCATCCCGAACGTCGTCGACCGTAGCCCGGGCAGGCTCCGCTACCTCCCGCCGCTCACCCTCCTCGTCGCGCTCGTCTTCCTCATCGTCGGCGTGGCACGGCCACATGCGACGGTGCGTGTGCCGCGCGAGGAGGCGACGATCATCCTCGCGATGGACGTCTCGCGCTCGATGAAGGCGAAGGACATCCAGCCGACGCGGCTCGACGCCGCGCGCGTCGCGGCCAAGACCTTCCTCGACCAGGTGCCGGAGAAGTTCCGTGTCGGCGTCGTCTCGTTCGCGACGCGAGCCGCGGTCGGTGTGGCGCCGACCGAGGACCGCAAGCTCGTCACGGCAGCGCTCGACACGCTCAAGCCGGGCGAGGGCACCGCGATCGGCGACGCCGTCGCACTCTCGTTGGTCGTGGGCCAGCCGAAGGAGGAAGGCGCCGTGAAGCCGCCTCGTGCGGTCGTCCTCATCTCCGATGGAGCCCAGGACGGTGGGCGAATCAAGCCCGCCGAGGCAGTCGCACAGGCGAAGAAGCTGGGCATTCCCGTATACACCGTCCTCGTCGGGACTCCGGAGGGTGTCGTGGAGGAAGAGGTCACGGGCGGGTACCGCAGGATCATCAGAGTTCCGCCGAATCCGGAGACCTTGCAGCAGGTGGCCAAGGGGTCGGGCGGAGAGTTCTTCGCCGCACCCGACGCGGAAGGCCTCCAGAAGGTCTACGAGGAGCTCGGGTCCCGTCTCGGCACCAAGAAGCAGGACCGCGAGATCACGGATCTCTTTGCCGCCCTCGCCGCAGGCCTCCTGCTCATCGGCAGTGTGACGTCGGCCTTCGTTCTGAGGGGTGTCTGGTGAGGATGCTCAGAGCGCTCTGGGTCGCCGCGGTGGCGGCGGCCGCGCTCGCGGTTGCGGTCCCTGCAGGCGCCGCGAACGAGTGCGACGGGCTGCAGATCTGCGTCTCCGTCCCGGGGCCATGGGTCGTCGTCCCGGCATCAACGGACTCGGACCGCACGCCCGTCGAGTACCAGCTCACGTGTCCACGCGGACACATCGTGGGCGGCCTCGATGCTCGACTGAGCGTCCGCAACATCGACGTCCAGTTCCTCGGGAAGCTCGGAAGCCCCGTGAATCCCGGCGTGTCGACGACCCGGTCGGCCGTCTTTCGGGGGACGTACGTCGGCGAGCGCGACCGCGCGCCGTCGTTCAAGCCGTTCGTCGGTTGCATACCGGCCGCCGGGGGCGGCTCGCGTGTCCCGACGTCTTTCACGGCTTTCCGCCCGAGCCAGCCGGTCACACGGCGCGTGAAGACCGTTCGCGTGCGGCCCGGCACGACGACGGTCGTCCTGCGGTGCGCGTCGGGCGAGCGCCTTGTCGGCGGGACGCGGGCGTTCGCGTTCGAGACGCGTAATCCGCCGAGCGCGAGTCTCGTCTCGAGCGTCTCCGGCTCGGCTGCCATCGGGAGCACCACCGTCAGCGTCCGTGTCAGTGGTGACGCCGAGCTCGCAGGCGTGCGGGCACTCGTCCAGGTCCAGGCGCTGTGCACGAGGTCGCCATGACGTTCAAGAGCCCCTGGCTGCTCCTCGGCCTCGTCGTTCTCGCCATCGCGGTCGGCCTCTGGATCCTCGCCGACCGTCGTCGCGCGCGCTACACGGTTCGGTACACGAACCTCGACGTGCTCGCGACCGTCGTGTCCGGGCGCTCGTGGCTCCGGTACATCCCGTCGGGGCTCGTCGCGCTCGGCCTCGCCGTCCTGCTCGTCGGCCTGGCCCGACCGGAGGTGAAGCGGACGCTGCTCACGGAGCGCGCCACCGTGATCCTCGTCGTCGACACCTCGCGCTCGATGCAGGCAAAGGACGTCGAGCCCACACGCCTCGGCGCCGCGCAGGAGGCGCTGCGGACCTTCCTCGACAAGGCGCCCGACGATCTCCGCGTCGGGCTCGTCGTATTCGCCGGCGAAGCGCAGGTTGCGACCCCGCCGACGAAGGATCACGAGCTCGTCGGCACTGCCATCACGGACATTGACCAGTTCCTCGTCTACGGAGGGACCGCGATCGGCGACGCGCTCCAGACCGCCGTACTACTGGGGCGGCAGGTGACCGACCTGGCGCCCTCCGACGGAGGCGTCGCCGCGCCCGCGAGCTCGACGGCCACGCGCACGCTCGCGCAGGCCCAGCCTCCGGCCACCTCGTGTGACGCGAAGCAGAGCCCCGTCTCGATCCTGTTCCTCTCCGACGGATCCCAGACGCGTGGCCTGCTGCAGCCGCTCGAGGGCGCCAAGCTCGCGAAGGAGGCCTGCTTCCCCGTCTACACGGTCGCGCTCGGCACGCCGAAGGGCGTCATCGACCGTGGCACCATCGGAGGCTTCCCCGGCTCGACCGGCCAGATCATCCCGGTGCCGCCCGACCCCGACACGCTGCGCGCGATCGCGAGGACGACGGGAGGCGAGTTCTCCGAGGCTCGCACGGCGGATTCGCTGCAGGCCGCGTACCAGAACCTCGGCTCGCGGCTGGGCCGCGAGACGGGTCGGAGCGAGATCACCTGGCTCTTCGTCGCGATCGCCGCGGCTCTGCTGCTGGTCGGCACTGCGGTCGGCGCGTTCGTGTCGCCACGCCTCCCCTGAGCTAGACGACGACGATCGTGAACGGGACCTCGGCCTTGTCGTCGCGGCCTGCTGGATGCGAGATCACCCGGAAAACGCCGCCCGGATACGCCTGAACGGTCGCGACGGCGTCGCCGGTCGAGCTCGCCACGGCGCTCGCTCCCGAGATCCCGAGGAACCGCACCTCGAAGACACCGGCCTCCAGTCGGCGTGCCTGCACCGCTCGTCCCGTGCAGTTGAACCTGCGACCGAAGTACTGGCCCGCGCCCGTGAAGCTGTCGGGCATGTTCGCGATGCCCTGGCTAGGGACGCCCGTGACGACGGCGATTCCGCGCACGGCGCCGTTCGTGCAGCGCTGCTGTGCGACGAGCGAGCTCGAGACGTGCTCCCCGAAGGCGAGTGCCGAGCCACCGAGGGCCAAGAAGAGCGCGAGTAGCGCGATCGCCGTGCCAGGGGTGATCGAGAGTCGACGCGAACGCTTCATCGGTGCTGCCCTCCCGTGTCGGTGACGGTCGCACGGTAGGTTCCACCCGATGTCGGACGGCACCGCGACGCGCCGACGGGGGCTGACGAAGACCCACAAGCGAATCCTTGGCGCGGCCGGCTCGATCGCGGTCGTCGTCCTCGTCTTCGTCTTCGTCCTCCCGCGGATCGCCGACTACCGCGACGTCTTCGATGTCGTCCGTGACCTCGGCTGGCAGGACTGGACGCTCCTCGCCGGCGCGGTCGTGCTCAACCTCGCGACATTCCCGCCGCCCTGGATGGCTGCCCTTCCGGGCCTCGGCTACCGCGAGGGCATGGCGATGACGCAGGCGTCGACGGCACTCTCGATCGTCTCACCCGCGGGTGCCGCGGTGGGCATGGCGGCCTCGTACTCGATGCTTCGCTCGTGGAGGTTTCCTCCTGCCGCGGTCGGACTCGCGGTCGCGATCACGGGTCTCTGGAATCAGCTCGCTCAGCTGGCTTTCCCCGTCGTCGCGCTCGCGCTCCTGACGCTCGAGGACGAGACACATCGCGCATTGCAGACGGCCGCGTTCATCGGGCTCGCCGTCCTCGTGGTGGTGGTCGTCGGGTTCGCGCTCGTGCTGTCGCGGGCCGAGCGGGCCCAGCGCATCGGCGACCTGGCGGCCCGGCTGGCCACCCGCGTCCTGCGCCTGCTTCGGAGAGGGCCGGTCGCCTGGGCGGGCGACTCGTTCATGCGCTTTCGGGAGCGCGCGCTCGGCCTGCTGCGGAAGCGCTGGCACGTCATCACGATCGCCACTCTCGTCGGGCACCTGACCGTGTTCCTGCTCCTCGTCGTGTGTCTCCGGGTCACCGGTGTTTCGGATTCGGTGGTAACGGGTATTGAAGCGTTCGCGGCATGGGCTCTCGTCCGGATTCTCGGCGCGTTGCCTCTGACGCCGGCCGGCGTCGGCATCGTGGAGGTTGGGCTGACCGGAGCCCTCGTCGCGTTCGGCGCACCCAACGCAAAGGCCGTTGCCGCCACGCTCCTCTATCGCGCACTGACGGTCTTGCCCACCCTGGCCCTGGGTTTGCTCGCCGCCGCCACTTGGCGCACGTACCACCCGGGGGAGACGATAGGCTCCCCGAGTGATCCCTGACGAGGGGCAGGATCACTGAATCGGGGGACGACATGTCACCCGGTTTGGGGAAGGATCCGGGTCGGAGCTGAGGCACGGTGCGACCCGTGACTTCTGCGGCTGCGGCAGCCTCTGTCCGTTTCTGTGCGATCGCCTTCGGGGTCGTGTCATTGCTGGCCGTGTTCGTCGTCGGGCGCGCCGACGGCTCGACGCGCGCGTGGAGCGTCTACCTCGCGCCCGACAGCGCGTGCGCGTCCGCAAGCGACCCGAACGCGCCGGCCGCCGTGCAGACGCGCGCGGTCGTGTGCCTCGTGAACTACGCACGTGCGCAGGATCGCCGGAAGCTGCTGGTGCAGCGCCCGAGGCTCCACCTCGCGGCCGAGCTGAAGGGTGAGCGCGTGGCCACCTGCAAGCAGTTCTCCCACACTCCGTGCGGAGCGGCCTTGACATCGGATGTGCAGGCGGCGGGCTACCGATACTCGACGTTCGGCGAGAACCTCTTCGCCGGGACCTGGGGGCACTATTCGGCGCGCGACGTCGTCGACGCGTGGCTGAACTCACCGCCTCATCGCGCGAACATGCTGAACGGCCGCTTCCGTGACTTCGGTGCGGCCCCCGTGCGGGCGACCGGCCTGCTCGACGCCGGCGACGCGGTCGTTTGGACCGCGACGTTCGGCACGCGCCGCTCGCACTAGCCCCCGCACGCAGGAGTCCCCATCCGGATCGGGAAGGTCCGACCATGGCGGAGGAGAGCCATCTCGACGAGATGCGCGCCGCAATCCGAGGCGACTTCGAGCGGCTCGCGGAGCGCCGCGGGGATCAGGAGCTTCTGCGCACGACCGATCCCGAAGAGGCGTCGGAAGAGGCCGAATGGGGGTCGGAAGCCGAGGTCAAGGTCGGGGCGGAAGACGGCCGCTCGTGGCTGGCGCGCATCCTCGCTCCCTGACGTAGCGCCCCCAGCTCTAATTCATGCCATGGAGAAGGCCGAGCGCGACGCGATCCTGCGCCAGGGCGTCGTGCTTCCCGAGACACCGCGCCAGCGCCGCGAGCTCGCGGCGCTGAACGAGGATCTCGAGTCGATTCCCCTCACTGGCCAGCCGCTCCCGATCCGACCGCGCGCGTTCCGCCCGACGGCGGAGGCGTACCTCGTCGCGACGCGAGGACCGCTCCCGTACATGCTCCGTCTGCGCGAGATCGAGCAGAGGACGGCCGAGCTCGAAAGCCGGCTCCAAGAGGCATGGGAGGGGCTGGCGACCGAGTGCGAGAACGATCCGGACCGGTTCCGCCATGCGTGGTCAGCTCGGGTGGCTGCGCTCCGCTTCGACGACCTCAACGACCTCATCGCGCGCCACAACCGCTGGTACCCGGTCGAGTCCCGGCTCCCGATGGACCCGCGCCGGGGCGACTACGCGCTCGTCAACGGCCGGGACTACCGCCTGGAGCCGCTCGACGACGGCTGGGTGCTCGAGCGCTTCCCGGCCGAGCTCGAGCTGGTCACGCTCGTCGGGCCCTGACGATCGTGTCGATGGCGTCGCGCTCCTGTCCGACGACGTCCCGCAGCACCACGGTCGCCTTCTCGATCTCGAGACCGGTGAGCTCGGTGGCGATCTCGTCTGCCGTGTAGAGGATGTCGGGGTCGCTCGGCCCTCCGACGCCGTCAGTCAGGTTCGTGAGATCGTGCCCGAGCAGCAGGAAGGTGCCTCCTGGGCCGACTGCTGCGGCGGCGTTCGCGTGGATCGCAGCGCGCTGGGCGGACGGAATGTGCAGGTACAGGACGAACACGAGGTCGAATGCCCTCGCGTCGGGCTCGTATGTCACGAGATCGGCGCACACGAAGTCCACGTCGACTCCGTCGCGCTCCGCCCGCGCGCGCGCCTTCGCGATCGCCACCTCCGAGTAGTCGACTCCGGTAACACGCCAGCCGAGGGTCGCGAGCCAGATCGCGTTCTGGCCTTCGCCGCACGCGAGGTCGAGCGCACGTCCCGGCTCGAGGTCCCCGACCTCGGCGACGAGGAAGCGGTTCGGCTTGGCCGCCCACAGATTCTCGACCGCGGCGTAGCGCGCGTCCCAGTCCTCACGCCTCACTCGGTCTCAACCTCCCGGCGACGTGGTACGTGGCGCCCAGTGTCAACGCGCAGAGCGCCCCGCCCACGAGGTACGGCGCGGCGTCGCCCGCGGACTCGGCGAGCGCCCCACCCGCCGTCGGGCCGACGAGCTCGCCGAGCGCCCAGGCGGTGTTCACTACCCCGAACGCAAGACCCTGCGCGAGTCCGACGGCCTCGGCTCGGTTCGAGGCGAGGGACATGCTCGGCGTGTAGAGGCTCCCGAAGCTGATCGACGCACAGCAGATGAGCACCGCGATGAGGACTGCGCCCGAAGCGGCGGCGAGAGCCGCGGCTGAAAGAGCCGAGGCGAAGAGCGACGCCCGAATGGGTGTCAGCCGGCCCACACGGTCGCTGATCCGCCCGAGCACCGGGTTCAGAACGACCTCGACGAGTCCGGCTCCGAAGAAGACGAGAGCGATCGCGAACGCCCCCCAACCGGCGTCGTCGAGCGCCAGCGGAGTGAGCACCAGGAGAACGCCGAAGAGGATCGCGGGAAGCATGTTCAGCCAGAGCCCGCCGACGAAGCGGGTGTCGGCGAATGCGCGCGTGAGCCCGTCCAACGTGACCGTCTCGCCGCGCGACGTGCGGCCCAGTGTTGCGAGACCGGCGAAGGCGAGCGCAACGATGCCGACGGACGCGAAGGAGATTCCGATCCCGACCGCGTTCGCGACCCCGCCGAACACAGGCCCGAGGATGGCGCCGAAGATCGCGACGCCGAAGGCCGTCCCGATGGCCTCGCCCCGTCGCTCACGGGGAGTCTCGACGGAGATCCAGGTGAGCGCTCCGGCCCACGTTGCGGTGCTCCCGACACCCTGGACGAAACGTGCCAGGCCGAGGGCAAGCGCACTTCCGGCGGATGCGAACGCGAAGCTCGCGACGGCGAGCAGAAGGAGCGACGCCACGACGGTGCGCTTCGGTCCCCAGCGGGCAGACGCAAGACCGCCCGGAATCCCACCGAAGATCGCGCCCGCCCCGTACGCGCCCACGAGAAGCCCGGCGCCGACCTTGGAGAGGTTGAAGTCGTCGACGTACTTCGGGACGAGCGGCGTGAGCGCGGTGAAGAGGAGCGCGTCGACGAAGATGATCGCGCTGACCAGGGCGAGAAGACGGCGCACCTCGCGAGACTATCCGCGCAACAAAAATGCACCGAGCCGGTGGCGCCCTCGTCCGACCTCCCGACTGACCACCGCCGAAGCGACAACCACTCGGAGAGCCATCAACCTCAGACACTCCGTTCTCGGTGCATCGCGGACTCTATGGATCGGATAGGAACCGGTCAAGCACCACTCCGACGGAATTCGCCGCAATTTGCGACCTCCCAATGCTGCCGCCGCACGGGTCGTACGGAAAGTGCGTAGATCTCGTCCGCGGGCCGGCAACAGCGTCGGACTGGCGTCCGTCCGAGCTCGGTCCACAACGAAATGCACCGAGCCGGTGACGCCTTCGTCCGGCTTTCCGACTGACTGCCGCCGAAGCGACCGCCGATCGGAGAGCCATCAACCTCGGACGCTCCGTACTCGGTGCATCGGGGAGACTAGGGACGCTTCAGGGGGCCGTCAAGGAACGCCGGTCACGACTTCTCGCAAATTGCGCTCTTTTCTTTTCGCAATGGTCGAACTGCGGCTGAACTAGC